>Ga0209761_1001695_pt1 | contig 14245 bp, 9 predicted proteins | sample GraSoi013_1_40cm_4_FD_185818 | JGI IMG/M metagenome (GOLD analysis project Ga0209761, IMG submission 185818) | Grasslands soil microbial communities from the Angelo Coastal Reserve, California, USA - Sample 09_25_2013_1_40cm (SPAdes) (version 2) | ecosystem: Environmental > Terrestrial > Soil >... | reverse complement strand
GACGAGCATGCGAGCTGACCCGAGCCGGACTGTCGGCTCTTTGGACAGGCCCTCGCCCACGCCGTAGCAGACGACTGTGAGCAGGGCGCAGACGAGCCAGAGCTCCATCTCTCGCCTCGCTTCGTTGACTGCCGGGTTCTTCTTCCTCGTCCATCGTTTCGCAGACTCCTTCGGGCCGGTGGCCCGCGTCCGCGCGGCTGGGCCTACTCCGAGGTTTTATAAAACTGTTCCGGACAAAAGTATCTCGCGCACGAATCAGGGCCGGCGAAATGTGGTTCCCATGGAACATCGCGAGCGACATCGGAAACCGAGACTCTCGTTCGCAATCGATGTCACAATCGTGAATGCGTGATTTCGGTTTTCGAAACGATACAAAGTAATCGACATTCCGCGAAAACTCCACGAAGTCCCGCCCGAGGAGTCTGGCAATCTATTTAATGGCTGGTAGGCATCCCTTCTATGGAGCGGGCCACGGGTTTTCTTGAGGCCCGGGCCAAGCGGGAGGAGTCGCGACGAAGTCTGGCCGTGTCGCCCTGATCTGTGGCCTTGTCGTTCTGGTCCTATCGATGCAGTCCGTTGGGGCCGCGCCGATTACAGGGGGAGGAGGTCCCACGCCAAAGGCGACCTCGGCGGATCTGCGCATCGGATTCCTTGAATCGGTCGACAGTCTGAATCCGTTTCAGGGGCTGAATGACCCGTCCTATCAGCTGTACGGCCTCATCTACGATTACCTCTTCTCGTTCGACCAAGACGGCAACTTCGTTCCCAACATCGCGCTGAGTGCTTCTTGTGACGCGGTCTGCATGAATTGGACTTACCAGATTCGACAAGGCGTCAAGTGGCACGACGGCACCCCCCTCACCGTGGACGATGTCGTGTTCACGATCAACTACAACAGCCAGAGCATCCTCCACCTTTGGGCTTTCGAACCATACATGAACCGAATCGTGCAGTGCAACGGAAAGCCCCCGAAACCAGGCTGTGGGGCTTACAGCTACTCCCCGTGGAACGTCACGGTCTTCTTCGATCGGCCATTCGTCCCTGGAAAAGGGTTGTTCGTCCCGATCATTCAAAAGGCCCAGTGGCTACCGATTACCCCGAAGCAGGCGCAATCCTCCTTCGCGAACCCGAATCCGATTGGAACGGGCCCCTTCGTCGCGGACGCGGCAATCTACACACAGTACCAGAATCAGCCGGCCCAGGCGCTCCACCTGTTCAAGAATCCGAACTACCACCCTTTGGGAAACCACATTGGGCCGTCACCAATTGACAACATCTATCTGCAGCAGTTCCAGGATGAAACGACGATGGCCATCTCCCTTCTCCGGGGGGACATCGATCTCGCCAAGATGACGTCGGCTCAGATCGGGACCGTCCAGGGGCACCCGAACATCGGGGTCCAAGAGGGACTCCTGAGCACCCAATATTGGAACGAAATCGGAATCGAACAGTCGGATCCAGGCAATTCGCCAACACCGCTGAATCCGGCCCGCTGGGATGTGAATGTCCGGCGCGCGATGGCCATGGCAACGAACAAAGACTACATCCTCCAAACGATCTACCAAGGCAAGGGAGTCCGCGGCGATTCGTTGGTGTCTCCGATCACACGCCAATGGTGGTACGACCCGACTACCGATCCTGGTGCCAATCTCACCTTCGATATCGCGGCCGCTAACGCGGTCCTGGACGCGGCGGGTTACAATGCCTATTGGACCGACACGACCGGCACCCAGTACCGGATGGCCAAGAATGCGATTTCGTTGAGCATCCAGACGAACGCGTGCATGTGCCCGAACCCTTCGAATACGACGAAAACCGTTCCGGCGGGCCAGCATCTCGAGTTCAAAATGGACGTTCGACTCGAGTTCCCACAGGAAATCCAGACCGGATATTACCTGCAGGCCGAGTGGGCGAGGGTTGGGATCAAGATCGACGTGAACCCACTTGCCGAGGACGCGCTTTCCGCGGAAGTCTACGGTGGGCAAACGGAAACGTACATCTGGTATTGGTCGGGCGACCCGGATCCGAACTATCTGTTGTCCATCGAGTCAGGCTATACCCTGGATGGTTGGAACGACAACTACTGGAACAACGCGACGTACAACCGGCTCTACGTCGAGCACCTTGCGGCGACGAACCAAGCCCAACGCGAGACAATCGTCCGCGCCGCGGAAAAGCTCCACTACGAGAGCGCGGTGTACATCATTTACATCTTCCCGTACGGCGAATGGGCGTACCGGACCGACTTGTGGACGGGTTGGGGCGACTGGAACGCGCATCCGTACCGCCAGATGGACGCGTTCTGGGGCGCAAACCCCTTGTTCTTCGATTTGCAGTACGCGGGCTCCATCACGCCGAATCAGCCGCCCGTCAAACCGGTGATCTCGGGGAGCACCTTCCGAAACACGTTCACGAACACTACCCAGGCGTTCACGGCCACCTCATCCGACCCGGAGTCCACCGACACCCTGACCTTCAAGTGGGATTGGGGAGACGGGAACGTCACGGTCGGACCACCCATGCCCGCGACCGGAACGGTCACGAGCACGGCAACATACAAGTGGCCCACGCCGGGCAATTACACGATCAAAGTGAGCGTCGCGGACGGTTTCAATGCGCCCGTCTTCTCGGACGCGATTTATGAAAACGTGACGCAGGCTCCTGCCGGCCTCGGAAGATTGTCCGGGTTCGTGAAACTCGCTTCCGGAAGTCCCATTCCCGGAGCATCGGTGATCGCGAGTCCAGGCGGCTTTGGCAACGACACGATCGGCGACGGCTCGTACACGTTCGAGGTCTCGCCCGGAACGTACAGCGTCAGCGCGAGCGCTCCATTGCACAATGCGTCGACCCGAAGCGGCGTCACGGTCACGGCCGCGGCCACCACGTGGGTCAACTTCACCTTGGCGTTCACGGCCGGCTGGATCACAGGAACCGTCACGCGCGCCGCCGGTGGCACGCCGCTTGCGGCGGTCGGGATCACGGTTCTCACGGGCAGCGGGACGAGCGTCGCAGCGACTTCGACGAATAGCCAGGGCAAGTACAACGTCTCCGTGGCCGACGGAACATACACCGTGAAGGCGACGAGTGGCGCCTACTCCATCCAGAGCAAGACGGGCATCGTCGTGAATGGCGGACAACCCACGACGGTTGACTTCCAGCTGGTCGAATTGCCCTCGAACGGTGGCGGACTCTCGGCCCTCCAGATTGCGGGAATCGGGATCGTCGTCGTCATTGCCGCGCTCGCGATCCTGGCGGTCCTCCTTATGCGCCGAAAACGAAAGAAGGAGGCGGAGGAGGCGAAGATCAATCTCCCCCCGCGGTAGGCCTGCCAGCCCTCGATCCAACATCGCAATCCCGAGGCGTTGCCCTGAACCTTCGTAGGTACCTGATCAAGAAGGCGGTCTATGTCATCGTGACCGTGTTCCTCATTGCCACGCTCAACTTTTTCATCGTTCAGGTGTTGCCGGGCGATCCGACGCGGGTCCTGCTCCCGCGGGGCTCGTCGAACGTGACGCAGGGGGGGAGCGACCTGCGGGCACAGCTCACCCGGCAATGGGGTCTGGACCAACCGATCACCACCCGATACGTCCTGTACTTCGCCAATCTGCTCCAAGGAAACCTTGGCACCACGATCACCTATCAAAAAGGAGGAATGCCCGTCGCGGGCGTCATCGCGCCCCGACTGTCCACCACCCTCGTGCTCGTGGGGCTCGCGACCGCGGCCACGATGTGGCTGGGGCTGGTCCTCGGCCGCATCTCGGGATGGCGACGAGGCCGTCCCGTAGACGTGTCGATCACGATGGCGACCCTGATCGGGTATTCGATGCCGTCCTTCTGGGTGTCCCTCATGCTGATCTACAGCCTTGCATTCGTCGTCCCGGTCTTCCCGGCGTTCGGCGTCCAGTCCCGGAACGCCGCGACGTTCGACCCGCTGACCCAGGTGCTCGATCAGCTCTATCACTATTTCCTGCCCGTTGTCACCTTCGTCATCACGAACGTCGCGTGGTTCTCCCTCACGCTTCGGAACTCCTTGACGGACACCCTGCCCGAAGACTACATGCTGACGGCGATGGCCAAGGGACTCACCGAAAGACAGCAGCTCCGAAAGCACGCGATGCCGAACGCCCGACTCCCGGTCCTGACCGCATCCGCCCTCTACTTTGGATGGGTCGTGAGCGGTGCGATTGTAATCGAGGAAGTGTTCAACATCCCGGGTCTCGGGCAGCTCACCTGGGACGCGACCCGGGTCCGCGATTTCCCACTCCTCTCCGGGGTGTTCCTCGTGGCAACGCTCGGGGTCGTCGTCGCAAACGCCATCGCGGACCTGTTGTACATGTACCTCGACCCGCGCGTTCGGGAGGCGTGAGGCCTGGCAACCACCGCGATTTCCTCGGTGGGCCAGCGCGCCACGGCATTTCGCGAGCGGCTCGCCCTCGATTGGAGACGATTCCAAAAATTCATGCTGCTCCTCCTTCACGACAAACTCGCGGTCGCCGGACTGATCATTATCCTAGTCTTCATTTTCGTCTCGATTGCGGCCCCATTGCTCGTCGGCTCGTATCCAACCCAGTTCGAACGAACCACGGCGCTACAGCCGCCCTCGAGCGCGCATCCGTTCGGCACGGATTGGCAAGGGTTCGATGTGCTCAAGCTCGTGGTCTACGGCGGCCGGGTCTCGCTCCTCATCGGGTTCACTTCGTCACTCGTGGCGATGCTCCTGGGCACGACGGTCGGGCTCGTCGCCGGATACTACGGACGCGTGACGGACCAACTGCTGTCCCGTGCGACGGATTTCTTCCTCGTCATCCCCTGGCTCCCCTTCGTCCTGATTCTGGTTGCAATCCTGGGCAGCACACTCCCAACCATCATCTTCGCGATTGCCATCGTGAGTTGGCCGACCACGGCCCGAATCATCCGGTCTCAGGTCCTCACCGTAAAAGAACGACAGTTCATCGAGCGGGCCCGCGCGGTGGGGTCGGGGAACGGCTTCATCCTCAGGAAGCACATCCTGCCGAACGTCATGCCGCTCGTCTGGGCCGAGGCGGTCTTGACGATCTCAAGCGCCGTGTTCACCGAGGCGTTCCTGTCGTTCTTCGGGCTCGGATGGAGGGGCCCCGGAGCGGTCGAGAGCTGGGGCCAAATCGCAAACGAGGCGTACACGAACCTGGCGCTCCTGCGGGGCCTGTGGCTGTACTTCGCACCTCCCGGGATCTTCATCACCCTCGTGGTCCTCGGATTCGCGATGCTCGGATATGGTTTGGAAGAGGTATTGAATCCGGCGCTCCGGCGGCGGCGATAGGCGGTCGCCTCTAGCGGCTAGAACCGCGAGCGGGACGGAAGCGACTTACGAAGCGACCCCCTCACGGGGCTACTCATGCCCGCGACCGACGTCGTGATCGTTGGGGCGGGCCACAACGGCCTGGTCGCCGCGAACTATCTGGCGAAGGCGGGCCTTCGAGTGGTCGTCGTCGAGCGGTCGGATCGCGTCGGCGGGGCGTGCGTCACGGATGAGATTGCGCCGGGGTTCAAGGTCAGCGCCGCGGCGTACGTGTCGGGACTGTTCCGGCCGCAGATCATCGAGGACCTCGAACTCGCCAAGTTCGGGTTGCGGCAAGTGGCCTTCGACCCGCAGGGCTTCTGCCCCTTCCCGGACGGGCGATACCTCCTCCTCTGGTCCGACGGCAAGAAGACCGCGAAGGAGATCGCAAAATTCTCGAAAAAGGACGCCGCCGCGTATCCGAAGTACGAGGCGATGTGGGCCGAGGTCTACGATCTCGTCGAGCCGATGCTCCTCGCCCCGCCAGTCCCGATCGCCGAACTGGTTTCGCTCCTCCGCGGTCCGGAAGCCGAGGACCTCCTCCGGCGCCTGCTGTTCTACAGCGCGGAAGAACTCCTCGACGAATATTTCGAGTCGGACGAGGTCAAGGCCGCCTTCGCGAACGAGAGCGTGATTGGCCACTTCTCCGGTCCGTCGGCGCCGGGGACCGCGTTCACCCTCGCGCACAACCTCCTCGGGAACATCGACGGCCAGGTCGGCGGCTGGGGTCTCGTGCTGGGCGGAATGGGCGCGCTGCCTGATGCCCTCGCGGCCGCCGCACGCGCCCGCGGCGTGGAAATCCTTCTTCGCTCCCCGGTCGAGCGGATTCGTGTCCACCAAGGACGCGCGGTCGGAGTTCGACTCGAAGGTGGCCGAACGATCGACGCCAAGGCGGTCGTCTCGACCGCGGATCCGAAACGCACGTTCCTGCAATTGGTCGAGCCGGATGATGCGCCCGCGGAATTCCGGCGTGCCGTCGGCGCGATCAAGATGCACGGCGCCGCGATGAAAGTCAATTGCGCGCTGTCCGAGCTTCCACGTTGGTCTGCGGCCGACCAGACGCCCGGACCGCAGCATCGGGGCAGCACGTACATCGGACCCTCGATCGATTATGTTGAGGACGCGTTTCTGGACGCGAAGTACGGCCGACCCTCCGAGCATCCGTGGCTCGAGGTCGTCACCCAGAGCGTCCTCGATCCGTCCGTCGCGCCGCCGGGGAAGCACACGCTGTCGATCTACGTGCAGTATAGTCCGTACCATCTCGCCGCAGGTTCATGGGACGAACTCCGGGAGCTGTACGGGGACCGCGTGATCGAGACGCTCTCCGAGTACGCCCCGAACGTCCCGAAGGCGATCCTCGCCCGCGACGTGATCACGCCCCTCGACCTGGAGCGCCGGTTCGGTCTGACGGAAGCGCACCAGTCGCATGGAGAGATGGGACCCGACCAGTTCTTCTCGTTCCGGCCGGTGCCCGGTTGGTCGAATTACAGCACGCCGGTGCCGGGGCTGTACCTGTGCGGCGCCGGCACGCATCCCGGTGGCGGGGTGAGCGGCGCTCCCGGGTACAACGGGGCCCATGCGGTCCTCGAGGACTGGCCGAAGCTGAAGGTCCACTAGGAGGACGAACGCCTCCGCAGCAGCCGCCTGATCGCCCGCAACGGATACGCGAGGAACCGCTGCCCCTGCTGGCACGCCCTCCGGGAGACCGCCTCCGCGGACCAGAACGCGTTCTTCAGCTCGACGAGCTCTCTTTGCGGAGAGAAGAACGCGTAGATCGGGATGCCGATCGCGAGAAGGACCAGCGAGATCCCGATGAGCCGCGGGCTGACGAGCCCCATCAGGACGACGGAGAAGAACATCCCGACCACCGGGATGGCGACCTTCCAGCGAAGTCCGCTCGAGAGCCTCGGATGCTTGCGCTCGAGGAAGATCGTGGAGAGGCAGGTCGCGAAGTAGACGAACGCGAGGAGGAACACGGCCGAGCTGATCAAATCGGACAAGGTGCCCATCAGGCTCGCGACGTACGCCGTCACGCAGAGGATGACCAGCCCGAGGTACGGCGTGTGGAACCGCTTCTGCTTCCGGCTGAAAACCTCGGGGAGCAAACCATCGATCGACATCGCGTAGGCCAGCCGCGATGTGCCGACCGTCCCGGATTCATCGGCTCCCGTGATCGACAACAACGCGCCCACACCGACGACCAGGACGATCACGGATGTCAGGAGCGCGGGTGAACTGAACGTCGCCCGGGCCGCGTCGACGAGCGGACTGCTCGATGCGCCGAGCGCGCTTCCCCCGACAGTCCCGATGACGAAGAAGTTCGTGAGGAAGTAGAAGGCGATCACGATCACCATGCCCATGAGGATCGCTCGCGGGATCGTCTTCCTGGGCTGGATCACTTCATCCGTCGGCAGGGTCGAGAGCTCGAATCCCGCGTACGCCCAGAAGATGAGGACGAGCGCTCGTCCGAACGCCGAAACGTCGCCGGTGAAGAACGGGACGAGGTTCCCCGCGAACGGGCCGGGCTGAAGGGCCACGAAGGCGAATCCTCCGAGGACGATCAACAGGAGCGGCGACAGCTTCGCGACCGTCAGGACATCATTCACTCTGCCGGCGGCCTTGATCCCGACGAGGTTCGTGACCAGGATGATCGCGATGAAGACGGCCTTCAAGACGGCCTTGCCCAGGTCATCGATCCCCGGGTCGAGCGGCATGAAGTACTGGGTGAATGCGACGGGGAAGACGGCGAGGGAGAACCACTCCGCGAGGAGGAGACCCCAGCCGACGATGAATCCGGGGAACGGACCGGCGACTTCCTTTACGTAGGCGTAGGGGCCGCCGACCTTTGGCAGGATCATCACGCAATAGGAGAAGGAGAGGGCGATGACCATCGCCATCGCTCCCGCCAGGACCCACGCTAGCAGGGACGACGGGCCGACGAGCCGCGCCCCGATCGCCGTGGCGACGTACACGTCCGCCCCGATGATCGAGCCGACCACGAGGCTCGTCACGTCGAACGTGTTCAGCTTGGCCGACGCGCCCGTGCCCTTGCCGTCACCGCGTGGCCGCATCCCGCGGCAATCGCTCGGGGTCTAAATACTGCCTTGCGAGTCATCCCGCCGACACGCAATCGCGGATGGGACGCCGACATGCCCGTAGGGCCGGGCTTGGGGTCGATGAGTGTCCGATGTCCGTGTAGAGTCTGGCCCGATGATCCGAGACAATTCAACCGCACGCCTCCATAGAAACTCGTCCCGAGCCATTCCTGGAATCGATTTCCTGAGCCGTTCCACCTGGTGGTTATCACGAAAGATTTTGAACGAACCAAGTATTTAAAGAGGGCTTCCCGTGGACAATCGTTCTACATGGCGAACTCGTTCCGAGACGACTCGGAAGGAGTCGCGTCGACAGTCGCGACTCTCTTTGCTCTGCTGGCGGCGGTGCTCTTCCTCCAGGCGGCCGTCATCTCCGTGATCCCCGCTCGTGAGTACGCGGCCGAACGCCAGACCTCCGTCGCCGCCCTCCAGGCCCTCGACTACCTTCGGTACGCCGCGGTCGGAGCGGCGGTCCCCGGCGGACAGTTCTCCTTCACGATCCCGCTCGGCACGCCCTCCTCGTCTGCGTTCTCGACGCCCAGCGATGGAACCCTTCAATTCAACACGGGCACCGTCGCGCCGGCGAACATCACGATGCAGTACGTCCCCACGATCCACGACAGTCGGATCACGCACGTGGACCAGGACGTCATCCTCGCCATCGACAGCTCCGGTTCGATGCAACAGAACGATCCGTCGCGGTTGCGGATCACGGCCGCGAAGGAGTACATCGGCCGACTCAGCCGCCCGGACCGCGTCGCGAGCGTCGACTTCGACAGCGTCGCGCGCCTCACGCGGACGAACGTCGGCGGCCCGGCGCACCACCTCTTCTCGGCGTACAACAACGGCATCCCGGACTACACCGGCGCGCAGGCCGATCTCGACACGATCGACCAGGCCGGAAGCACGAACTTCGGGGCCGCACTCTTCGTGGCGAACAACGAGCTCATCTCCTTCGGAATCCGGAGCCACGCCTGGGCAATCATCCTCCTGACGGACGGCGACAACACGTGTTGCCCCAACAAAGCCGGAGGCGATGCTCAAGCCCGGCTCGAGGCCGCGCGGGCGAAGGCGAACAACATCACGGTCTTCACGATCGGACTCGGCCCCGGTGCCGATGGCGTGCTGCTGCAGGAGATCGCGACGACGACGGGCGGCACATACTACGCGGCACCCAACGCGGAATCGATCCGTTTCATCTACCTGGAGATCGCCAACCACTACTCCGGATCCGTCTCGTGCGGCACCCTCACGACCGCGAGCTCGCTCAGCGGGTCGCTCGTCTTGAACCGCGGCAACCGCCAGTACCCGGTTCAGACGATGAGCCTCGAGGCGGGCGGGGTCACGCTGTCGCAGGCGGGCGGCTCGGTCATCCATCAAGGAATTCCCTTCGAATACACCCCGCGCGAGCTGGGTACGGGCAGCCTCCGACTTACCATGATCACGTTCGTGGGAGACCCCTTCCGGGCCTCGGGCTCGGACTACGCGTTCATCAACGCGCAGTTCCTCTATGCGAACACGAACACACAGACGATCATCCGACCGGACCTGGGGGACCAAGCCCAGGAGGTCGGCAACACGTCGGCGTATGTGCAGTTCTGGGCGAGCCAAGGCGCCGCGACTCCGGGCGCCGCGACGGCGGTGCGGCAACCGCTGGACCGGGCCCAGGCCCGCCTCCAATGGGGCGACGTGAACGCGAGCGCCGGGAAGCTTGCCCTCGCGAAGTTCAACGTGGACAGCGCCCAGTCCCAGCTGTCTGCCGCGGTGACGGCGACGAATCAGCAGGTCTCCGCAGGAAACATGCAATCATGGCTCGGGAAAGCGATTAACGACCAGATTTTCTTCGTCGCCTGTCTGCTCAGTCAGTGGGAGAACTGGTATAGCGGGATCACGTTGACGATCCAGAGCCCGAGCGCCGCGGCCTGGGCGTTGTGGTTCACGGATGCGTTTCGGTCCACGGGTGCCCTGACCACGTATGGGTTTTCCGGAAACACGGTCGTCCTGACGGTGAACGCGGTCGACCGCTTCATCGTCGATGAGCGTGTGATTCAGCTGACGACCAGTTGACGGCCGCCGACCGGGATCGACGTCTTTCGGAATTTGGACCTTCGCTGAAGGCGGTTGGGATGCAATCGTCGCGCCGGCCCCTTACGTCGGCCGCTCGATAATCGTCGCAAGGCCCATTCCGAATCCGATGCAGAGCGTCGCGAGGCCGTAGTGGAGATTCTGCCGCTCCATCTCGTGAAGCATCGTGGTGATCAGCCGAGCGCCGCTCATGCCGAGCGGATGGCCCAAGGCAATCCCGCCGCCATTTACATTCAGCTTCGCGTCCTCGAAGCCGATCGTGTCCCGGGTCGCAATCGGGACGGAGGCGAATGCCTCGTTGACTTCCCAGATGTCGACGTCGTCCGCCTTGAGGTCAGCGCGGGCCAGGGCTTTCCGGATGGCGGGGATCGTGCCGTCGAGCATGATCGTCGGATTCGTGCCCGCGACGCCGGTCGAGACGAATCGGGCGCGGGGTTCCAGCTTCAGCTCCCGCGCCTTGTCGGGGGTCGTCACGAGGATCCCGCAGGCGCCGTCGTTGATACCGCTCGAATTGCCCGCCGTGATCCGGCCATCCGGCTTGAACGCGGCCGGGAGGGACGCGAGCTTCTCCAGCGACGTGGTCCGACGCGGGTGCTCGTCTGTGTCGAACATCCGCTTGTTGCCACTCTCGTCGAAAACCGGGACGGGTTCGATCTCCTTCTTGAAACGGCCCTCGTCGATCGCCCGGATCGCCTTTCGATGGGACCAGAGCGAGAACTCGTCCATCTGCTCCCGGGTGATCTTGTACTTGTCCGCGACGAGGTCGGCGGAGATGCCCTGCTGGACGATCTCGTATTTCTCGAGGAGCTTCGGGCTCAGCGCCCCGGCGTCGGAGCCCAGCGGGACGCGGGACATTACCTCGACGCCGCCCGCAATGACGACGTCGTTCTGGCCCGTCATGACCTCCATCGCCGCGAAGTTGAACGCCTGCAGGCCGGACGCGCACATCCGGTTCACGCTCGTCCCCGGCACCGACTCCGGAAATCCGGCGATCAGAGGCGCGAGGCGACCGATATTCAGGCCCTGTTCATCGACTTGGGTCACGCAGCCCAGCACGACATCTTCGACCATCTTGGGCTCGATGCCGGTCCGGTCCGCAAGCGCCCGAAGCACGAACGCAGCTAGGTCATCCGGCCGCCAGTCTTTGAGGGAACCCGCGCGCTTCCCAATTGGGGTCCGAACGGCTCCGACGATTACGGCTTCGGGCATTCGCCTTCCTAAGAATCCCATGGGCCGCGAGAGATAAGAAGGTTCGCCAGTTGAGGTATCTCCGAGGATTATTGCCCTATCCGGAACATTACTCCGCGTGCGGCATATCTGCGCACGGTGTCTCGTCGACTTTCCGGCGCGCGAAGGAGGACGCCGGCTAATCTGGTGCCGCGTGGACAACTTCTACGTGTGCGATCGTTGCTGGCGGACCGAATGTGGAGGTGGCCACGGGAAGGCCTACGAGAAGTCGGTAGGCTGGGGCTCGGCTGCTCCCGCCGTCCTCTCCGTGATCACCGCCTTTCTCGTCGGACCAATCGTTATAGGGTTTGCGGCTGGGCGAAATTCGTTCCTCCCCCGAGTGTTCGCGATTGTCGCAAGCCTTTCAATCATGTTCTGGTGGTCATCATTCTTTGCAGCATACTTCCGGCGGCGACAGCTGCATTCGTCCGCAGTCCAGGGCAAGCCGCTGACAGAGATCGACACTACGAGCAATCTCGCCGATGAATCCATCGAGTGGCGACCCAATCTCATCCAGTCATTGGTTCCACGCTGGGGGCGACTTTTCATGGCCATCGGCTTCGGGCTCGGCGGGATGGTTTTCCTGCTGCTTGTTGCTTCGCCTTCAGATCCCGTTAGCTATCTTCCGGTCGTGCTATTTTTCGACATCCCTGTCCTCATCCCCCTCGCCGCTCTTACCTACTACAGACTTGTGCCTCCGATAACTCCGTCTCGGATCGGGATCACATCGGATGGTGCCCATTTCTGGTATGGCTCGCCGTATCTGCGCTATGTGAAGGAGCTTTTCGTCCCGTGGCAAGGTGTAACTGCTGTTCGCTTCGATGCTGACACGGACGAGTGGGTATTTGTAACGGCGGCTGGACTGAAAGTGTCATTTGGTATCCTCACTCCAGCGAATCTTCAGGCGCTGCTCCGGAAATGGCACAGCGTGCGGTCGGGTGGGCAATCGGGCACCACCGAAGAGGGGGCCTAGCTCCCGCATCTTCAAGCCCGCGCGGCCTTTCTCCTCACGATGCCTGGTGCTCTGGACGGAGTCACGGTTCTCGATTTCACGCGCCTCCTACCAGGGCCTTTCTGCACACAGCTCCTGTGCAACCTCGGAGCTGACGTGATAAAGGTGGAGGACCCGCAGCTCGGCGACTACATGCGGTCGGTGCCGCCGATCGTCCACGACGTCTCGTATCCGTTCGCGATGGTGAACCGCGGGAAGCGTTCGCTCGCGGTCGACTTGAAAACGTCCGAAGGGCAGGAGATCCTTCGAAAACTCGTCGGCCGCGCGGACGTCGTCGTGGAGCAGTTCCGGCCCGGCGTCATGGCTCGCCTCGGCGCGGACTACGACGCCCTCGCGATGTGGAATCCGAAGCTGATCTACTGTTCCTTCTCGGGATACGGCCAGAACGGTCCGTACAAAGATCTCCCGGGGCACGACATCAACTTCGAGGCGCTCGCGGGCCTCTTGTCCGTCACCCGGAGCCTCGACGAACGACGACCCGCGATCCCGGGCGTGCCCGTCGCCGACCTGGCGGGTGGCTTCAACGCGGCGTTGGCGATCCTCGCCTCGCTCCGGACTCGAGATCGCACGGGAAGGGGCGAATTCATCGACGTCTCCATCTACGACACCGCCGTGACGCTGCTCGTCCTCGGCCTCGCCCGGTATTTTGCGACGGGCGAAGAACCGATGCCCGGTGAAACTCTCCTGACCGGATCGTTCCCGTTCTACAGTCTCTACGAGACGAAGGACGGCCAATGGCTGTCTGTCGCGACGGTGGAACCGAAGTTCTGGGAACGGATGTGCGAACTCATCGGGGCGCCGGAGCTCTCTGAAAAGCAATTCGCCGAACCGGCCGAGCGGCCCGCCATCGCGCAAACGCTCACCGCCCGATTCCGAGAACGAACGCTTGGAGAGTGGGAGCCGCTTTTCTTCGCGGAACGGCTTCCGATCGCCGGAGTGAAACGGGTGCCCGAAGTCGTGAGTGACCCACAGGTGAAAGCCCGCGGCCTCCTCCCGACGGTCGACGTGCCGGGGGTCGGGAAGCTCCAAGTCATCTCCCACCCCGCGAAGCACACGACGACGGAGACGCGAAATCCCGCGCGCGTCCCGACGAAAGGCCAAGACACCGAGACGATCCTGCGGTCCCTCGGATACAGCTCGCGGCAGATCGAGGCGCTTGCGAAGAAGAACGTCGTCGCAAAGTGACTCCAGATTATGCGCAATTGCGCATACCGCGAATTCACTCGCCCTTGAACTTCGGCTCTCGCTTTTCCATGAACGCCTGGAGGCCCTCGTAGATATCCTCGGTCGAGGAGATGAGCCCGAAGGCCATCGCCTCCATCTCCAGCGCGGCATCGATCGGGGTGTCGGCGCTGCGGTTCAACAAGACCTTCGCCAGCCGGATCGCGATGGGCGCCTGCTTCGCGAGTTTCTCCGCGAACCCGCGGACCTCCGCCGCAAACGCCTCGTTCGCTACGGTCTTCGTTACGAGGCCGATCGACGCGGCTTCCTCCGCGGTGAGCCGCAACC
>Ga0209761_1001694_pt1 | contig 14248 bp, 13 predicted proteins | sample GraSoi013_1_40cm_4_FD_185818 | JGI IMG/M metagenome (GOLD analysis project Ga0209761, IMG submission 185818) | Grasslands soil microbial communities from the Angelo Coastal Reserve, California, USA - Sample 09_25_2013_1_40cm (SPAdes) (version 2) | ecosystem: Environmental > Terrestrial > Soil >... | reverse complement strand
GGACGGGCATGATCGCCGCCGTCTTGCGCGTGATCACGGACGCGACCTTCGCGGGGTCCATGTTGTACGTCGACCGATCGATGTCGACGAAGACGGGTTTCGCGCCGCACAGGAGGACCGTCGATGCGGTCGCGAAGAACGTGAGGGGCGGGACGATGACCTCGTGGCCGGATCCGATGCTGTGGGCCAGGAGTGCGACGTGGAGCGCCGCGGTCCCGGTCGTCACCGCGATCGCGTGTTTTCGGCCGAGGTCTTTGGCAAAGGCCTTCTCGAACGCCTCGACCTTTGGACCCTGCGCGAGCATGCCGGACGCGAGGACCTCGCGCACTGCCGCGAGTTCCTCCTCGCCCAGGATCGGGCGGGCGATCGGGATCATCAATGCGCGGAACCCCCGCCGGAGCATGAAGGTTCGCCGCTCAGTTGCGGCGGCGAGACCGGGATTCACGCACCTTCGGTTTCAACTCCGGGTACGTTCTCCCCTCGTGGCCACATCGCATGTTTCGATCAAGAGGACGACCACATTCGCACACCCAGCCGACGATCCTTGCGGGCACGCCGGCTACGAGCGCGTGCGCCGGCACGTCTTTTGTGACCACGGAACCCGCCGCAATCGTTGCATTTCTGCCAATGGTGTTCCCGCATAGAATTGTGGCGTTTGCGCCTATGGACGCGCCGTCTTCGACGAAGGTCGTAACGATCTGCCAATCCGGGCTGACTGCGCGAGGGTAGCGATCGTTTGTGAAGCAGACATGGGGTCCAATGAACACGCGGTTTCCGACGGTGAGTCCCCGATACAGGGTTGCGAAGTTCTGAACCTTACACTCGTCGCCCAACACGACATCGAGGTCGATGTAAACATCTTTTCCAATGACGCAGTTTCGGCCGATTCGAGCGCCATCCCGTACTTGAACCCAATGCCAAATCGACGTTCCATCCCCGATCGTCGCGTTCGGAGACACCTCCGCACTAGGATGGATACGCTTCACCATGGTCCCGGCATCCCGAACGTAGTATGAAACCCCATCCTCCCATTCACGGATCATTGCTGAGGCGTCAATTCGGGTATCGTCACTGAAAACAGTGGACCACCCTTTAAGAAGTTTCAGGGCCCACGCCCTCTCGTGGCGAGTCAGACTAGAGTGAGCCTGAGCGCGAAGCCTTCCGACTGGGCAGAAATCGAGACGTCTGAGGTACTGGTCACCGCGTTGCTCCTTGCCACCGGCCTGATCGGGCTTCTCGTCATGACCTTGCCCCTCGACCTCTCGGACGGTCTCGCGACTGCCATGACCGCTCTTCTGGCAATGGCTATCGTCTTCGTCCTGACACCGCCGCTGATTCGGAAGATGCATTCGGGCGGGATGGTCGGTTTGGATGTCAACAAAACGAAGAAGGTGCTAGTTGCGGAGCTCGGGGGTATTGCCGCCCTCTTCGCCTTCTCGATCTCGCTTAGCCTCGTCATCGGCGTTCAGAAGCTCCTTGGAAATGTGGCAGAGCCACCTTTCTTAGCGGCGATTAGCGTCTTCTTTATTGCCGCCACAATTGGGCTCATCGACGATATCTCGGACCTCCAACAGAGGTTGAAGGCAATTGCGGTCGCCTTCGCGGCGCTCCCACTCATGCTGGTTCACCTCGGGCAGACTGAGATTAGTTTTCCTCTTGGATACACTTGGATGTTTCCTGGAGATTGGCGTCTGCTCTACTGGCTTATCTTGGTGCCCATCGGTGTCTCCGGGACGGCCAACGCGATGAACATGTCGGCAGGATACAACGGGTTAGAGACCGGTCAGATCGCAGTTATTTCGACGGCCTTGGTCGTTGTTGGCGATCTGAGGGGCGCACCTGACGTCTCGCTCCTCGTCTTTGGATCAGTCCTTGGCTGTAGCGTGAGCCTCTATTACTTCAACCGGTTCCCCGCCCGTCTGTTCATTGGCGATGTAGGGACGCTGGGTTTGGGAGCCGCCATTGCCGCAGGTGTGATCCTGGCCCACATTGAGTTTTATGGTCTTGTGGCGATTCTTCCCGCATTTTACGAACTCGGTGCAACCGTGTTCTACGGCGTGAAGCGGCACAACGGGCGTCGAAAGGCGGCCTGTAGCCACCCGGTAATTCGGCCCAACGGCATCCTTCAGCCGCCCCCTGGCGCCGAGCGCTACACGTTGGCGTTCTTGTTGCTGTCTCGGCACCCGATGAACGAAAAGCGGCTCGTGTTCGCCTTGTTGGGCCTCTATTCGATTTGCGGTCTAGCGGCGATTGCGCTGAGCGTGATGTGAGTGCGGGGTACATGGGCGAGGAAGGGTTTCGGCGCAAGCGTGCGTCGGGCGGCTCTGATTCCAGTCCGATACGGATTGACCGCGGAAAAGATACGGAAGCAGTTGCAGCTGATGGTCGAAACTGTCAGGCTCGCCGATTGCAGTCCGACAATCGGCGTAACGGCGGCAACCCTCGTTCGTCATCCGAGAATCTTCTCAGACCTAGCTGGGCTAGATCTGGTCGTGCATGGATACGAACATGTAGGATATGGGGGGCTCACGGATGAGCAGCAAGCTCACGACCTCGATCGCGCATGTTTCGCGTTCGCTACTCTAGGATTGAATGCCAACGGCTTTCGAGCCCCCTATCTAGATGCGAACGGTGCAACGCTTCGGCTTTTGCGGGAGCGCGGGTTTGCTTTCGACTCAAGCTTCCCGTACCTCGCTCTCCCAAACCAGAGTGAGTTTCGACCCCTTTTCATGGGGGCCGCACAGGTGCGATACGGCACGCTCGAGACGACTCCCCAAACGCCCTATCTCGAAGCCAATCTTGTCGAGGTGCCCGTTAGTCTGCCAGATGACGAGCTGCTGATTGATGCCTTGGGGTATCGGAATCCGGAGCTCATTAGCCGGATATTCTACTCGATGTTGAAAGAGGTGGTGAATCGAAACTCCGTCCTCGTCCTTCAAATTCATCCCGAAAGGTTCAGCCTGTGCGCGGCGGCGACTAGGGACGTTCTCTCCAGGGCGACGGACTTGGGCGGCTGGATGACGAACCTCACAGAACTCGCAGCGTGGATCCGCGGACAAAATGGTTCCTCCGGAGGCTGGCCGGACGGACATGCATTTGCGCTTGCCGTGACGGGGGACCTTGACGCGCTGACCATTGCAGATTTTGGGAGACGGTTATGGCCGTAAATCGCGTGAAACAGCACATTTCGGATCAAGTTTTCACGCCGAATGGCTTCACATCCCTCTTACTGCCCAGCGCTCAGCCATGCGAAGAGGGTCGGCAAGGCAAGTCAGCCCAGGGATCAAGGGCCTACGATGGATCGAATGATCGTACAAAGGTGGTCTTCACCGCCTCGCACGGGGGTCACCTCGGCCAAGCGATGAGACTACGGCAGGATCTCAGGCCAGACGCCGTCATCGTGGCCACCAAAGAAGGGGAGTCCAGCTACCCAAGGGACAGAATCGCCACAGTTCCCACCCTGAATAATTTGCCAAATTGGATTCGAAATTTGGTACGATCGGCCATCCTCGCACACCGTCTAAGGCCAGATATCGTGGTGGCGCTCGGCTGTCGCGATGTCGCGTTTTTCTGCGCCTGGTCGAAACTAGTCGGAGCGAGGCTTTTCCTCGTGGAGTCGTTCGCTCGAGTTCGGACTCCATCACGCTTCCTCAGGATTCTCGCGCCACTAGCTGATCGAATTTTTGTACAGTGGCCAGAGCTGGGGGCGTGGATTCCTCGTGCTACGTTGGTCCGTCCGATCTATGCGCTAAGGCCCCCTGTCGCCCATCCAATTCGTCAGGTCCTAGTTGTCGTCGGGACTTTCCGCAATGGGATGGACCGATTGTTGCGGATCGTGGACGAGGCATGCCCGCTCCCAGGCTCTCCCGCTGTGACATGCCAGATAGGCAACTCCAAGTACATTCCGAAGACGGCGAATTGGTACCGCTGGAAGCCTGCCCGTGATTTCCAAGATGACATCTCCCACGCCGATCTCATCGTAACACACGACGGCTCAAACACCATTGCGACAGCATTGGAAGCGACAAAGCCAGTGGTAGTGGTGCCTAGAACCCCCCTCGAGTTGGATTATCAGAGCAACGCTGAACTAGCAACGGAGCTTTCGAACCGGTCCTGGGTTGCGCTGGCAACAGACGCCGGGCAGCTCCGCGAAGCAGTGAATCGAATCCACTCGCTGTCTCCCACATCGGATTTCTCTGGGCCTACGATTGTCTCCTGCATCCGATCTGAAATCGCCAGAGGTAAAACAGGCGGGGCATCGAGCATTGGTCACGCGCTCCTGAATCGCGACTCGGGATGACCATGCCCCGTAACGGACTTCGTGGTCGCGATGTCCGGGGGCACAAGACAGTCCCGCTGCAGCTTGATTTCGAAAAGGTGTTCGACTCGAAAAAGGCCCGAGAACGACGGTACAACAAGATCCGCGAGCTCGTAGACCTGACTCCTGGGCAGCGGGTTCTTGATGTTGGATGCGGCACAGGGCGGTCATTCGAGGCTTTCAACCGCGAAAACGAAATTGTAGGTCTGGACCTTGACTCACAACAGAAGCTCTTCCAAGACAACTTTCGATTCATGAGTGGCGATGCGGCGTTCATGCGCTTCTTTCGCGATGGTGAGTTCGATGTGGTAGTCTGCATCGGGGTCCTTGAACGAATCGTGCCTTTTGAAAATCTCCGGCGCGCCGCGTCGGAAATACAACGGATTGGAAAAGCCTACGTTGTAGTTGTACCTCATATGTTAACGGTCATCGAACCGCACTCCCAGGTCCCGTTTGGGCAATTCGCGCCACACAATTTTCGGCGATTTGCACGCAGATGGCAGCTCCTAGCGACCGATGGCGAAACCCCCTCATCTGCGATCAAGGGGGAGGACCTGTTATACCTTCGGACACACGAATGGCATGCCTTGTTTCCAGGGTCTAGAATCTTGTCGTATCCTTACTTGGCGATGGGGCTGCTCCGCGACTACATTATTTACAGACGAGGCTCTTCCCGGACCAGTTCACCCTGATTCTGGAGCGCGAGAGCTTTGCCCGAAACGCGTCCAGCGGATTGAAGAATTCCAAAGAGCGAACCCATTGTGTCCTGGAAGTCGATCCGCTCCCAGATCCGCTGCCGCCCCTGGCGCGCGAAGAGGGAACTTTGGGAAAGCACATCATGAATTGCATCGGAGAATGAGTCTGGGTCGCTGTTGACTACTTGGCCGAGACCATCGGCAACCAACTCGCGCGCCCGTCCGACATTCGTGGTCACGACCGCGGTTCCCAAGCCGAGGGCCTCAAGGAGGACAAGCGGCCCCGCTTCGTATCGCGAGCATATCACAAGAACCCGCGCAAGTGCCATGGCGTCCAGAACCTCGGAGCGAGACATCTTGGGAATCCAATGGAGCCAGCGCCGTGAAGGCATGGCGTTCACCACGGCGTCTGACTCGATTCCGTCTCCGATGACGACGGCCTCAAACCTGTCTCCCCGTTGTTTGAGATTGTCGCAAGCTTTGAGGAACAGTGGGAGATTCTTTTCGGGATACAGCCGTCCCACGAACAGAATGACATCTCCACGCGGTTCCGGCATGAAAGTCGCAAAGGGATTGCTTCTTGGTCGTTCTTCGAGGTCGGGAAGGTCCACCCCAATAGGAACGATGTGTATCGTTGACCGCGGCAGCTTCGGGTATCGTTCCAGGTAGTAGTTCTTCAAGTCCGCATTGACCACAACAACGGAGCAGGCATGCGCCACGGCATACCGTTCTATGAGGAAGCGATAAAGATTGACGAATGGTTTACTGTATCTCATTCGAAGCGTTTCGCTAATGACACCGTGAGACATCAGAACGATCGGAAGGCCTAGCCCACGAAACGCCCAAGCATAATGCTCTGTATTCGCGAAGACTACTGCAGATTTCGGCAAACTTATCTCCCCCGTGACCAGCAGACGGCGGAGCCGACGCACGAAAGCCAGCTCCGTCGGAGCGCATGACATGATCGGCAGATAGTGCACCGAACCACGGCTAGCTTCACGGGCACCTGCGCACAGGACCGTGACTTGCAGGTTCCACTCAGAAGCGAGCCGAAGGAATGCCTTCAAGAATGTCCCGATTCCCCCGCCGGTGCCTAGAGCTTCCCAATCGTGCGAGACCGGGAGCAGAATCTCCGGCGGTGGGCGGATCGTCCCGTCGTTCGGCTTTTCGAGGCGCAAGGAAGGGTGTCCTCGAGCCTAGGAGGAAGCATGGGACCTCGATAAAGTCCATCGTCCTGAAATCCGGTTCTGAGAAAAATCGTCTGAGACTTCATCTAGCTCCGATCTACTCGGAGGAGGGAAGCCAACGGACCAAATTGGGGCTTACCCGCGGCCCTGGAAATCCGCTGACGGTTGCGATCGAATCGTTCTCCCATGTGTAGAACCATGTACACTTCAAGGACGGGGAGGCCTTGGTGGTGTCCGGATCACAAGAGCCTCACGCTTCATTCGAATCCGGGCGGCTGCTCCGTCACCCCGTGGTTAGGCGAGCGAGGTAGTCTGCGACCGAAGCTCCTCAGAACCTCCGGGTTCCTCGAAATCAGGGAGGAGAACCACGTTCGTAACATTGAAGAGGGATGCGATAGCATGGTTGTGCCCAGCTTGGGCCGTCCCCCAGCCATCGAGGGAATCGCAGAACGCCGTCCGCTCGCCTGACGTTCCCAAGAGAAACGGACGGCCTCGGGCTGGGTTGGCCGGCAGCGATTGGCCATCAAAGAGAACAGGGTGCCTCACATCTCTCGGTGACGCAAGTGACTCGGATACCACGGCGGTTGACATTGACGATCCTGGCTGCCATGGCATTCGGATCCCTTGCGATGCGTTATCCGAACGGCCATGAGGTTGGCGTCGACTCATTTGCGATACATACACTAGCTGAGTCCATCGTTGCGACCGGGGCCGCAAGTTGGATTCTGAGCCCCTTCTCATACTTTGGATTGTATCCAGCCTCTTACCCGTCTGCCGGTCCCTTCCTTCTGGCGTCGGTCAGCTCGACCGCTGACATCGAAATCGAAGGAGGGATCCTCCTTACTTCACTCCTTCTCGGAGTCCTCGGGATCCTGACGGCATACCTCATGGCCCGAGAGTTCAGGCGAACAAGCCTCTTTCCGTTGCTTGTCGCGTTCGTATATGCATTTGCGCCCCGCTTCCTTGCTTTCAGCTTGTGGCAGGCGTCCACGAGAAACATTTTCATGGCGCTACTCCCGATCTTTGTTTGGGCTCTCCTGAAGTTCTGTCGCCAACGATCGACAAAGAACCTCGCGGTGGTCCTCGTCAGCATGACAACCCTCGCCGCGTCACACCACCTTGTCATCGTTGCCGTCGTCATGGCCGGGGCGTTGCTGTTCTCGATTGTCACGCTCAAAACGTATCAGGTCTTGCGGAGAGTGAGGCCCGCCCTGGTGATGAAAGGCACACGACTTGGAGTGATGCGCTGGGCGGCCCTCGGGGCCGCACTCGCAGTTGGTGTGGGCTTCCTCTTCGGAACGAACGTGCTCACTCAGTATAACCGCGGTGAACTTGCGAACGGGGACAGCCTCCAAGTCGAGCTTGTCAATTTGGCCGTCAGCATCACGCGCAGCGTTGGTCTGGCTGCCCCAATGGCAATCATCGGGCTGCTCTATTGCCCATGGACGAGGAGCCCGGACCTGCCTGAATCTTTCGCGGTGGCCGGACTCGTCGCACTTGTGCCGACACTGTTGTTGAGGGATTATACGGGCTTCTACGTCCTTCCGTTCCTTTCTGTATTCGCCGCGTACGGTCTCTTAGGGATGTCGACCCGCCTTCATTCACGAGAACGACTGCTACGGCGCGTTGGTGCAGGGATAGCACTTGCAATCGTGGTCACATCTGGAACAATCCTCGACTACGAGATCGGACAGAACCCTCCGATGTCGGTGACTAGCTACAGCGCGGCTACATACGTCAGCAGCGTCGATGGAGGCGCAACAGTAGTTTGCAACGAGGCCGTCGCATGCAGTCGGATCGCGGCCATCGGGAGGCTCCGAATTCTGCCCCCGGCTGCTGGCAGCGCTGATGATCCGAGTCCCGAAGTGCTTATCTTCGGATTCTTCGATCGAAGTGAACTGACTCAACGAATAGTACGAGCTCCTGCTCAGGACCTGAGGTTTGACTCCACCCTGCTGTGGATTGTTGTGGGTATTGATCCCGTCGGGGATTACGTCACCGTCGTTCAGTCGCCCATGAGCGGCATCCCGCCATCCTTGTCCGCCCGGTACGATCCCCGGTACTACTTTGAGACAACCTCGGGTAGCGGTGTCTTCTACGGCAATGACGGGAGGTCTTATCGGTCGATCTTGAGTGACTCACTACACGATGGCGCGTATGCGATTTATGCCGACGGGGCGGAAACCCTCTGGTGGATTTGAGCCATCGAGTTCGTCGATGCCAACCCTACGAGCCGAGAAAGCGGTCGTACAATCGAGCGATGCGTTCTGCGATTACTCCCCATGAGTGGTGCGTTTCGACGTAATGACGAGCGTTCGCGCCGACCCTTGACCGTAGCTCGGGGTCCGACAACCCAGCAACAATCGAGTCAGCAAGCGCAACCGGATTGGCTGGTTCGACCAACATTCCAGTTTCGCGGTCACGAATGGTTTCGCGAAGTCCACCAATTGAGGAGGCGACGACAAGTTTGCCGCAGGCCATCATTTCGAGCATGAGGATGCTGGTTGCCTCTTCCACCCCGCTCACCGGCACGGAAGGGATCGTCCCGAGGTCACAACCGGCGATCACCGCGGGCATGTCCTCCTGAGGTATTTGTCCGGGCATCGTAATGCTGTCCCAAATTCCAAGTTCGGAAATGAGGGAGACGAGTTCTTCCCTCAACCTCCCTTCTCCGGCTAGGACCAAATGAGCGTTGGGGACTTCCCTAACGACCAGGGGCATGGCGCGCACGATGTATTCCATTCCGTTCTTTGCAGTGAAATGCTTGGCGGCCAAGATGATCGGGCCGCTCTTTTGGATGCCTAGTCGTCGAAGTACGTCCCGAGGAGGATGGGCAGGGCGAAACCGGAAGGTGTCGACTCCATTTGGAATGACGTGCACCTCACCGGCGACGAAGTCATCGGTGAGCCAGGTTGCGATTCGGTGATCGACCGCAATCAAGCAATCGCTAGCCCGCACGCAACCCAACATAGTCCGCCGGTAAATTTCATAGCGAGGCATCCCTGGCCGCGTATGGTAATCTGCCTCGGATTCGCGGGTGAGATACCCGTGAAACGTTGTTATGAGCGGCTTCCTGAGGAACATCTTTGTGGGAAAGAGACGCGGATCGTGGCAATGGATCAACTCGACATCCCTGAGAAATCTGACCCCGTGGCTAAGGAGCAAGCAGGTGGTTAGATATGGGACCTGAGGAACAGTTCGGACCTCGGGATGTGTGGGTCCGCTCACTTTGGAGAAGCGGCTGGGTGTCACTACTTTGAAGGCATAACGATGGCTGAGCGCTTTCATCAGTTCAGCAGGATGGACAGCCGCCCCCCCGCTCATCCAGGGGCTTACAGTACCCATTATTCCGATGAGCCCGGCCATACCGCGTTCATTCCCGAGGAGTGACAGACTTTAGCCGTTAGCCTCAGAGAGGAGGTTTATTTACGAATGGTGACACGGTTATCAGTTTTCATCGCTTTCGCGTCGCACCAGTTGCGTAAGCCTCGCGAATGTCTCGAGTGTCCTGAAACAATAGAGACAACGGGCCTCGTGCCCGATGCATTTCAGATGGTAGAACCGCCCACATGAGCACCGAGTCGCTGGAACGACGGGGCTTGGCGACCCACCGCAGACGCCGCAGGTCCGAATCTCCGACCGCTTTGTCCTCACAGAGAAAGGTCTTTCCTTCGACTCAGAGTCAGAGGGATCCTGATCGACCGGCAGGAACTTCAAAAGCAACCCCCAGAAGAGAGATATCCAACCAAGGAAGATGAGCCAGCCGGCATACGAGTGGGCAACCAGGAGGTTCTGCAGTTCTGACTGAGCCGAATCCGTGTAGTACCCGACTAGCACGATGATGACCATCCGAAGAAGGTTTGCCAGATATGATGCAAGGAAACCGAGGCCAAGAGTCAGCCACAGGCGTTTCGACGGCAGTTCGTACTGGGTAAGCAAGTATGCCACGTATGCGGCAGCAAAGATGCCGAACGAATAGATTCCTGAGCAGGAGGTTGAGATGACCAGGGTAACTGGAGTGTTCATCTGAACCGGAGTAAAGGTGAGACCAGGAGCGGTGAACCCTGCGACTGAGTGGACGGAGTTCGTGACACCGATCACCGAAAGAAGACCGCTGAGCTCGGGAGCGATGACTGTCCACGAATAAACGTCCACGGAGGTATCTACGCTGCGTACCATCACGCGCGCAAGGAGGAGCGGCACGACAAGGACGACATCAAGGAACAAGAAGAATAGCAGAGCAAAGTCGCGTTCACGACTGTATCGTGAGGGTAGGAAGGGGTACGCCAATAGGGCCGCTGCCGTCAGCAGGACCATGGCATCCTCAGTAAGAATGGCGGGCGAGGCCGATAGTGCGAAGTTGTAAGCGAGGTCTGCCAGGATGATTCCGATGCCCGCGGCCGGAAAGAATCGCGTGAGCCGTCCTTGCCAAGTCAGACCGCGAAGGAGCCGCGCACCGAGTGATCGAGTCCCAAGAAGCGGTTGGGCCGCTAATGGCCAAGTCGCCCAGACGAAGAGGGCGAGCCCTCCTAGAAGCGCGGGAATGGCGACCCATTCCATCCCCTGCGCGTGGGTCGGGTTCAGGAGTCCGCTTATTCCCGCCAGGGCTAGGATCAGGCCGACGAGAGCAAGGGTCCGGCGATGCTCCGAAAGGCGGCTCGCCATTGCTTCCAAGCCCATGCCTGTTCTCTAGTCACCAGCCTCCTGGTCTCTATAAGAACGCTCCCGGCCTATTATCGCGGGCACGACCTCAGGCAACCTGTCCGAACTCAGGCGACTGGTTCACGAATGCGCGGCTTCATCACCATCCGAGCGTGGCGCCAGAGTCCCCGGAAGGCTTCGCGGTCAAGGATCAGCAGGAGGGCGAGGTACGCGAGCAAACCCCCCAGAATCCCCACGACGAGTATGATGGCGGCCTCGCTTACGCTCCTGCCGATGAACGGGAGTGTGACCCGATCAGGGAGGATGGCGTACAACGTCACGCGCAGAATCCAGACTAGAACGCCCATGGCCGCGGCTGCTAGAACCGGGAACTTGAGTTTCTCAAGAACCAGGCGTGTCGCGACCCGGAGCACTCTGGCCACCCGGGCGATAGAGACAAGCGCGACTGACGCGACGGGAATAGTCATCGCGAGTGCGGTGCCTGAGATACCGTACGCGAGTGTGAGGGGAAAGACGAGAATGACCGAAGTGACGAGGACATAGAGGTTGAGCATCGCAGTTATTCGGGGTTTCCCAACCGCCGCGAAGAGGGAGGACCCGAAGTCCAGGAGCGCGCGGGCGAGGCCGTAGAACGAGAGAATGATTAGGGGTATCGTTGCGTCAATCCAGATCTGACCGAGGAGGATGCGGACAATCTCGGGAGCCATCGTCGCCATCCCGAACGCCGTCGGCGCGATGAAGACCGCCGCGTATCCGAAGCTCTCCAAGTAGCCTTGTCGCAAGGCGTCCTCTCGTAACCGAACCTTCGCAAGCGATGGGAACAAAGCCGCGCCCGCAGGGACCGAGAGAAGGGACACGGGAATGAAGCCAATTGCATACGCCACCGCGTAGAGCCCAAGGGCTGTGCTCCCCAAGAAAAAACCCACGGTGAAGTTGTCAACGTTCGTGATGAGGAACCCGAAGAACGAGGCAGATACGAGATGTCTTGCGTACGCCAGCAGGGGCCTCGCCACTTCTCGTCGAATCGAGAATCGGAAAGTCCAGGGTTGCACGATCGAGTAAGCGACCGTCGCGATCACCTGGGAAAGAAGAACGCCATAGACCAGAGACCAGATCTGGAACCCGAGAGCGGCCAACGCGACCGAGATTACGGAGTTGGAAATCTGGCCGGCGAGGCTCGGCACGGCAATCGCTCGCAACCGTAGTCGGGCGGCCAGCCATGTCGAAGGGACGAAAGCGAAAGGACCCACTAGGTATACGATAGCAAGAATCCGGCTCGCCCCGGCGACCGGGGGGACGGAGAACAAGGAGGCCCACGGACCAGCGACGAAGACCGACACGATGAAGAGGGCGACTGCAATCAAGAGTCGGAAGCTCATTCCGACGTCGTAGTCCTCCTTCGTAGCCGCATCTCCTTTCTGGATGATCGCGTAGTCCAGACCGAAGCTCCCGAATGTGCCAATGAAGCCGATGAGCCCGGCCGCAAGGGCGAACACACCGAACACGTCGGGCATCAGGAGGCGGATGAGGATGATTTTCGTAAGGACTCCGAACACACGGTTGAACCACTGGAGCCCGACGAATACGGCGACGTTCTCGGCGGTCCGAGCCCGAATCACCGGCGCGGCATCCAACGACCGGGCTTAAACGTTCCAGCGTAAAGGTCTCGAATAAGAATCATCCCGAACATGGCAGCCTGAACCACGATTCATAGAGAGAGCGAGCGGCCAGACAGGTCGAAGCGTCGGACGATTAATATATCGGCTGACTCTTCGGCGCGTGCGGTGGCCATGAAGGTCGTCGGCGGCTCCGCGTCCGTCCCCCTCGCTCTGGGACTCGCCCGCGAACTCTCCATCGATCTTGTGGATGTCGGATTCGAGAAGCACCCGGGCGGATTCCCCGACGGCGAGCGGTACGTGCGTCTGCTCGGCCCCGTCTCGGGCGAGCACGTCGTCCTCGTCCAGACGACCCATCCGAGCCCGATGATCGTCGAACTCTTCCTGTTGGCCGATGCGATCCGGGACGCGGGCGCCCGGCGCATCACGGCCGTCATCCCGTACTTCGGGTATGGCCGTCAGGACAAGCGGTTCCTCGACGGCGAGGCGGTCTCGGCCAAGGCGATCGCGAAGCACCTCGCGGTCGATTGCGACGAACTTCTGACGATGGCGATTCACAACGCCGGAATCCTGAAGACGTTCCCGCTCCCGGCGCGCGAGGTCAGCGGCATGCCCGCGATCGGCCGATACCTCAAGTCGACGAAGGTCGACATGCTCCTTGCCCCGGACGACAACGCGATCCGATTCGCGAAGGAGGCGTCCGCGATCGCCGGCGTCCCGTTCGACTCCCTGGAGAAGGAGCGGATCGACTCGTACACGGTCAAGATCACCCCGAAGGCGCTGGCCGTCCACGGGAAGTCGGTCGCGATCGTGGACGATGTCATCTCGACCGGCGGCACGATTGCCGTGGCGGCGAAGGAGTTGAAGGCCCAGGGCGCCCGACGCGTGATCGCGGCGTGCGTCCACGGCCTCTTCGTCGGCCCGGCGGAGGCGAACCTGAAGGTCTGCGACGACGTCATCGCAACGGACACGGTCCTGTCGCCGCACACGAAGGTCAGCGTCGCGCCGGAGTTCGCCGCGGCGATCCGGGCGCTCCGGTGAGTCCGCCTAACGGCCGATCCACGCCAGGACCGTCACCGTGAAGGAGAGCAGGAGCCCCGCCCAGACGAGCAGGCCGAGGTTCTGCATGTCGGACGTCCGCTTCGACCCGAGTGCGGCGGCCACACTTCCGAACGCGGCGATGAGGCCGCCCGAGATCGTGAGGAAGCGCGCGAACCCGCGTGCGTTCAGGTCGTTGGTCCAGATCACGATGATCGTGGCGAGCCAGATGGCTAGGAGGCCGAGCGCGTTCAGCGCCAGCACGTACCGTTTCTTCAACAAGTTCTCCGTGGCCATCGGGTAGTACGGCGCTCCGGGATATTGCGGGGGCGACTGCATGATCGTTCCTCGGTCCGCGCGATGGGTCTCGGCTTATAAAATAATAGCCCCATAATAATATATAACGGCGAATCGAGGCTCCCTCGCTTCCTAGGTACGCAGGGGCGCGTCGCATCCGGGTGCGCGAAATCCCTTTATCGCGGAGCGCCTTCGCGGTCTCCCGTGACGCAGTTCATGTCCGCCGCGGTGCGGGCCCTCGAGAAGGCGGGCGCGGTCTTCGGCGACGTGCGCACGGAGGATCGCACGGCGTTCGTCGTGCGCGTCGCAAACGAACAGATCCAGAACGTCAATGAAGTCCACCGTCGGGGCTGGGGCATCCGCGCATTCGTCGACGGAGCGTGGGGCTATGCATCCGGGACGTCCGGCCGGTCGGCCGACGCGGTCCAGGCGGCC
>Ga0209761_1001683_pt1 | contig 14296 bp, 16 predicted proteins | sample GraSoi013_1_40cm_4_FD_185818 | JGI IMG/M metagenome (GOLD analysis project Ga0209761, IMG submission 185818) | Grasslands soil microbial communities from the Angelo Coastal Reserve, California, USA - Sample 09_25_2013_1_40cm (SPAdes) (version 2) | ecosystem: Environmental > Terrestrial > Soil >... | reverse complement strand
CGTAGTTGTAGATGGTAAGACAACGGAAGCTGAGAAGGTTACTGAACGACAGATCAATTGGCCAGCTCTTTTGGAACACAAGGAAAAACGAAAGGCAAAGTTTGCAGCAATAATCGCAGTATCCTTTCGCTGGAGGGGACCTCACGGACAGGGCCCGAAAGTTTGCCATTACCCTTCTTGAGACTGAGACCCTGATCAAACTGCTCGAGATCCACGGTAGGACGCCGTTGAATCTCGAAGACTTGAGAAGGGTCTTCGAAACGAAGGGGCCATTCAAACTTGAAGACTCTCCTGAACTCTTGGCCGTAATAGATCAATATGATAGAAGACAAAAGATAGTTCCTCAAGTGCTACAGGGTCTGTATGAGCTGCAAAGAGAGGGGGAGCGGACTTCTGCAGCGGACATAAGATGGAAGTTGAAGAAGGATTTTGATCAAGATGAAATAGAGCAGGCACTCGATCTCTTGGAAGGATGGAGCTTTGTCAAAAAACTTCAAACAGGAGAGTGGACCAGCCTAATGTCGCCAAAAGTTGTCGCCAGCAGGTTGAAGGCTACTGCTGACATGCTCAGCCATCTTTGATCAGGTGACCCATCTGTCGACAAACACCAGTAATGGTCTGGGTTCTAGTGGGAAGTAGAGGTCGGCTGTGGTTTCCGGTATTTCGACCTGTGTCGGGTATCTTATTCCGTCGTCTTCTAGTTTGATTGCTAGTTCTTGTTCCATCCGTGACGGGCTGGCGTAGTCGTTCGCGCCAGTCGCTCCGCTGACCCGACATCTGTCAGGTTGAGCTAGCTTTGGGTTATTGCTGAGACACGCGAGCGAAACTGCAGATGAGCAGACCCAGAAGGACGAACAGTCTGGATTATTTCGGAATCGGATTCTCCTTCAACCATTTCTTGAGGAACTTGTGAGCAGGGTTCTTCTCCAAGCCCTCGAACTTGATACCTGGATACGCTCGTTTTTCGCTGAGTATCTTTGACAAAATGGGTCTCTTTCGAGCTGCCTTCTCACTGCCGCGGTTTATGATGGATACTACCGAGTCATGATCACAAACTATTGTAAACTCTCCGAGTTTCTCCTTGAGTTGTTGAATGGCAAAATGCACCGCGTTCAATTCAGCTTCATCGCTCTGGATTGCCTCAAGGATCGTCGCAGTGTCTAAATCCTGCCTGCCCTTGACGACGAATCCAACCACCGTCGTCATTGGAACGTCTTTCTTATCTCTGTCTTTGATTCTTGCATCGACATAGACTCGTGGGCCTTTCGTAGGTCCAGGAGTGGTTGAACTCGTCATTTGCTCCTCAGAGACTCCTGCTCCTTCCTCCAATCTAATCATCCTCGCAGCTCGTGGGGAGACGGGTCAATCAAAAGAATTACGCGCGCTGGAATACCGTCAAGGCCTAGTCTTAGAAACGGTCAGCACAAGTCGGTATTGGAGCCGTTTTTGGTGTCTTCGCATTCGACGATCTTGGCTCCTCAAGAAGAGCAAATGTGCTTTCACCCCTCGGCAGAAAAATGATAAATGCGAAAGTTCTACTGGACAAATATGTGGAAACCATAATTGGCCTTCTCGCCATCAGTTTTGAGTGCTGCATGGGTAAGGTCGATGGCAACCTGTGAATGCAGATTGGATAATCATGAACACGGTATTCCTTGCGGAGCCTCGCTTCGTCTAGGTAGTCGTGGAAGAGAGGGGCAGGGAGCCTGGGAAGCAGATCACATAATCCCGGAGAGTGATGGCGGGTCAGACAAAATAGACAACTGCGCCATCTTGTGTTGGCCATGCCACAGTAAGACCTTGTGACGTGAAACTATTCCTTCAGGACCTGTTCGGGGACTTTCCAATTAATCAAGAGAATTGGGGTCTATTCCGGTTACGTTTTTCGGTTTGATTGCTGGCGCGGTCTTCCCGCGAGCTGATTCGACTCTAGTATCATTCTAAGACATATCGAGTTCCGAGAATGTCGTTTTTCGAAATTATCTAGTTTCGATAATTTCGAGTCTCGAAAATATTGCCGGCTTGAACATTCCATATATATTTCAACACGTCGGCGCACTCTCTGAAAACAAATGATGACTTTCAGAAAACTGTCAATTCTGGCTATCGCGGCGCTAATGGTAACAGCCATCAGCGGCGTATCAGCCGTCTTTGCCGATTCATCAACTCCCCCGAACTATACCAATGTAAACTTCAGTCCCATCATCACAACAGTCTCATACAACTACGATTTTCTCACAGGAGCAGTAACACAAGGGACCGCAACAGCTACCGCTCTGGTGATAAACAACGTCTTTCTAACAGTCGTCTCCGACCCCGCTCCATCTGACCCGAGTAATGGGTTCGGAACCTTCTTCGGTACTGCCCGGCCTGTTAGGTTCGATGGCGATACGGTTGTCAATACAACATCCCATTGTCCACTTTGGCCAGCCGATACTTGCTTGACGACGGGAACATTGACTTTTGGAGGCTTCGTAATGGTGCACCATTTCGGAGGCATTCTTGACCAGGTCACAAGGCTCGCAACCCAATACAACATCCAAGCAGGTGATTGTGGTGGGGGTTCGCCGAGGTTCAGCCTAATCGTCTCAAACGCCACTCAGACGCATGCAATTTTTGTCTACATTGGTCCGTCCCCAGACTTTACCGGCTGCGCTACCGGTAGTTGGCAGTCAACAGGGAATTTTGCAACAGACTCAGCTGGACTCCGCTGGGACACGTCACAACTCTGCACCGGCACATTCTACAACACATATTCGGGAGCGATAACCTGTGCCGACTCATTCGGTTACACCGTTTCTTCAATCTTCCTAGTGACCGATGGCGCATGGTCCCCCACAGGTGGTGCTCCAAGCGGTACCCAGTCTGTTCTATTCCGCAGCATACAGGTCAATGGCGTAACGAGATTCCCATAGGTCCGTCAAAAAATTACGGACCTGCCCCTATTTTTTTCTACTGCCTCAGGCAAAATCGGGATTCGAAACACGAACTTCAGAGAACCATGGTCCGCTCTTTGCCCAGTCACGAGAACGAACTTCTGGTCAGTGGTGCTCGGCGAGACCGTTATCACTCGACTGTCAGGTACTTGATTCTCTCGGTTATGTTGGGTATGGGCCAGAGACGTCCTATCTAGCCCGTGTTTAGTTCTGGCCGTTCTCGACTTTTGGTAGCCCCTCACTGTTACCATTCACGGTTACCAGATCCGTCACCATCCAAAGAACATGAAAAGCAGTTGATCCTCGCGACTCAAGACTGCTCTTTGGGGTCTCTATCAGCGGCTATTCTACTGGATGGGTCGCGTAGGCTTCTTCTCATCGCTCTTCGCGAACCGTAAGAAGGAGGGTCATTCGCTGCGCCTTCCGACAACCAGAGCGTGAGCTGTCAAAGGATAGCATACGAGTCCGCAAGTGTCTCCAGATACGGATCGACTCTTGCGCATAGAGCGGTTAGACTTAGCTCAGGCTGCCAAGATTGGACTCAAGATGGAATCATCCAGTCGCAGAATCTCTAGGAGCTTGTCGGGCCTCGGGAAGCCATTCTTCAACGCCCGGGCCTTGCGACTATGGTTCTGAGCCTCCTCTCTCAGCAGATGCTGCAGAGCTTCGAAGGCTCGAGATGCGTCAATCTCCGACACTATGATAATGTCTTCTGGTGGACAGACCAGTATCCCAACAAGGCTTATCCTGTTCAGCGTTAACTGAGCAGTCATCGCGGTAGCAATCTCCCCCAGCCTCTCAGTCCCGAAGGGAAGCAGAAGACAAATCTCGGCGAGTTCGGGGGAGTAGCTGATAATCTCTCTGGGGCGAAAACTCTGTCTAAAATTGTTGAGAGCTTCTTGGCCGGCTATCACCCGAACTGAATCTGAACCTACGATGACTCTGAAAATTTCGCCCCTCATCGACCTAATCGTGCTCGCAAACTCGGCTACTCTCTTCATGATGTCCGGGGCGTTCTCAATCGTCAAGTAGGCCATTCCACTCCGCATCGAGATATTGCAATCCTTGAGGGCTAGTCGATTGCCGTCCTCTCTCCAGCCGTCTAACGGATAGCGTCTGAGAATCCCAAGGACCGCATCAGGCGTCGAATCCACGGCACAATTCTCCAGAATGTATCTGGAGAGTGCTCTCGAATTGATTATGCCTCGTTGGAGGCCGGTCCTAATTGCCGGGTCGGATTCGATGATCCGTTCTACAGTTCGCCGAACGGCAGCCACACATGGAACGTGCCAGTTGCGGACGGATTAGCGTTCAGGCTATTACGATAGCTTCAGGGGCAAAGCCCGTATACCCGGACAGCATTCCTGCTCCCGATGCGCAGGATCACAGTCGAACTAACCGCCGCAGACATTACCAAGGCATTTGGGAAATCCCACAGATTCGACGACCATATCAGGTCTTTAGAGGTCCTAACGTTTCTCAAGAGCACTCCTAATGAGATCGTTGAGATCTGCAGAGTTCAGCTCAACGATCCAGCAGCAAGCATCACGGACGTTTTTACCCACCCATCCGAAGAGGTAAGTGTCCTGCAGCAGGAAGCCGCTGACACCTACGTCTGCTTCTACAGAAAACGCCCGATACGCCGCCTTCTCAGCATCATATCATCAGTTCCCGGAGGATACCTTTCCACTCCGTATGAAGTTAGAGATGGACGGCTCAGAATCACTCTGTTGGGGAATACTAGGAGTCTTAGGATCTTCCTCAAGACCCTTCAAAAGGTGGGACTACACCCCAAGATCGCGCTTCTAACTGATGCAGTCTTCTCGCTCAATTCCCCCCTTGGGCTCCTGACGGAGAAGCAGAAGACTGTCATCATCGATGCTTTCAAGAACGGATACTATGACTTTCCCCGTAAGATAGGTTCTGAGGCACTTGCCAGGAAGCTGGGGATCCGTGAGCCGACCCTGGTCATCCATAGAAGGAAGGCAGAACGCAAGCTGTTCGCGCACATGCTCGGCATGCCCTTGACACGATGAGTCAGCAGAGTACTCGGGAACAATCACCCGGACTCCCATAGGCAACTAAGGGTCATGGGAAATTGTCAGTCTCGCGTCACATCTCCGATGGTCGTACAAAGCCCGCCTCAATCTTGCGCGAGACAACCGTTCTCCTCCATAGAAGGACGAGATTTCCTCCTTGGACTTCCCTGTTGGGAAATCAGATACCTGGCATACTTTTCAGAGTAGAAAAGGTATCATATTTCAGTCGGAAGAATCGCTCGAAATAAGCCCTGATCAGCGTTCTGGGAGGGTGTTCCATATCATCCCGAGTTTACGCCGGGATGATGCTGTTACTACGCGTATTGAAAATTTCTGATTCGGCTGTTCTGGGCGACAAATCAAGGATCTTTCGTGGAAGATGGTTCAGGCAGGAAATTGACCGCTCCCTCATGGTTTACAAAAAAAATATTTCCCGCGACACAAAAGTGCTCTTTGAGCGGGAAATGGAGGTTTCTATGAAGAGATAGATTCCTCAATCTCCTACCGGTCCCAGGTCACCGAGTAGGTTCTATAGAATGTCACCGGTTTCTTGGTTGCTAGGTTGAATCATCCTCTTATCGCTGTTCTCTCGAAGCCCTTGAAGGGTTTAGTAGGTTGGGCAGGGCGGTTGAGCAGACCCCGCGCGAGAAGGCAGACGCGACTCTGCTTGCTATGAAGGAGTTTAAGCGGTATTTGGATGATCTGGAGAAGGATCTCAGTCGTATCTCGAAGAAGTATTCTAACCGTGAGATCGCTCAGGGCGTCGGTTTCGTGGCGGCTGGAATTCATGAGGCGCTCAACTATTTGGAAATCGTCAAGAAGGTGATTGTGAAGACTGAGCGCGTGGTTGCAAAGAGGAACCTTGGATCCGAAAGTGGCTCGATATCGGTCCGCTAGATGCCGACTTTGTCCTTGAGGGCTATGAAGCGAGGGTCTGATCTGTAACGCTTATAGAAGGGGTCGACGAGGGTCGCAGGAACGGCATAGTCTTTCTGAAGCGCAGCTTTGTCCAAATACTCGAACATTTTGTCAGTCTCTCCGAGAGCAGCGTACGCGTCCGCGAACTCGATAGGAGGGATCAGTTCCTTGTCTCCCGCTTGCTCTACCTCTGCAATAAGCCTCCTCGCTTCACCTATCCGTCCGGCTATTCCGTGGGCCCAAGCAAAGCCGAGGTTTGTACGGGTCTTAGTCTGCACCTTCGGTAGGTAAGTTTCGATCAGTTCGATTCCTTTTTCATATCTAGCGCTTGCAAGATAGCAACCGGCCTGATGGAGATAAGCCATGAGAAAGTTGGGATCGATCGCAAGAGACTTCTCGAAATACTCTATCGCTTTGTCGTACTCCTCCCTGATGTACATGGTCTGCCCCATGTTCAGGCTCATCACTGGCGCCAGCGGGTCTAGCTCGAGTGCCTTGTAGGCCTCCTTGAGTTCCTCAGTCATCCGGCGGGTATAGCGGAGAACAGAATAGGAATACCATTGGTGAGCAGTCGCATAGTTCGGGTTAAGTTCGATGGCCCTCTTGAACTCGAGTTCTGCCTCTTCCCACTTCCACTCGTAGAGAGCAAGCTCCAGAGCGTAGGCCGCGTGCGCCTCTGCTAGCGTGTTATCTAGTTTGAGAGCCCTGAGCACAGCTTGTTTCATCTTTGGGGCTGCTTCCGTGGTTGAAACAAATCCCCAGCTTTGGAGGACACCCCAAGAATCGGCTAATCCAACCAGCGCGAGTGCGAAGCCTGGGTCCGCATCGATGGCGAGCTGGAAGTACTCTAGTGCCTTGCGAACATTGCTCTCAGATCTCTTGTTCCAGAATTCCCTCCCTTTCAGATAGAGCAAGTATGCTTCGGTGTTCTCGGTGGGCTTCTTCTTGAGCTGGGTAACCTCTCGGTCAAGCAGCTTCACCTTCAACGCGTCAGCCACATTCGTCGCCACATCTGACTGGACCGCGAATATGTCCTGGAGCTCTCGATCGTAGCTCTGAGCCCAGAGGTGCTTATCCTCTCTTGCATCGAGAAGCTGAATAGTTATTCTGACCCGGTTTCCCGCCTTTCTAACACTCCCCTCTATCAGCGTTCCAGCTCCAAGCTCCCTTCCAATGTCCACGAGGTTCTTCTTGGCTCCCTTGTACTGCATCGTCGATGTCCGCGATATGACAGTCAGACCGCTAACGTTGGAAAGTGTCGATATCATCTCCTCAGTCATGCCGTCTGCGAAATACTCATCATTCGGGTCGTTGGTAATGTTGACCAATGGGAGGATCGCTACCCTGTTACGATCTTGTTTCCAGACCGCATTCATCCTAGACGTCTGCCATGGCAGTTCCAGGTTATAGGCGTCAGTTGGGAAAGAGACGTTCTTCAAAGCTTGGGGGCCGAGCTTCAAGAGCCGGTAGGGAACCTTGTTGTGCACTTGGTCATAGACCTGCGCTGAAATGCAGATCTCCCCTCCAGTAGCTAGCCGCACAATCCGCGAAGCTATGTTGACCGCGTCACCATACACATCGCCTTCTCTGTGTATCACGTCTCCGGCGTGGATGCCAATCCTCAAAGGAACCTTTAGCGTGGCGGTTTCGTTGTAGCCTCGTAGGACTCTCTGGACCTCCGCTGCACATTCCGTCGCTTGAAGAGCGCTATCAAACTCCAGAAGAAAAGCGTCGCCCATCGTCTTGACTTCGCGACCCAAATATTTCGCGAAAACCGGACGGATGAGTTCCCTGTGTGTTTCAAGCAGTTTCAACGCGAGAGACTCGTCGCCCTGTGTAAGTGCAGTGTAGCCTTCGATGTCTGTGTACATTATCGCTGCGAGTTTTCGTCCAGCTTGAGACAACGATCAGTCTAGGTGAAAGGAATACTCGCTCATAAAGCACTTCTGGAATATAGAGCAGACTCTCACAAACGAAATTTGGGGATCTAGCATACAAGTGCTGCCAAGTTTGAGCACTAGGTCTTTGCTAGTTTTTCTAAGAGTTCGCGGTCTTCTCGGAGAGCTTCTTCCAATGCGCGGTTGAACTCATAGTCGGCGAATGTTTCCGGTTTCTTGTTCTTTCGTTTCATCAAATTGCTCGCTGGATGGGATCTGGTCTACCTGTAAGAGGGCGTTTTCGAGGTCTTTGCTGATGTCGTCGAGTGTTAGGAATCTGAGGCCATTGTGCAGACTCATAGCGTAGAGAATGTTGTCTATCTTGTGGTGTCCGATTCTATACAGCGAGAGGGCTTCGCTGAAGACTCTTGAGTCCTCGCTGGTCTTATTGTATCTCCGGCCTTCTATTATGCTGCGGAGGGTTAGCTTAGAGGCCTCAATCGACGAGATCTCTTCTCTCGCGGTTCTCGCTAGTTGCCAGAGATACCCTAGAATGTTGAAGCTCAAGTAGTGGAGCAGGTTGTCGGTCTCCTAGAGTCTCTTCAGGCTGCGGGCAACCTCTCGTCCCGTATCGATCCCGAGGGTCGGCAGCACGAAGGATGTGTCAAGAAGGATTCCTAACGGTCTTCCTCTGCATCCGAAGACTTGTCTTCTCGATCTCTTCCGGGTCGACCGACGCGAACTTCTTCGAAGACAGAGCCAGATGAAGAGGATCATGGACGCTCTCTAGTACTAGAGAGGTTCCGGAGACGCGTAGAAGGATCTTGTCCCCCTCCTTGAGGTTGAGGGCTTTAACGACGGCCTTTGGAAGATATATCGTGTGCTTTTTCCTGATGTTGGTCTCGACAGTAAGGGTCAAAGCATATCAACGCAAAACAAGATGGATTGACAGACTTCTAAGCCTAGCTCCGGAAGCCCCCTTCCCATACCGTTTGATAGGTAAGGTGCTGGCGGGTTAGATGAGGTATGGTATGATTCGTTTTGTCCGTTTCAGGTAGTTAGCGCAGCCTTCGCCGGGTTCGGCAGCTTCTCCGAGAATCCGCCGTACAGGTGGTCGTCTTATGCAAAATCTTTCAAGACTAGAACCTCGATCTCCTTCACCTTCTTCAGCTTCTCATCATTCGTCACAAAACACGTCGCACTTGATACGATCGCAGTCCCGATTTGCAGCGCGTCGGGAGGTCTAATCCCGTAGGCGGCTCTCAGATCCGCAGCTCTCTCGGCGCAGCCATCATCGATACTCCTCAGCGTGAGATTAGGGAATGTTCTCAACAAGAACCCGTAGTCGTCAACCACTTTCTGTTGGTGCAGCTGTTTCGGTCTGACTAGGACCTCCATGAGGGTAAGAATCGACGTTACAGCCCTGACGCCGCCCTTCTCCACAAGCTCGAAGAGTCTGAGAGTAAGACCGGAGAAGATCGGGTTCTTCTCCAAGTGATAGATGAATGGAGAAGTATCAATCCCAAGGATGCGATGCTTGTTCAGGCTTTTGAGGAAGTTTCCTTCTTCCAGGCTTCCCTCTCCGTCCTGACAAAGCTCTCAGTCTTGACGCCCTTCCAGACACTCTTGTGCAGCCCTAGCATATGCTTCGAATAGTTCCGAGGCTTGGGCTTCATCAGAACCTTGCCATTCTCGACCTCTACAACCAGCTCGTCCCCCGCTCCCACTCCCAGCGCCTCCCTGGCCTCCCGGGGCACAACAACCTGATGCTTCCTACTCACCCTAACCACAGAGCCCAATCTTCTTCCCGCCTTACAATCTTGCACGCGCTTTACAATATAGCTTTCGCTTTACCAGACGGATAAATACCACAGGTCCACTACGAGTAACGCTTATCCCCTAATTGTCTAGATGAGGTAGGGTATGAGCCGTTTTGTCCGTTTCATGTAGCTAGCGTAAGCCTGGCCGAGCGCCGACAATAGCGCCTTCTCCTCGACCCTCATCCGGTAACCATAGGAGAGGCTGAAGACCACTAGCAACACCAACAACGCGCCCCAGGACTGCACCGCCAACGCCAATCCGACGAACGTAATCAAGACCCCAGTGTACGATGGATGTCGGACCAGCCGATACGGACCCTTCTCCACAACCAGGTGATCCTCGGCCACCCGGACAGTCAACGAGAAAAACCGTCCCAAGACCGCAATCGCCCACTGACGAACCAGAACACCGGCCAACATCAGAAAGATCCCGGGATAGAAGACCCAATCAGGCAACATCCCAATACCAGCATACCCGAAACTGAACGCAAGGATGATCGAGACGAAGACAGTGAAGATGATCAACGCCCCAGAGCCGCGATCTCTCCTCAGCCGCGTTGCTCCGTGCCGTCGAAGCCTAGGAACCAGCACTGCCCCGAACAGTTCACTGGCAATCCAGACGAAGTAGGCAGTGTCGAACAGAACAAGCCCAAGACCCGAGGCGAATACCGGCAAGACTACCACGTCGAATATTTTACGTTCTACACAAGTCTATGGACGATTGTTAAAGAGTATGATAGTCCCGCCCGGCCTACGCTCGGCCAGCTCTCAGCGCAAAGAGGTCCCGTAGAGACCGTAGTCAACCATGTCAAATTTAGCTTACCGGTACAGCTTTTGTCCTCGAGTGGATGGCTTATTAGCTACTATCGCTGTAGCCGATTAGCCTTGACCACCGCCAAAATCGCGTTACGCACCGCATCAGCCCTTTTCCTCCTAGGACTGAGCCTGCTACTGCTTCCTCAGACTCACCAACTCATTCCCTCCGTCGAAGGATCGACTAAGACACTCCATCTAGCAGGATATTACCCAGGAGGCTGGAACAGTTCAAACCCAACGATTACAGTTCAGCAAGGAGATAGCGTCACTATAGATTTGTCAAGCGGAGACGGAGCGCCCCACCAGTTCCTGCTTGATCTTGACAGCGACAGCATCAGCGATCAGTCCAATTGCCCCCCAAACAGTTCTCCAACTGACGACCCATGTTCGACTGCATTCAGCGGTAGCGGCACGACTAGTGTGACGTTCACGGCTAATTCTGCTGGGAGTTTCAAGTACTACTGCACCATCCACTACCCCTCCATGGTCGGAACCTTCGTCGTGCAAGCGCCCGGCTTTTCAATGGTATCGAATCCATCCTCGCTCACGATCGTGCAGGGCTCATCGAGCACCTCGACCATAACCCTCAGCAGCGAACGTGGGTTCAGCGCAACGATCAATCTTACTTCGTCAGTCTCGCCCGCGGGACCTATGCCAACTATGAGCCCAACCATGGTCACCATCTCTCCAGGAACACCTGCAACATCAACACTGACAGTATCTACAACAGTTTCAACGGCTTCCGGATCCTATACCGTAACAGTCAACGGCGCGAGCGGCTCAACGACAAACATGACGACAGTTGCCGTCACTGTCACCGGTCCAGACTTCAGCATAAGTTCTAGTCCGTCCTCACTCGGCGTGATTCAAGGCTCCTCCTCTAACAGCAGCACGATAACTCTCACAAGTCTCAACGGATTCTCCGGCACAATCACGCTAACTTCATCAGTCTCTCAAGCAGGGCTAAACATCTCCTTCAACCCTGCATCCGTCACAATCTCGTCAGGAGGAAGCGGAACATCCACAATGACTGTATCAACTTCTACAACACCACCCGGATTCTACACCGCTACAATCAACGGCATGAGCGGTTCAACAACAAACATGACAACAGTCAACATTTCTGTCACAATCCCGGACTTTAACATAAAGACCAGCCTTCCCTCCTTGAGCATAACTCAAGGATCTACTGCAACCACAACAATCACCCTCACGAGTCTCAGCGGATTCAAAGGCACACTGACACTAACGGGAAGCGTTTCTCAACCTGGTCCTACTGTAACATTCAGCCCTGCATCCGTCACTCTAGCATCAGGAGGAACAGTGACATCAAACATGACGGTGTCAACTGCGGGAGGAACCTATCCAACGGCAACGGGCAGCTACCCGGTCACGGTCACAGTAACAAACGGGACCTTGACCCATTCCACAACTGTCGAGGTAACAGTAGGAGCTATCCCATCGGGAACTGGCAGCCTTCCGCTAGCCGTACTCATCGGCGTAGCGGCTGGTATTATCGCCGTAGCTGGAACAGCGATTTATCTTGTAAGAAGAAGAGCCGGGCGTAACCCGCAACCGTAGCAATCTAGAAATATCTTCAATACGAGTCTCTACACAGATATCTTCTCTGAGCTATGGGGCGCAATCCTTGGACATACCGGTATTCTTAAATTCAGAGAGGGCTTCGAAGCTGGCCATGAAAATTGTTGCTACCCTAGTCATTCTAGCACTGACGCTAGCCATTACAATTAATGGAGTGCAATTTGCATCAGCCTCTGTACCTATGAGGGTTGACCCTCGCGGTCCCAACATCAACACCCTTGCAGGCAAGCTCGCCTCGATAGGCGCTACTCCAGGTCTCCTCATCTCACTCTCCAACTTCCTACAGGAAGAAGCGGACATGGCCGACCTCGCGGCGAATCCCACGCCCAACACGGCGATCAATCCAGCCCATGTCCTCACTAGCTCCCTTGACGGAAACACTGTCCAAGCCCCAGCCGTTACGGTAAACCAGGACACTGCAGCCGCCAGCCAGAACGAGCCGACCATCGCGGTAGACCCCAACAACGCCAACCGTATCGTCGCAGGATCAAACGACTACGTTACTCGAACATGGTCATGCACTATCGGCGGCACCCCGTGCAGCGCTCTCGGCGATGGCTATTCCGGAACGCACTACTCCAACGACGGCGGCCAGACATGGTGCTGCGTAGCCACCGACCCATCACACTTGGGAACACTCATCCCCGGAGTAGAACGTCTAACCGGCGGAATTTACGATGCAGGCGGCGACTCGAACGTCTTCTTCGACAATCACGGGAACGTATACTTCACCGGTCTAGGCTTCGACAGAACCGCACCGCCCAACACCGTTACCATTAGCAAGGGTACATTCGACACGAGCGGCAACCTGCACTGGGGTCCACCCACGTTCATCGATCCTACAACAGCCCCATCAACTCTCAACGACAAGCCATGGAGCACTGTAGACAATAACCCGGCCAGTCCATTCTATGGTCGAATCTACGTGAGCTGGACTCGATTCATATTCAACCCGCAGACAGGCGCCTATGTCCAATCTCCAATAATCTTCACTTACTCAACTGACGGAGGCCAGACCTTCAGCACATCCCAGCTAATCGTCGGCAACGTTCTCTACAGCCAAGGCTCACACGTCATGGTCGGACCCGACGGTACAGTCTACGTCCTCTGGGACGGTGACACCCGGCTCGGATCCTTCGACAGCACATGGGTGACCAAATCCACCGACGGTGGAGTCACCTGGACCCAGCCCGTGGCTATCGCACCCCTAGTCGACATTCACTCGCCACGAAACTCCGTCTTCAGAGTCAACAGCTTCCCCGCAGGCGCGGTCGCTCCCAACGGCGACGTTTACGCCGCCTGGTCGACTGAGGCCCTGAACACAGCCACCAGTTACGGTGTGGACACGACTTGCTTTTCGAGCAATACTGTCTGCCACGCTGCAGTCTACTGGAGCGAGTCGACAGACGCAGGAGCTACTTGGTCTACGCCGCAACTTGCTTTCCCAGCCCTCGATGCATCCTCTCGAACGGCGATCGGCTACCCACAAGCCCAGCCCAGCGGAGGTACACTAAACGCCCCGGCAGGTCAACGTGTTGACTCCTTCTTCCCCGCAGTCGCAGTAGCTCCGAACGGCAACGTATACGTGTCTAGCTACGCGGCTGACGTTGTATCGCCTTGGCAGCTTTGCGCCCAACCCGCCAGCCCAACCGCAGTTGGACGGATCAACTGTCTAGCGCTCGACAACTACGTCAACAACGCCAGGCTCGACTACGTTGTTACTGACCTGACAACCAGCACAACTCAGACGGTCACCACACACCCGATCAACTCGCGATATCACTTCGGCGGAGGCTTCATCGGCGACTACACAGACCTAGCAGTAGATTCCAACAACAACTTCCACGCCGTATGGTGCGACACGAACAACGTGCAGACAGTCCTCTGGTGGTATGGCTTCCAGTTCGTACCCACCTCTGTACACCAGCAAGACATAGCTACCGCAACAGGATCATTCTGAGAACAGACATCAAACAGAAAAACCCCCCTTCTTTTTTTTAGATTCCTAATTCTCTCACAATACGACATCCGTAGCTGCCCGTGCGCATGGTCCCTGACGGTCGAGACTGGGGAGAGCACTGGAGATTAACGTCTAAATTTCGTTTGAGTGATCAGACGAGGCCCCGTGGGCTACAAGTCTTATAACGTGGAGCTCGAGCGGCGGGTCTATGCCTTCATCTAAGATGGAAGTTAAACATCTCAATTCCCCAGACGAAGTTCGCAAGTTCGAGAATGGAAAGATCGAGCTTGTAAAAATGGGCGGAGGCACGATAGGCCGAGCCAAGTTC
>Ga0209761_1001681_pt1 | contig 14305 bp, 15 predicted proteins | sample GraSoi013_1_40cm_4_FD_185818 | JGI IMG/M metagenome (GOLD analysis project Ga0209761, IMG submission 185818) | Grasslands soil microbial communities from the Angelo Coastal Reserve, California, USA - Sample 09_25_2013_1_40cm (SPAdes) (version 2) | ecosystem: Environmental > Terrestrial > Soil >... | reverse complement strand
CCGACCGTTGACTCAATAGTCTACGCACGATCCTTCTCTCAATAGCATCGCTTAGATTTCGGACGTTCGTTTCCCAGTAGACCGTCTCAGCCTCTCTCGACCCGATCCTGCCCTTCCAGGTATTGATGTGGAAGTAGTGTATTTTCTGCCTCTCACCATTCGAAGCAGTGTAACGACGGACGAGGAGAGGCGTAGTCTTCTCGACTCTAATCCCAAGTTCTTCTCTCATCTCTCTTTTGAGAGCTTGGTCTAGGGATTCCTCAGGCTCAACGTGTCCACCGGGCAGAAGCGTCAGACCCGGGTCCGCCTCGTCATCGGCCCGTCTCTTCTCGACAAGTACGGCGCCCCTGCGCGTCAACACTCCACTAACACACTCAGCAACATCCCCAGGCGAGGCGGGAGCCGAAGCGATTCGCCGATCTCTAAAGTCCATTTCGCAGGCAACCCTAGGATAGGCTATGGATGACGGCACAATCTGCAATTCTTGCTTCAAAAGGATAGAGAACGAGGAGCCTTGGCACTAGATACAGCTCAAGGGCAGGTTTACTCGAACCAGTCCACGACAAGTGCAGCAAACCGGACAAAAACGAGAAAAGAGGGATTTGAGAGTCATTGGAATTATCCTCCAGCACTGAGAGTTAAACGCGGTCGTATCGGGCGTCGAGTTCTAGGAGGAGAAACTGGATGGACCCCCTTCTTGTGTCAGCCCGGCATCTGTTAAACGCTTTAGAGCAAGTAGAGAGAGAAGTCTCAGCATGGTATTCCTGTCCGGACCGGGCCAGGTGGTCTTCTACTCTGTTGCTCTTCTCTTCTTTCTCCAACCGGTAGCCAGGCAGTTGATTGTGCGCAGGCGTATGCCGCCCGTAAAGGCCAAGTTCAACAGCGCATCCGCGATTTTCTTACTGCTCCTTGTTTACCTGTTCGTTGTCGCGTGGTTTGGCTATGCTGAAATCGGGCTCCTCGCCGACTGGGCATACTATCTGGGGCTATCACTCGCGATTCTAGCCAATGCTACATACTTTTGGGGACTCCAGTCTCTCGGCCGGTATTTCTCCAGCATGGTGGTTGTCTACCAAGGTCATCAATTGGTTGAACGGGGTCCCTACAGGTTCGTCCGGCATCCTATGTACGCGAGCATTCTTTTAGGGTCTATCGCTATGGGATTGATGTCTCAGTCCTGGGCCGCCCTCGCCTACAGTGTTATCGCAACCGCAATTATTGTTGCATACCGCACCTCGGTCGAGGAGAAAGCCCTCGTCTCCGAGCTTGGCGAAGCATACATCTCATACACTAGGCGAGTGAAACGGCTCATACCATTCATCTTCTAGGACATACATAACGACCGACCCCGCAACGCCCCTACAGAGTTGGATTGTGCGCCGGCACTCTGCGACAATGCCGAGAGCTTCACCTCCGGGACGGGTGGCGCCAATCTGTATTGGTACCTGTGCGCGACCTAGCAACGGACACTCAGGCTGTTTTTCCGGTGCCTCTAGGCAAGGGGGCTTGTCAATGTACTGTTAATCTTTCAGAACTCTCGACTCGCCTCCGGGTCGAGAGAATAGCATACCCCCAGCCAGCGATGCTGAGTCCAAAAAGGCCCTCGAATACGAGGAATGCAGCGAAGGCTATCGCGGTTCCAAAGAGAGAGGCGAGCCCGATAATTTGGAGAACAATGAGCCAAAAGCCCCATCTGGGGAGGACTCTGGCTTGAACAACTGCCACGCTGAAGACAAGATATCCAACCAAGAGGGCAAGTGCGAATATTAGAAAGGTCGCAACGAAGCCGTTGTTCGTAGGTAGGGCGTCGTACAGCGAGGGCGAGTTAGCCGCCATGTAAGGCCCGAGGAGGAGATCGCTCCACAATGGGAATCCTACGCCAGCGGCAAGCGCCAAAAAGAAGAGTAGAAAGCCCAAGGTGCCAAGCCTGCCGAGGCTGGCTGAGAACCGCGAGTACCAGCCTACAAGCCCCAGGAGGATGGTGGTCCACCCGGCGTACTCAAAGATATGCGCTGGGACCCAGAGCGACTGTAGAACAAACTGGGACGTAGACCCTTGAGGGTGTATGATAGAGGCTACGACAATCATCCCTCCCCCGAGCAGAAGCAACGGCCCGCTCCATCTCTCAACGGTATCCAAAAGCTATCTCTGGGCAGGACCTGTAAGCGAGTATAAGGCTTCCTTCAAAGAATCTAGGGAAGCGGTCCGAGCATGGTCTCGGTCCCGTAGCGAATGCTCTCCTTTCCTATAGATGCTAAAACTCCATTCTGATCCCCTATCACGGCGAGAACAAGGATGGGGGATTACATCAGCCGAATCCCATGTTCCTTACCAGGACAATTAAAATGTCCAAACCTACCGTGAATGGGCGATTAATAGGTCCAGAAATTTTGGGGGATTAGATGGGATTGGCTGTCTGGGAAGGGTCGCGAAAGAGAGCGTCTCTGGAAATGGCTTGGAAAACCACTTCCGCCGTTCTCTACAAAGCACAGCAAAGGGAGCTTACTCCCGCCTGTCTTTTCAAAGCTTAAGTCCCTTATTGTCTCTTCGGGGGATGAGCTTCCTTCATGAGCTATAGACTAACTCTCATCTGAGAATAAAGTCGAGAATACTCAGAATGACTATGATTAGAGGGAAGGAAACTACGAGAGTCATAAACCCGAATATCCTTCGCCTATCCAGGCTCATCGGGACTAACAGGATACAGGCGGCACCTGCCAGCGGTATGAAAGAGTCGATTAGAACGAATAAGTAGACTGGTGGAGCCGAAAAATCGGTAGGTGGGTACAAGGCAAGACCCGCCATTATTCCTGTAAGGCCTGTAAGACTCGCGATTAACGCAGTTGCTTTCAGGGGCAAGTCCAGTTCTCTCCACCGTGCCGTTCTCAAAAGTCAACCCTGTGCAGGCCAGCAGTGCGATTTTCTTTCGGATTAGTTTATCCCAGCTTCACTCGTCTGGACCCGCTGGAGTATCGGAACGCTTCCTCTGTGGAAATTTGTAGAGGTTCAAGCTACCTCAATTACCAAGAGAGGAAGTGCAATCATCCAAACAAGCCATCCATCACGTGGATTAACAAGACCTGACCATAGTAGGATGGTTCCCCCTACGAAAATCGCCAACATAGCCGTAGCGAGGATTTGTGCGACATGCCAACTACCGGTTCGAGGCTTCAAGTCTTTGTTGCCTAGATGAAAACTGGAAAGCTCGGAAAAAAGGGTTGCTGGCGCGCCTGGCTCTTGTCTCTACTGAAGACTTGGGCTTGTCCGAGCACGCTTTCGTTGGCGAATAAAGTAGAGATTTAGAATAACCGCGTCGAATAGCGTGAGCGTAACTATCGCAGTGCTCCCAACCCATACGCTCCCAACTGTCCCAAGCGGGAGGGAGGCCAGAGCCAACGACGTTAGGATGTTCGCTAAGTCTACGTAGAGCGAGAAGACAATGAGAGCTACGACCAAGGCACGGATTCGGTCCGGCTTATGCATCGTATTCTGCGGATAGGATGCCTGGTGCCGAGAAAAAAGGGTTGCTGGTCAGTAGCTCCAAGCCAAGAGAAGAATGAGACCAGCGAACAACACCCCAGAGAAAAAAAGTGAGACCAGTCATCTCTTCTGACTCCCTACACCTGCGATTGTCCCGCCCTGCGGAATAGGTTCCTAGCTAGGTCACGACGATTGTGACCTTGAGATTGGCTGGAATATTCCCGTAGTAGTTGGCTGGATTACGTATCTGTACGAGTCCCTGATAGGTGCCGACGCACTGGGCCGCCGGTACGAGACATGTGGCGATCAACGTGACAGTGTCAGGGGTCGAGCTGCATGAGCTGAAGCTGGACCGGGTGGTTGTGAGGCTTATCCAAGCGCTAAGCAGAATCTGAATTGAATACTTATGCCTCCAATCCGAGGCAAAAATAATGCTGCGGGTGGAACTATTATGGATGAAAGGTTACATCACGCCGCAGGAGTAATTTGAACAAGTGAGGATGTCAGAGGAGAGTGAGCCCCAAGAACAACCGGAGGCATCTCACATTAGTCAGGAAGGTTCCTGAGCATTCTCACGGTCACAACCGGAAGAGGCGTCGTCAGAGTCCAGAGCATGTGATTCGAAGGGCTGAAGCAGTACGACGGACATGGAAGCAAAAACGGTCGAAATTCCGTGCTGAAATGAAAAAGAACCCATACAGTTCTGCGAGCAATCCTCGGGAGTATTCCAAATGGTATCACGAACATCATCCGGGTTACTTTGCGGAGAAGACTAAGGAATGGATTGAGCGTCTGCCTGAGAGTCGTAGACTAGCTCTCTTTGCTCAGAGGAACGAGAGGATGCGCACTTACGTGACAGCATACTCTAAGCTACGTCGCCGCTTGCGGGGATTAACAAAGAGTCCCCCAGCCTTCACGACCGCAGAAAAAATTGAGATTGACAACTCGGCTTACCTCAGTGAGTTGCTTCGAAAGGTGAAAGCGCGATATCCGCGGTCGATTCCATAGAGGTCCTCGGAAATGGCTGGGACTAGATTGGTTCCAAGGAATTTCATATTTCAATACGAAGATCGTGGACAAGAGTGTTTATGATTCGTCTCTTCCAAACACTTTCGATAGAGAGACTTTTGTGGATGACTGGACCTTCTATCCGACTACGATGCTGACTTGGAGATTTGCAGGGAGGTTCCGGTAGTTTGTGGGCTGCCGGACCTGTACTAACCCACTATAGCTACCGCGGCACTGGCTGGCGGCTACCTGACAAGTCGCTATCACAGTCACTTGCAGCAGAGACGCTCCGCAATTGCTGAAATTGATTGGAACTGTAGTTAGCGCGATGATTCCTGGCGAGTTGCTGACAGTCCGGAGGGAGACGGCGCCCGCGCTAGGGCTGCAGCTGAACGTGTCTGTCGCGCTGCCTGAGCCGTCGGTCGCGGCGAAGGAAATGGCCAGAGGGCTTGTCGTCCAAGTCACCTTCGGGGTTGTTAGACTGGAGGAGGGAAGAATCACTTGCGTGTACGCGACGCCAAGAGCAGAAGCCACCGCACCGCCAATGAGGACGTAGGCAAGCAGACGTGTGATCGGAAGCTTCAAGAGGAACGTTCTCCTCCCTCGCGAGACTTAAAGCTAGCTGAGATACGAACCATTCTCGGTCCACTCAAGGGAGGATCACAGATACCGTAACGCAAGGGGAACGAAGCTGCAAGATGCCAAACTAAAGGCTATTGGACTTTGTTCAGTTAAAAAAGTATGATATAGCCCTGAGCGGTCGATCCCATCGGCAAACTAAGACTGAGCGACTTTCCTAACAGCTCTTAGATATTCGCCGAAGTCAGGGAGGTCCGTCATTGCGTGTACGAATAGGGGGCGTTCTAGACGATGCCCTAGCATTGATGGCAATATTCGAGACGATCGCAATAGGCCAACTGGTGCTGTATCCCTTCTCTTTCTACACTGTCGGAAGTTTCGCGTGGTATCAAGCCCAGGCGTTTCGTTGGCTAGTTCCCCTCTCACCCCTCATGCTTGTCCTACTCCTCTACTCTTGGGTTGCCATACTCGCCCTGAGCGCTTCCAGGAGACGCTCAGTGCGGATCAACAGCTTTGTGCGGGCGTTTTCACAAACAGTAAAACGCCTTGATACTCAAGGCTCCTCGGCCGAGAAATTCGTTGTCCTGCAGCATCCACGATTGCTGTTGATCATAGCTATGGCAGTCGCGGCACTGCTCGGAGTCCTTCCCTACTGGCCTGGATTGAACCCCGGCGGAAGCATCGTAGGCACGGACACTTCCTCGTACATCAACTGGACTACGCAGATGCTGGTGAGACCATTTCCACAGGCCATCTCTTATGCGTTCAGTCAAGGAGACAGTGGCTTCAGACCCCTTCCTCTCATCATCTTCTACTCGATAGCCTCCCTCGGGGTGAGCCCGCAAATAACGGTGGAGTTCTCTCCGATAATACTCGGCCCTCTCCTGTCTTTGTCGTTGTTCTTTTTTGTCAAGGCTGGTTTTGGGAACAAGGGAGCCGCCGCAATCTCAGCGTTTGCGGGGTGCTTCTCCTTCAACCTCACTGTAGGGATCTGGGCTGGCTACCTTGCCAACTGGATGGCGATGATAATAGCTTACTTCTTCCTCGCCGGCTTCTTCCTTTTCGAAAGGTCCAGGCAGAGAAATCTATTCCCTCCCCTATTTCTACTGTCCTTGGCCTTGTTGTTGACGCATCCCTGGACGTGGGCTATGATCCTTGCGACGACATTCGTTTACGCGATCATGGGGTCGGGGGACCAACGCAGGCTTTTGACAGTATCCTCCGTGATCTTGATTCTCGGGGGAATGGTCGTTGACTTTACGAAGAATCTTGTCACGGGTGGTGCGACCCTTGCAGCCGACTTGGGAACAAAGGCCCCGGTCTTTGGAATCTTGCAGTTCTGGATGTTCTGGCCGAACCTCTGGACCGCCTTGACTGTCTTTTACGACGGCTTACTTGGTAATGCGGTTCTTTTGGGTCTCGGCGCCCTCTCCTTCGCTGCAATCAAGTTACGGGGTGGGGGGGCTCGTATGCTTTCTAGCTGGGTCGCCTGTACCTCGGTACCGTTCGCGCTCCTTAATGCCTTCCACCAGACCCGGCTGATTTACGACTTACCCATCCCGGCGTTGGTGGCGTTGGAGACTCTCTGGCTTATGTCGAGAGCTGGGGGTGGAAACCTCAGAGCGGCTCTCATTCTGCTGGTCATTCTACTTTCTTCGGCGAACTACGCCGTCGGGTCGATAATTCAAGCCTGAATAGGTGCTCCTAGCCCCGTTTCAATCGTAGGATTTCCAAGGATACCGTTTTTACGTTTTGGATGAAAGAAACTCCAATAGCTTTTAGTTCTGGCTTCCGGTTGGTCACTCTTCCCCTGGTTATGGGTTGCCATTAGCCATCGTTCACCAGTCTTACGGCCGCTTTGGAGGCGCGGAGAGGGTTGCCCTCGCGCATTACGAGCAGCTCAGGAGAATGAATGTTGACGCCACTCTGTTCTGGAGTGGGCTGGTCACTCCAAGTTGGCAGGACAGGCTCAACGGCTATGACATCAAGAGCATACCTTCGACTCTACCTGGCCCCCTAGGCATCGGAAGGATGATCAGGTTTCTGAAGGAACTGTCCCGCTACGACTCGATCATAATTCATCACCATGTGGACCCCTTTCTGGCGCTGTACATTGCAAAAACCCTAGGGAAGCGGACGATATGGTACTCCGGGTCGATGTTCGAGCTTGCTTGGGAGAGGTGGATCACGGGAGAGGATTACCGATCGATCAGCAGGACAGTCAAGCAGACCAGTGAAGAATACTACGGCCGGGCGGTCTCCGGTCTCGTACTGTCAGACTTCCTCTTTGACCAGACTGTCCGTGTCGCGCGTGCGATGGACATTCATGTTGTGAGAAGATACTCTAAGATAATTGCAAATAGCAGATTCCTTTCTTTCTTTCTCAAACGAATCTACAAAATGGACGATCAGCCTGCGGTCGTTTATCCTGGACCCGACCCAATACTACAGGACCTCGCTTCGAAAGACTTTGCAAGAGAGAGCGATTACATGCTAGCGGTGGGCCCACTGATTCCACTAAAGAATGTGGACGGCATGATCTGGGCCGCCTCCAAGGTGCCATCCGCCAAACTTGTCGTTGTGGGAGACGGTCAAGAGAGAATTCCGCTTGAGGAGCAGGCCGAAATATTGGGCGTGCCACTTAATATCAAAGGTAACTCTCACAGCGAGGAGGAGCTTGCCCAGTTGTATTCTCAGTGCAAGCTTCTTGTCCACTTGTCGCTATACGAGCCGTTTGGACTGACACCGGTCGAGGCAGGGCTCTTCGGAAAGCCATCGATTGTGACCAATCATGGAGGCCCACCAGAGATAGTTGTTGACGGTGAGACCGGATTCATTGTCGCTCCAAGAGACTACTACTCAATCGCGAGGAGGATGAGAGAACTTCTCTCCAATCCTGAACTTCGTCACGAGATGGGACGGAAGGCTAGGAAGAGGGTCCTAGAAAACTTCACTCTCGAAAGATCTGCGAAGCGTTTGCTAGCGGAAGTACAAGGCTAATGAAAACCGCGATCTACTCGATCTTGAAAATATTCCAATTCCGCTCGAAGAGCTTCCGACTCTATTGGATCTTGGTCCTTTTGGTGTTGAGCTTGGCGATGCCAGCGGTCTTCCTCCGCGGAACGCTACCTCAGAACACGGCCACCCAGATCGATGGGCTGGCCGAATTCGCGTCAATGCAGGGAGCTTCTCTCGGCCCTGTTACATGGAGCGAGAGTTTCAACAATTCAAGTGAGTGGAGTGTCCCTACAAACCCTCCCAACGTCCTTTCGATCAGTGGCTCTCTCAAACTCTCAGTCACGTTTCCTTCAACTTCCAAGGCTCAAGCCATTTCCGTTCATCGTAATGTCAACTGGTCCTTGACTGAGATACCGATCATCACGATTAAGGCACGAGTTTCGACGGGCGTTTCTTATGGGGTCAGGTTCTTTGGAGTTACCGCCAACAATACGAGTTTTGCAGCTTGGCGGGAAGGGTCTTCCCTACAGCACAGGCCTGGTCTCGGCACGATAGAGACCGTTTCCGCAAATCTGGGCACGGAAACCTTTCTGGCCAATCCAAAGCTCCAACTTACGGGCGCGAGGATCACGGAGGTACTGTTTTACCTCGAAGCGGCGCCCTTCAGAAGCGGGAGCTTCTCTCTCACTTTATACGACGTGCACATCAATCCCACGATCACGACCCCTGCCGATTCGCTTGAGTTAAATGGTAACTTTACTGGTCTCGTTGCGAATCTGAAATCCTCAGTCTCCAGTCAGGGTGTTTTCCAAGTCTTCGTAGGGCTGGATATCAAGGGCAGTTCCGACCTAAGCTATACCTTGTATCTTACGAGGGGAGCTTCTATCCTGGCGCAAGGTTACACATACGTTCCGAAGGTCGCGACAACCTACGAACTTGCACTAATGTTGCCGGCTCTCGTAAACTCCAGCCCTTTGTTTGCGGGTAATTTTGCCTCGTCTTCGCTAATAGTAAGTGCTTGGAAAGGAGAGATCAGCTACTTCAGGCTAGACAGTGTTGACATAAGGTTCCTCGCAACAACACCGTCTCCATCAGCGGCTCTTAACACGGCAAATTACAACGCACTCATATTCTACTATTTCGTATTCCTCTTCATGATCCCGGCCTCAACGATCCTTCTTCTGATCAAGGTGTTCAGAGATAAAGACTAAGATCCTAGCCACCCTCCTCGTGGGTCTGATCGTACGCTTCGAGCTGGCTTCCTTCGCTGGACATCCAGGTGACCTGGCTCTTTTTGCATTTTCATCGAGGCTATACTACGAGTCAGGACAATTCGATTATCTGTTTCCATCACTTCCACTCGTCTACTACGTTCAACTCGCTTTCTACTCATTCTACGTTCTCATACGAGACACAGGGTTCAGCGACCCAACATTTCTGTTTCACACTAACTATATGATAGAAGGCATCTTCTTCCGTATTCCCCTGATAATATCGGATGTTGGAATCTTCGCGCTGATTTTGAAATTTACGGGCAAGCTGCGGTATGCGGCACTCTATCTGCTTAATCCGCTCGTTATCTATCTCACTGGAGCCTGGGGGATTTACGACTCTCTCATGATGTTTCCGCTCGTCGCTGGCTTTTTCCTCTATGCCCAAAATCAACGACGCCTGGCAAGTATCTCCTTTGTCGTCTCAGGCCTCTTCAAGTTATTTGGATTCGTGCCTTTCAGTTTGTTGGCGTTGGAGACTCTACTTCAGAGAAAATGGAAAGAGTTCGGTTTGCAAATCGGAAGTGCAATTGGGCTCACTACTCTCACATTCGCTCCTTACATTGGAAACGGCTTGCAGGATTTCTATGTCGGTATTCTCCTTCGTTTCTTGGGCCTTAGTGGGGCCTTGACCCGAGGCTATGATATCATTGCAATATTCTCGGGGGCTCGGTTCGCGGGTTCGTCTCCCTTCATCTACGTGGGCGCGGGAGCAATTGCGATCTTGTTCGTATTTCACCTCAGAAGATCCCGGTCCCCCCTCCAAGTTCTGCTGCTCTGGAGCATTGTCGGAGCTGTTGCGCTGAACCTTTTCTCACAGTCCGAGCCTCAGTGGCTATCCTGGCCGATTCCACTTTCAATTCTCTACGCGTATGTAACCAAGCGAGAGGGGCTCGCGCATTATACCTACTTCTACGGAATCGCGAGTGCCGTTCTCTCAATCACTATCTTGCAGAGCGTTGGATACCTCTTATTGGGCACCCCGCTAGTTTTCTTTCAAGCGATCGAGGCATTCCAAGGTAGAGTAGCTGTATACTCTCTCAGTGTTGCTACAATGCTACTTATTCTGCTCGGCTACCTTTTCCTGAAACCGGTCAAATTCAAGATTGAGGTCATCGCCTTGGTGGCACTAGTTTACTTGCAGGCGTACTTCTGGTTAAGCATAATGAGAATCCTGCCAGTTTAGGCGACCAATGCGTGAAGAAGAATGTTCACAGTGAGGAAAGTGACCAAGAGAACGCGACGGGAGCGTTCATAGAACATTGACGGAAAGAGACACGTGGAATGAAATTGGGCAGAATGATCCCTACTGTGGGACGGGGGGGCCAACCAAAGCCATGCCGCATCTGGGAAAATTTGCGGCGCCTGACACAGCTCTACTGAGTGAGGTCGAGGGCGAACCCGGTATCCTCGATGTCGGCTGTGGCTACGGAAGGAATAGCGTTCCCTTATTCAACAAGAATCACAACATAGTTGCATGCGATGTGTCTCTGACAATGTCTCGAACCGTGCTAGACGCTGGGGTGCCGTTTGTCATGTGCGATATTCACCATTTGCCGTTCCGCGAGATGGCTGTCGATTGCCTCATTTGTTCTCATGTTATCCAACACATGCAACGAGATGATGTTGAACGAGTCTTATGGGAACTGAGGCGAGTAGCAAAGAAATCGCTGATTGTTATGCCCAATCCTTTGGGCGTAGCTTGTTTCTTCGGAGCGCGGCCGCTTGTCCATGCATTGGTTATGCTCAACAAGCGACCAGGCAGAGGCTTGTTTGAGAATATCCCAACGGTTAGAGGATACATTGTAAACTACTACCTTCCTTGGGTCTTCGCGAGGCTGGCCAAACGCTGGTTTGACCGTGTTAAGGTAACAAGGGGGACCGTACAGAGAAGGCTCCCCGCGTTCCTGGCCAACAGTCTGCTCTACATTTGTTCGTGAGATCATGCGTCATAGGAATATACGAAGTCGAGCACAGGTCCGAGCTGACTACGACCAGAGCGCCAGGGATTACGACAAGGTTAGATTCGGCTCAGTTGGGGGACAATACGTCAACCAGAGAGAAGTGGAGTTTGTAGCGAGCGTAATCCAAGGATCAACCGTCCTGGAAATCGGAACGGCTACAGGAAGATTCGCAGAATGTTTGATCGAGAAAGGAGCAGAATATATTGGCGTAGACCTCTCACTGAAGATGCTTCGAGCTACTCGGGAAAGAACAGAACACTCCGCGTCTGTTGTTCAGATGGATGGGTGCTCGTTGGGTTTCAGAGGCTCTTTCGACTACGCTCTGTGTATACGAACATTCCATTTCCTGCCAAAGCCCGTAGAGGCTTTGCAGGGAATGCTCACCGCTTTGAAGGATTCGGGCGAGTGCTTGGTCACTTTTGAAACCGATAACTTCTTGAGACGATTTCTTCTCTTCTTCGGTATAGGAGTATCAGAGCAATACTACTACAGAATCTCTGATGTCGAAGAAATGTTTCAAAAAGCTGGGTTTAGGATCGCGAGAAGCGGGTCCATCATGAGGATGCCTGTTACTCTGTACAGAAGATGCCCGAATCACCTTCTGTGGATACTAAGGCGTCTAGAAAGACTCTGGCCTTGGCCGATGCACGATTATGTGTTGGGAACACGGCAATCGGACCGAAACCCGAATCATGGGTTTTTGACAAACTCTCAAGTAATCCTCTAATATTCCATCGTGACCGAAGAGGCTTCTTCGGAACCACCTGGGACCGAAAATTGCCGGCCAGATTTACTGTCATTAAGATAGGTCTCATCATCGCTGTCTTGACAGTTGCAGGTTTTCTTGGTGAGCGGGTTATTTTTCGCCCGAAGAGTGCGACTGGCACCTCACTTTCGTACTTTGATTACATCGTGGTCATTGTAATGGAGAACAAGAACTTGTACCAGACCTATGGCAATTCATGTGTTGGGAATTGTACATTCATCAACCAGCTGGCCAATAGATTCGGGATTGCGGAGAATTATTCGGGGATAGCCCATAGAAGCCTGCCAGACTATCTAACGCTTACAAGTGGACTGAATTATTCTTATCCGCCATTTGTTACAGATTGTGGCCCGCAGGTTGGTAATTGCACAGTCGCATCGAGAAACATCGTCGATAGTATCGAAGCAACACACAGATCATGGCGAGCCTACATCGAAGACTACAGCGGCGGTTGCAAGGGAAGCTCTAGCGACCACATTCCAGGTCCTGACCCTTTTCTATTTTACAGAGATGTTTACTACAATGCGACGCGCTGTTCCAACATAGCCACCGCGAATCCATCTCATCAGGGATACCTCGGACTCCCAACAAGGCTGCTTTCGGATCTGAATGAGGCTGATGGAACGCCGAATTTCATGTGGCTCAGTCCCAATTTATGCGATAGCGGTCATAATGCCTGTAACTCTACCAGCCTGACTGGTTCGTGCCGCATTCTCGTTAAGTGCATCTCTCAGGGGAATGAGTATCTTGGCCTGCTTGTCCCGCAGATACTTGCGAGTCGCACTTTCGAAACCAAGAACGCGGCATTATTCATTACTTGGGATGAAGGATCTGCGGGCACTTGTCCAGGAGTAGGACGGACCTATCCCACATGTATTGACAGAGTGCCGGCGATTTTTGCTGGTCCGCACGTGAAACAGGATTACGTGAGTGACTTAGGCTATAGCCACTATTCTTTTGTGAGGACTTTGGAGGTTGCATGGAACTTGCCCTCGCTTGGACCACTTGATGCTGGGGCCATGGCAATGACATCCTTCTTCCAAACTCAGTCTCCCACAGGCGTTACCTCGACCGAGCCATCTTGAGGAGTAAGGGGAAAATTTATGCCTGGAGAAACTCAGCAGGTGTTAGAATTCCTCCCTTGGGGAGGACAGCATTCTGACCAACTGGGATCATGCAGACGAGCAGCGTTGAAACGACGACTTCTCTCGTCTTGGTCTCATATGTAGTTGTTCTGAATGACTGTGTTTGTAGGAGAGGTTGTGAATATTATTGGGTTGGTAACGTTGTCAAACGTGTTACTGACAACCACTCCGTTCGAGGACAGAGAGGCACAACAGCCAAACTCTAAGCCCACATCAGCCGTTTTGAATGTGTTTCCTACGATGCTGAAACCTACGATAGCCTGGAATAGTGTGTTTCTCAAGCCCAAATTCTTCCCTGTCTTCGAGTCACCGAATCACCGAATCCTCTTCGGCTTCTGGCTATCTTGGTACGTATCCAGTCGGGTATAATGCGCGCACGGATCAACTCTTGGACTGATACACCCTTCTCGTTCGCGAGATGGCTCAGTTCTAAGTATACGTGTGAGTCGAGCGATTGCATAAACTTGGATTTGACCATAAGAGACTCAGCCGCTGGGGTTGGAGTTGAGGCTATATGGTTGATTCAACTGCCTGCTGATTAGCAGAAGGTTTCTTGATGCCCGCTATTCGGCCTCTCGTAAGGCCTACGGACCACATCTGCGATTGTATACTGTAACCTATCCCAAGAAAAGATAGAGATTTGAAGAATCTCAATCAGATTGAGAGCGGTACTCTTCCCACAGGGAAGATATTGAGCGACAGGGCGGTAGCTTCCACAGGGCTTACAATTTCGATACTTGAGGGCTAGCATCTCTCAAGGCCTGTAAGTTGTAACGCTGTTTCATACGTCGCGGCCTCCGCGGTGATCCTGGGTTGCTTAGGGTACCGTTATAGGGTACCCTAAAGTCGAGTCGAATGGTCGGAAATGAGCCTATTGCTGTGTCCGATGTGTGGGAAAAACAGCAGCCTTCGAAACTTCGACCCTGAAGGATTTGTAAATGACATCTACGTTCAGCACGTTCGTGGGTTGGGCCGGGGTCGAGGCTTCAAAGTCACATCTCGCATTTCTATTCTAGAGGATTCTAAATTCAAAGGAATCCGGAGGATGATCGCTGACCGAGCAATAGAGCTTGTTGCAATGCTGGAGGCAAATGGGGACACTTCCTCCGACGAAATATTCGAACAACTTGGGTC
>Ga0209761_1001679_pt1 | contig 14311 bp, 9 predicted proteins | sample GraSoi013_1_40cm_4_FD_185818 | JGI IMG/M metagenome (GOLD analysis project Ga0209761, IMG submission 185818) | Grasslands soil microbial communities from the Angelo Coastal Reserve, California, USA - Sample 09_25_2013_1_40cm (SPAdes) (version 2) | ecosystem: Environmental > Terrestrial > Soil >... | reverse complement strand
AACCACGAAAGCGACGACGGACGGGAACTAGCAGTGAAGAAACTCGTAAGTCTGTGCGCCGCCGGCGCCCTCGCCGGCGGCGCGCTTTGCGTGGGGGAACCGGCCGGCAGTGAGCGGGCCGCGAAGCGGCGTACCGAAGCGATCCGGACGGTGGGCCCAACGCTAAGGTTGGTGGCTCAGCAGATTCCAGAACCGCGGAAGCAATTCGGCGCGAGCGCGACGGGCGCATTCGAAGGCTGGTTCAATCAAGAGGACGGGAATCGCGCTTTTCTGGTCGGATACTTCAATCGCAACACTCAGCAGGAACTCGACATCCCCATCGGGCCGAATAATCAAATCGAGCCGGGCGGGCCCGACATGGGCCAGCCGACGCACTTCCTTCCGGGCCGTCAGTGGGGAATGTTTATGGTTCCTGTACCGAAGGATTTCACCCCGCAAGATAAATTGACCTGGACGGTCATCGCCAATGGGCAGGCGACGAGCATTCCTCTCCGCCTGAATCCAGATTACGTCATCAGCCCTTTCAGCGAAATTTCAGTCAACAACACGCCGCCCGTGCTCCGGTTCGAGCCGGCCGGGCAAAAGATCCAGGGTCCACTGGCCATGTTGAACAAGGCTCCGGTCCGGACTGCCTCATTAGCGGCGCCTCTCGCCATAACTGTTTGGCTGGAAGACGACATGAAATACACGAGCGGAACGGGCGCGCCGCTGACAAGTCCGCGGCCGCCTGTGACGCTCACCTGGTCGAAATACCGGGGGCCCGGCGCAGTAACCTTCGACAAAGCCAAACCCGAAGTCGAGAAGTTGCCGGCTGGAACCGATAACACAGCCTTCAGAGGGAAAGCGACAACCAACGTGAAGTTCAGCGAACCCGGCGACTATGTCCTGCACCTCACCGTCAACGACTACTCCGGTGATGGCGGCGGCGGATTCCAATGCTGCTGGACGACCGGCCTGCTTAAGGTTTCTGTTAAACCCTGATCTGTGTCGCAACCGTGCATCGTCAGCGGCTGGGACGCTTCTCCAGAACGCGAGCACCGGCGAGAACATTCTTGAGGGCGAAATTCCCCTCGTGACAGGCGTACTCGTAGATCAGCTCCGAACTCTTCCTCATGGGAATCACGGCGGTCCAGGGTCTCGTCCAAATCGTCGGATCGTCGACCGTGAATTCGTACTGAAGCGTGTCCGGGGCGACGCGTGTGAAGCGTTCGACCACATGCAAGCTCGGGCCTGCCCCCCTGAAGTCGAATTTGGGGGAGAAGTTTGTGGTGTCGATAACAAGCGTATCGCCTTCCCAATGCCCGCGGGAGTCACCCAGCCACTGGCGGACGTTCGGGGCGAGATGTGGGCGTCTGTCGAGCGGAATGATGCGATGTTCGTGGATCATCTCGTTGAGAATCGTCACATATCCGGCACCCTGGATAACTTGAATATTGTTGTTGTAGGGGCCCGGAAGTATGGGCAAGGTGCCGGCAGACAGAATGCAGCGCTCCGAAAGCGGCCGGTCTTCGTAAGAGTCCGCACGGGGACGTCCAAGCTGGGTTTCACGGTCCTCCGCCGCGCCGGCCTCAGCACGTTTCTTCCCCTCCGGAGTTAGGGGAGGAAGCCGGCCGTCGGGTGGATCCACAATCAGCGACGTGCGCCTGGATCCGACCACCGTGTTTCCGCGGTCGTACCAGAACTCGTTGTAGGGAACAACGCCGCCGGGCGGGTACTGCAGCCCTCCCTTCTCTGGATCGATGAGATCACGATTCTGGCGTCGATTTTCTTCCCGTTCAAAGGTTGCCGCTTCGTCATCCGTCAAAAATTGTTTCCCTGAGAGCGCGCTCGGCCGTTCCAACGGAGTAATGGTGCGGTAATCCCACACGCCCTGCAGATCCGGATGGCCCCACGGTGTCCGGGGGAATGTCCACGGTTTCGCCGCGATCTTTGATTTCGCATCAGATGACGAGACCTGGGCACTCTGAGGGCCGGCGGATTGCGCACTTGCAACGAGGCGCAGGAACACAAACCCAAGCATCATCGCGACTGCGGCTGGTAGGGCAAGAACTCGACCGGTCATGAATACCTCCAGTTTTCTGAGTTGGTTTTCAGCCCATTGAAGACCATACGCCGGCGTCCGCTCAGCGTCAACTGGGCCTACGTTATCTGTGAGCAATCCCTCGCTCGCTTCGCTCGCGTCTCCCCCGCACAGAGGGGGAGAATAACCTTGCCGCCTCGAGTATTGTACGTTTAGCATGAAGTGGCGACTATTCGAGGTAACATGCGGATCCAGCTACGAGTCAACGGACGCGCGGCGACGATTGACGTCGATCCGGCAACTCCACTGCTCTACGTGCTGCGGAACGACCTCAGGTTGAATGGGCCGAGGTTCGGTTGTGGGCTTGGGCAATGCGGAGCGTGCACAGTGCTTGCCGGCGGCGAACCTATCCGCTCGTGTGTCACTCCCGTGTCGGCGGTGGGAACCAGGGAGATCGTCACGCTGGAGGGGCTCGGCACGCTACAGCATCCTCACCCGATTCAGGAAGCCTTCATTGAAGAGCAAGCTGCACAATGCGGATACTGCATGAGCGGCGTCATCCTGACCGCAAAGGCATTTCTAGATAAGAGTCCCAATCCGGCCGACGAACAGATTCGGCGGGCCCTGGCCAACGTACTGTGCAGGTGTGGAACGCATCTGGAAATTATCCGGGCTGTGAAGCGCGCGGCCCAAGGTCGAGCCAGGATATGAAACCGATCAGCCGCAGACAATTCGTGCGGAAAGGGCGCGACGCGTTGATCGTCGGCTTCAGTCTTCACAGCGGAATCTCACCGGCGATTGCATGGAGTCAGACGGCGGCGCCCCCCATTCCATCGGCAAAGCCTGTGATTCCCGAGGAACTCGATTCGTGGCTCTCGATCGGACGTGAGGGCAAGGTGACGGTGTACACGGGCCGAATCGATATGGGCACCGGAATCGAGACCGCATTCGGCCAACTGATCGCTGACGAGTTGGACGTGCCGTTCGAGAGCGTAAAGCTTGTCATGGGTGATACCCAACTGACCCCGGATCAGGGAAAATCGACGGCCAGCAGCAACGTCTCGCTAGGCGCTCAACCTCTGCGGGTCGCCGCAGCCGAAGCACGCCGGACTTTGTTGAAGATGGCGGCGGATCGATTCCGAGTGTCCGCCGATGAACTCGATGTCGTAGACGGAATCGTTCGAGTGCGAAAGGTCCCCTCGAAGCGGATCTCGTACGCGGAACTGATAGGCGGCCGCCGCTTCAGTACCAAACTCGATCAAGGGACCGTCGGCGACCTGAGTCAAACCCTCACGGCCGGTCTAACTACCCAACCCGTTCGGTCGGGCGGGCTTCATCTGAAGGGACCTGGCGAGTTGCGCCTCGTCGGCAAGTCCATTCCGCGGGTCGATGTTCCCGCCAAGGTGACCGGCTCATTCCGCTATGTACATAACGTTCGGGTCCCCATGATGCTCCATGGCCGGGTTATCCGGCCGCCAAAGATCGGAAGTACCCTCGTCAGTATCGATGAGAGCTCCGTGAGCGGTGTGGCCGGATTGGTGAAAATCGTACGGGAAGGTAATTTTCTGGGCGTGGTTGCCGAACGCGAAGAACAGGCCATTGAGGCTGCCCGGCTGTTGAAAGTCGAATGGACGGGAGGCCGAACGCTGCCGGATTATAACGACCTCCACCTGAGTGTTCGCGGCAGCAAGCCGGTCAAGACCGACGTTGTCCTGAACTCCGGCAATGTGGACTCCGCGCTGGCGGGCGCGGCCAAGGTCCTCGAAGCCACCTACACCTATCCGGTCCAGCTTCACGCGATGCTCGGCCCGTCTTGCGCGGTAGCCGATGTCCGCGATGGGCGCGCCACCATCTGGTCGGGTTCACAGTGGATTCAAGGGGATCGCCGCAATCTGGCCAAGATGCTGGGCATTCCGCTTGAAAGCGTTCGCTTCATCTGGGCGGAAGCGTCCGGTTCATACGGAAGGCTGGGTTGTGACGATGCCGCCGCTGATGCGGCATTGCTGTCGCAGTCGGTCGGAAGACCGGTACGGGTACAGTGGATGCGCCATGACGAGCACGGTTGGGAACCCATGAGTCCGGCAATGACGATGGACGTTCGGGCCGGCCTGGATCGGCAGGGTCATATCACGGCGTTCGATTTTCAACAATGGTCGCAGAGTCATTCCAGAGGCGAGTCCGGCAATTCCCTGGCTTGGCGCCTCGCCGGGGGGAACCCGGATTGGGAGCGCTTGTCGGGAGGTCCCTATCCGCCTTCCTATGAATTCCCCAACACACGGATGTTGGGTCATTTCGTCGAAGAGCTTTTCCGGTCGATCTATCTTCGGGCACCCGGACGCATACAGGGCAACTTCGCTATTGAATCCTTTGTTGACGAAGTCGCGGCGGACCAGCAGGTGGATCCAGTCGAATTCCGCCGTCGCTATCTCAAGGATGCGATGGCCTTGCAGGTGTTGGAGGCCGCGGTACAAAAGTCCGGCTGGCAGACGCGGCCATCGCCTCGGCCGAATGCCGACCAGCCGGTGGTGAGCGGTCGCGGAATCTCCTTCGGCGAGCACGGCCCAGAGAAACGCGCCACTGTCGTTGCAGAGGTCGAAGTCGACCGGAGCAGCGGACGCGTCCGTATTTCCAGAATCGTCATCGCGGTGGCCTGTGGCCGGATCATCAATCCGCAAGGGCTCCGGCACCAAGTCCAAGGGGCTGTTCTTCAAGGAATCAGCCGGACTCTCTTCGAGGCTGTGAAATTCGACCGATCTCACGTCACCAGCCTGGATTGGCGCTCATATCCCGTTTTGACATTTCCGGACGTCCCCGAAATCGAGACCGCGCTGGTCGATCAGCGCGACGTCGAGCCCTCGGGCGCCGGAGAGTTGGCCACCGTTCCTGTCGCGGCCGCCATTTGCAACGCTATCTTCGATGCCACCGGTGTGCGGCTGCGCCAGATACCCTTCACGTCCGAGCGAGTGAAAAGCGCTCTGGGATGATCTATTCCGGATTACCAGGTTAAAAGCGTGGAAATCACTTCCGAAGTCAGAGACAACATCGTTTGGATCAAGATCTCCGGGCGAATGGTCCTCGATGGGTCTCTTTTCCGCCTGCACGAACACGTGCTGCACGAGCTTGAATCGGGAATGAGAAGATTTGTGATCGATATTTCCGACGTCCCTTATCTGGATTCCTCCGGCTGCGGCCAAGTGATCAGCGCTCACACTTCAGTAAAACGGGCGAATGGCACACTGGTATTCCTGAAACCCGCTGAACGCGTACGCCTTCTTTGGGCACATACAAAGCTCGCCGAAGTTCTCAACATTTTCGACACTCTGGATGAAGCTCGTGATTTCATCCGCCGATGAACACGGGTTGACTTCGACGACGGCGACCTCGTCGCGGCAAATTCAGCTTGCGCTGAAGGTGATATTCTGACAAGACTTGTCGATCACAGGAGGCTCCGGATGAAGGCGAAACTTTTTTACGCGGCGGCCGCAGTGACAACCTACGCGTTCTTACTGTCTGCTCCTTTGGCAGCACAGTGGGTCAATTTCAAGACACCAGGTATTCCGCGAACTCCGGACGGCAAGCCGGATCTGTCGGCGCCCGTGCCTCGGACCGCCGACGGTAAGCCCGACCTGTCGGGCATCTGGCGCGCGCCGGGGGGCAGCCCGTATCTGCGGAATATCGCCGTGGACCTCAAGCCCGGCGAGATTCTGCCATCGGCGCAGGCTCTTTACGAGCAACACGTCCTGGATCTGGGAGCGGACAGTCCGCGCGCGCACTGCCTGCCCGACCCTCCGCCGTACTACCATCTTGCGGGCATGTCTCGAATCGTCCAGACGCGGGCGTTGACGGTGATCATGAATGAAGGTATCTCCAACAGCGATGTCACTCGAACCATCTTCACCGATGGCCGCGAACTGCCCGACCCCGAGGAGATGAATCCCGCCTGGTTGGGTCATTCGGTTGGGCACTGGGAGGGCGATACCCTGGTGATTACGACCGCTGGATACAATGACAGAAGCTGGCTGGATTTTGTCGGGCACCCTCACTCGGAATCCCTCCGCACCACCGAACGTTTCCACCGCCGCGATTTCGGACACATGGACTTCGAAATGACCCTCGACGATCCGAAAACATTTACCAAGCCGATTACTTTTAAAGCGGACAAGACGCTGGTGGCGGACACCGAGCTTCTCGAAACGATCTGTGAGTATGAGCAGCATGCCACGCACCTGGTGGGCGGGAACCGGTTCCGCCTCGCTCCGGAGACCCTCGCCAAGTACGCGGGGACTTACGAATTCGCGCCGGGACGCGAGGCCGTGATCACCCTCGACGGCGAATTGTTGGTCCTCCGCCTTGGCGCAACGGGCGACGTAGAGCCTCTTGCGGCACAGTCGGAAACGAGCTTCACCGCGGCATTGTTTGGAGATCAGGTCGAATTCGTGAAGGACTCCAGCGGCGCCATCACCGGCTTTACTCTGCGCACCGGAACGGGTACGGGCCTCGGCAACCGGCCACTCAGCGAGCAAAAGGCAGTCCGCAAAAGCGGGCGTTGATGCATTCCCCTCCTCGCAGCGGAGGGGAATGCGCATCACCAACTCAACTTCAGACCCATTTGAATTTGCCGCGACGTCGTGGCGGTCGTGGTGATGGCGCCGGCCGAGCTTGCGGGGGCTCCGGTAGGCGTCAGCATCACGAGGCCGGGGATACCAAAGTTGGCCCGGTTCAGCACGTTGAAGGCCTCCGCCCGAAACTGCAAAGTCGCTTGTTCCGTCACGCGCGTGGTTTTGAATATCGAAAGATCGACAGTCTTCAGCGAAGGGCCGGTCAGGACATTGCGGCCAACATTGCCATAGGTTCCCGCCAGCGGGAGTGCGAAGGCCGTGGCATCCACCCAATGTTCCGGTGTCCGCAGGTAGATGTCCTTCAAGGTTCTGCCCGGAGCCATGTTGGGCCGATCCGGCATGCCTGTATCTCCATCGCGCGACTGATTAAACCCAAGCAGCGGAGTGAAGGGGAAGCCACTCTGCAAATTAACGATCGTGTTGAGCTGCCAGCCGCTCACCAGCTTGTCCGCGACGCCTGTAACGCCGCCGAAGAAGGGCTTCCCCTTCCCAAGCGGGAATTCATACATGCCGTTCAAGCTGAAGCGGTGCCGGACATCAAAAGCGGACAGGCCATAATCTCGCTTCCGGTCGTCCGTGTCCATGATCACGCCGTTCTGGCCGCCGGCTTGAGTTCCGGTTATCGCGGAGGCGTTATCCAGACTGCGGCCGAATGTGTAGTTGGTCCGGAAAGCCAAACCAGTGCGAAAGCGGCGATTCACGTCCACAAAGCCGCCATTGAAATTATTGATGCCGGAAGTAAAGAAAATTCCCGCACTGCCCAACAGGGGATTACGGCGAACCACAGGATTTGGGAAGTACTTGGTTCCGGCCGCAAGACCCGCCGGGCAGGGCGATGCCGGGCAAATGGCGGGGAACGCCTTATTGGCATCTGCGCGCAGAACCTCATGGTAGCCGCGCGATCCGATGTAGCCCACTCGGAGACTTATGTTGCTGGGCAGGCCTTGCTCGATTTCAAAATGATAATTGAGTACGGTCGGCGTATATGGGTCTGTCTGGATTCCAAGGCGGCCACCACCCGGAGTGGCGCTCGCCAGCGATGTGACTCCGGGGACGATCTGCAAGGGGAAGGGCACAGGCCGCGGCGTTCCATCAGGGTTCACTCCCGGAGTAATCTGCGAAGCGCCCGCAATGGGAGGAACATTGATGCAGCACCAACCCACGTTGTCCAGCAAATTGTACGCCATGCCGAATCCGGCCCGGACGCTCGTTTGGCCTTTCCCAAATGGATCCCAAGCCAGCGCCGCGCGGGGCCCAAAGAGCCACTTGGCACGGTTCTGTGTGAACAACGAATCGCCAATCCTGGGCTGGGTGAGCAGGACCCCGTTGGGTCCCTGAGTGTAGCTGGCGCCCAAGTTATTATTGGCATGGTAGCCGTTCGAAATCTCGTGACGCAGCCCCAGACTCAAGGTGAGGTTGGACCTGAGCTTCATGGCGTCTTGCACAAACCAGGCTCCCATCCAAACCCGGAAGGGAATCTGCGGCGCCGGCTGGGTGACCTGGAAGAGCGACGGTCTGCCTTGTAGGAAGGTCGTCAGCGAGGTGAAGTTGACCTGACCATAGGTTCCGCTCAGATCGGTGCTCTGAAGCCGTTCCAACCAGCCTCCCAAGGCGATCGAGTGGATTCCCTTCGTAATGCGGAGAGTGTCCTGATATGTGAATATGTTGTCTATGTTGAGCTGGTCGTGTCCTGTGTTTGGTCCGGAACCGGCAGGAGTAATAACCGTATTAGCCTGCGCACCCCCAATGTTGATTTGCCCCGGCGGTTTCCCAACGACGAATGGTTGTACCCCTGCCGGGGATACGGATACCGAATAAAAGTATCGGAACCACACGCGCGAGAATCCGGCGGTGAAGTTATTCACCATAGTGGGAGAAAAGATGTGCGTGTCCGACAGGCTGAGAACCTGGGCTCTTTCTGAATTATTCACCAGGCTGAACGGATTTTGACCTGTCCCGACATTGTCTCCGACGTCTATGGTATAGGCGGCGTTGAAAGTATCTTTGTCCGAGAAGATGCGATCGACCCGCGCGATTCCGAAGTCTTCATTTACTGGATTCGGAGTTGTGTTATAGGAATAGGCTGCACCTCCACCCAGACTGAGCCCGTTGGACCGAGGCCATAGGGCGAAGTACGGAAGAACCGTGGGGTTCAAGTCCGGGACCCGTTGATAGACCCCGTTAGCGTCCGGCAGCAGCCCCTGCCGCGCCTGCGCGTCTGGGACAATGGCGACTTTGCTCAGGTACCACTGCTGACGGAACCCTTCGTAGTTTCCAAAAATGAACGTCTTGTCTTTTTGTATGGGTCCACCCGCCGAGCCACCGAACTGATTCCGCCTGAACGGCGGGATGCGCGGGTCATCCGGCCGGGCCTTGCGGTCAAAGAAGCCTCGTGCATCGAGGGCGCTGTTGCGCAGGAATTCGTATGCAGAGCCGTGGAAGGCATTGGTGCCGGATTGCGTCACGATGCCGACCTGTCCACCCGCCCGGTGGCCGAACTCGGCCGCGTCCATGTTGGGGACGACGTTGAATTCCCGCACCGCCTCAATCCCCAGCAACTGTCCGCTCACGCCGCCGGGAGTCGAGCTGATGGCGTTGGTTCCGCCGGGGTACTCCACTCCGTTCCACAAGAAAATGTTTTCGCCGGGACGCCGGCCGGCAACCGAGAAATAGTTGCCCGGGCCGGTGCTGCTGGAGGTGGTTTGCTTGATGGCGCTTGAATTCACCATCACCGGGTTGAGCGAAATCAGGTTATCGAAGCTGCGGCCGTTGAGCGGCAGATCTTTGACCTGCCGTTCGGCAACCAGCCCCGACACTTGCGACGTCGAAGTATCCACCAGCGGTAATTCGCTCGCGACCGTCACCTGCTCCGCGAGTCCGCCGACCTGAAGCGTGGTATTCAGGACGAATTCCTGCCCCACCACAAGTTCAATGTTCTCCACGACCCTGGTCTGAAAACCCGAGAGAGAAACCTGGACCCGGTATTTTCCGGGAGGCAAGTCCGGAATGGAAAACAATCCGGCCTCATTGCTCGTAGCCGTCCGCCGAAGATTCGTCTCCGTGTTGTTCGCTGTAATCATTGCTCCGGGGATGATCGCGCCCGAGGAGTCGCGCACGGTTCCCTGAATCGCCGCGCCTACGCCCTGCGCGTCAAGAGCCGGAATGAAAGAACACACGGCGAGTATCGCTAGAAATAGGTAAATCTGGAATCGCCGTATTATCTGCTCGTCGCAAGAGAAGGACTTCGCCACCATTGTCTGACCCTCCAACCGAAAGTTATTCATTTGAACTTTTCTTTGCGCAGAACCATACGCCAGCGGGCCTCTCGTGTCAACCGCAGTACGGCTAGGCGGCTGGGCGGCGCGATAGAGCTATAATCGATGGGATTCGTCTTATGCCAATCAAAATCGTTGAACTTCACCATCACGGCATCCGCATCGGAACCAAACCTGAAGAACTGGAGCAGGCCCGCCGTTTTTACACAGACGTGCTCGGCCTCGAGGCTGATACTCAACGCCCCGATATTCCAGGCATTCCGGGCTTCTGGATGTACGTCGGTCAAGATCGCCGGACGGCGCAGATTCATCTCCTGGGCGCCGTTGGAAGGTCACCCGGTGCCCGGAGCGATAAGGAGGATCCTACGCTTCCTCACGTGGCCCTCGCTGTAGAAAACATCGAGGAGACGCGAGAGGAACTGAAACGGCTGGGCGTCTGGCATTGGAGCGTGAAAGGACTAGCGGGGCCGCGATCGGATCAGGTATTCATCCAGGACCCGTTTGGCAACGTCATTGAACTTCATCAGGTCGGTAGCTGCACGTGTAATAAAAGCGCTCTCGATGCCACCTGAAACGATCCAGCGGGGCGACCGGATCAGGCCTGATACATCGTTGAGCCGCCGACCACGGTGCGCACGATCCGGATGTCCTTGATTTTCGACGGATCGACTGAGTGCGGATCGTCGGCGAGGATGACGAAGTCGGCAAGCTTGCCTGCGCTTATCGACCCTTTGATGGTTTCCTCGCGTGATGCATACGCACCGTTGAGCGTGTTGATGCGGATCGCCTCGTCCACGCTGACGCGTTGATTGGCACCCCACGTCTCGTCGTTCCAGCCGGTGCGCGTCACCATACCCTGAATCCCCATCAGCGGCGCAAACGGACCTGGACTGAAATCCGAGCCTGCGCACGCCGGCACGCCGGCGTCGAGGAAGCTGCGGAAGGGCATCGCACGCTTCATCAGCTCTTCGCCGTAGAAACGGAACTTGTCGGTGTTGTAGTACGCATAGGACGTGAAGCAGGCCGGAATCGTTCCCGTCGCTTTGATGCGCCGCAGCAGATCGTCATTGATCAGCGTGCAGTGGGTGATCTTCGGGCGCGCGTCCGGCCGCGGGAATAGTTTTTGAGCGCGCTCCACGGCGGTCAGCACCATGTCGATCGCGACGTCGCCGTTTGCATGGCAGTTGATCTGAATACCGGCGCGATGCACGCGCTCGACCCACGCGTTCAACTCGTCTTGGGTCTCTGTGATGTTGCCTTTGTACGGCGGCGTCACGCCGGGATAGGGAATGCTGAGTGCCATAGTGCGCTCGGAAAACGAGCCATCGACAGTGTGCTCCGAGGTTGCGCCCAGCCGGATCCACTCGTCGCCGAATCCCGTCGCGATGCCGCTTGTGATCATCGCTTCCAGAACGCGGCCGTTTACTTCATAGCTGACCCGGTGCAGCAGATCGCCGCGCGCCCGCACCTGCTGCAGTGCAAACAAGTCGCCGCCCTGGTGGTGGACGGTCGTCAGGCCGTAGCGGACGAACTGTTTCGAGATGTGGGCGAGCCCGTCGCGACTACGTTGGGCGGTCTCGTCGGCCGTAAGGGTCTGACGGCTGCCGACGTTAGCAAACACCCCTCGCGCGCGGTCCGTCACTCGGCCGTTCAGGTCGCCGTGCTCGTCCCGGTCGAACGTCCCGCCGGCAGGATCTTTCGCGTTCTTCGTCACGCCTGCGAGCTCGAGCGCTTTGCTGTTATAAAACGACGTGTGACCGCCGCGGTGGTGCACCGCGACGGGATGTTGCTTCGACACTTCATCCAGATCGTGCACGTTCAGCAGGCGCTCGTCTTTCACCTTCGTATCGTCAAAGAAGTAGCCCTCGACCCATCTCCCAGCCGGGGTCTCCTGCGCTCGCGCGCGGAGCTTGTCCACAATGCTGCGGATTGTCACGAACTCCACCTCGAATGGATTACCGACCAGCACTTCGTAGAGAAGCGTGGTGCCGGGCGCGTGGTTGTGACAGTCGGTGAAGCCCGGCACGATCGTCATCTGCCTGGCATCGATCGTCTGGGTTTCTTTCGCGATGAGGCCCTTGATATCGGTCGTCCTGCCAACGGCAACGAAGCGCCCTGCTTTCACCGCGAAGGCTTCCGCTCGCGGCGTGCGGTTATCCATAGTGTAGACCTTCGCGTTGAAAACAACGAGATCGGCGCCGTGTGTGTCGATGGTCTGGGCGGCGGCCGGCGGCACGTTGAGCCACGGTGCGGCGACGGTGCCGGCGACATAGGCTCCGGTCAAACCCAAGAATTCTCTACGGCTGTTGTGTTTGATGTTTTTCATAAGTACGGCTAAGTTTACGACAACTGCCGTTCGCGGTAGGATACTGATCACCGCACAACGTTTGACCCGCTCGAATAGGAGGAGTCGATGAAACGACTAATTATCTTGGTTACGGTGCTGGCTGCGGGCGCTCTCTCGATCGCGGCGGCCGGATATCAGCAGCCATCGCAGGGGCTGCCGGCAGCGGCGCTGGCTGCGACACAGATCGAAAAAGTTAAAGACAATCTGTACATGATCACCGGTGCGGATCCGACGGATCGCAATTCTTTCAGCGGCGGTAACACCGGCGTGTTCATCACAGACAACGGCGTCGTGGTTGTCGACACCAAGTTGGCCGGATGGGGCCAGGTCATCCTCGACAAGATCAAGACCGTCACCAATAAGCCGGTAACGACGATCATCAATACTCACACGCACGGGGACCACACCGGCAGTAACGAAGCGTTCGGCGGCACCGTCGAGTTTGTGGCCCACGAGAACACCAAGGCCAACATGGAAAAGATGGACGCCTTCAAGGGCGACAAAGCCAGATTCCTGCCAAAGAAGACTTTCAAGGACAAGATGTCGATCGGCAGCGGCAAAAATCGCATCGATTTGTACTACTTCGGCCGTGGCCATACGAACGGCGATACCTGGATCGTTTACACGGCGCTGCGAGTGATGCAAACCGGCGACATGTTCGCGTGGAAGGATGCTCCAGTCATCGATAGAAACAACGGCGGCAGCGGTCTTGAATATGCACAGACCGTCGGCAAGGTGTTGGCCACGGTGAAGGACGTCGACACGCTGATCGTCGGTCATAGCCCGTTGAGGAAACCGTCAGAGCTCCAGGAATACCAAAGGTTCATGAATGACTTCGTCACTGCGGTGCGCGCTGCCAATAAAGCGGGTAAAAGCGTAGATGAGGCGACCGCTTCGATTAACCTGAATGCGAAATATCCGGGTTACAAGAACGACCGGTACAAGCCCGCGGTCCAGGCGATCTACGACGAACTGAAGGTGGCCGCTCCGAACTGAAACAAGGAAAGGGGAACGAACCACAAGCATCCATGTTTACTGTTGGCCTGATTCGCCGGATCGTCGGAGTTGCGGCTGCTGCGGTTCCGATTTTCCTGTTCGCCCAATCGGTTTCCGACGTTCAGGTGTCCGCGCGGGCGAAACGGCTCCATGACCGCGCGATCGTCGTCGATACGCACGATGACACGCCGCAGCGCCTGCTATTTGATAAGACTTTTAACATCGGGATGCGGAACAAGGACGGCCACGTCGACATTCCCAGAATGCGAGAGGGCGGGCTGGACGCGCTGTTCTTTTCCATCTGGGTGCCGAGCCAAATAACGGGACCGCCAGCAGTGAAGCGCGCGCTCGATCTCATCGACAGTGTGCGCGAAGCTGTCCGGACACATCCCAACGATTTGATGCTTGCCAACACCGCCGCGGACATCCGCCGCGCGGCGGCAGAGCATAAAATTGCAGCGCTGATGGGGATGGAGGGCGGCCACATCATCGACGACGACCTGGCTGTGCTGCGCGTCTACGCCGCGCTCGGCGTACGCTACCTGACACTCACGCACTTCCTGAACAACAATTGGGCGGATTCATCCACGGACAAACCGGCTCACAACGGACTGACGGCCTTTGGCAAAGATGTTGTGCGCGAGCTGAATCGCCTCGGAGTGATCGTTGATGTCTCACACGTTTCCGACAAAACGTTTTATGACGTTCTGGAAGTTACAAAAGCGCCGGTAATGGCTTCCCATTCCTCCTCCAGAGCGATCTCCAATCATCCCCGCAATATGACCGACGACATGATGCGCGCGCTTGCGAAAAACGGCGGCGTGGTCATGATCAACTACGCAGCAGCCTTTCTGAGCGAGGAGTTCCGAGTCGCGAGCGAAAAGAAAAGCGGCAATATCGTCGCGGCGATGGCGGCGATGTCGAAGAAGTGCGGCGGCAATGAAGCCTGCACGATTATGGAGAACGAGCGCATCGAGCACGAAGCCATGATGAAGAGCGAGCTGCCGAAAGCGATGTGGGACAAAATTGTCGAGCATATCGATCACGGCGTGAA
>Ga0209761_1001677_pt1 | contig 14333 bp, 13 predicted proteins | sample GraSoi013_1_40cm_4_FD_185818 | JGI IMG/M metagenome (GOLD analysis project Ga0209761, IMG submission 185818) | Grasslands soil microbial communities from the Angelo Coastal Reserve, California, USA - Sample 09_25_2013_1_40cm (SPAdes) (version 2) | ecosystem: Environmental > Terrestrial > Soil >... | reverse complement strand
CAGCTCGATTGTGAAAGACGCCGAAGTCCTGATCGACGAGGAACTCGAGAACATCTACAAGCTGACGGACCGGATCGTCCAAGGAAAAGTCCGCTGCTTCTAGGTCCGGGGCGGATGACCCCGGAGCCCCACTGGCCGAACGTATTTATCCCGTCGCATTCTTGTCTCACCGAGCGAAGGCATGAATGAGGACGTCGCGTTCATCAACGAGCAGGTGGACCGCCACCACGCTTGGTTCTCGAAGTCCCTCCCGATGATTGCCTCGGAGAACATCATCAGCCCGATGGCTCGCGAGATGCTCCTGACCGACTTCGGCGATCGGTACGCCGAAGGCTTGCCCCACGAGCGGTACTACCAAGGCAATACCTTCGTTGACGAAGTCGAGGACCGTGTCGTTGCGCTCGCCAAGAAAATCTTCCGCGTCCGGCATGCAGACGCGCGGCTCATCAGTGGGACGGTCGCCAACATGGCCGTCTACTTCGCCCTCCTTGAACCGGGCGACATCATGACGTCCGTGGCCCTGAGCCACGGCGCCCACATCAGCTCCGCGAAGTTCGGCGCCGCGGGGATGCGCGGCGTGAACAACGTCAACTACCCGTTCGATGTCGAGCGGATGAACATCGACGTCGATGGGACCGCCAAGCTCCTCCGACTGGTCCGCCCGAAGGTCGCCGCGTTCGGACAGAGCGTCTTCCTATTCCCAACCCCCCTCAAGGAGCTGCGGGACGCTTTCCAAGAGGCCGGGTGCCACGTGTGGTACGACGGGGCCCACGTCCTCGGCCTAATCGCGGGAGGAAAGTTCCAAGACCCGTTGCACGAGGGCGCGGATGTCCTCACCGGCTCGACCCACAAGACCCTCCCAGGGCCGCAGCACGGCATCCTGTTGTCCGACTCGCAAGACGAGAAGCTCATCAAACGGCTCCAACGCGCGGTGTTCCCCGGCGTCGTATCGAACCACCACCTCCATGCGATGGCGGCCCTCGGGATCACGCTCGCGGAGTTCCTCGAGTTCGGCCGCGACTACGCAGCGCAGATTGTCCGGAATTCGAAGGCGCTGGCCCAAGCGTTGCACGAGCGAGGAATCAAGGTCCTCGCCGAAAAGTACGGCTTCACGGAGAGCCACGCGGTCGCCCTCGATGTGGCCGCGTTCGGCGGCGGCGCGAAGGTTGCCGCGGACCTGGAGCGGGCCAACATCATCACGAACAAGAACCTCCTCCCGTGGGACACGTCTCCCGTGAAACCGTCCGGCGTGCGGCTGGGGACGCAAGAGCTCACGCGCCTGGGGATGGCCGAGGCGCAGATGCGGGAGGTCGCCGACCTGCTCGCCCGCGTCGCGGTCAAAGGCGACCCGCCGGAACGGGTCGCGGCCGACGTCGCGAAGATGCGGAAGGACTTCATCACGGTCCACTACTGCTTCTCGAAGGACGCGGAAGCCCACCGCCGCTGGCGAATCGCCTGACTCACTGCCGGGACTGCAACACGAGCCGGACGAGTCCCACGAACGACTCCTCAACGCCGCGACCGGTCTTCGCGCTCGAATACGCCCATGGCCACCCGCGCTTCGTGAAGAACGCCTCGACCTCGGCGGCCGGGATCGCCCGCTGACCGGCCAAGTCGATCTTGTTGACGACGCCGAACGTCGGAATGTCCCCTGCCACGGACCGGATCGACCGGGCCCATTCATCGAGGGCTCCCAGGGTATCTTGCCGGGTCAGGTCCGCGACCGCGAGGATCCCCTGGGCTCCGTGGTAGTACGCTTCTTTCAAGAGCTCCCGGAGGGTGGAAGTGCCCATGATGTCCCACAGGATCACGTCCGCCTGGATCTGGCCGGGACCCCGCGGGTTGTCGACCTTGACGCTCTTCTTCGTAATCTTCGTGCCGAGCGTCGCGACGTACCGGTCGTCGTACTGGTCGAGCACGTACCGTCGGATCAGCGACGTCTTGCCAACGGCTCCCTCGCCGGCCATGCAAATCTTGAGCTTGACGACGTCTCCGGCCGCAATCATTGGCCCATGTCCTCCGCCCGCGCTTCCGCGAGTCGCTCCCCCGCGGCGTCCCCTTCCATCCGGTGGAGCTTCGCCTTGAACCGCCACGCGCCGGGATACCGTGGATCGACCCGGAGCACGTGGTCGAGGATCGTGAGGCCGGACTTCACGTCGCCGTCTTGGACCCGCAGCGCGGCGAGGACGAACAGCGCGTCGACATCGTCCGCGTTCTCAGCGAGGCGCAGGCGAACGAGCCGGGCTGTGTCGGGCCGTTCGAATGTCGTCAAACACGACCTCCTCCGTAAACGCCCCGCGGACGCCGGAACGGTGCGGGTCCGGCCCGGTCCGCCGGATTTGGGCGGGCATAGTTAAAGCTTCTCGACGCGTCGACCTCTATGAGAACCGTGGCCATCGCCACCACCCCCAAAGCCGACCATAGCGGCCGGCGAGCAAGGCTTCCAGAATCGGCCCCGCCTGGTCGAGGCTCGAGACGCGGCCGTCCCAGTCGGCGAGCGCGGCGCCGTGGGCCGCCTCGAGCGCCCGCTCCACCGCCTTGAGCTGGGAGAACAGATACCGCGGGCTGCCGCGGGATAGAAGGGCCGCGAGCACCACATGCTGGCCGCGGAGGACCGCGGCCTTTCGACCGGCGAACGCAAATTCGTCGAGGGTGGCCACCGTGTGGAACGAGTCGCGGACGAACTCCTGGATCGCGACGAACATCGATGCAACGAGGTCGTCGTCTCGCTTCACACCGGTTCCCCGACTCAGATGTTGAATCAAGATCCCGCTCCGGTGGACGAGGAACACCTCGTCAATCGTGAGGCTCCTCTCGCCAAGAATGGGCGCGGCCAAGACCGCCGCGAGGATGGCGAGGAGCGCGAACGCGAGCACGGCCGCGACGGACGAGACGTCGGGTCCGAGCGGCGGCGGTGTCTGGACCGTCAGTACCCGCTCCGTGAAACGGGGACCGATGGACTGGTTCGCCATGTCCGCATACGTCAGGGTGGCGTTCACCCAAACCAGGTCTCCGCTTAACGCGGCGTTCTCGATGATTCCTGGGAACGTCACCGTGACGAACTCACTCGGCGTCAGGTTCGCACGGACGATCAAGCGGGGCGTCGTATTCGCGACATCGAGGAGAGGCCCGATGCCGATCTCAATCCGGACGTTGTACGCCGTGAAATTCCGGAGGTTCGTGGCGTTCACTTGACTCTGTGGGATCGTGTTCGCGACAGTCACATTAAACTTGATCTGCGCCCCGGGCTCGGTCGAGGTGACGTTCGTTGTAAGCGTGAGGCCGAGCATGGCAAGAACGATCCATACACCGACCTGGGCGGTCCGGGGGGACAACGAACCGCTTCCGAGGTCCGTGGCGGTTGCGGTAGCCAGGCGGGACCTCCCGAGTGTCGCGTTCGCGGCGACGAGCGCGGGGACGGACCACCGGTATGATCGGCCCGCCCGAAGAAAGCTGCACTGCCATGTCGCGAACGTTGCGTTTGAGCTCAGGATTGGACAGGCCGCCGGATGCACGCTCGCGTTGATCTCGAGGACCAAATCCGGCTCCAGGGTTAGGTTTACGCGGGCCAGCTGGAGCTGACCGCCGCCGGTCACGTTGAGCCACATCGTGTACGCGATCGTGTCATTCCGATCGGCCGACATGCGATCGGCGGCGATCGAGACGCTGAAACTCGTCGCTGTGGGCGACGTCTGGATGGATTGGTTCGTGAGGGCGGGCGAGGCGACCTGCAGCGCGACGACGAGAAGAAGGATGACCCACGCGAAAGCGAGGCGGCCCAAGGAACCCCGGTAACGATTATTCTGTCGCTATTTGAGGTTACGACCTCGTTATCGCGAAGGTCCTTCCGGATTTCGAGAACGCTCGCGGCAAGTTTTATATGGCGACGCATTCTTCGCAAAGTCCCACCAGCCCGGTTTCGTGAGGGTTTCAGTGCTGGATGAGCTACAGCTGAAGCGGGAGCGAGAAAACCAGGAAGCGGAGCGGCACCGCCGGCGTCGGGATGAGCTGAACGACAAGACGCGGGAGTGGGTCGAGAAGCGCGACGCGCTGAACGCGCAAGTCCGGACGCTGGTCGACGAGGCCACCCAACACCGGATCAAGCGGGACGAGCTCAACGCCCTCGTGAAGGCCGCAAAGGAGGAGCGGGACCGGAACAACCGGCGGGTGAACGAGCTCCAAGAGCAGCTCACCGATCTCAAACGGAGGAAGCTGCCCCGGGGTTCCGTGCCGCTCGGCAAGCTCCAGCAGGAGCTGAAGCGGCTCGAGTTCAAGCACATGACCTCCGTCCTGGGCGCGGACAAAGAACGCGCCCTGATCGAGGAGATTCAGCGGCTCGAGGCGGAGGTCAAGAAACTTGAGCGGTCCCTCGAGGAAAACGAGGACGTCCGGAAGATGAAAGACGAGCTGAAGACCGCGCGAGACCTCGCGGAGGACGCGCACAAGCGCGTGTCCGAGCTCGCTGAAAAGGCCCAAGCCGAGCACGACCAGATGACGGTGCTGTACGAACAGGGCGACGCCCTAAGGCGGGAGGCGGACAAGGCGCAAGAGGAGTTCATCAAGACGAAGATGCTCGCGGACGAGGAGCACCGCAAGCACATCGAACACATCCGCCAGGTCCACGACTACGACAAGATCATCCACGGAATCTGGATGAAAAGCCGCGGCGTGGCGGAGGCGGTCGCCGAGGAAGTCGACGCGAAGAGGGAAGCCGAAATGATTTTCGAGCGGTTCAAGAAGGGCGAGAAGCTGTCCACGGACGACCTGCTCACCCTGCAGAAGTCCGGCTACCTGTAACTCGATGTCGGCCCCATGTTGTCAACGTCTCGATCCGGGGGGACGTCTCCTCCATCTGGGCCGTGCCGCTTTACAAAGTCTTAAATATCGTCGTACAAATACGATGCCGGGGGAATTTTGGGCTAGTTCGTTAGAGTGCATCCCATCCCTTCTGACAAGGCTAGCCCTCCCTTCCCTTTTTTCTGAGACGCGCCCGCGGTTAAATCTTAAGCCCTCTGAGTTCTTTGGTCCGCCGCCATGGTTCTTGAGAAGCTCGGCGACTCGCTCCGCGCGGCCCTCCGCAAGATCGCCGGCGCGAGCTACGTGGACGAATCCCTCATCAAGGAAATCGTCCGCGACATTCAGCGCGCGCTGATCCAGGCCGACGTGAGCGTACAGCTGGCGCTCGCCATTACGAAGCAGCTCCAGCGTCGCGCCCTTGAGGAAAAACCACCCGCGGGCATGAGTCCGCGCGAGCACGTCGTCCGGATCATCTACGAGGAACTCGTGAAGATTCTCGGGGCGACGAGGGACGTCCCGATTCAGAAACAGCGGATCCTCCTCGTCGGGCTGTACGGCCAGGGCAAGACGACCACGGCGGGGAAGCTCGCGAAGTACTTCCAGAAAAAGGGGTTGTCGGTAGGCCTCGTCGCGGCGGACGTGCACAGGCCCGCGGCGTACGATCAGCTGAAGCAGCTATCCGAGCAGATCAACGCGGCGTTCTACGGCGACCCGGGGGCGAAGGACGCCGTGAAGATCGCCAAGGCGGGCATGAAAGCACTCGCGGAAACCGACGTCGTCGTCGTCGACTCGTCCGGCCGCCACGCACTCGAGCCAGACCTGATCGCGGAAATCGAGGCCGTCGCGAAGGCGGTCGAAGCGGACGAACGGTTCCTCGTAATCGACGCCACGGTCGGGCAGCAAGCCGGCCCCCAGGCGAAGGCGTTCCACGACGCAGTCGGAATCACAGGGGTCATCGTCACAAAGCTCGATGGCACCGCGAAAGGGGGCGGCGCCCTCTCCGCGGTCGCGGAGGTGAAGGCGCCCATCGTCTTCATTGGGGTCGGCGAGAAGATCGACGACCTCGAGAAGTTCGAGCCTCCGCGGTTCATCTCCCGCCTCCTCGGAATGGGTGACTTGGAGACTCTCCTCGAACGGGCGCAAGACGCGATCGACGCGGAGAGGGCCGAGGCGCTCACGAAAAAGATCATGGCGGGGAAGTTCACGCTCCACGAGATGTACGAACAGATCGAGATGCTGACGGACATGGGCCCGATGCGCAAGCTGGCTTCGTTGATTCCTGGCGTCGGCGCGAAGCTGAAAGATTCGGACATGGAGAGCACGCAAGCGCGACTCCGTCGATTCAAGATCATCATGGACTCAATGACGGACAAGGAGATGACGGAGCCGAAGCTGGTGAAGTCTTCCCGCGTCCAACGCATTGCCCGAGGCGCCGGGGTCGCGCCGAGGGACGTAAAGGAACTCTTGCGGAATTACGAGATGTCGCGGAAAGCGATCAAGGGATTCGCGGGAAACCGAAAGATGCGAAAGCAGCTTCTTCAACAGCTGGAGGCCTCCGGCGTCGACGTCGACGAAGGCTGATCCGCGTTCATTCGAGCGCACGAGAAGCTTAATGTGGATGCACCGCTACCGCGGCGCAGGAGGCATGGAAGATGGGGTTGAAGGAGTGGATCATTCCCCAGGAACGGCATTTCTTCGACCAACTGGCTCAGGTGGCGGCGACGGTCGACGAAGGCGCAGTTGCGCTCCAAGATCTGTTAGGCGACTTCCGGGACGTGCCTGCGAAGCGGCGACACATCAAGGACATCGAACACAAGGGGGACGAACTCGTCCACAACGTCTTCGAGGCGCTGAATCGGACCTTTATCACGCCGATCGATCGAGAGGACATTCAGTCACTTGCAAGCTCCCTGGACAACGTCCTCGATATGATCTATGCAGCAGCGAACCGACTTCATCTCTACGGCGTGGAACGGCCCTCGGAGGCGATGATTCAGCTCGGAGACGTGATTGCCGACGCGACCCGCTTGCTGAAGGATGCCGTCGGAATGATCCGCGACACAAAGCTGGGCGATGAAGTCGAACGCATCGCGATCGAGGTGCACCGGCTAGAGAACGCCGCGGACGATCTGATGAACAATGCGGTGGCGGACCTTTTCAAGGAGGCGGATCCTGTCCACATCATCAAGTTCAAGGAGATCATCGAGCGGCTCGAGCAGGCCACCGACTACTGCGAGGATGTCGCAAATGTCCTGAGCGACATCGTCGCGAAGAATCAGTAAGGGACGCGCCGGTCTCGTTCATGGAAAACCGTGGCGGGCTGATCGATACAGCGGAGCACCGCTCCGTGCCGCCGAGCGTGGCCGGCCAGCGCCGGAGCTCGGGAGAAGAGGCAGGGTTGTGTTTGTAGAACTCATTGTGGTCGCGATCCTCGTTGTCTTCTCGTTCGATTTCTTCAATGGATTTCACGACGCCGCGAACGCAATCGCTACCGTCGTCGCCACCAAAGTCCTCACGCCCACGAAAGCGGTCGGACTAGCCGCAGTCGGAAACTTCGTCGGGATGGCCTTCATTACTAACGCGATTGCGGAGACGATCGGGAAAGGGATCATCGACCCGAGCGTGCTTGGCGTCGGCTCCGTCCCGTCCTCCGACGCGCAATTCCTGCATACGCTGGCGATCATCATGGGAGGGGTCCTCGGCGCTATCGTGTGGGACCTCCTCACATGGTTTTGGGGCCTTCCGACTTCGAGCAGCCACGCTTTGATCGGGGGTCTGGTAGGGTCTGCGATTCTGGCGGGAGGCGTCCAAGCGATCCTCTTTCCCAGCGCTGGGAACATGCTACTCTTCCTCGAGCTGACATTCATCGCATTCGCTGCGGGAGCGGTCACGGTCCTCCTCTGGGGACTCGCGCGGGAGGACTCTCCGACCCTCGGGATCGTCATCCTAGCGGGTCTTGTCTCAGGTCTCTTCCCTGCCATCATCCTCGCTCGAATCCTATTGAAAGGCCTCGTTCAGATCGTCGTCTACATGGTCGCCGCGCCGCTTGTCGGGCTCCTATTTGCGTTCGGACTTGCCCTCCTCGTGATCCGGCTCTTTCGGAGATTCACGCCGACCCGCGTAAATCACGAGTTCAGGCGCTTGCAACTCGTCTCCAGCTTCTTCTACAGCGTGACCCACGGGACGAACGACGCACAAAAAGGCATGGGGATCATCACCCTCATCCTCGTCGTCGCCGCGATCAACCCGCCGTGGGGACCTCCGTCGGGGGAATTCCATGTGCCGTTCTGGGTCATCCTCGGGGCGCACGCCTCCATCTCGCTCGGCACGTTGTTTGGTGGCTGGCGAATCGTACGGACGATGTCGCAGCGCGTCACGGCACTTCGGCCCTGGCAGGGCTTCTCTGCAGAAACCGCGGGCGGTATCGCGCTTGCGAGCACGGCCCTAGCCGGCATTCCGGTCAGCACGACCCATGTAATCGCCTCGGCGATTATGGGAGTTGGCGCGACAAAGCGCCTGTCAGCCGTACGGTGGGGCGTCGCGCGCCGAATCGTCTGGGCGTGGATCATCACGATCCCCGTGTCGGCGGGAATCGGCATGGCCGCCTACGCGGCACTGCGGCTTGCATTCGGAGTCTGAGGACCTCCGAACTGGAAACCGTTCGACGAGGATAGCAACCGTCATACTCTCGTGACCTTCAGGCAAGGTCGCTGTCCATCACCCCCGGAAGGTATGCGCAGCCTTGGTCGATTCACGATTGGAATGAGGCGAACCAACGAGTAGGCACGGTGGACTAGAGTTAGCGTGCGTCGCTAGAAGCGCTAACGCGCTCTCGCCAATCAAGGGCTTCGCCGGCAACCGAAAAATGCGAAAACAGCTGCTCCAGCAACTCGAGGCTTCTGGAGTGCACGTCGGCGAGGAATGAATAGAGACTCCAAGCGAGTACGCTCGAAGAGCGGCGTCTGCCGTGCACGGTCGGAGTCCGAGAGGCACGCGAGGCTTAGTCGTTGCTCGTGGTTGTGAAACTTCGTCGGTCGGGCGAGTGCATGTGTTGAACCCTGAGGAAAATCCGTTCGAATTCGGCAATCTGTTCGAATGTATAGCACCGTTTTCGCATTCTTACTGAGGCCGGCCATCGGTTCGCGTGCACCCACTCGGTCAATCCGTTCTTGCCTTGAGCCTTCATCCAGCGCAGTTCGAGAAGATGAAGGGCTTCTGTCTTCTTCACCACGAGATAGGGAAGGAGCGCCCGAATCGCAGATTCAGCCGCCCTGTCGTAAAGGCTCCATGTGGCCAAGTCCCTGCAATTTGGTCGACGGGACCTCCGGAGGCCGACGTGACCGCCAAAGGTCTTTGCGAGAAGCTCAACGGCACGGGATGGTAGGACTTGTCCACATCGGATGTTGATCCGGTAGTGAGGGCCAATCATCCCTCTAACTCTCTTCCTCTCGATCCTGAGATTTCCGTCACTGTCTATGATACCGGCGAGATAGCTGAGCAGCTGCTCTCGGGTCCATCCAAGTTGTTCGGGAGTCAGTTCTTGGTAACCCTCCAAAGAGAGCCGCGATGAAACCAGCTTCCCGGTTGGGCGAGTCCCATCGTGAGACGACCGCAGCGCCTGTCGTACCCCTTCCATCAGGACGCACGCGGCTCCGCGTTCGCGGACCCGCAGGCGGCGACGCGGCCTCAGTCGTCCAATTTCGAGGAGGAGAATGGCTTGTTCCCTCTTCAACTGGAGGAAAGGGAGGAGACGCCTCGCGGCCGATTCCGCCTTGGACCCACGGAGTTCGCACCGTGCCATCAATCGTCCGACCGAAATCTTTTTCGGGTCCATGACGACGCCCCCAAAAGTAGCCGCGAACACCCTCACCGCTTCACCTGGCCAGAGTTGGGACACTCCGACGGTTGTGGCATAGTATGGGTGAACCGTGCCGGGCGTCCTGTAGGCACGACTCACCTTGAAATAACCATCACCGTCCACAAGGCCGGCAAGGTAAGCGAGAGTTTCTCCCAAAGGCATATGATGCCGAGGCCGGTCCAGGACCTTGTCCCTGCCGATTACATGTAGTCAGGCTTCTGGCGGCCACCGCTCGGTACGCTGCTCTCACTGGTACTAAGCCTATCCGTCGCTCTCGATTCGGGGTGCCAAGAGATACTTCACTTCGCCCTTGCCACCGGCGATCTTGAACTCCAGCTTCACCGGATAGTCGGAACCGAGATACAGGGTCACGTTCGGCGCGGAGCTGATCGCCTTCACCATGTTCGAGAAGTAGTCGAGCGGGAAGAGGGAACGGACCGCTTCTTTGACCTGGAGCTCCTCGAGCAGGTCTTTTGGGACCATGTGCGAGACATTGTCCGTGTCGCCCTCGGAGACGACTTCGAACCCTTCTGGAGACGCTTTGAGGGCGATGTGATCGCTGATGCTCTCCGACGCACGGATCGCCTGCCGGAGCTCATCAGTCCGGACGACCACTTTCGCCGGCAGGTTCAGGCTTGGCACTTTCGGATCGCTCATCCCAGCCGTGTCCACGAGGGCCATGCGACGCGTCGTGTTCCCGACCGTCACCACGAGCCGGTTCTTGTCCTCGTCGTGTCGCAAAGCGATCGTCTCTCCGGCCTTTGCGAGGCGCAGGATCTCCTTCATCTTGTCCATGTCGATCCCTAGCTCGCCTTCGTCCGCCTTGTAAGCGTCGAACGCGCCCCGATCGAGGCTAAGGTCGACCATCGCGACGTGGGCCGGGTCGACCGCTTTCACCACGACGATATCCTTGCCGACGTTGAACTTCGCTTCGTCGACGAGTGTCGAAACGACGTCGACTACCTCCTTGAGAACATCGGCCTTGACCTTCGCCTCGAACAACCGTCCTCCCCCAGAATTCCCTCCGAAATCCGGTCAACTATAATAAAGGTTCCCGGGCGACCTTGCCGGGATCAGTACTCGCGCCAAGTGTGCTGGCATTTCACGCAGCGGTATATGCGCGTCGTCGGCTCGTCCGCCGCGCGCGTCTGTCGCATCACCCAGAACGCCTCGTAGTGCCCGCACTTGGGACATTCGACGCGCGTTTTCGGGAGCGTCTCCGTGATCTCGTCGAGGACGAGCGTCTCCGACGGCTTCTCCTTCCCGGGCCGTGCGACCTTCGTGATCGTGGCGTCCTTCCCGGACAGGGACCGTTCGTATCCGCACGAATTACAGTGTACCTTCCCCTTCTCTGGAAACAAGAGCGAGCCGCATTTCGGACAGAACATGGGGAGACAATCAGGCCAGGGGGGCGTGCGATAAAAACATTGCGCGCTCAGAGCTTCGAATGATCGTAATTCCGCAAGGCGCGTTCGACGAATCGTTGGATCGCGCGTTCCTCCGCCTGGCTGCGTACGTGTGTCGCCCGCGCGGGCGGTCCACTAGAGTCCTCGTCTTCGACATCTTCGCCCCGCGCGCGCGGCGCGCGGCGATGGTCGTGCCGCTCCTCCGCGGCGCTCGAGTGAACGCGATGCGTGCGCGAGACCACGACCTCCTCGCCGTCGTCGTCGTCCGGCTCATCGTCATCCCGGTGGCGGGCCCGGATAAGCCGGTGACCGCCTTCATACTCGTCGACTTCGGCGGGAACCTTCCGGTAGTAGTCGAGGTAGTCTGCGCGCCCGCGTCGATGATGGGTCCGACCCGGAGCCCCAATTGGCGCGGCGCGCCCATGGGCCCTTGCACGGACCGGCCGTCGGGATCGGGGGATGTCCTCGTCCTCGTCATACGCGTCATCGTCCTCGTCGACGTAGGGTCGGGCTCCCAGGAGGGGCTGAACGAGGTTCACGCCGACCGAAGCCCCGGACCCGGAGCGGTACACGAGCTCGCGGCGGGTCTGTTCCGCGATGAGTCCGCCGATGTACGCGAAGATGACGACCATCAGGTATCCGTTCGTCCCCATCCCGAACGTGGTCGTCAAGGCCTCGACGAAGCCCCTCATGTACGACACCATGAACTCCTTGTAGGGAATGAGGAACGGAAGGATGCTCGAAACCCCGTCGCTGACCACAGCGGGCAGGGAGGCGACGAAGTCGATTTGGTGGGATGCAAAGTTGTGGGCGTATGCTGCGTTCGCAACGTAGATCGCAAACACGGGCATGAGCGCGGCGATGACGGCCTTGATCGGAGAGCCCGCGCGGCGGCCGCCGACGTATCCCGCAATCATCGGTCCGGCGGGCTGGATCCACCAAAGGAGGAAGGAGAGGATCAGAATCACACGGGACGACGACCAGAACGAGAACGGCGGCCCGTCTCCGTGAAACCGACCCGCCTCGTTATCGACCTCGATCCGGTAGACGCCCGGCTGGTGGGATCGGCTCCGGGGCTTTCCGGTCCGCCGTCGGCGCGGTGCCTCCTCATCTGTGTCTTTGGCGCGGCGGGGCCAGAGGAGCCAACGGAGAAGTCCCATACCCATCCCAGTGAGGTTGGTCAGACCTCTGTCTGACGATTCATCGACCGCGAGCGTATTAATAGATTTGGTCACACGCTTGAGTTTGACAAAGGCGCGGGAGCCAGGCTCCTGGGTTTGAGCCGGGTCCGCAGACGATCCCGATTTAGATTAACGTACTGCGGTAACCCGTCCAAATTTCGCGTGGAAAGTCCGACCTCCGTCCGCAACCGTTTGTATGCCTTCTGCCTGCAGATCTCCGGCTACCGCGTGAAGGCTCCGCGGAGGGCTTCCCCGACCAGAGCCCGATCTTCTTTCGACGCGCCCCGGATCGCGAACAGGACGGCGAAGTAGACCCCTGCACCCGTTGCGACTCCAAGCAAGAGCGGCAAGGGCGGGATCGCGACCAAAACGAACAGCATCACAAAGCCCGCGAAGACGGATTTGACCATCATCCTCGATGTCCCGAGGGGCGCGATCAGGCGCCGGACGGCAAGAGCACCTAGCCCGGCGGCCAAGAGATGGGATGCAAAGAACGCGTACGCAGCGCCCACGGCTCCGAAGGGCGGAATGAGCAAGAGGCTCAACGTGATCGTACTCACGGAAGCCACACAGCCAATGTACAAGACCAGCTTCATCCGGCCGATTGCCGCGAGAGCAGGTGCGTTGCCCATCATGGCCGTGTCGACACAAAAACTGAAGACGAGGATCCGGAAGCTGTCCGCCGCGAGAAGAAATGCGGGGCCGTAGAACATCGTGATGATCGCGTCCGCGTAGAACCAGCCGCCCAACGCGAGCGGTACCCCGCCGATAAGTGCCAGCTTCTGAATCCTCTGGAGGGCCGTGGCGAGCCTCCCTCGGGATTCTTGGCTTAGCCGGGACATCATCGGCAGCAGCGTGCTGCTCAGGATGGACAGAAACGAGAACAACCCGAACAACAACGTGAACGCGGCGTTGAACAGACCCGTCGAAGCAGAATCTCGCAAGATCGTCAGGAGGACGAGCCCGGTCGTGTAAACGAACGTCGCGACGCTATTGGCGAGTCCGAAGGGGATCGCCGTCTTCACGACTTCCTCCAAGGTCTGCGCGTTGACGGTCCTGGCGAAAAATGCGAACTTCCTCGTTGCGATGGCACCGGAAAGGGCCAATGTGGTCAGGCTGCCGATCAAGAACGCAACGCAGACCTCAAGGAGGCCGCGGCCGAGGAGCAAGAGGACGAGGGAGATTCCCACGGTGACCGATCGCTCGACAACCGTGACCAAGGCCGCGTACTCGAATCGTTCGAAGGCCCGGAAGATCGAGGTGAACGTGTTCGCGTATGCGGCGATGACGCTGGCAGTCCCGAGCAGCATGGTGACCGTCCTCGCCAACGGATCAGTCAACACGATCTGGATGCCAACCCACATTGCAACGAGAGCAATCGCCCCAAGAAGAAGTCGAAGGAGCAGGACGGTCGTGAGGTACCTACTTGCGCGGGACCGATCCGCCGCGACGTTCTTCGAAATCGCTTCATCCAGTCCGAGCGAGACTAACAGGAGGAACCAACTCGGGAACGCGAAGCCGAAGACGAAAATTCCGTAGGCGCTCACTCCGAGCCGCCTCGCCACAAAGATCGATAGCACCAATGTGAAGACCTGGGCAACGAGCTGGCCGAGGGCGGCAAACCCGAAGTTTCTCCCAAATCTTCCCGCTTCACTCGGCTGAGCCCTCACCGCCGCTCGTCCAGGCCCGCTGCGCCAAACGGGCGGCGACTCCGCGGTCACGAATTTTCCTCCGGGGTGGACTGGAAGGAACGGTCGCCCACGCCGAGGAGCGAATCGATGAACGCGCGCCAAGTGTCTTCGAACACCTCGATGGAAAACCGGGGGACGGCGAATTCACGCGGGGAAAAGGAGTCCCCATCGCCCACCACCTGATGAATCGCTTGGACGAAGTCCTGCTCCCGATCCCCGTCCACGACGATTCCGCATTCGGACCGATTCCCCGAGAAGGGAAAGGCGGCTTCGCTCACGACCACCGGGACACCGCACGAGAGGGCTTCGATCGTGGAAAGGCCGAACCCTTCATAGCGGGAGGGGAGAAAGAAGAAATCGGAGGCCGAGTACCACCAGGGCATGTCGGAGTGCGGGATCC
>Ga0209761_1001675_pt1 | contig 14347 bp, 11 predicted proteins | sample GraSoi013_1_40cm_4_FD_185818 | JGI IMG/M metagenome (GOLD analysis project Ga0209761, IMG submission 185818) | Grasslands soil microbial communities from the Angelo Coastal Reserve, California, USA - Sample 09_25_2013_1_40cm (SPAdes) (version 2) | ecosystem: Environmental > Terrestrial > Soil >... | reverse complement strand
ATCGTCGATATACGAGAGGTTCAAGTTGAACGCCGCCGGGACGGAGTCGGCCCACGCGCTCGCTTGTATCAGGTTGCCAGCCTGGAGATAGGCCCGCGCAAGCCCGACCCGGGACGCCTTCGCCAGCGAGGGTCCATCGGAACTGGCACCTTGCCCCTGCGATTTCGCGGTCGTGAAGTGCGCGATCGCGGAGTCCAACATGTTCTGCGTCGTCAACGGCGGCCCGGACATCACCGTCCCCTGACAGAACTGCTCGGCCATAAACAGGTATGACCACCCGAGCACGAAGTTCGAGCGGGCGTAGCTCAGGTTACTCGTCGTGTCCGGAAGCGGGATCCTGAGGACGGTATACGACGATACGACAGCAAGCGACAGCGGGAACCAAATGTCGACGTCCAGACTACCGTTCAAAACCGAGATATTGCGCCGGCCGAACTCGTTGCGAGTCGGGAACGTCTCGGACACGTCGGTCTCACCGGTAAACCACGACGAATACACGATGAGATGCCCGTACGCCGACGCGAAGTTTTGCTGCGCCGACCGGGCAAGCGTCGGTGCGTCCGCAACCGGGTTGAGCGCCCCCTCGTCGATGACCCCCGGATTGTCCACCGAGAGCCAATCCGTGCAGCCACCGAGCACCAGAGCCCCGGCGGCGATGGCCACGCTGGCACAGCGTCTGATTGTACGCATCGTCGAGGCTCCTTTCAGAACGTCACGTTCATGCGAATGACATACCGCCGAACGGGCGGCTGCGTGAAGAAGTCGTCGCGATTGAACAGCGCCAGCGCGTTCGAGACAACCTCGGGATCGTAACCCTCGTACTTCGTCCACAGCGCCAGATTCTGGCCGGCGAGCGTCACACTCGCCGTCGTGGCGCGGAGCAGGCGGGCCCACCGCTGGGGCAACGTGTAGCTGACGGAGAGCTCCCGGAGCCGGATGAACGTGCCATCCTGGATGTAGGCATCCTGCACGTCGTTCACCGTCATCGGGCTGCCGGTGGTGTCGGTAATGAACGCCGGCTGCCCCGCCGTCGGGTTGCCGTAGCGCCGCAAGCGCTCGTATTTGCTGAGCTTCAGCGTATCGAGCCGGTTGTCGCTCCGGACCAGCTGCGTCTCCCGGAAGAAATCGGTGAAGTTCCGCACCTTGTGGCCACGCTTCGTATCGATCAAGCCATAGAACCGCAGGTTGCGCATCACGGTTAGGTTGCTCGACACGTTGCCCTCGAATGTCGGTAGCACGTTGCCGGCGAACACGGGGCTCTGGGTGACCCGGACGATTTTGGTCGTGGTGTCGATGCTCACAATCTTCCGCGTCCGCCAGGCTCCCAATTGCCAACCTTGCTGCACGCGGTTGAGGACGCCGAATGGCGGTATGCTGTCGGGGCCATGGCCCATGTCGGTGACCTCGTTGTGCAGCGTGTTCGCGCCCAGGCGGATGTCCCAAGACACGTTTGGCCGATTGACAGGCACCGCGCGCGCCGCGATTTCGAATCCGCGATTGACGAGCTGACTGATGTTCACAAATGGGAAACCGCCAATCCCGGGGCCACCCGCGGTGTAGCCCGAAGAGGGCGGGAGCGGCCGCTGCACCAACAGATCGCGGCTGATTTTGTTGAAGTACGTCACCTCGACGCCGATCAGATCGCGCATGAATCCCGCGTCGAATCCCGCTTCGAACTCCTCGCCGCGCTCGAAGCGGAGGTCAGCGTTGCCGGGGTTCAGCGGCACCGCACCCGGAGCGACGATCGTGCCGTCGTAATACGGCAACGACTGCAGCGTCGTCAATGACGCGCCCGGTCCCGGAATCCGGCCGGTCGACCCCCATGCGGCGCGCAGCCGCAGCGTGTTCACGGCACCGACTTTCCAAAACGGCTCCTCACTCGCGACCCACGAGAGGCCCACTTTGGGGAGCACCACCCACTGTGCGTTCTTTCCGAACGACGAGGCGTTGTCGTAGCGCAGTCCGACCTGGCCCGTCAGCCGGTTGTTCAGCGAGACCTGCCATTGGCCGAGGATTCCGATGGACCGTTGCCTCGTCCAGTCCTGGCCGCCCGACTTGAGTGACGCCCCGCTGACCACGTCGTTCGAGTTGACGGTGAGGCCCTCACCCGTCGCGAAGACATGCTCCTCCCGGGTGTCCACGAGTTGGAAGCCGAACGATAGGTTTGACGCCAGAGCCGGGGAGAGATCGTGCTGGAAGTTGCCCAGGTAGTCGAGGGTTTGCCGCTCAATCCCTCGCCGGTCCTCCTGAATCTGCCCGGTGTTGATCGGGTAGGAGCCGCGCGAATTCTTCGGCAGGAAGCGACGATCCTCTTCCCGCACCCAGTCGAGGCCGGCTGTCAGGCGATGTGTGAAATTGGGCAGCGGTGCGAAGTTCGCCGTGAAGCTGCCGATCATGCGGTGCGACTGCCGCTGGTTGGCGATCGCCTTCATCGCGGCAACGTCCCGCTGATTGCCGAACCACCCGTTGTTTCCAGAACCGTCCTTGGTGACGGTCACCGGGTTGCCGAGGTGGGAGTTGCCCAGCCAGCCGAAGATGTTGTTGTCGTTGTCGGGCAGATCGGCCAGCGCGACCGTGATCCCGATGCCGGCGTCGAGCGTCAGTTTCGGCGTCGGGACCCAGTTGAAGTTCACGCGACCGCTGTTGCGGTCGAAGCCGTTATTGGGCAACACGCCCTCTTCTTTGTCATGATTCAGCGAGCTGTAGTACCCGTAGTTCTGGCCACCGCCGCGACCGCTCCAGTTCACGCCGACCATCTGCCCGGTGCGGAACGCATGCTCGCGCAGCAGTGGATTGTCACTGACCAGCGTGTTGACCGCCTTCCCGTAGCACAGCACGCGGAGGGTGTCGGCCACCGACCCAGGGCTGCAGAGCCCGAAGTTCGTGCGCGGCGTGAAGTTCCTATTGATGGCGTTATAGTCGAAACTCAGGCTCTGGGTGAACTTGCCCGTGCCCGGCCGGCCACGCTTGGTGATGATCTGGATCACTCCGGCGGACGCGTCGGCACCGTACAGCGTCGCCGCGGCGGGACCTTTCACGATCTCGATCGATTCGATGTCGTCCGGCTCGATGTCGTTCAGGCGATCATACGATTGGCCACCGGTGAACCACTGCGGCGCTCCCTGGGCCGTGACGCGCACGCCATCGACATACAGGAGCGGCTCATTGCTGAGCGAGATCGACGCAGCCCCGCGCACGCGGATCTGAGCCGACGTTCCAGACGATCCCGACGCCGACGTTACGGAAACGCCAGGAATCCGCGACTGGAGGTCACTCGCGACGCTGGGAGTCGGCTGAACCTGCCGAAGCCCCGCGACATCGAGGACGGCGACGGTCGCCGCCTGCGCGCGACTCCGCTGGTCGCCGGCGGTTCCCGTGACAACGATTTCTTCGAGCTGTACGACGGACGCGTTGAGCGCGTAATTGCCGGTGAACTCCTGGCCCTCGGCGAGTGTAAGCGCCGTCGTCAGTGTTTTGTACCCGATTCGCTGCACCCGCACCGTCACGTTGCCGGGCTGGATACCCGCGATGCGATAACTGCCCAGCACGTTGGTGGTGCTTTGGAGCGGTGTGCCGGCGATCGTGACGCGGGCATCGGCAATCGGCGCGCCTGACGCGACGTCCGTGATCGTGCCCTGCACCGACGCCGTCTGCTGCGCCGCGACCGGCCGCGCGCATAACGCCAGAAGCAGTGCGGTGGCCACGGGCAGGGATGTTCTCGAAATCGCAAATCGCATATTCCCCTTCCTCATTGTTTGAGGGAATCGACCTGGAAAAGCGATCATCCGGTCCGAAGACCGGAGCGGCCTGCACAGACGACTGCTATCGGCCGCTAGCGACTACATCGACCGGGAATGATGATGTTGCGCTGAAGGTGCAAAACGCAGCGAACGGAAATTTGATCCATGCGGCCTCCAGGGTGATGGTTGAATCCTCGCCCTATACTGATGAAGTGTTTAGGAGCCCGCAAGGGAACCCCTACATATCTTGACAGTCCGAGGCCTGGCGGCGACCCTCAACTGATGCGAGTCGCCTCCGCCCCCCTGACGATCGTCGCGGCAGTCTCGGCGCTTGCGCTGGCAACCGCGGGATGCTTCGAGAAACTTTCGGGCCCGAACTGTGTCGCCGCGATCTGGGATGTGGCCAGCACGAGCGGAGACACCATCACCACGACGAGAGGGCTGCGCTATATCGCCGGGGATACGGGCAGCGGGAAGGGCACGGCGTGGTGCCGCTCGGTTGCCGTCAACTACACCGGGTATCTCGTCGATGGAACGAAATTTGACAGCTCCATCGACATCGGACGGGCGCTGGTGTTTACGCCGGGACAAGGTACGCTGATTGATGGTTTCGAGCAGGGTGTCATCGGCATACGCAGCTGCGGGACGCGCCGGCTCATCATCCCACCGGCCTTGGGATTCGGCGCTAAACCGATCACCAATGATTCCGGTCGAGTCATCATCCCAGCCAATTCCACCGTCGTCTACGACATTCGAATGCTCGAGATCGGCGGCGAGCCGGTCGTCGCGTGTGACAGCACAGGTCCGTAGCGTCCAATTCTTGCTCGCCGTCGGAGCATTGGTCCTGCCGCTGCACCTCGGCGCCCAGGGGGGGGGATCGGCGACAAAGGAAACGCCCGAAGGCACGCTGACGGGGCGGGTGGTTGCCGAAGACGGTCTCCCCATCGCACAAGCACGGGTTCGTGTAGCTGGCCGGACGACGCTCGTCCTCTCAGGCAGCGACGGTCGGTTTACGCTCTCGGCGGTCAGGGCCGGCGATCAGGTCCTGGAAGTGCGGTTACTCGGATACCAGGCTTTCGATCAACTGATCAAGGTGGTCGCCGGGCAGACACTCGACGTGTACGTCACGCTCGTCGCGGCCCCGATTCCGCTCAAGGCGGTCGAGATCAAGGGTTCGCCCGCGCTGCGCCCCGTGCTCGAAGGGTTCGAACACCGCCGCGCGCGCGGCAACGGACATTTCTTCAACCAAGCGGAGATCGCGCGGATGCAACCGCGCGTCTTCACGGACGTCCTGCGTCGTGTCCCTGGGGTCATCCTGCAACCGGCGTCGGGATCGTTTGGATCAAACGATATGGTGCGTATGAACCGCGCCACCGGCATTACGGGGTCCCGCAACTGCCCGGTGCTGTTCTACATCAACGGCATGCCGTTCCAGGTCATCGGAGACATGTCGATCAATCAGTATGTCGCGCCAGAGGACGTCGTAGCAATGGAGGTATACAGCGGTTCATCGCAGATTCCACCGGAATTCCAGTCCAGTCTGCTGAATTCGCGCTGCGGCGTCATCGTGATCTGGACAAAAGTCGGCGAGAACAGCGAAGAGCCGCCGGCAGCGCCGCGCTGAGCGGCGTTAGTTCGGCGGAGGCGGCGGCTTGCCCGTATCGTCACTGCCCCCGATCACACCGAGAAAACGCGCGGCAAGAAACGCGGTGGAGGTCAAGAGCCCCGCCATGAGCCAGCTGCGTCTGGTGCTGAAGCGCCGTTCGGTCGCCTGACTCAGCGCCGAGCGCGGGAAGCGAACCAGCTCGCGATTCCAGGTGACCGACTGGCCGTTTCGGTAGTCCACGCGCAGCAGCCGCAGGTCCCATGAGGTGGCATCGGCGCCGGCGACGATGCCTTCCACTTCGGTGGCTCCTGAACCAATCGCATTGCTCATGGCAAGCACACCGGTATCCGTGACCAGGGCCACGATGCGGGTTTCCGGAGCGGGAATCGGCGACGAGAGTGGCGTCTGGCTGAAGCACGCGGCCAGCAGACAGACGGATCCGAGAACAAGCAGTTGCGCGACGGTCATTCGCATGGATTGATTCTGCACAAGAGATGTTGCATGGCACAAGGGACAACCGGCAGGATTCTCACCGGTTGCCCCTTGTCTGCTAAGCACCCAGGCCCCGATCAACAGCGGTTCGGGTCGTCCCAGTTTCGAACGGGCGACGATCCCGTTGTGCCGGTGGGATACGCCGACGGCAGCGGCACGTTCGCGTTTGCATTACGCTCGGCTGAGCCGTATGGCAGTCGACCCAAGATCTCTGTTGCAGAGGCGTTCGGCGTGAGCGTCGGAATGCAGGTGCGTTTGTAATCCGACCACACCTCGATGTTCTGGAACAAGGCGATGTACTTCTCGGTCATGACGTCGACGAAGGTGGGTGCCGCGAGCCCAGGCAGTCCCATGGCAGCGCGGACCGCGTTGACATTCGCCGCACCACCGGTCGAATCGCCGGTAGTGAACCGTGCTTCCGCGATGATCAGCTGATTCTCCGCCCACGTGATCATGGGCTGGCGGAATGTGAACGCACGCCGCACGGTGGTATTGACGACCGACGGCGCGCAGGCGGCCGGCGGTGCCGGGCAGCCTGCCGCCCGCACCGTCGCGTTGTTCTGATCCGCGCCCACAAACTGGTTCGCGGAGTTCGGATCGAAGTAACGCCGCATCCGCGCCGTGTCAGTCCGCACCTTCAGGATCTGAATCAGGGCATTCCCGGCCACGATGTCCTGGCGCGCCAGCAGGAACTCTCCCCAAATGTTTGCATCGAAGTCCTGGACAGAGCCGTGGAAGAAGCGGAAATCCCCCGGACCCTGACCATCGATGGCGTTGGTCGCGCTGGTCGGCACCTCGTTGATCCCGAGCAGTGCCTCCGTCAGGGCAGCGGTATACTCCGCGCCGCCATTCCGCTCCACCAGATGCAGATGGTAACGGGCCTTCAGCGTGTGTGCGGCACGGATCCAACGCGCGATTTGCGTCGCGCGGGTGACCGCCGTGGCACAGTAGATCAAGTCGCCTTCCGAAGGCGCGCAGTTCCCTGACGCGGTCGCTGCCGCAGTCGTCAATGCCGCGATGCCCTCGTCGAGGCGTGTCTGGACCGCCGCATAAATGCTCTGTTGGCTATCGAGTTTAGGAGACTCGACGCCCGGCGTGACGGCCTCGCTGTAAGGCAGATCGCCCCACACCGAGGTGGCGGTGCCCATCGAGAACCCCTCCCAGATCTTGGCGATGCCCAGCAGGACGTTGTCGCCAGCCGTGGTGGCGGCCGTTTCGACGGCGCGTATGCCAAGCAACCCACCGCCTGTATAGAAGCCGGCCATCTGACCCGAGATATCCCCCTCACCCACGCCGTATCCGGTGCACCACTGCAGCTGCTGGTTATTGCTCCCGATCAGCTGCTGCGTGAACACCGCCGCGCACCGGGCGACCTGCCCCTCCATGCGCGTCGCCATGTTCGCCTGCACCGACACCAGGATCTGAATCGCCGTCGCCTGGGTCGGGTTGTTCGGATTCTCGGTCAACCCCGGCCCGCTCAGAAAGTCACCACATCCCCACCCGCCCCCCGCCAGCAGGGCCAGCGCGAGGACCGCTCCAGCTTTTTTCGACGAGTTCATCGCAATCCCTCGCGTCGGTTAGTGGTAGAAGGTGAGCTGCATGACCCAGGAATGGGCCAGCGGCGCATTGAACCAATCGATGCCGCGGTTCGCGTTCTGCGCCCCACCCAGATTGACTTCAGGATCGTAGCCCGAGTAGTGGCTCCAGAGCTTCAGGTTACGGGCCGAGATCTTGGCGTCCAGCTGCCGCAGCCCGCCGATCCGGTTCACCCAGCGGCCGCGGAACGAGTAGCTGAGGGAAATCTCGCGCAGCCGGGTAAACGTGCCGTCTTCCAGCCGCGTGGTGATGGGACCACCCGTGGCACCCTGGCCGTTGCCGGTCGCCATCCCGGCGTTGCTGAACCAGCCTTCGCCCAGCACGACCTTCGTGCCTTTACCCGGACCCACGACGGGGCCATTGAGCACGTTACAGGTCTGGTTGTAGCAGAGCATGTTCTGCCCGAAGATCACCGAGTCCCCACGCAATTCCGTGTCCTTGTGCGTGCCGTACTGATCCATGGACGAGCGCGTCATGTTCAAGACGTCGCCCCCCTGGCGGTGATCGAGGAATGCGGTCAACTGGAAGCCCTTGTAATTGGCCGTCGCGGAGACACCCGCGGTCCAGTCCGGCCACGGATTTCCAATCGCCCGGGTCGTCGGATCCGTGATCGGGAAGCCGTTCGGCGCGATGTACAGAGCACCATCAGCGGCGCCCTGGCACGCCGTGCCGACGTCGTACGTTGTGCCCGCGAAGGACACGGTGGTTAGCCCACGTCCGCAGCGCGCGAAGTCGGTCGACCGCCAGACACCGAGCGGATAGCCGACCTGCGCGTTGGTCGTCTGTCCCGCGAAGGACGACCCAAGACCAGTTACGCAGCGGGCAACCTTCGCTTCCGGCCCGCAGTTGGCGACCGTCGGCATGGGCACCTTGCCGTCCAGCTCGTCCTGTGTGGCGCCAAGGGACGTGACCAGGTTGCGGTTGCGCGCCCAGTTGCCGCTGATCTGGATGGAAAGGTCGGAGCGCTGCAGCACCTGAATGTCGCTCGTCAATTCCCACCCTTTGTTCGAGAGCGAACCGGCATTGATGTTGACGTTCGTGAAGCCCGTCGACGGCGCCAGCGGCACGCCGAAAATCACATCTTTCGACTTGGAATCGTAGCGCGTCACCGACAGCGCGGCGCGTCCTCTCAGCAAGCTCAGGTCGACACCCGCCTCCAGCTCGCGCACTCGCTCGGGCGAAATGTCGGGATTGCCGACCGTGCCCGAGGCGTAGAGGCCGCCGACGCCGTTGATCGTCGTACCCTGCAGCGATCCGGGGTTGAAATCGGCAAACGAGGCGGTCGTAAAGACGTTTTGGGTCGCGTACAAGGGCGGCTGCTGGCCGCTCTCGCCGTAGGCCACCCGGAGCTTGCCGTACGAGATGTACTCCTCCGGCAGGTGAATCGCTTTCCCGAAGCTCCAGGCGATGCTGGCGCCCGGATACCAGGCATGCTGATGCCCCACGCCGAAGGCGGAGTTCGCGTCGTTACGGATACGTGCCTGGAGGAAGATTTGGTCATACAGATCGGCGTTGGCCTGCGCGAAGTACCCTTCGATCCGCCGCCGGTTTTCGACGTCGCTCGGCAGGGTGCGCGTCGTGGTGTTTGACAGCTTGTACGGCGTCGGCGCCAGCCACGTCTGCCCGAAGACGTCGATCTGGCGGAAATACGTCTCGTCCAGGTTTTGACCGACCGTCAGCGACCCGTTGAAGTTGGAATTGAAGGCGTGCGTCCCGGTCGCCGTCAGGGTGTGATCGAACACGCGATCGTAGAACTGCCAGCGCTCGATCGAGCCGCCGCTCTGACCCGAGCTGGCCTGCCCGTACGCATAGGTCCGGTCGTCCCCGTTATAGTCTCCGCCCAGCGTCCAGTTCACCGCGAGCCAGTCGAGCGGCTTCCAGTTGACGTTGACGTTGCCGAGATAGCGGCCCGTCTGCCCCTGGAGCTGGTCGTTGGTGAGGGCATAGAACGGATTGTCGAAGCCCCGGTTGTTGGTGAACGCGGTCGGTCCCGGGTTCGGGAACCGCCACGAGCGATGCAGCGCGGATGGACCGCCTAGGTATTGCTGCGCATTGAAGTCGGGCGGCTGGCGCAGCGCGCTGATGCCGATGCCGTTCACGGAGTTGCCGCGATCGGAGCCCGTGTTCTTCGTCTGCACTACCTGCACGCTGGCGTTCACGGTGAAGTTCTCGAACAGCGTGTGCGAGCCGGCCAGGCGCGCGGTGTAGCGCTCGTACCGATCCTGATTGCCCACGATGAAGCCGTCCTGATTCAGCTCGCTCACCGACAGATAGAACGTGGTGCGCTCGTTGCCGCCCGACACCGACAGGGCGTTATCGATCGTGCGCCCAGTCTCGAACATCTCGGCGCCGTGATCGTAGGTCGGCACGGTGTCCGGGATCAACGGACCCCACGAGAAGAAGTTCGAGCTGATGGAGCAGTTGACCGTCGTGCAGTTGCTGGAGACGCCGAGGGAGCCGACGCCGTACTTGCGCTGCACGGGGACTGTGCGAACCGGATCGTCGAACGTGATTGTCGAGCGCAGGTTGTAGGTCGTCGGTCCGGCATGACCGCGCTTGGTGCGGTACTCGAGCGCTCCCGCCGAGCCGGCACTAGCGCCATAAATCGACGTCGACGCGGCGCCCTTCAGCACGTCCACCGCTTCGATGTCGTCGGGATTGATGTCGGCGGCACGATTGGTCGCCGGCGCGCCGGACAGCACCGCCTGGCCGCGCGTCGCATTGCTGATCGGCACGCCGTCGAGGATGATGACCGGCTGGCTCGTACCGAACGTCTTCGGCCCGCGGATCTGGATCGCCGTCGAGGCGCCAGCGTCACCGCTGCCCTGATTCGTCAACACGTTGGGCACCTTGCCGGCGAGTGCCTGAATCACGTTCTGCTCGTTGGAGCGCGCGATGGTGCTGCTGTCGACCGTCGCGGTCGAGGTGGCCAGCCGCTCGCGGCGCTCCTGCGTCCCGGCGCCCGTCACGACCACGACGTCGAGGCGCAGCGGGTCGGCGGCGAGCTGGAAATTCTGCTCGACCGTCGCGCCCGGCGTCACGGTGATCGTCGCCGTGGCGGCACGGAATCCGATGAGGCGCGCGTTCATCTTGACTTGCTGTCCCTGCGCGCGCGCGCCGGGCACGCTCAGGCGATAGGTGCCGTCTGCGCCGGTCCAGCCGCCGACGCCAAACGCGACGACGGTGACGTTGACGTCGCGCAACGCTTCACCACTCGGGCTGGTCACTTTCCCAGTGACCGTCACTGGCTCTTGCGCGGCCGCTCCCGCCGGCACGACCGCCAGCAGCAGCGCTGCGATAAACGCCCAACCGAGAGGTCGGGATACTGACTGATTACGGGTCATACGCAGTCCCCTTGCGTGAATAGAATCGTGGAGGATTCGTCTAGCTGTCTGATCGTGTGTGTCCCGCGGCGAGCCTCAATGCGGAGGAGAATGGCTTGGCGCATACACCGACGGACGGAAAATTCGCATGATGGCAACCCTCCCGGACAAGAGAAAAACGGACGCTCCGGCGCCGCCCCGACGGGACGTTGCTGCCGGTCGTACCACACCACTTTTCCTATGCGATCAGCGCGCGAAACGCCCAACGGCTTTGGGCGAACGTCGAACGCGGGACGGACCTACGAGGATTGCCGGTTGAATACTGAAAGCCGATTGACAGGTCCGCAAGAGCGCCTTTTTTCGTATTTTGGTCGCGTGAAAACTCTCCTGCTCCTCCCGCTGCTGCTGAGCGCGGCCCTCCAGGCGCCCGATCCCCTGGCGGCCAGGACCAAGGGAAGGGCCGATGCCCCGGTAACCGTCTATGAGATGGCGGACTTCCAATGCCCGGCCTGCCGCATGTTCGCGGTCACGGTGCTCCCGAGCCTAGACAGCGAGTTCATCCAGAAGGGGAAGGTGCGGTGGGTATTCATCAATTTGCCGCTCACCACGATCCATCCCAACGCCGTCGCCGCCGCCGAAGTGGCCATGTGCGCGTCGCGCCAGGGGCGGTTCTGGCCCGTGCATGACGCCCTCTACCGGCAGCAGGACGATTGGGCCAGCCTCGCCCAGCCCCGCACGGCGCTGGTCGGGTTGGCCGAGCGCGCCGGTGTGGACCGGGCCAAGCTGCTCGCCTGCCTCGGCACGGGCGACGCCGGCAAGGAGGTGGAGCTCGACGCCCAGCGCGCCGCCCGCACGGGCGCCCACGCCACTCCTTCCTTCTATATAGAGGGCGGCCTGCTCGAGGGAGCGCCGTACTCGCCCGACCCGATGCGACGGTTGCTCGACTCGATCTACGCCGTGCGCACGCACGCGGCAAAGTGAGCAAACCCTCGTTCCTGTACCGGCTGAGCGTGCACGTCGCCACCGGGGCGGCGCCGCTGGTGGCGCGCTTCGACAAGAAAGTGGCGCGAGGGCTCGACGGGCGGCGCGGGTTAGCCGCCCGTCTTGCCGGATGGGCGGCCGCGCAGCGCGATCCGAAGCGGCCCCTGATCTGGATGCACGCGCCGTCGGTCGGCGAAGGACTCCAGGCGAAGCCGGTGCTCGAGACGCTGCGCGCCGAGCATCCCAACTGGCAGCTCGCCTTCACGTTCTTCTCGCCGTCGGCGGAGCGGCTCGCGAAGAACCTGCCGGTCGACGTCGCGGACTATTTGCCGCTCGACCGGCCGTCGGAAGTGTCCGCGGTGCTCGAGGCGCTGCAGCCGACCGCGCTGGTGTTCAGCAAGCTCGACGTGTGGCCCGAGCTCACGCTGGCGGCGGCGCGACGCGGGGTGAAACTGGGATTGATCTCCGCGACCGTCGCGCCGGACAGCTCGCGCCTGCGCTGGCCGACGCGCCAGTGGTCGGCGCCGGCGTATCGCGCGCTCGACCGGGTGGGCACGATCAGTGAAGAGGATGGAGAGCGCTTGGAGCTGCTCGGCGCGCGTCCCGACGTCATCGCGGTCACAGGCGACACCCGCTACGATAGTGTCGCCGAACGCGCGGCGCGCCTGGACAAGACGCGCGAGCCGCTCGCGCGCCTCGCCGCGACATCCGCCGACACGTTCACGATCGTGGCGGGTTCGACTTGGCCGTCGGATGAAGCGGTGCTCTTGCCCGCCTTCGCCGATCTGCTCCACCAGCTCCCGACCGCGCGCCTGTTGCTGGCACCGCACGAGCCCAATCCCGATCACCTCGCCGGGATCGCCGAGCGCTTGCGGCATCTCAAGCTGCCCCGCCCCGTGCGTCTGTCCCAGCTCGAGCACGCGAAACCGGGGCCCGTGATCGTCGTCGATCGCGTCGGCATCCTCGCGGATCTCTACTCCCTTGGCGATACGGCGTTCGTCGGCGGGGGATTTCATCGCGCGGGCCTACACTCGGTGCTCGAGCCGGCCGTGTTCGGCGTCCCGATCGTGTTCGGCCCACACTGGCGCATGAGTCGGGACGCGACGCTCTTGCTCGAGCAAGGCGGCGGTGTGGCCCTGCCCCCGCCCGGCGATGCGCGCCACCCGCTACATTCGCAATGGCTCGTGTGGCATCACGATCCGGCGGCTCGCAAGAGCGCCGGGAAGTCCGCGAAACAGATGGTGGAGGATGGTCGCGGAGCGTCGGAGCGGACGACCGCGCTGGTGCGCGGGCTGGTCACATGACGGAGCTCGCATGCTGACACGGTTGCACGTCCTGTTGCTGCTTGCCGCATTCCTGACCGTCACGGCCTGCTCCCATCGACGTCGTCCCGCGAGCGCATCGGAGCCGCCCGCCGATGTCACGCTCCAGGTCACCAATCACAATTTCCTGGACGTCACGGTGTTCGTCCTGTACGACGGCCAACGCACCCGCATGGGCCTGGCGACGGGTTCGTCGAGCCAGTCGTTTACGATTCCCGGACGCCTCGTCGCGCAGTCTCACGATATAATCCTGCTGGGGGAGGCTATCGGCAGCAGCGAGCGCGTGCGCACCCAGCTTCTGACGGTCCATCCGGGACAGCGCATCGAGTGGACACTCGAGATCGACCTGCGACATTCCAGCGTGGGGGTCTACTGACGAGACTCGGGCTACTCACAGCCGTCACTGCGGTGATGCTCGCCGTCGCGTGCGGCGGCCGTTACCACTCAAAACCCGCGCCGCTCCCCGATATCCCGTTGAAAGTCACAAATCGCAATTGGCTCGACGTGACTGTTTACGTGTTACACGATGGACAGCGCACGCGCATCGGGACGGTCACGGCCTCCTCAGCCCAAGACTTCGTGGTCCCCGCAAGGTTGCTGGGGCAATTACACGAGCTCGCGTTGATAGGGGAAGCGATAGGCAGTAACGATGTCGCGCGTACCGAAACACTCACGATCCAGCCCGGACAGTACATCGAGTGGACATTGGAAACCGACTTGCGACGTTCGAGCGTGGGGGTGTATTGAATTTCCTCTAGCGCGGTTGTCCGCCGCCCCCGCTGCCCGATCCGGCTGCCCAAGTCGCCAGTGCCGCGACTGTCGCGACGAGACCTACCACGGAGCCGCCAGCGAGGAGTGCAACGCGCGATTTGGAGAGGCGCCGTTCTTGCACCGTAGCGACGTACTCGCGACGCAGAGTCACGGCCTCGCCCTTCCACGTCAAGACTTGGCCATGCCGCTGCTCCACCGATTCGACCGATAGCGCAAAGACCTGGGGATCGGCGGTAATCAGCCGGCCGCGCACGTTCCCGACATCCGGACCCAGATAACCCCAGAAGTGGCTAGTCCCGGAGTCCGTGAGCATCACCTGCATATATGTCCCCGGTCTCGGGGCAGGAGTGTCCAGCGGCAGGTAGTAATAACACCCTGTACCCGAAATCAGGAGGGACATCAGGACGCAACTTCGGGCCCAACGCATGCTAGTAAGTCTCCCCACTAATAATGAAGGAGTCGCATCCTTAGAGCCCCACCGGAGGAGCGAGCCGCCGCTGCGCAGCCCGCTCCTCC
>Ga0209761_1001669_pt1 | contig 14365 bp, 14 predicted proteins | sample GraSoi013_1_40cm_4_FD_185818 | JGI IMG/M metagenome (GOLD analysis project Ga0209761, IMG submission 185818) | Grasslands soil microbial communities from the Angelo Coastal Reserve, California, USA - Sample 09_25_2013_1_40cm (SPAdes) (version 2) | ecosystem: Environmental > Terrestrial > Soil >... | reverse complement strand
CCGCCCGCACGCGCCGCACGTTGTCCGGGGGTCCGAGGAATTCGAGCGCGTCCGCCTGGTTGGCGATGAGCTGGCTGATCGCGACCTGGAGGTCCGGCGCCGAGCGCCAGATCAGCCGCCGGATGTGCGGCCGGCCGAGGAAGAACGTCGAGTCTGCCGCTAGCTCGATGGTCTCGCCCGCCTTCCAGGCCACGAATCGATACGGCCCGCTCCCGACCGGCGCGCGTCCGAACGGCGCGGTCCTCCACCCCTCGCGCGGCAGCGAGCGCAGCAGGTGTGCCGGGAGGATGCGCATGCGGCACGCGGCGTCATAGAACATCTCCGGGTATCGCCGCCGGAACCGGAACACGGCGGTGAGGGAGTCGCGGGCCGTCACAGCGCCGATCCAGCGCAGATCCTGTGCGGAGGGCGAGGCGACCTTCGGGTCCGTGTAGGCGTCGAACGTGAAGGCGACGTCGCCCGCGGTCACGGGCTGGCCGTCCTGCCAGTGGGCCCGCGGATCGAGATGGAATACGAGCGTCCGCGGGTCGTTCCACTCCCACCGCCGGGCGAGCAGCGGCTCGAAGTCCTCGTCGCCCACCGTGTTCATGGACATCCCGAGATCGGCCAGCTTTAGGAAGATCTGGTCGTGAATGTCCCGCCCCACGCTCGACTGCGTCAATGGCGGCAGCAGAATGTCCGGCTCGGACCCAGTGACGAAAACCAGGGTGCCGCAGTAGTCGCCCGCGCAGCCGCTGCGGCGCGCGCAGCCCGGCACTCCGAGGACGAGGAGCGCGACCATGAGGGCGAAACGGCGGAGGGGGGGAACGGCGGTCGGCATGACGCCTAAGATTCCACGACTCGGCGGGCGGCGCCAGGTGCCGCGCGCCCCCAACCCTTAGACGGTGAGACGCGAGAAGACGGGGCGCGCCTCGTTGGCGGCAGCCCCCGCTCGTGAGGCCGGTGGCTGGGCCAGCGCGGCGAGGAAGGCGGCGTAGACCGCCCCCGACCACATACCCCGGGAGCGCCCGATCTCCGCGAGCGCCGCCGCGCGCGCAAACGCCGGCCGATAGGGTCGCGCAGTGGTGAGGGCGTCGTACACGTCCGCGATCCCCACGACCTGCGCGGACAGCGGAATCTCGTCCTCCCGCAGCCGGTCCGGGTAGCCCGTCCCGTCGAAGCGCTCGTGGTGCCAGCGGATGATGGGCTTGATGTCCCAGGGGAACTCGACGCCGGCGAGGAGCTCGATACCCCAGATCGGGTGCATCTGCACCACTTCGAACTCGTCGCGCGTCAGCGGGCCGGGCTTGCTCAGGATCTCATGCGGCACGCGCACCTTCCCGAGGTCGTGGAGGTAGGCACCGAGCCGCACCGTCGTCTGGGCGTGCGGGTCCAGTCCGAGCGCGCACGCCACGGCCACGGCGTGCCGTCCCACCCGCTCGCAGTGCCCGAAGGTGTAGGGGTCGCTGGACTCGATGGACTGGCCCCACTCGCGTACCACCGCCAGATACGTGGCCTCGAGCTCCGCCAGCTTGCCGTCGACGTGCACCAGGTCGACGCGCGCGTTGAGGCGCCTGAACAGGCGGTGGGCGTCGTTGAGGAGGGTGAGCGCCTCCTGGTTTCGGCCCATCGACTGATAGAGGAGCGCCAGCTCGCGCGAGGCCTCCGCCCCGTTCAGGACCGCGCCCGAGCTCATCGCCTGCTCGATCGCCGACCGGAGCCGCGCCTCGGCGAGCGCGGGTCGGCCGGTCTCGCGAAACACCATGCCGAGCACGCGATACGCGTCGGCCTTGTCGCTGCGCGCGTCGAGCTGATCGAACAGGGCGAGCGCGGTCTCGGCGTTGCGCCGCGCGTCCTCATAGCGCTCCCGGACGAGGTGCACGTCCGCGTGGTTGACCAGGCACAGCCCCTGGAGGTGCAGGTCGCTCGCGCGCTCGGCGATCTCGTAGCTCTGCCGGAAGTACCGCTCCGCTTCGTCGAACTGCTGGCGGTCCGCGCTGGCCATGCCGAGGTTGTGGTAGGCGATCGCGCAGCCATGCTCGTCGTTCGACGCGCGGTACGCCTCGAGGGACCGCCCATAGTGCGCCAGCGCTTCGTCGAACTCCCCCTGGATGTTCGCGAGGATGCCGAGATTCTGCTCGACCCGCGCGCGCAGCTCGCGGCTCTGCCCGCCCAGCTCGAGGGCGCGGAGGAAGTTCTGGCGGGCATCGACGACGGCGTCCGTCGCCAGGTCGATCCCGCCGAGGGTGTTGAGGGCCTCGCCCGCGAGCACGGCGTTGCCGGCATGGCACGCCACGGCGTGGCTCCGGCGGCACAACTCCCGTGCCTCGGCCGATTCGCCCCGGCGGTGGCGCAGGACGGCGAAGCGCCGCAGCGCCTCGGCCAACGCCGCGTGCTCGCCCGCGGGCTGCGCCGCGGCGATCGCCGCCTCGTACAACGCGGCCGCCTCGGGGATGCAGGCCGCGCGCTCCCGAGCCCGAGCGTCGTGGAGCAGGTCCGCCGCGGAGCGCACCGGCGCGCGCGGACCCGGTTCCACGGGAGCGGTAATCGGCGTGGCGGTCATCGTGACCTCACCACGCGATGGCGTAGTTGGAGAAGTGGTACAGCTTCCCGGTGACCTTCTTCGCGAAGAGGTTATCCAGCGACAGCAAGTAGCTGAGGATGTCTAGCGCGTCGTCGGTGTACGCGATCCGCTTCGGCAGGAGCGTCCCGAGCAGGTTGCAATTCGCGTAGCTCATCGTGAGAGCGGCGGAGCGCTGGAACACGAGGCCCTGGGGCTGGAACTGGATGCGGTTCACGTCGTCCGACGGGGCCGTCGCCGTGATGGTGACCGGCGCGCCGAGCGCGCCTGCCGGGATCGACAGCGTGTGCGGGCCTACCTTGATCACGCCGCCCGCCGGGCCGACCGTTTGAGTGGCCATGGCAGTGGGCAGCGGGGTGCAGTGGAGCAGCCCCGTGGCCTGGAGGAGCGAGCCGATCAGGCTGCCTTGCGGCGGCGGGACAGGGCTGAGCGGCGGCTCACCGCAGCTCAGCAGCGCGGCGGCGGTGATGACCAGCGCGGCCCGCGTAAGACGTGCCACTTTCATAGCTGTGCTTTCCTGGATGGAAGAACGCAGACCGGCATCACGGCCACTGCCGCCTCACCAGGCGACAGCGTAGTTGGAGCGGCCGTCATACGAGGGCCCATGGAGTGTGAGCTTCGGCTTGACGCAGTAGGGCGAGAGGCAAATGGTGCCGCCCGCCGGCTCTATCAACTGCGTCATCGGCCCGTCGCGCAACGCCGAGCCGGAAAGGCGCCCGGTCGGCGAGCTCGCGGAACCGGCGAGCGCCGAGTTGGGTGCAGGGGGTAGCGGCAGACCGGTCGGCGAGCCGTCGCCACAGCTCGTCGCAAAGACGATCGTGGCGAGGGACAGCCCGACCACCACACAGCGGCTCAGCTTCACGCGCTACCAGGCGATGGCATAGGTCGAGAAATGGCCCAGCTGGCCGAAGACCAGCTTGCTCGTCGGGCTGTCGGATGAGGGCACGTACTGCAGGATCACCAGTGAGTCGGTCGTGTAGGCGATCTGCTTCGCCTGCGGGATCACCTTGCAGTTCCCGTAGAACATCGTGAGGGACGCGGGTTGGTTGAAGGTGAGCCCGTCGGGCCGGAGTTCGACCCGGTTCACCGTGTCCGACGGCACCACTGCGGTGATGGTCACCATCGCGCTCAGCGCGCCCGCGGGAACCACCAGGTTGTGCTTGCTTACCTTGAGGACCCCGCCAGCAGGACCGATCGTCTGGGTCGCGGAGTCGTAGCCGAGGGGCTTGCACGAGAGCAGCCCTCCGCTCTTGGAGAGGTTTGCAAGCAGCGTCGGTGCCGCGGGATCCGGAGTCGGTCCAGCAGGCGAGCGCTCGCACGCAAGCCCGACCGCCAGGGCGCTCAGCGCGATCACAAGAGGACCGACGGCCCTCACGACCCTACGCCCTCCTGTCGGGCCACGGACCCCGGGTTCGCGTCCCGGTGTCCCGATTCAGAGGAGGTGGCGGGCTCCCCGGCTGCGAGCGGTCCAGCTCATTCGCCCCGGACGTCGGGATCGCCAGCAGCGCTTCCAGCTTTTCGATCTCCACCTTCGCTCCCAGCCGGTCGAACGTCGCGCGGGCCGCCTGCGCCAGCTGTTTCGCAGCGGCGACGTCGCCCCCGAGGGCGAGGATATGGGCGAGATCGCGCTGGGCGACGGCGACGAGCAGCGGTCGCTTGTGCTCCATCGCGCGGTCGATCACCTCACGGAGCATGTCTACCGCGTCTTGCGTCTTCCCGGCGATGCTCAGCGCCACGGCGAGAATCCGCCGGTCCTCGGTCTCGAGGATGGCGTCCCCGAGCTCGTGGTGCATGGCCAGCGCGCGCTCCGCTTCCCGGATGGCGAGCTCGGGCTCGGCGCAGGCGACCCGGATCTCCGCCCGTCCCGCGATCGCCTGCGCCTGGAGCCGCCGGTCCCCCAGCCGGCCGGCGTCCCGCACCGCCGTGTCGGCGGCCTGCATGGCGCGATCCAGCTGCCCCTGCTCGCGGTAGCTGATCCCGAGATTGTGCTGCGCCTCAACGATGCCGCGTTCGTACTGGGCCTTCTGGTACGCGGCGATCGCGCGGGTGTACGCGCCGACCGCGCGGCCGTAGTCCCCCTGCATGTTCGCGATGATGCCGAGGTTGTTGGCGCACCGGCCGACGGTGGCCATGTCGTTGTCCCGCAGCGCCTCTTCCTGCGCCCGCGTGAAGAAGTAGGTGGCCTCGCTGATGCCACCCCCCTCCAGGGCGATGGCGCCGCACACGTTGAGCGCGCGCACCTCGAGCGTCCGGTCCCGCAGCAGCCGCGCCCGCAACTGCGCGACCATGGCCCACTGCTGGCCCAGATCCAGCCGGCCGAGCCGGCCGTGCGCGATGCCGCACAGCAGGGTCAGCATGGGGGATTGCTCGAGCTCGTCCTGAGAGCGCTCGCCCAGATACGTGAGCAGCTCGGCGTAGTGGCCTGCATCGGCCAGCTGCTGCGCCACATGGAGCGGCGCCAGCGACCCGCGCAGTTCGGCTGTGAATGCCTCGTCCCAGCCCTGACCGGCCAGCTTGCGGATTTCGCCTTCGGCCCCGAGGCGGGTGAACAGGGCCTTGGCCGTCCGCGCAGCCGCCTGGGCCTCGACCTGCCGCTCGGCGCGGCGCAGGACGACGACGAGGTCCCGCGTTGCCTCCGCCAGGAGTTGCGGTCGCCCGTGGGACTCCGCCCGGCTGATCACCTGGCGCAGCGCCTCCTCGGCGGCCGCCGCCTGCCCCTCCGCCAGCGAGAGCAACGCCGCGACGCGCAGATCCTCGGCCTCGGCGACGGGATTGGGCACCCCGCCGCGGATCGCCCGAACCTCCTCCAGCTCGCGACGCGCCGGCTCGAGCTCGCTACGGCAGAGGCGGATCTCCGCCCGCCCCCGGAGGGCGAGCGCCCATAGCGTGCGATCCCCAAACGCTTCCGCCTCCGCAGCGGCCCGGTCCGCCTCCGCCAATGCGCGGTCGAGCTCCCCTTGCTCCCGATACGTGATTCCCAGGTTGTGATGGCACTCGGCTACGCCGTGGCGCACACCGGCCCGATCGAAGGCGGCGACGGCGATCTCCCACGACCCGATCGCCTCCGCGTGCCGCCCCCGCAGGCTACTGATCACGCCCAGATTGTTGGAGCAGCGGCCGGTCATCGCGATATCGCCGTCCCGGCTCGCGCTCATGAGGGCCTTGGTGAAGTAGTCCGCCGCCTCGTCGATCCGTCCGCTGACCACCGCGATCGCGCCCCGCGCATTGAGGGCCTGACCCTCAACCGCCGGCTCTTCCCGCCTGCGCGCCTCCTCCAGCGCCAGATCGAGCCACCGCAGTCCTTCGTCGTGGCACCCCAGCCGCGCCTGCGCGGTCCCGTACAGCAAGGCAAGGGTCGGCGAATCCGCGAGGTCGCTTCTTTTTTGCGCTCCGAGGTATTCGATGACCTCGGCGTGGTGTCCGGCCGCGGCGAGCTGCCGCGCCTTGTCGACTACGAGTGACGACATGTGCATCGTGTGTCTCCTCTGCCTTCCATCACGCGGTCGTCCAAACGCATCGCTGCTCGGTGTCGTGGTCCTAATCCCAGCAAAGCGCGTACTCGGAGAAATGCGGCAGCGCACTCGTGAACGACTTGTCCGAGAGCGACTGGGCCGCCGAGACTTTGCTCCACGCGCTGTCCACGCCCTCGCGATACCAAATCCCTAGCAGCTGGCTCTCGATGTATGCATCGGTGTCGTCCACCAAGCCGTCGCCGTTCAAGTCTCCGCCAGCGCCGCCGTACGAGACTTGGAGCTGGGCAGGATCGCCGAACAGCAACCCTGTCGGCTCGAGCGAGATCTTGATGTTGGTTGGGTCGATCGTCACCGTGATCAGCACCGAGTCGCCCACGGCGAGATCACCGACACCAGGCACCCACGCCGGATCAGTCGTGGTGAGGCCGAGGAAGGGCGCGGTGGTGTCTCCGGTGGAGCTGAGATAGTTGATCTGGACAGAACGCTGCTCCCCGCGGACCGCCCAGAACGCCGCCGAGTAACGATCAAGGCTGAGCGCACCAGCCGGAGCTGCCTGGAAGACACCGTTCACGACCCGCCCCGAGAAGGCGCCGATCGCGGTGAACTGCGGCGCGGAGCCCCCCGCCCACCGGAGGAACTGCGGCCCCGGGGCGAGGGGCTGCTGCACCCCGGTGGGATGCGGTCCGTCGGCGCAGCGGGCAGCGAACACCGCGAGCGCGAGCGGGATCAGGTAACGCCGAACGGACATACGAATCTCCGAGTGAATGTGACGTCCTACCACGCTACTGCGTAGTTCGAGAAGTGAAGGAGCACTGCGGCGACGTACTGAGTCCCCTGACTCCAGGGGTGCTTGTTGAATTTGACATACGTTTGCAGGTAGCCCAGGACGCCCAGCGCGTCGCTGACCTGGGCGATCTGGACCACACTGCTGGTCGGTACCCCGCAGCCGGTGTAGTCCGTATAAACGACCGCCGGATATCCGGTTTTACTGTTGGTCTGGAAGACGAGACCGTCGGGCTGGAAGCGCACCCATCTCACGGTGCCCGCTGGGGCCACGGCGGTGATGCTCACCGCGCCCCCGAGGGCCAGCGAGTCTACCCAGAGATAGTGGTGGCCCACCGCAATCAGTCCCCCCAAAGGACCGATCACCTGAGTTACGGAATCGTAGGTTTGGGAACACTGGATCAGGCCGGTGGACGTGCTGCCGCCCTTTACCTGCGACGTGAGGCTCGCCTGAGCTGCCCGAACCGACGGGGTCGGCGGGGCGGTCGGCGAGCGGTCGCAGCCAAAGGCGATGGCGCCGACCACCAGCCCGACTACCAACGGCATGGTTCTCATGGCCTACTCCTGCGGGGCGCGGGGAGTACCGGCAGGGAGTGACGGTCAGGCGTCTTGACGGCGGCGTTCATACTCGACACTTTGTGGGCGGTGCTCGTCCCGCTACTGGGCATTTGGCGGGGCGTTTACGTCACTAAGGTAGGGCCAATTTGCCATCTGTCAAGAGCGAAAATAGACCCAACCAGGGCCCAATAGCGGAACGGCTCGCGATCCTCCTGGACGCTTTCAGTCCCTGGGAACATATCTCATTGACCTATCGGCAGTTTGCCGCAGAGATCGGTGAGCCGGTGACGGAGGCCGCCGTGAAGAAGTGGCCTCAGCGCAAGAAGTTTCCAGCGGATGTCGCCCGGCTGATCGTGACCAAGGCGCGGGATCGCGGGTTGATCGGCGTCACGTTGGAGTGGGTGCTGTGGGGTGAAGGTCAGAGACCCCAAAAGACTCCCAAAGCGACCCCGAAGCGGCCCACAGGAGAGCGATCCCCGCTTGCCGAGGGAGGGGAAGTACAAGAACAGGTGCGGCCGCGAGCGCCACAGGAGCCTCAGGGGGGGTTCGCCGAGCGGATCGCGCAGGCCCTGCACGCCGACCTGAGTCACAATGAGTTCGGCCAGTGGTCCTCGGTCGAAGTACAGCATACGGTCATCTGGGCGCTCAAGGATCTCGCCCGACGGCTCTGGGTGCTGCGATTCGATATGGGCAAGACATTCGAGCTGACAGACGACTGGGCCGGGAGGATCGGCCTCCCTGTTCGCCCGTCCGACGGATCATCAGACGAGGGGGACTCGGCTCCCTGAAACGTCGCTTCTGAAACAGCGAGCCCCGCGGTTATCGCGGGGCTCTCGTGTTGCTCGCTCCGATGGGCCCGAGTGGAGTTGAACCACTGACCTCACGCTTATCAGGGCCCCACGGCCGTCGCTCGTCAGCGGCGGCCGTTGACTTTTCAATCACTTAGGCGCGCGGATCAACGGCGAGCAACGGTTAGCGCCGCCGTTTCCGACTCTGTTTCCGACTCTATTTCGCGGTCAGCTTTGCTAGGCGTCAGTCAATACTCTTGCTACGCGTCAGTCGATATTGATGTTCCCGCTCGCCGGGTTCTGCGCAAAGCACGGCGGATTAAAGGTATCCCCTGTCGTCGTGATCGCGCCGTTCGGATTGAAGCCGGAGAACCTCACCTCATCAAGCGCCCCATTGGATGCGCCGTCGAATGCACACAAGCTGCAATTAAAACCTGGCACCGTGCCGGCCGGGCCCGTGATGATGCAGGTTCCACTTCCACCCACAGTGAGTGTGTGATTCGGTAAATCCACGCTCCCGGAACCCGTGAAATCCAGCTGCACATTCGTCACGGGATCCTTTGCGCTCCATGTGCCGGTGACTGGCACAATGCCCCCAAAAAGCGGGTTGTTGGTTCCGCTAAAGTCGAAGCTGAAATCCAAGCCCTTGCCGCCCTCATTGCACTCTTGAGGGAAGAAGATGCAGGAAACGCCTACTACGACTCCAACCCCGTGCGCCGACACGGTTCCGGTCTGTGCGTCAGCCACGATGCCCCCGCCGGGTCGCGAGGCAGTGGGCGCGGGCCCGGTGGTTTGTTCGCAACCCACGAGCAGGGCAGCTGCGGAGAGGACGGCTATCGTGGGCGGCCAGAGGACGGTGGGGTGGGTGCAATGCGAGCGCATGGTTGGTTCCCCCTTCCTGCAGGATTTGACGGAGTTGACGCATTCCCCAAATCAGCCTACTGGAAGGCGGACGCATGTTGCATGCCCGCCACATTCGGGTTGTAAGGCGACCTAACACCATGTCGTCGAAAGACGAACCGACTCGTGGGCTGCCTGTGTAGCGCCGACGCGACGTCGCGGCGCGTGGCGCGAGCGCAACAGCTTCCCTTCAAGGTGCTCGGTCGGTCTCCTCGTCATAAGGGAACGTCGCCCCATGCGGCACCCCAGTCCACGCGCGGCGCCCGTGAGGATATCTTTGCGGCACCGAGGGGCGGGAATGCGACAGACCTACGCCGGGGGAGCGGGGGGTGGTGGCGTGGCTGGTTTGCTGGTGAAGGTGGACCGCCATTCCTTGACGGCGCGCTCGGCATCCTTGACCGCCGACCGGTGCTCTTGGAGCTCGTCATCCGTCAGCTCGCGCGCCACCCAGTCCTTGGCCGGCTGTTCCAGCGTGGCGACCTGGATAGGCTCCGCCACACCACCTGTGTTTGTCTCGACGGCGTGCACCAGCGTCCATACGGCGGTAAAGATGCCGTCCTGAATCGTCGGGCACCCTGTCGCGGGCCACAGCACGCGGCGCACAAAGGCTAGGTAGGGGTCCGCTATCATTTGCCCACTCCCCAGCGCCACGAACGGCAGGGAATCGGACGCAAGCTCTGGCGCACACTGCTGGTCAAACTGCACCAGCTCAGCCCGCTTGTTCAGCGGCAGCGCCACCATCAGCGTGGCAATCGCGGACATCGAGGCTACTTGCTGCCCGACGACGCGGCTGGTGGAGGCGGCCGCGTCCCATTCGGGGCCCGCGACCGTCCACAGCAACTCCCGCATCGCGCCGATCGCCTTCTCCGCGCGACCCCCAAACTTGTTCTCCCGGTATCCGTCATCGATGAGCGCTTCCAAACGTTGCCCGAGCCCCACGTGTCCGGACGAGCCAACGATGATCTTGCTCTGGAGAATGCGGAGCTTCTTAACCGTCTTTTGCTGTGCGGTGGGAGTACCAAAGCTACCGAGGGTCGCTGCTCCGTCGGCGGCCATGACGATGCCGTTGGTACACCGGATGCCAATAATCAGGGTCACGCCGGATCGCGGAAGACACTCCTGGCGCGCATCTTCGGGTAGGCCTCGTAGATCGCGCGGACCAAATCGTTGAACGACAAGCTTTGTGCCCAGGGCACGACCTGTCCCAGGTATTGCACGGCCCCGGACGGTACCGCCTGAGCGACGGTATCAGCCTCTGCTCGCCCGGAGGTTGTCAGGAGGTAGCGGCGCAGGCTGCGCCCGGCGCTCTGGTCAACGACCGCTAACTCCTCGCTCACCAGCTGGTCCGCGTCACTGTACACGGTGACGTTGAAGGGCCCGTAGTCGTAGGGTTCGAAGCGGTAGAACGTCTTGCCCACGTCGTTGGGACGGCGTTGCCCCAGCAGGAAGAGGCTCTTTTGCAGCTGGACCGCTGTTAGGCCGCGCTCGCCGCCAGCTCGTAAAGCCAGCAGGACCCAAGCGCCTGGGCGCAGCGGCGGCTTCTTGGCGGGCATGGCCGGTTCCCCTTTCGTTGGCGGCGGAAATGTAACGAAACGCGCGATCCGGCGCGCCACCTGAATGAGGGGCCGAACGGCGGCAGTCACGGCGCGCAGCTCACCAGTAGGCGTGACGGCCGTCGTTGACGGCGCGGTGTAGGTCAAGCAACCACGCATCCGTGAGGTCGAGCGCGAACGCCATGCAGACCGCATCAAAGGCATCCGGGCTGCGGCCCAACGCCGCGCGAACCTCGTCCTTCGGCTGGAGGATCAAGCGCCCGCTCACCGGCTCGGTGCGGTACTTGGTCGTGGTCAGCTCGTCGGTGAGCTTGGGGTCCGGGGGCAGCGCGATGGTGCCTTGCTCCAAGAGGCGGCGCACAAGCCAGGCCGCCTCAATCCGTTGGTTCACGAATTGCCCTTGGCCCGCGCTGGACGCCCGAGCCCCCGCATTGAAGCCGATCACGCTGAGCCCGCTCACGCGGCGCAACTGATCGAACGGCCCGGCGCCGATGCCGATTTCATCCATGATGACGGTCCAGTGTGGCTCGGGCCCCGCGCGGAACGGCACCCCGGGCACCCGAATCGGGTAGCCCAGCCGCCGCAGCTCAAACAAGACGCGCCCGAGCGATTCTTGCGTGTCGAGGCCGCGCCACGTGACGATCTCATAGAGCACGTCGCCCTGGCGCACGGCGAGCGCGCAGCTATCGCCGCCGAGCCGCGCCATGTCCAACCCGATCACGGTGGGCCGCTGCGGGTCGAACAGGGGCTTAGTGCGCCAGCGCTCGTTGGCCCGCGCCACCCACGCCCGGCGACAGAGTGTCTCCACTGCGTCGGTCGGGAACTGGCCCAACGCGCGGCTGTTGAACGTCGGGCTACCGCGGCCCCACTGCGCCGCCATGCGCTCGATGCCCACGGCCGAGGGTCCACCCGGGATCGGCGGCTCCGCGCCACTCAGGTTCGGATGTTCCAGGGCCGACACCTGCACCTTCGCCCAGGCACTGCCCGGCTCAAAGCACCGCGCAAAGCCCCCATCCGCGTGCAACGGATTCCCGAGCGCCAGTAGGCGGTCTTCATCGCCCACGGCGCAGGCTAGCAGCCCCTCCCAACTGAAATCGTCGGCGGCTTGCGCTTCGTCGATGATGGCGAGGATGCGCGGGGCGTGATGCCCGGTCATGCGGCTCGCGCTGGTGCTGGTGAAGGCAAGCAGCTCCGCGTCCTTCAGACCCGGCACGCGCAACCCGTGCTGATGCAGGTCTCCGGGCAGGTCGCCCGCCTCGCGCCAGGCCCGGGCCACCTCACCCATGAAGCCCGGCCCGGCCACCAGTTGCCGCTCCACGGCGCTCGTGACCAACACCAAGCCCTGCCGCGCGTACATCCACCACAGCGCCAACCGCGCCCCCAACCAACCTTTGCCGCAGCCGTTCGCCGTCGCCACCGCGACGAGCGGCCGCTGCACGACGAGGCTGGCGATCTCGACTTGCTTGTTCCAGGGGCTGCCCTTCAACACGTCGCGGATGAAGTCGAGGGGGCCATCCCGGTAGCGGCTGGCCAGCTCGGTGAGGTCGCGGCCGCGCGCCCGACGCTCGACCAGCGTGCCGAGCGCCTCCTCCGCTTGGGCCACGCGGTACTCGGTCACGTCTGCTTCAGGCGCTTGAGTGCGGATTCAACCCGCTTCAAGCGCCGCTCGTGGTCAAGCAACTTCAGGAACTCGCGGTGCGTCTGGGCGCCGCGGAAAAACTCCCGGGCCGTGGTCGGGTCAGCCTCGCCCGTGCCCACGGCGAACTGCATGATGCTCACTTGACGCGCTTGCTCGTGAAGGGTGCGGGCGGGGCGCCCGCCCAGTTGCGCCGGGCTGAGTGTGCGGAACTTGCTATTGCGCTTGATGACGGCGAGCGTGCCCGTGGCCCCGGCAGCGCAGCGGGCGGCAGCGGCTTGCTCACGACGGGCCGGATCATGCATCAAACACACCCCGGCAGGCGACAATCCCCACGACACCGCACACGCCCCGCCATCAGCGCGCGTCGCCCGGCACCGCTCACTCATCGCTGCCGACTACGGTGCGGTTGCCGGTCGCCTTGGTACCAAGGCGACCGACGGAGCGGGAAGCGGCCGGGGCTGGCGCCTCGTGGTCGCCACTTACGGGCCGCGCCATCACACAGCCACCCCGGCACAGCTCACGTGGCACGACTGCCGCGGTCGCCCGCGAACTGTCGCATGCCGAGCTTCTCCGCGTCGATGGCCACGATTCGCGTGCCGGTGGCATCGAGTTGATTGGGTTCGGTGGCGGGCGGCGTGGCCAGGCGCACCAGCTCGGCGTACACGTCCGCGGCGTCGGTCCCGGGGGGCGGCCCCTGCAACCACGGATAGGCCCGATTGTAGAGCAGTGTGGGGAGCGTCTCCGTCACCGCGGGATCGTCGAGCGCCACGGCCAGCGCCACCAGCTCTTGCTGTTGCAGAGCCGTCAACATGCCGTTCACTTCCCCGGCGGCGCCGGTCGGCGTCAGGAAAAACTCCTGCAACTCCTCGATCAGCCCCGGCGGCCCCTGGCCGAAGTCCGAGCCCATCACCACGCCGTACATCGGAGCCGCGGCCCACGGGCCACCCTCAGTAGTGTTGGCGCGTCCCAGGCTCACCAACTCGTCCCCGAGCGCCCTATCATTTGTGTCTATCGACTTCTGGACGTAGTCGCGGAACTGGGCGAGGTCGTGGCGTACGCGCTCGCGCACGTTGCGCAGCTGCTCCGCCCGGTCGGGCGGTGGCAAGTCGGAGCCGAGCAAGGGCACCCGCGGCAGGGCCGCCTGCCGAGCGTCCAGGCCCGCGCGCGCCTCGGCGATGAGGCCCTCGACCTGATCGCGGAACTTCTGGTCGAGGGTGTCGAGGTTCCGCTGCACGCCCAGCTCGCTCAAGTAGTTGGTCCCCCGCGGTCCCTGGCCAGTCACGGCACCGCGTGCCCGCACCCACTCCGCCACCGCCGACTCCGGCGCGAGCGTGCCGGTGGTGCGGGGGCGACGCACCGCGCCCGGTTCCGCCTCCAGCACCGGGTCGGGGCCCGCCAGCTTCCGGAAGGCTGCCCGTGCGCGAACCGTCCCCGGGTGCCCGCTGAGCAACCCCACCGCGGTCCGGCGCTTCTCGACCGCATCGACGCCCACGCGGTTCGCCGCCGGGCGCACGGGTGGGGGTCGTGTGATGGTCAAGCGCTGGAGCGCGCGCGTCGCAGTCGGGGTGGGCGAGACCTTCATGGCCATCGGGAGGCTCCGGGGTGCGGGTCGGAGCCGAACGTAGCGCGACGATCCGTTTCCGCCGGGCACGCCACGCCCGCAACCGACACCGGGGCGTGCAATGCTGCGCGTCCCGCCGCTGGTCCGTCATCGCGGCGCCACACAGCTTACACCGCCGCCCCTGGCGGGGCTGGACGACCCCGCAGCTGCCGCACCGGCCCGTGAGCACACCGCCCTCGACCGTCACTTTCACGGCCAGCGCCTCGCAGCTGATGCAGCGCATGCTGAAGAACAGCCGCATCACGCCCCCGCGTCCCGGGCCCCGCACCGCGGACAGCGCCGCCGGGGCGCCTGACGCGCGGCGGCGGCCGCCCGTTGACACGGTCTTCCACAGAACCGGCGCGGCTCCCCGCCGGGGTGCTCGCGGGCAGAGACGGGATCGCCACACCACCCACACGTAGGAGTGGGGGGAAACCCCACCGCGGCGGTGACGGGCGGGGCGCTCGGGGTCGGGGCGGATACGCGGAGCCGCGACGCACCCGGGGCGTGG
>Ga0209761_1001668_pt1 | contig 14372 bp, 9 predicted proteins | sample GraSoi013_1_40cm_4_FD_185818 | JGI IMG/M metagenome (GOLD analysis project Ga0209761, IMG submission 185818) | Grasslands soil microbial communities from the Angelo Coastal Reserve, California, USA - Sample 09_25_2013_1_40cm (SPAdes) (version 2) | ecosystem: Environmental > Terrestrial > Soil >... | reverse complement strand
TCAGTGCATCTTTACGATGCCCGATAAAATGAGTCAGGAAAAGATCGATGCTTTGCGAGCGCTTGGCGCTGAAGTGATCGTGACACCCTCGCAGGTGGATCATCACGATCCGAGAAGTTATCACTCGGTTGCCCTTCGACTGAGCCGCGAAATTCCAAATAGCATTTATCCCAATCAGTACGAGAACCCCGCCAATACGGAGGCGCATTACAGGACAACGGGACCCGAAATCTGGGAGCAAACGGAAGGCAAGGTGACGCATGTGGTGATTAGCGTCGGAACCGGCGGAACGGTTACAGGCGTCGCTCGATTCCTGAAGGAAAGGAATCCGAAGATCCGCGTCATCGGGGCGGACCCCGTCGGTTCCATCTTTGCAGAATTGTTCAAGACCGGGCGCAAGCCTGCGGTGCAGCCGTATAAACTTGAAGGCATCGGCCAGGACGAGAAGCCGGCAAATGTGGACTTCTCCGTCATTGACGAGATTTACGCAGTTAGCGACAAGGATGCGTTCCTTCTCACGCGACAGCTTGCCCGATACGAAGGGATCTTTGCAGGCGGATCGGCCGGAGCTGCCTTGTACGCTGCGTTGAAGTGTGCGGACAGACTGGCCGAGAATGATCTGGTCGTGATCATCATTCCGGACTCCGGCACGCGATATCTGAGCAAAATCTATAACGACAACTGGATGCGCGAGAACCAGTTCCTGGAATCACGCATCAAAGTTAGCGCGGGGCAGATCCTGCACGACAAAGTTCGGCGTGCGGGCACGCTCGTATCGATTCCGCTGGCCGTCACTGTCGAGCAAGCTGCTGCGCTTATGCGCGAGCACGACATTTCGCAACTTCCCGTCCTTGAAGGCGGCGAAGTTGTGGGCAGCATCAGTGAGACCCGGATTCTGGACATTCTGATATCCGATCCTGTCGCCAAACGCAAGCCTGTTGCGGAATATATGGAAAAGCCGTTCCCTATCATTTCCGAAGATGCGCCGATCGAAGAAATTGCCCACAACATGGACCATCAGAGGCCTGCCGTTCTGGTGCGGCGCGGCACCGGCTTCGACATCATTACCAAATCGGATTTGATATTTTTCCTGACCAAGCAAAAGGCAGAAAAGGGTTAGCCTCTTGGGAGAGGCCGGCGCGAGAGGCGCAGCCTGACACGCCGGGTGAGGGTCACAAGATTTGAGCGGACCTGTGACCCTCACCCTGCCCTCTCCCAAAGGGAGAGGGTGCCATTGTGCTAATATAGTGGCATTAATGACTGGGCGGCCGATCTGTAAATCTACGGATCATCTGTTTGTTCCGATACTGGAAGTCTCCGCTCCATTGTTGCGTTGCATACATTGCAATGTTTTTGCTTACCATGAAACCGTAAAGCAGCTCGCGAAGAATCGAACCTACCGTTCCGACGAGGAGGAAAAGCAAAGTCCTGTCGTGGTGCCTTATTGGCGGCGGATCTGGCTTGGATTAAGAAGACGGTTTGCGTCGGCAGGCCCTTGGGTTGAAGGTTCGTAATCCATAGGGATCTACAATACCTCCCACCAGCAAAACATTTACAAATGCGCGATACGTTCCCATGCGCTCGTTTGCCAATTGTCTGCGGACCTCAAGGCAACTTCCCACGATGGCAACGGCATGAGCAGGTACTCGGAAAGCGCGTGAACATAAGGCTCGTACATACGGCGCAGCGTATTGAGCTTTTGGACGGCGGCATCGCCGTCCTGAAGGAAGATGCCGTTTCTTCCCAGATTGCTGCGCATCCTGCCCAACTCTTCGGGAGGCAGTCTGTCTTTGGGGGGACTTTGAGGTTTGGTATTGAACACATGTGAGAGATCCGCGACCGCATGGCGAGCAATGGCGAAGGTAAGCTGCGCTTGATGTGCCGGAGTGCCGTCGATACCGACCATGACGAGAGTGGTGGCATCGAGGATCGTCGTCAACGCTCCCAGCCATGATTGATTGGTGTGTTGCGAACGGTAATACGCCAGAACCGGATACGACAAATGGCTTTCGAGCAGTTCTGCCGCCCAGCGTTCCCACTCCCGCAGGAAGGCTGAAAGCTCGACAAATTGGTCGCCGTCAAAGTGCCGGCGTAACAATTCGGCGGCTGTCGAAGGCGATCCCGCACGTGCATCCAGAAGCGAGATATTCAATTCGCGCCGCGAAAATGCCTGATACAAAACCGGAAGATACCCGATAACGATGGCCAGAAAACCTAGGCCCATACCCGCTTCAAGCACTGTGAGCAACCTGCCGGTCCACGAACGAGCCAGGACGTCGCCCAAGCCAAGGGTAAAAAACGTAGACCCGCTGAAATACAAATAGGTCAGAAATCCTGTACCGCCATCTTCCATCTTTATCGGGATTTCTAGGGAACGGTAAAGGCATGCGAAGCCAAGAACCAAGCCTGCAGCCCACATGCTCAGCAGGAACAGTAAAGACACCGGTCCGTAAAAGCTCAACAATAATTCCCGGCGGTCGTTTGACGAGATCCTTTTCGCAACGGCTGACCAGGGTCTCCAAGTGCCGCGATAAAAGAAGCGCGTCAGGCGAAATTTCCGCCTGACGCGCCGTGGAAGAATAATGACCTCGAAAGCGTCCCAAAGGACGATGAGGATCAGGGCGAAGCTGCCGAGGACCGCGAGAATATGCACCTGTTTATGGTACAACTGTATTCCACTCCTCGCGAGGAGCGGGGCTTTGCACGACAAATGGGGACCTGTACACAAAAGGCACAAAATTGCGCGTTTTGTGGTCGGTCTCCCCCTTTCGTTTCGTGTTTGTGACATGAATCCATTTGCAACGATTCCCATCGAAGAGCGGTACGCGGAATTTCATAAACGGTATCCCGCCCTCAATCTCATCGGAAACACAAGGATGGTGGAAATCTTGTGTTTCAAAGAGGAATTTCCTGAGGTCCGTGTTTACGCGAAAGCCGAGTACACCAACCCCGGCGGCAGCTTAAAAGACCGGCCGGTGCGGCGGATGCTCCTGGAGGCTTCGATTGAGGGAAAGATCGGAAAGGGGCAGGTTGTACTGGATTCAAGCTCGGGCAATGCCGGCATCGCATACGCCATGCTGGGAGCGATGATGAATGTCCCAGTTCAAATTGTCGTGCCGGGAAATGCGAGCAAAGAGCGTAAGCTCCGCATTCAGGCACATGGGGCGAGGCTCGTTCAAACCGATCCGCTCGAGGGCTACGACGAAGCTCTGCGCGAGGGGCATCGCATTGCCGATCGCGAGCCCGGCAAATATTTTCATTGCGACCAATACGCGAACGAACATAACTGGCTTTCCCACTATGAAACAACTGCGCCGGAAATCATTGCGCAAAGCGAAGGCAAGTTAACGCACTTCGTGGCAGGCATCGGGACCGGCGGAACCGTAACGGGTGTCGGGCGGCGTTTAAAGAAGGACATTGCTGGTGTTGAAGTCGTGCAGATCGTTCCCGAAGATTTTCCCGGAATCGAGGGGCTCAAACCACTGGAAAATCCGGGCGATATCATTCCAAAAATTCTGGATCAGTCGGTTGTCGATCACAAGGTCCGTGTATCCAGCGCCGAAGCTGCCCGAATGTGCGCGCTGCTCGCGCGTTACGGTATCTTTGCGGGGCAGTCCTCAGGCGCTTATCTTTACGGCGTTTATGAAACCGCCAAGCGAATCCGTAAAGGCGTGATCGTGACCCTGCTCAACGATATCGGCGAACGCTACATGAGCACCGGACTCTGGGAAACGAGATAGAGGAATTCGCCACAAAAAGCCACAAAATTCACAAAAAAGTCTGTGTGACCTTTGTGCCCTTTTGTGGCCTGAATTTACCGCAGCGCACTGAAGTTGCCGGTCACGACGAATCCGGACCAATAATAGGGGTGCGATCGTTCGGGAAATGACTCGAGAAATGTCAATTGCGCCTGCTGGAGCGCCTTTGCGATGGGCATTTGGGAATTTGCAAACGCACGGTGAAAACGGATCATCAGATCGGCGGTGCTGGATGCTTCCACCGGCCACAAGGATCCGACGACCGATCCTGCGCCGCCGAGCAGAAACGCCGAGGTCAGTCCGCGAACGCCAATGCCGTCCCGTGAGTTTCCGACCGACGAGTCGCAGGAAGACAGGACGACGAGGGCGTTATTCGGCAGCCGCTGCTGTGCAATATCAACAGCAGTAATGCTGTTGGGACCGGAACTTTTCCCATCGAGCAGAATCGATGAGCGTAGTGGATCAACCGCATCTTTCGCCGAATGGCCTGCATAGTGGAACACAGCGGCTTTGCTTATCGCCGAGAGGAAATTGGATCTTTCGGCCTCGCGCCCCGCAAAGGTCTGGGATCCCGGATAGATGCTCACGAGCGCTCCAAGTTCTTTCAATTCCGAGGAGCTGCCATTCTGTGATCCGAATCCGGTAATGCGATCCCGGCGAGGCTCGACAGCTTTGGTCAACAACAGATGCGTCAGATTTGGGCTAATGAGGATTGGAAATTCCTGAAGGAGATATTCCCGGCTGCCGGGACGGCGAAGAACTCCAAACGGCAATCCGTGAAGCGCTCTATCCGGAACAACGACTAACGTACGGTTTCGATCAAGGAGATCGGCAACCGGTTCGACGAGCAACTTTCCTAGATCGATTAACAATGAATCAACATCGTCACGGTTCCGGAGTCCTTGAAGGACCTTTCGGACTTTGGATTCGACGTCTTCCCGCGCGACTTGAACCGAGCGCACCGTGAACACTTCCTTGGAAATCACCCAGATCAACAATCGGTCCCGCAGCAGTGCGTATTCAACGACCTGCGCATCCGCAGGAATGAGTTTTTGTACGTGTGACCGGTCCAGCGCTTCGGCATGAACTCTTTCGACATTGGGATCGAACTGTGCAAGGAACTCTATGAATAACTTTGAGCGATAACTTTGCAGGTGATTCCAAGCGGCGTCGGGCGCACTTCTCTTGTATTCGAACTCAACAGCCGAATCGTAGAGGTCCCGCCTGGTATCATCGAATTTGACGCGCAGCTTTTCGGACTGAAGATAGTGATCATCGTTCTCGACAATTTCGATAGCTTCACGGAATCGCCGCGCAGCCTCCCCGGTTTGCCCCATCTCGGAGTTTGTTTGGGCAAGGAGCGTCAGCGACTTCAACTCCAGCCAGGTCTTTCCAAACGGCTGTCGGGAATAGATATCGATGTTCCTTTCGAGTAATTGTTTGGCTTCGGGATATCGCTTTTCTTTCAGCGCTATCTTAGCTTTTACGATACCCAGCCATCGTTCAACTTTGGTTTGATCGAAGCCTGGCGACATGTTGTGAAACGCCTGATCGGCGATGCTTACGTACTCATTAGCTTGTTTGTCATCGGAGATTGATTCGTATAACTGCACCAACGTAACAGCGGTCGTCGCCTGTACGTTTGTGTTGGGTAATTTTTGGCTTCGATCGAGAGATTCTTTCTCGAAGAGAACGGCTTCGTCGATCAGGCCTTTGTTGTACAAAATGAATCCGATTAACCAGTCCAGCTCAGAAATCCGAAAGGAATCCTCATCGTTCGTCAACCGCAGACATTCCAATGCAAGTCTTGAAGCTGCATCTAGATCACCCGCCATGTATTCGTACCCAGCCAAGTAATACAGTGGACGAATACGATCCGTAGGAGCATTCAAGTCCGTGAAAATCCTGTTCGCTTCTGAAACGAGTTCGAGCATTTCTTTGTACGTGGCCGTTAACTTTAACGAGGATCCATAAACCGATAGTGCTTTACCCAATAACCAGCGGAAGCCATTCTTGCGTGATACAGAGACGATATTGTGGAGAGTCTTGCGTGCCGATTCGAACTCTCCAGCCCGGATCTGCGTATCCACTTCGTTGAGTTCAATCCATAAATCATCGAAAAGCGAATCCGTGTGTTCTGCAATTTCTTTCGCCCGAGCATATGCCTTCAGACTGCCTGGAAGATCTCCTTGGAGATACAATTCGGCTCCTTTAATTACGAATTGTCGAAGAGTAATAGTTGCCTCTCGGCTTCGATTGAAAAGAGGGGCCAGCATAGCTGAAAAGGTTTTATCACTGTAGCGGCGTTCCATCTCCGAAGCGACGAAATGCAGAACGGCTGGTGAAGTAGCGGTGTCGACCGAGCCAAATCTCCGAATGAGCTGGCGGAAAAAGTCCGGATTCTTTTCGAAAAGCTGCTCAGCCCCGTGTACATCATTGTTTTCCACCGACCGTCCCAGCTCATCCAGCAGAAGTGATTTGTCTTCCGGATTGCTATCCGTTAGCTCCCGATACCACGCTGATGCGGAATCGATCGACTTGTATTTTTCAAAGGCTTGTTCGGCGAGCCGGTGGAGGCGGAGCCTTCGGTAGGTGACAATGAGATTGAAACGAGGTTCTGCTGCGTCAGGTTTTAGTTCGGCGACACGTTCGAACTGCTCAAGCGCTTTCACCAGGTAAATCGGCTCTTTCTCCGACAGCGCCAGGTAGCATGTTCCCAAGTTGTTGAGTACATCCGGGTCTTTCAAAATTTCGGTGGAAAAGTGGAGAGCAGATTCTATGTACTCTTGCCAATTATCAGAAGCGAGATACAGGAGTGCCTGAAGGCGCTGTTTGGTTTCTGAGTTGGGATATCGCAGCAGAAGGATCTGAGCCTTACTGAGATCCGTTTGGGCGGCCGGTGCGGCAGACAAAGGAGAATATTCGGCTTGATAGAGTCGGCCCCCACCAGGACGGCGGTGGATATATGATTCTTTGATTAAACGCCGGATTTCATTCTCAGAATAGGGATCACGCGCAAATACGTAGAGTCCAGCCGAGCTCAGGGTGGCAACAATCAATAGGGCGATTAGTGCTACCGATGACCATCGGCTGGACCCACTTGTTTGGTCTGTTTCGCCATCCATTCAGACAAATACTCTACGGCACCGCGGCGATGTAGCAAACCGCAAAAGCGTCGAACATCATAAAGTGGTTCCCTACCTTGGGTGTCGGCGCCGTCGTACCGGTAATCCTTTTCGGAACAACATCGAAATCCAGTGCCGCAGGGCGCTCAATGTACGAGAAGTAGTGGTTAAAGTGATCCGCAAAAGGATCGGATCCCGCGTCCACTCTCTCCGGGACATATTCCGCGCGCAGTTCGCGAGCAGTGCCGAGCGGAATATTCACCTTGCCGTTATCGAGCTTCAAAACCCCGGCTGAAGAGAGATCAATCTTAATCGTTTCTGCAATTTGGCGTGGACGGAAACTGTTCACTTCTTCGCCATTATCCGCGCGTACGAACGTGTAACGCGCCTTGCTGACCTCGCTTGTCGAAATCGAGCGGATCGCATCGGATGGAATTGAAATGACGCTGGGGCACTTATCGACACGAGACTTCACCCCTTCGCCATAAAATTCCTTCATCCGTACCAATTCCGGTACGAAGATCTTCGGTTCTGGGAAGACGATGCCCTGTGCTTCAACCAAGCCGTTTCCCTTAATCGCGATCGTCCGGCGCGAGCCGTTCTGGGGAACAACCGAAAGGGTGGCTTTGTGTCCCGGGGCTTTCGGGAATCCAAGGCGGATGAGGTGAGGATTGCCGAGGTCCAGCAACACAAGCCCCTTTACATAAAGGGAGGTTACATCCGCCGGAGATTTATCCGAGGATGTCGAAGCAAATGCGGAAACACCTGTCACCGAGACGGCGCCGCCGCCCAGTACACTGAGGAAATCACGTCGATTCATTCGGTTCATGTGGACTCCTTCTTTAGGTTTTGTTGGTTTTGAGAAGAGACTTTGTTCCTTAGCGCGCTGCTAAAGAATCCGTTCAATCGCGCTGCTAAAGAACCTGTTCAATAAAGAAGACGTGAAAGAGCTTTGCTAACATTCAAAAAACTTTTTCAATTTTTCGAAGATTCTTGCGTGTTGCGAGAGGCGGATTACGTCTTTTACTAATAGGAGGGAATTCAGTGACGGATAAGAGTCACGGCGAATGTTTGACCGAAGAAACTTTAACCGAATACCTCGAAGGCGGCCTCGATCCGGCAATTAAGTTAGCCAGCGAAGTTCACCTGATTGCCTGCGACGGGTGTCGGGGCCGGTTGGGTTTCTTAATGAAAGTGTTAAAGGAAGACGTCGACACTGAGGAAGCTGCTGCAGTCGAGGCCATAACCCAACAATGGCATAAGGCGAAATACAAGATGCCGCGGCGGACCGGGACGCTCCCCAATTGGCTGTTCGGGTGCGTCGCGATCGCCGCTGCGCTGGTGATTGCCGTTGTCGGCGCCCGGGTTCTCCTGGACCGGCAGGGACCGCCCAGGTCGGCGAGCGAAATTGTACAACTGCTGCTGACGCAGAACCGGCCGTTCGAGTCTCGCATGGCCAACGAGCCGCACCTGCCGATTCTTCGGACGCGCGGCCTGGAGGATCCCGGAGTCGCCTATGGCTTAATCGCGGGAGAAATGACAAGACTTTCGGCCGACAGTCACCAGATGGGCCGTTTCTACCTCCTTCAGAAGGAATTCGGTCGCGCTATTTCGTACCTCGAAATCGCGGAGCGCGAAATCGGGGCCGGTCCCGCGGTTCATAACGATTTGGGGGTCGCCTATACGGAAGGTGACGGACCCCGCCTGGAAGAGGCCGGCGAAGAATTCCGGCATGCGCTGGATAAGGATCCGATGTTCACGCCTGCGGTGTTCAACCTCGCCTTGCTTTATGAGCGTACCAACTCGCCGGAAAGAGCAGCGGCCGAGTGGAAGCGGTACATACAGTTGGATCCAAACTCCGGCTGGGGCAAAGAGGCGCTTAACCGGCTTCAAGCATTGACTCGCTGATATGCAGGAGAACCATAAGAGGTTCCGCTGGCATAAGACTGTGGAAACCTCAGCCGCCGATTTACTGCGTGAATGTGGCGAGAAACTGACGGACCGCGCCCTGTGGACCGAGTTCCAGGGGCGGTTCCAGCGCCGCATCTTCTTGTATCTGATGCGGGCGCTGCGCCTTCGGCGCATTCAGGACGACGCCTGTGATGTCGTGCCGGATCTGGCGCAGGAAGTCTATTTGAGGCTGGTTCAACACGATGGACGCGTTCTGCGTTCGTTTCGAGGAACAACGGAGTTTTCAGTGTTGGCTTTTTTAGGGCGAATCTCATCATCTGTGGTTACGGATTACCAACGGCAACTTGCAACCGAAAAGAGGCGGGCGCCGGTCATCCCAATCGAATCCATAAAAGCTGGAGAACTGACCGGCTCCCGATCGGCGAGAGCGGCGGAATTCGACTCGAACGCGATCGGTGCGATCCTTTCGTGGATCGATGTCGAACGAATTGTGGAGGGCGACCCGGATCGGAAGAACGCCCGGAGGAATGCGCTGATATTCAAACTTCATTACATCGATGGTTTTCAAGCCGCCGAGATCGCTCGTTTCCCCGGGTTTGAACTGACCAAGTCAGGCGTCGAATCGATACTCGCTCGAATGAGAAAAAGAATTCAGGAATGAGTCGCAGTCCCAGCTCAATTACTGTCGAGGCCAGCAACCGCGGACCGACTTTTTTTTCATCAGCCTCCCTCTTTAGGCTGTAGGGGGCGGGAACAACGCTTTCAGGAGGAAAGCATTCCGCCCCTTTTTTTGTCCTCCAACTGCCGAACTGAACATCCTCAATTTTAAGCCTCCGACCTGCGATACAATCGCCGCCTATGTTTGGCAATCGATTGAATGTGAAATCGATTTTGTATGTCATCTTCTTTCTCTCCGGGGCAACCGGGCTTGTTTATGAGGTGATATGGGTTCGGCTGACGGGTTTGATCTTTGGCAATACCTCGCAAGCCATTTCAACGGTCCTTGGCGCCTTCATGGCGGGGCTCGCTCTGGGCAGCTGGAAGCTCGGGAAAAAAGCGGACCGCACGGACAACCCGCTACGCATGTACGGTCTGCTGGAGATCGGCATCGGACTTTCCGCGGCCCTGGTTCCATTAATTTTTCGGGCATTGGATACTGTTTATTGGGCAGTGGCACCGTCGGTGTCTGCGGTTTCGGGAGGCGCTCTTTTCGTCCGTTTCGCTACGAGTTTTGCCGTGCTGCTGACTCCCACATTTTTAATGGGAGGGACGCTGCCGGTCCTGGCGCGGTTTTTTACCGGCGACGTGGATGAAGTCGAAAACAAGGTTGGAGTTCTCTACGCGCTCAACACGTTCGGCGCGGCCGCCGGTACGATGGCGGCGGCGCTGGTGTTTATTCCAGGGATCGGAAACACGAGAACAACATTGACGATCGCGGCGGTCAATGTCGCGATTGGATTGTTTGCCGTGTGGATGGCGGAAGGGCAACAAACATCTACCGAGAGCGATACCCTCACCCGGCCTTCGGCCGGCCTCTCCCAAGGGGAGAGGCTATCCAATCCCGCGGCCGGCAGGCTCGTCCTTCTGACCCTTGCGGTATCGGGATTCGTCGCGATGATGTATGAAGTGTCCTGGACGCGAGCTCTCTCGGCCATGATCGGCAGTTCCACGTATGCATTTTCCATCATGCTGGTGACCTTTCTCGGCGGCATCGCACTGGGAAGCTCAATAGTCGGGCGCCGGAAACCCGCAGCAACGCTACGGCTGTTAGGTTTGTTGCAGCTTGGCGTCGCCATGGGCGGGATTGTTTTCCTGATCGGCTATCTTGCCGCGCCGTATCTGTTGATTGCGTTGATTCGCGCCTTCTACTATTCCTTTCCCGCGATACTGACGATCCAGTTCGTCCTGTCTGCCGCCTTGATGGTGTTTGCAACATTGTGCATGGGCGCGACTTTCCCGGTCGCCAGCCAGTTGTATTCCAGCAAAGTCACGATTCTGGGCCGGAGTATCGGCAATATTTATTCCTTCAATACGATGGGCGCGATTGCCGGCTCGCTTTTCGCCGGTTTCCTCCTGATTCCGATTATTGGTACCGAACGAACGATACTTGCCGGCCTTTTCTTCAACGCGGCGATGGCGCTGTTGTTGCTGGCGGAGGCAAAGACCTCGCGCATTGCTCAATCTGTCGGGGTTATATTGCTGATCGGCGCGACCCTTGGGATGCGCGGCGGCGTGTTCTGGAAGCCGGAAATCATGGATCGAGGAGTGCTCATTTATTCGCACGCATTCGAATCCCGGCCGGAACTGACGATCAGCGAGCATTACGAAGACACAGACGTGGTCTATTTCAAAGAAGGCAATAACGCGACGATTTCGGTCCGCAAGGGCGAAAACTACATGGCATTGCGGACAAATGGAAAAGTCGATGCCTCGAACCGCGACGACATGATTACGCAATTGGCGGTCGGATGGCTTCCGGTCTTCTACCATCCCAATCCCCAATCGGTGCTTGTTATCGGCTACGGTTCTGGAGTTACGGTGGGGGCAGTTGCGGCCGTCAAAGAGGTAGCCGACATCGATTGCATTGAGATCGAGCCGGCAGTGTTTGGTGCTGCGCCGTGGTTTTCTGAAATCAATCGAAAAAGCTATGAAAGCCCGAAGCTGCACATGATTTTCAACGACGCGCGAAATTACATGAACGTAACGCGCAAACAATACGACGTGATCATCTCCGAGCCCTCCAATCCATGGATCGCAGGCGTTGCCAGCCTCTTCACTGCAGAGTTTTACGATCGCGTAGCCGACGTCCTGAAGCCTGACGGCATCTTTGCGCAGTGGATCCAGCTTTACGAACTCGATCCGGAAGACTTGCGAATGATTCTTTATGAAGTCCAGCGAAAGTTTCCCGAAGTGTCCGTTTGGGTCACCGATTCCGATCTGATCGTCATCGGATCGCGTCAACCGCCGAAACTCGACGCGGCAAGACTCGTCACGGCCGTGAAGTCCGATTCCGGGATGATCCGCGATTTCCGTAACTTTCTGCACAGCGAACAGCCGGAGGGGCTGCTGGCGTATTACGTGATGTCGACTGAAGCGGTCCGCAAGTTCGCCTCGAAAGCGCGGCGGAATACGGACGATCATCCTCTTCTGGAATTCCATGCTCCACGACAACTCTTTTCCGACACACGCGACTTGAATATCGATCTCCTTTATCAGGCCAAGGATGGCCTGATGCCGTACGGAGCAGAGGTTTCCGACCCGGAAAGCGCCTACTACGGCATGATCGAGCCTTTCCTTCACTTCAAGCGGTCGAATCTCGCGAATCAGTCTATGGCTTTGCTCGCGCAGGTCTCCCGCAAGGACGAAGCATCACTTCAGCTGGCGATCGCAAAACTCAATATGGATTCGGGAAATCTCGATCGCGCCGCGGATGCGCTGCGGGAAGCCGACTCGCTGATGAAACCGGGAAGTCTGCTTTTGGCAGAGAAAGAAGAATTATGGGGCATTCTCAATGACAGCCTTGGCGAATCCGAGAGCGCCAAGCAGCATTACGAGCTGGCCGCCATGACCGATCCGATGCGTCCTTTGCCGTTGCGCAAGTTAGCGGAGATGGCTGCAAAGGACCAATCGTGGACCGAAGCAGCCAACTGGATGCAGCAATTCGTAGCCACGCGGCCCACTTCACTTGGCCATTTTTGGGCAATGCTTGGAGACTACCGGCTGGCTGCTGAGCAATTGGATGACGGCATCCGCGCGCTGGAGACCGCGCTCACCGTGGATCCTTATGTCTACTGGGGACACTATCGCATGGCGCGCGTTTTCGAGCAGAAAAAGGACATGGAAAGCGCCGCAAAAGAATATGAGTACCTCGTGAAATACGCCTTCGATCGTGACGCCGATGTCTACTTGAAGCTTGGTAACATTTACAAAGATGCCGGCCGCAGGCGTGAGGCGCTGCGGGTTCTCGCAAAAGGGACAAGAATTCTCTCGACAAATGCCGGGATCTATCGTCTATACCGGGAGGTTCAGGAGGGACGTTGAAATCCAAACTATTGGAAATCGCAAATTGGAATTTGTGCTCCATCCGAAGATCTGCAATGAAGCAACTTCCAATCTTGGAATTTTCAGTGCTTGTATGTCTCCTCTTGCCCCCTCTCATCTACGGGCAAACCCTGAAAGTCGACGTCAACCTCGTCAATGTCTTTGCAACAGTCAAAGACGATCGCGGCAATTTCATCACGGATCTCTCGAAAGAGGACTTTCGCGTTTATGACGACGATCAACTTCAGGACGTGCGGGTCTTCGAAAAACAGGACAAGGTCGAATCCTCGATCGGTCTGCTCGTGGACACGAGCGGAAGTATGATTGACATCATTCCATATGTGAGGCGAGGCGTCCGCGATTTCACTCGGGCGCTGCCGAAGAATGATGATTTCTTCCTCGTTTCATTCGGAACGACAGTAAAGCTGCTCCATACCTCAAAGCAGCCGCTGAAGCATCTGGAAGAGAGCTTGGCAGGGCTAAGGGCTTGGGGGACATCGTCGCTCTATGACGGGCTTTTATATTCGATGGAGAAGATCGAAAAATCGGATCATCCCCGAAAGGCCCTCATTGCTTTTACCGATGGTAATGACAACGGCAGTACCATTCGGCATGACCGGGTCGTCCAGGAGATCCAGGAATCGGCTGTCTTGGTGTACTTCGTCGCGATCGGGTCCGCCGTTCTCGTGGATTCCCACACGCTGGAATCATTATCCGACATCAGCGGTGGCCGCACTCTTTACGTTCCGAAGCAAGACGCGATTGCACCCGTTCTTGAAGAGGTCCGGACGGAACTGGGACGCCAATACTACATCGGCTATTATGTGCCGCGCCGCGCCGGGTTTCATCACATTCGCATAGAGGTTCCGGGCCGTGACGTGAAGATTAGGGCGAAGACCGGCTATAGCGGCGGCTGAGGATCTTCCACTCAGGCCGTATCTTCGCACCGGAACACCTGTTTTGGACCAGCCTCGTGGTATCCGTTCCACTGCGCTTCGAACGACTCATCATCGATCTTGTAAATCCTGAACAAAGGTAGGGGATTGCACACGGAGTGGGTCGGACATGTCTGCTTGATCTGCAACACCGTGAAAGGCGGCGCGGTGGCGAGTTTGCGAACCCGCTTGAGCTCGGCATCGGTGAAGGTGGTCATCCCGTTTATGTTAATTGAAATTGGACCACATCTGGCCGGTTGCCGCGTGATAACACAAATAGTTGTTGGAAAACGTGGAGGAGGCAATAGATGATCGAGCTACGATTTCGCATCCGGAACAACGTTTTGAATCCCCAGGATTCGCCCCGAAAATCGACGATTCGTCCGCTGTCGCTGTGTTTGCCGTCGGTAGAAGAAGCGGCCCTGCTCGGTGAGGTGGATGAAGGCGGACGCGTCATCCCAAGGCGTGGGGTGTTCTTTCTGACGAACCTGCGAACAGGACCGGTAATCGAAGGCTTTGAAGATTGTGCTCTCGGCGAATTCGTGAAAGCGCAGATCGAGGCGCTATCTCAAAACGGTGAGCCGCCCGCGAAATGCGAAGTC
>Ga0209761_1001665_pt1 | contig 14395 bp, 16 predicted proteins | sample GraSoi013_1_40cm_4_FD_185818 | JGI IMG/M metagenome (GOLD analysis project Ga0209761, IMG submission 185818) | Grasslands soil microbial communities from the Angelo Coastal Reserve, California, USA - Sample 09_25_2013_1_40cm (SPAdes) (version 2) | ecosystem: Environmental > Terrestrial > Soil >... | reverse complement strand
GACCTCGCGCCCGTACGCCGCGCGCCCTTCAGGGAGCTCGATCCCCGAATACCGGGCGACCACGACAGACCAATGCTCACTGCGGGAACGGTCGATCGCGGCTTCGGCCGCGTACGCGTCGAGCAGCGCTGCCGCGGCACGGATGTTCGCGACCGGGTCGCGCCGCGCGGCCGCGACCGTCACACCTGCGAGCGCCGCGCCCCGCTCGAGCGCGACCCCGCGTAACGCCATTACCCCGAACGCGGGCGGCCGGCCGGAGAACTCCTCGGCTCCCTCGACCATCTGCCACCGGGTCTCCACCCAACCGATCCCCTGCAGCACTGCCGGCGGCACGTGGAACTCGGCGCCCGCCGCGGCGAACGCGGGGTCGAACGGAGACGAGCTCGCTGCAAGCGGCACCCGATCCACGGCGAGCCGCGCTGCGGGGCAGGGCTCGACAGGCGCCTCGCGGCAGGCGGCGACGACAGCGATCAGGACCGCCGCCGCAACGGTAATGCGGAGCCGCGGCTTCGACCGAGCGCTGATCACGGCTACTGGCCGTGCCTCACATCCAGCACGAGCCGTGCGGGCCCTGAGAGCTCCGACACTCGGTAGGGGCCGGACGTCGCGACACCGAGCACCCACTCGACCTGTCCCTCCAGGTCGCACACCAGTTTCAGCTCCTTGACGGCGGGGAGGCCGAGCGTGCGGTCTCGCTCGGCGAGCGTCGCATTGCCCCGCTCGTCGTGTGCCTGAGCGGGCTCGAGCCGCACGAGGAGCCGGCCTGCCCCCGCTGCCGCTACGGGATCTCCAGACCCACATCGGCGCACCGGCCCGCTCGTGTACTGCACGTGATAGCCGGGGAGGCTGTCGCCCGTGAACTCGAAGGTGATACGGTCGTAGCCCGGGCTCGCTCTCGCGTCGACGGCGCGCAGGATCCGGGGCGGCAGGCCGGGCCGCGGCCGGTGGACCGCGCTGGTCGTGCCTACGAAGCCGGTGTCCTGTGACCCGGGGGGGACCAGCAGCGGGGCGCCGGCGCTTGCCCCCGAGCTCGAAATCCGGACCCGCTGCCTGGGCGCGTCGCGCTGGCACGCGCCGAGGACGAGCAGAGCGAGGCAGAGGTACGGAGCGCGCCAAGGCATCGGTGGTGGTTATACCCCGCGTTCTTCAATGGCGCTCAAGGTCGCGCTCTTGCGACCGCCCGGCCGCCGCGCATATTGGAACGCAGCTCAGATGCTGTGATCCTCGAGGCGCGCTATCGTGCGGCTCGCCCAAGCCTCGGGGGGAGCGAATCGCGAAACCGGCTGAGTGGGACCCCACGCAGCCGGTGTTTCTTTTTTTCGGGCTCGAAGCAAGGAGGAGGGATCGCCATGCGCACGACCTGGATCTCCGCCGTCGCCGGAACACTCGTCGTCGGACTCATTGCCGCCGCTCCGCGGGGCAAGCCGGCGCCGTCCCCCAAGGTCGATTACAAGGAGCTGGCGCACCGGCTCGTGGCCCAGACCGCGGGCATTCACGCCGGCGATCTGGTGCTCGTCACCGGCGGCACGCGCGATCTCGAGCTACTCGAGGACGTCGCTGCCGAGGTCGCCCGCGTCGGCGGCCACCCGCTGATCGCCATCGGGAGCGACCGCCTCACGCGCCTGATGTACGATGATGTGCCGGCAAAGTATGATGCCGGCGCGGCGGCGTTCGACATGAAGCTCGCGGGCTTCGTCACGGCCATCATCGCGGTGGACTACAACGAGAGCCCCGGCGTCCTGGAGGGCGTTCCCCCGGCGCGCCTCGCGGCGCGGGCGAAGACCGGCGCCACCGTCGACGCCCTGCTGCGCCAGCGCCGCGTGCGCGTGGTTGCGATGGGCAACGACCTCTACCCGACGACGGCACGCGCCGAGCAGTTCGGTGTCTCCCAGGATCAGCTGGCCGAGGTCTTCTGGAGCGGCGTGAACGTTGACTATGCCGCGTTACAGGCGACGGGAGAGAAACTGCGCCGCGCCCTCGCGGCCGGCCGGAAGGTGCGCATCACCAACCCCAACGGCACCGACGTCACCGTCGGTATCGCGGGACGTCCTGTCTACGTGAGTGACGGCGTCATCTCCCCCGCCGACGTGCGCCGTGGCGGCGCGGCCACCACCGCCTGGCTCCCCGCGGGCGAGGTCTTCGTGGCCCCGGTGCCGGCCACGGCGCAGGGCACGGTCGTCGCCGATCGCTACTTCTTCCAAGGCAAGACCATCGAGAACTTGCGGCTGGAGTTCAAAGCCGGCCGGCTCGTCTCGATGACTGCGCGCACCGGCCTCGAGCCCCTGAAGGCGCTCTACGACGCGGCCGGGCGCGGGCGAGACCTGTTTGGGGTGGTCGACATCGGGATCAATCCGAGCGTGTCCCTGATCCCGGGCAGCCGCATGGTCGGGTGGATGCCGGCGGGGATGGTGACGGTAGGAGTCGGCAACAACACCTGGGCCGGAGGCTCGAACAGCGTCGGTTTCGGCGTCGATCCGTTCCTCCCCGGGAGCACGCTCAGCGTGGACGGGCGGGTGATCGTGCAGAACGGCACGCTGCAGGCAGAAGTGGCGCGCCGCTGAGCGATTGAACTTACCGAACCCTGCGTTCCCCCTCTCCCCAGCCGGGAGAGGGGGTCAGGGGGTAAGGGTCGCCTCCGCCCGCCTTCGAATGGCCCGCAACCACATCCGGCGGATCAGCGCGCTCCCCGGATAGATCACCCACCAGTACGCGGCGAAGCGCCGTCGCGTGCGGGCGTCCGTGGCATGGACACGCGTTTCCGTCCTCACCACGCAGCAGCCACGGCCCGCGTCCTCGATCCGGAAATTCATGACGGCTTTGGCGTAGCCGGGCCCGCAGGGCCTCTGGAACTCCTCAGCGGTCCGGGGGCGCCGCGCGTCGAGCGGCGCGATCACCACAGTCCCGACTACGATCTCCCCACTCGTTCCCCCTCTCCGCGATGCGGAGAGGGGGTCGCGGGGTGAGGTCGGGGGTGCGGCGGCGAGCAGCAGGAACCCCGAGCGCGTGGCGACGTCGAGGATGGGGAGGTGCCCCGGTGGATTCAGGACGCTCGCGGGCCCGGGCCGACCGAAGCGGCGCAGCCAGGTCAGCGCCCGGAACAACCGGATCTCGCCCGCGGTCACCGCCTCGACGGCGCGATACGCCCGTGCGGGCGTCGCGTTCACGATAATTGTGTGCACCTCGCGGAACTGCCAGACCGGAGCGAACGCGTCGAGCTGGGTCACCCGCCCAATCTGCGTCGGCGCATCCGCCGAGGCGACCCTGCGCCCAGGCGCTGGCGCTCGCCGGCCATCCGGTCATATAACCAAGCTCGCCGCGTCACTCATCACCCGAGACCGAACACGACATGTCGCCCGACGACCTCGCCGCCCAGCTGCAACAGCTGCACGCCGCGGCGTTCGGCTGGGCGCTGAGCTGCTGCGCTTGGGACCGCCCGGCCGCCGAGGACGTGCTCCAGTCGAGCTACCTCAAGATCCTCGACGGACGCGCCCGGTTCGCGGGACGCTCGAGCTTCCGCACCTGGGTGTTCGGCGTGATCCGCCGGACCGCACAGGAGGCGCGGCGCCGGGCGCTGCTGGGGCGGTGGCTGCCGTTCGCACGCCGGCTGTTGGAGCCGGAGGCGGCAGACGGTCGTCCCGACCCGGAGGCCGTCCTTGTGCGGGCTGACGAAACGATCCGGCTGGCGCGCGCGCTCGCGCGGCTGCCGGCCCGCCAGCGCGAGGTGCTGCACCTCGTGTTCTACGAGGACTTGACGATCGCCGAGGCCGCGACTCTGCTCGGTATCGCGCTTGGCACGGCTCGCACTCACTACGAGCGCGGCAAGGCGGCGTTGCGACGGCTGCTCGAGGAGGCCGACCGATGACCGACAACGGCGAGCGACAGCTGCACGAGCAGTTCCGCGCCTTGCGACGCCAGGCGGCAGCAGGGGCGCCTGAGTTTCGGGACGTCCTCGCGTCGCTCAAGCGGCGCCGGGAGAGAGCTGGGCGGCTGCGCGGGCGGGTTGCGGGCCTCGCGATAGCGGCTGCCGCGGCGTTGGTCCTGTTCGCCGTGCTACGGTCCGGTGGCAAGCGTGCGGTGCTCGTCGACTTGGCCGCTGCCCGCTGGGAGGCCCCTACGGATTTTCTGCTGCGCACCCCCGGTGCCGAGCTGTTACGCGCCGTCCCCAGACTCACTTCGGAAGGGAGGCTGTTACCATGAAGCGCGTTTCAGGGTTCACCCTGGTCCTCGTCCTGCTTGGCGTGGTCGGCGCTGCGAGCCAACAACCGCAGCCGGGTGGCCCGGGCAGTCCCCCGCACCAAGAGGATCCGCTCGCCCGGTTCCTGTTTCCGCCCGAGCTTGTGATGCACCAACAGCGCGCCATCGGTCTCAAGACGGAACAGCGCGCCGCGATCACGCGAGCGATCCAGGATTTCCAGACGAAGGTGCTCGACCTGCAGTGGCAAATGCAGGACGAGACACAGCGGCTGGCCGAGCTGCTCGATAAGCCGGTCGTGGATCAAGCGGCCGCGCTCGCGCAGATCGACAAGGTGCTCGTCGTCGAGCGTGAGGTGAAGCGTGCCCACATCGGCCTGCTGATCCAGATCAAGAACCAGCTCACACCAGAGCAGCAGGTGAAGCTCACGCTGCTCAGTTCGCCTTCGGCACCACCTCAATGAGCCTCGACGTCTGGTCTCGCCCCAGGCCGGGTGAACGTCGTCGCCGCCCGGGGGTACGCATCGGCACCGTCGCTACGGTCCTCGATGGACCCCTCCTGCCCCGCTGTCCGGAGGTCGATTGCCATGCCTCTGTGTCTCTCACGATGCTTCGCGCTCGGCGTCCAGCTTGGCCTGCTCGTCCCCGCGGCGCAGGCGCAGTCTCAACCCCACGAGAAGCTGGCGGAGCGCGCCCGGCGCGCCGGTGAAATCATTGCGGAGCTCGTGAAGGAGCCCGACCACTCCCCGCCGCAGTCGCTGCTCGAGAAGGCGACCTGCGTGGCCGCAGTGCCCGAGGTCGTGCAAGTGGGACTGGGGCTCGGGGGAAAGGTCGGATTTGGACTGGCGAGCTGCCGCACCCCCGCCGGCTGGAGCCTGCCGACGTTCGTCGGCTTGAAGGGCGGCACCTTTGGCCTCCAGATCGGCGGCCAGGCGGCCGACGTGGTGTTGGTTTTCCTCAACCAGAACGCGCCGCGCCTCATCGCCGCGTCGTCGTTCGATCTCGGGGGACAGGCCTCCGTCGCCGCCGGCCCGGTGGGCCGCAACCTCTCGGCCGAGACGGACTACAAGCTCACGGCCGAGATTTACACGTATTCGAAAACCAAGGGCCTGTTCGCCGGGATCAACCTCGCCGGTACCAAATGGGAGATCGACTCCAAGGCGAACAAGGCGGTCTACGGTGGGAGTCGCTCGGCGGATGTGAAGGGCCTGCTCGCGACCAGCGGGACCGGAGGCCCGGGGCTGGTCCAGCCGTTCCTCAACAGCTTGCAGAAGAATATCGGACCGCTGAAGCCCTAAGCCTACTGCTTCACCCACGTAGAGCGCAGGTCGTACGTCACGGCGTAGACCAGACGATTGACGAGCTGCCCGTACGCGTTGTTGGGATCTTTAGCGGAGAAGATGGGCTCGCCGCCGACCAGGGAGAGGCCGCCGACCTTCTCACTCGCGGTCGCGCTGGAGCGCCACAGCGTCCCGCCGGACTTGGTCGACAGCAGCTCTACGGACAGCTCGGCCGAGACCGTCGCCTCCACGTGCGGCAGCGTCAGGCCAACCAGGCCGCCGCTCGGCTTCACGTTGGACACTTTGAGATGACCGAAGAAGACCACGGGAACGCCGCGCTCCCCTCCCAGCGCTTGCGCCGCCGCTGGACCGAGCTCCGCCGCACGGGTGCGCCGCAGCACCGAGTCGGCCGGCCCGAGCTCCAACACCTCGATACCCGTCTGGGCAGCCAACACGTACTCCGAGAAGCGCCGCGTGGCGAATTCGTGGAGCGAGCCCTTGGCATTCTCGGCCGTGAACGTGACGAGTCCGATCTGACCGTACGGCACGAGATTGAGGCGCGGCGGGACGAGCACGCGGTGAGCGGCGCAGGCCATGCCGGCCAAGACGACCAGCAGCACCGCGGCGAGTGGGCGCACCGGTACGGGGGAGACACGGTTCGGTTCCCTCATGTCGTGGACACCTCGCGCAAGGGTGAAGCGACGCAGCCAACATAACAAACGGCCAGAGCCGGCGCCGGGCGCGCAGTAAGCGGGACGACCCGATGGCCCGACGCTTGACGCCCCCCAGAGCCCGGGCTATATGCCTCCAAGCCCTGGGGGGTGCGATGAGCGCCGAGGACGTCACGGCGGAGCGCGCGCGCGAGCGTGCCCTGCTGCAGGCGGAGAAGATGGAGACGATCGGCCGCCTGACGGGGGCCATCGCGCAGCAATTCAACGAGCTCCTCGGTGCCATCCTGACGCGCGCCGCGGCGCTCACCCAGTCCTCGCCCCCGAACCGCGACTTGGACGAGCTGAAGGAAACGGCTCGGCGAGGGGCGGAGCTGGCCCACAAGCTCCTCGGATTCAGCCGGCACAAGACGCTGGACCTGCAGCCGCTCAGCTTGACCGAGTACGTGCGGGAGATCCTCGATAGGCTGCGCCGCGAGCTTCCCGCCAACGTCGAGGTCCAGTTCGAGGCGGACGAGGTAGGCGGCGTCGTCGAAGCCGATCCCGCGGAAGTGCGACAGATCCTGATGAACCTCGTCACCAACGCACGAGACGCCATGCCGAAGGGGGGCACGCTGCATGTGGAAGTCCGGCGGGCGCGTCTCGGCGCGGCGGATCGACCCCTGCACGCGTGGATCGAGCCGGGAGCCTACGTGAGCGTCGCGGTGAGCGACACCGGCTCGGGAATGAGCGCAGCGACGCTGGCGAGCGTCTTCGAGCCGTTTTTCACCACCAAGCCGCTGGGGGTCGGAACCGGCCTCGGGATGGCGATGGTGTACGGCCTCGTCAAGCAGCACAAGGGGTTCGTGCACCTGTACAGCGAAATAGGCCAGGGGACTACAGCCAAGGTGTACCTGCCCGCCGTCTACCACCGGGCACTGCCGCTCGAAGCCGTCGACGACGAGATCCTCCCGGGCGGGACCGAAACGATCTTGCTGGTCGAGGACGACCCCACCATGCGCTCGGTGGCGCAGGAGCTGTTGGAGAAAGTCGGTTACCGCGTGCTCGCGGCGGTCGACGGAGAGCAAGGCCTCGCGATCTATCGAGTGCACCGCGCGGAGCTCCGCCTCGTCCTCACCGACGTCATCATGCCAAAGCTCAGCGGCTTCCAGCTCTACGAAGCCATCCGGCGAGACTCGCCGGCCCTGAAGGTGCTGTTCACGAGCGGCTTTCCCGCGCCGAACTACCGCAAGACGGTCGGCCTCGATGCCGCCGTCGCCTTCGTCACGAAGCCTTGGACGGCGAGCGAGCTGCTCGGCCGGGTGCGGACCCTGCTGCAACCCGCACCAGCTTAGGTTGACACGCCACGGCGGCGGCGTCAGTATAGCGACGCGGAGAAGCGATGCGCGTCGTCAGGTGGGCCAGGTTGCAGTCGTCCGCGCCATGCGGGCTGCGGCTGGGAGCGTGGTACCCGGTGACCGGGCTGACTGCGCGGGAAGCCCAGGTCCAGGTACGCGGGCGCGTTTTGATGGTGCCCCGTTCCCTCGTGGAGCTGCGCACCACTCCGCCGTTGGAGTGGACGGTGGCGCCCGGCGGCACGGACACTGCTCGGGGGCTTGCCGGAGCCCGCGACGACTATCTGGTGTGTCCGAATTGCCGTCATCGGGACGCTTTGCCGGACGCCCGCGTCCCGCGGATGCGCTGCTCGCGCTGCAATGAAGTCTTCAGCATCGCCTGGGACGAACGGTATCTCCGCACTGGGGGGGGACGCGACGGGCGCGAGCCGAGCCCCTCCCCAACCCCACCCCTCGCATGGAGCGCGCTCGGTCCGGACCGTCGCATGACCCGACGCCGCATGGCCACCAGTCGCCGCTCGAGCCTCGAGCGCCGCGTCACCGAGCGCCGGCGAATCCCGGTCGCCCACGGGCTCGTCGAGCGGCGGATCGGCGAGCGCCGGCGGCGGATGGTCCGACGGACTGGTCGGGATCGTCGCGGCGGGCCGGAACGGCGGCACAAGGCCGCGAGCTGGTAGCGGGCATCAGTAGCTCAGCTCCAGGCTCGCCGATCCCGCTGCTATCGGCTGAATTCGCAGGCTCGAGAGTGCGGCCAGGCGCGCGTCGGCCGCTTCGAGCTGGGCCGCGGCGTGCGTGGTGAGCACCGTGATCACGCGCATCCCGGCCGCCTTCCCCGCGGCGACGCCGGGCGGGGCGTCCTCGAGCACGATGCAGTCGGACGGCGCGCGACCCAGACGAGCGGCCGCCAACAGATAGCCCGCTGGGTCCGGCTTGCCGCGCGTGACGTCTTCCGCCGTGATGAACACGTGCGGCGTCGGGAGGCCCACAGTCGCGAGCCGGAGCCGTGCCACCGCGCTGCTCCCCGACGTCACGACCGCCCACTGTTGCTCGGTCAACCGGCGGAGCAGGGCAGCGGCGCCGGGCGCCGCTGCGAGCCCCCGGGTTTCGATCTCTTCGATCCGATCGAGCACGGCGCCTTCGGCCGCGGCGTCGAGCTGAGGAGCGACGAGACGCAGCGTCTCCGAGGTACGACGCCCGTGCGCCACCTCCAGGAACGGGCGGGTATCGAGGCCACGGCTCGCCGCCCAGCTGTGCCAGATGAGCTCGATCGAGCGACGGGAATCGACCAGCACACCGTCCAGGTCGAAGAGGACGGCCTGACATTGCATGATCGGCATGGCGGCGCCTCCCTGGTCCGTCTGCTCGGCTCTGTGTACCGGAATCGTAACAAATGCACTCGTGCAACCGTGGAACACGCAGGGAATGCGATGCGTTTCACTCAGGATCATGGCGCGCGGGTTGACGAGAATCCCTGTACTGGGTATGCTGCGACCACGATGAAGCCGACCTACTCGCAATCGTGCAAGCGTGCGCGCTCGAACGACACGGGCAATTCCGCGGTGTGCGCGCCGCTCGCCCGATTACGTGGGATGATGTAGCAGTACCGGCAGTGCGCAGCGCCGCTGCGAACGCCCCCACGCTTTGGTGTAGAAGCGTGGGGGCGTCGTCGTGTGGGATCCTAGTGAGGAGACGACCAAGATGATGGCGAAGGAATATTTGCTGGCGAGCGATTTCGACCAGACGTTGAGCTTCAACGATTCCGGGATCATTCTGAGCGAGATCGTGGGAATCCCGGGGTTTCGTGAAAAGGTCGCAGGCCTCTCGCGCACCAACCTCGTCCAGCAAGGCGGGGAGCTGGCGTATCTGCTGCGGCACGACCCGGATTACCGCGGGGTGCGGCGCGAGCATCTGGTGGAGGTCGGGAAGCGCATCCGTCTCAAGCAGAACATCCAGCTGCTCGTGCGCCTGCTGCAGGAAGGGATCGAGGGCCACCGCTTCGCGTTCTACGTGATCTCGGCGGCCCCCGAGGAGGTGATCCAGTCGGCCCTCGAGGGCATCGTCCCCCCCGACCACATCTTCGGCACGCGGTTCGAATACGACTCCTCCTCCGGCGAGATCCGGTCGATCGTGCGAGTCGCGGCCGGATACGGCAAGGTGGCGGTGCTGGACGAGCTGCAGGCGGCGCTGCAGGTGGGCTCCGACCGCATCGTCTACGTGGGGGACGGCAGCTCCGACGTGCACGTGATGCTGCACGTCAACCGCCGGGACGGCTTTACCATCGCTGCGTCGGAGGCCAAGCTCGTCGCGCAGATCGCACGGCGCACCATCATTGGCGACGATGCGTTGAGCGTGCTGGTACCGCTGCTCGAGGAGATCGTGGGGATGACGCCGGCGCGTATCCGGTCGTTCTTCGAAGAGCACGGCCTGGCGATCCAGGAGTGGGACAGAGTCCGCACCGACTGGCTGACGATCGGACAGAGCGCATCGGACGACGGCGCAGCAGCGTCGCTCGCGACGGCCGACCGGTAGGCTGGGCTCATCAGAGCCGCGCGACTCGCGCCGGCTACACCTTCGCTTCCCGCAGCTGCTCTTTCACCGGCAGCTTGCGGATCCGCTTGCCGGTCGCCGCGAAGATGGCGTTGGCCACGGCAGGCATCACGGCCGACGTCCCCGGCTCGCCGATGCCCCCCGGCGCCTCCCCGCTCTTGACCAGATGGACCTCGATCGCGGGCGCCTCGTTGATCCGCAGCGCGCGATAGTCGTTGAAGTTGTGCTGCTCGACGCGACCGTCCTTGATGGTGATCTCGCCGAACAGGGCGGCGGTGATCCCGAAAATGACCCCGCTCTCGAGCTGGGCCGTGACGGTGTCGGGGTTCACGATGATGCCGCAGTCCACGGCGCAGACGACGCGCGGGACACGGACGTCGCCCTGCTTCGACACTGACACCTCGGCGACCTGGGCGATGTAGCTCCCGAAGGCGTGCAGCAGCGAGATCCCGCGCCCGCTCCCCGGGGGCAGCGGCCGCCCCCAGCCGGCCTGCAGCGCGGCGAGCTCGAGCACCGCTTTGGCGCGCGGGCGTTGGTCGAGCAGGGCGCGGCGGTATTGGAACGGGTCCTGCTGCGTCGCCGCCGCGAGCTCGTCGATGAAGCTCTCGACCACGAAGATGTTGTGCGTGGGGCCGACGCCGCGCCAGAACGCGGTGGGCACGCCGGGCGGCTCCTGGCGGACGTACTCCACGCGGATATTGGGAAGCGTGTACGGCGGCTCCGCTGCTCCCTCCACGGCGTCCAGATCGAGGCCCTTGATCATCGCGCCAAGCCGGTGGACGCCGCCGGCCCGAATCACCCGCAGGCTCTTGGGGAACAGTTGGCTGATGACGCGTGCCTCGATCGACGAGCCGGCGATGCGGTGCGACCAGGCGAGCGGCCGACCGCGCTCGTCCAGGCCGGCGGCGATCCGGTCGTAATAGTAGGGCCGGTACATGTCGTGCTGGATGTCTTCTTCGCGCGTCCACACGACTTTCACGGGACCGGAGACCTGCGTCGCGATCTGCACGGCGCGGATGATGAAGTCCACCTCGAGTCGCCGGCCGAAGCCGCCGCCCAACAGGTGGTTGTGGACCTGAACGCGCTCCCGCGGCAGACCGGTCAGCTTCGCGGCGGCGGTTCGGGCGAACGTCGGCACCTGCGTGCCGACCCAGATATCGCACCCGTCCCGGCGTACGTGCACGGTGCAGTTCACCGGCTCCATCGTCGCGTGCGCGAGGAACGGCACCTCGTAGACGGCCTCGACCTTCCGGGCGGCGCCAGCCATGGCCCCCGCGACGTCGCCGTCCTTGCGCGCGACCACGCCCGGCTGCTGCGACGCCGCTGCGAGCTGGCGCACGATGTCGGCCGTACTGAGCTTGGCGTTCGGCCCTTCGTCCCAGCGGACCTCCAGCGCGGCGAGGCCCTGCTTCGCCGCCCACATGTGGTCGGCGACCACGGCCACGGCATCGTCGAGCCGCACCACCTGTTGGACGCCCGCGATCGCCTTCGCTTTCGAGTCGTCGACGCTCGCGAGCTTGCCGCCGAACACCGGACAGGCGGCCAGCGTGGCGACCTTCATGCCGGGGAGCTGCACGTCGATCCCGAATTGCGCCGCGCCGTTGACCTTGTCGGGGCTGTCCAGGCGCTTGGCGGGCGTGCCGATCAGCTTCCAGTCCTTCGGATCCTTCAGCGGGACGGTGCGCGGCACCGGCAGCGTCGCCGCCTTGTCGACCAGGGCGCCGTAGCCGAGCTTGCGCCCCGTCGCTCCGTGGACGACCTCGCCCCGTTCGGCGCGGCAGGACGCGGCGTCGACCTTCCACGCCTGCGCGGCGACGGCCACGAGCAGGGTGCGCGCCGCGGCGCCGGCGCGGCGCAGCGGCTCGAAGTTGCCGCGCACCGACGTCGAGCCCCCCGTTTCCTGGACACCGAACAGGGGTTCGGCGTAGAGCGCGTCGTCGGCCGGGGCGTGCTCGAGCTGAACCTGGCTCAGGTCGACTTCCAACTCCTCCGCAAGCAGCATGGGCATGGATGTGTACGTCCCCTGTCCCATTTCGACCTTGTGCATGATCAGCGTCACACGGCCGTCGCGATCGACACGAATGAAGGCGTTGGGGGCGAACCGGTCATTCTGCACACGCCGCGGCACAGGCAGACTGAAGCCGAGCAGCAGACCGCCGCCGACAGCGGCGCTGGCCTCGAGGAACGTCCGGCGGGAAAGGGTGCGCGCCATGTGATCAGCCTCCCGCCCGCTTGATCGCGGCACGGATCCGCACGTAGGTGCCGCAGCGGCAGATGTTGCCCGCCAGCGCCGCATCGATGTCGGCGTCGGTGGGATGCGGCTTGCTCGCGAGCAGCGCGGCGGCGGACATGATTTGCCCCGACTGGCAGTAGCCGCACTGGACCACCTCCAGATCGAGCCACGCCTGCTGCACCTTCCTGCCGGTCGGCGTTTCACCCACACCCTCGATGGTCGTGATCTGCTTCCCGGCGGCCGCGGCGACCGGCGTGACGCAGGAGCGTATCGGCCGGCCGGCGACGTGCACCGTGCAGGCACCGCACAGCGCCATGCCACAGCCGAACTTGGTGCCGGTTAGACCGATCACATCCCGCAGCACCCACAAGAGCGGCATGTCGCCCGGGACGTCCACCGTGTGAGCCTTGCCGTTGATGCTTAACGTGACCATGGCCCCAGTCCCCGAAGTGTCGTAAGGAATCTGCCTGCGCGGAGGTCGCCGCAGAAGGTCGCTGCTCGCGCGCCGATCGTGCCGCGTCACGCGGTCAGCCCATGGCACTTACCGGAGCGCTGCTAACGCCCGCTCCAGCGCGACGCTATCCACGGCCGCCATGGCCTGGGCGAGCTGCTGCTGCACCGCGCCGACCCGCTCGGCACCGGTCCTCTGCCGCTCCTTGCCGAGCGACGTGATCACGACCGTCACGGTCCACCCCGTGGCAGGGTTGCCCGTGCGTCGCACCAATCCGTCGCGCTCCAGCCGCTCCACGAGCCGTCCCAGCCCCGAGTCGCCGTCGTGCACGCGGGCCGCAAGCTCAAGAACCGACAGCGGTTCCGCCGCGTTACTGAGCTCGGTCAACAGGTCGAGCGTCGCTGGCGACAAGCCCAACTCACCCAGCGCTGCGTCGAGACGATCGGTTACAGCGTGAGCGATTCCGAGCAGGCGGAACAATAGCTGCGCCTCGGTCGTGTCGGGCAGGTAGCTCGTTTGGGTGGTGGTCATATGGTTGGCGGGTGCACGTTGCACCCCCGAGACGATCGGATAACCAACCTCGACCGCCCGAGGTTCCGGGTCACGAGACCATCCGGCGGCCTCGGCCCTGCGCCGCCCCCCGCGCCGCGGAACGCGCAGGAACTCCGCGGCTAGATAGTTCATTAATGAAGTAACCTGTATGGCCACGTATCGCTCCATCATTGGACCGCTGCTCGCTGCGGCGCTGATCGTCGCTCGAGGCGAGGCGGCTCAGACGCGGGCGCCCGAAGGGCGCGCCCAGACGGCGGTGTTTGAGCCTCTCGTCGCCGATCCCAAGGAGCCGCAGTTCTTCGCCGCCTACCTCTGGGAGCGCTCAGCGCGGCTCGGGTCGCGGCTGGGTAGCGTCGGTTTCGGTCAGACCTTCGGAGTCGCGGGAGGACGGGACTGGGAGGTCTCGATCGCCGCGGCCGTGTTCTCGCAGTTCGACCTGGCGCGGGCCACGGCCGACCTGATGAACACCGACTACCGCGTCGGCGTCCCCGTGACGTACCGCCACGCCGCCCTGACGGCGCGGTTTCAGCTGTACCACCAGAGCTCTCATCTGGGCGACGAGTACATGGCCCACACCAACGCGCAACGGGTGGACCTGTCGTTCGAAGCCGCGGAGCTCCTCGTTGCCCGGGACATCGCGAATTGGCGGATCTACGGCGGCGGTGAGTACACCTTCACACACTCACCGGCCGACCTCAAGCCCGGCGTGCTGCACGGCGGCTTGGAATACCGACCGCCGCGGGTGCTTGTACGAGTCGGCCGGCTCGCCGCCGGTCGCCTGGTGGCGGCCGTAGACGCCAAGTCCTTCGAAGACCGGCGCTGGGACGTGGGGTGGAGCGCGGTCACCGGGCTCGAGCTGGGCGACCCGAGCGCTCGCCCGGAGTCCGGATGGCGCTGGAGCGTGCTGCTCAAGGCGTATACGGGGCCCGCGCCGTATGGTGAGTTCTTTCGCGATCGTGTGTCGTCGCTCGGGCTCGGCATCGGGTTGGCGCTGTGACGTCCCGTTAAGGAGGCTCTCCCATGAGAAAGCCACTCCTGTCAAGGCCGACGTGGCGGCCGCCGGCGGCTGACCTCGCCCCACTCGCCATGCTTCCATTCGCACTCATGTCGGCGCAAGTGCGCGCCGGGTGCACGTTGGG
>Ga0209761_1001664_pt1 | contig 14396 bp, 8 predicted proteins | sample GraSoi013_1_40cm_4_FD_185818 | JGI IMG/M metagenome (GOLD analysis project Ga0209761, IMG submission 185818) | Grasslands soil microbial communities from the Angelo Coastal Reserve, California, USA - Sample 09_25_2013_1_40cm (SPAdes) (version 2) | ecosystem: Environmental > Terrestrial > Soil >... | reverse complement strand
TTGCCTGGCGCCGCGCTTGGAAATGCACTGCGGCGGCGTGGCGGCAAACTGCGCGTTTGCGTTTGCCGGTTGGGGAGTGCGGCCGCGGCTGCTCGGCTGCGTGGGCCGCGACAATTTCGGCGCATATCTGCTGCGCCGATTGCGGGCAGCAGGAGTGGACGTGCGCTGGGTGCAGCGCACCTCCAAGGCCATGACCGGGCTGCTGTACGTCAACGTCACGCCGGATGGCCAGCGAACCTTCTTCGGGAGCCGGGCCGCGAACAGCTTGGTCCGGCAGGTCGCGCGCGGCTCAACGTTCTATCGCGGAGCCGCCGGCGCGCACCTTGTTGGTTACAACTTTCTCGACCCGGCGACGGAAGAGGCGGCCCGGCAACTCATCCGCATCGTACGCGCCCGAGGCGGATGGATCGCTCTCGACGTGGGCGCCTCTCCCAGCCAGCAAATTCCGCGGAAAATTTTGCAACTCTGCAAGGACGTGGATATTCTCTTCGTGAACCGGGACGAAGCGGCCGCCCTGACGGGCACGCGGGATGCACGAAAGGCTCTTCGACGGCTGCAGAGGCGCGGGCCGCGGCATGTAGTGATGAAATTGGGGAAACGTGGGTGCATGCTGGTGGAGACCGGCAACGTGGTCGAGGTCCCGGCGTGCGACGTGCGCGCAGTGGATTCGACCGGAGCCGGAGACGCCTTTGTGGCGGCATTTTTGCAGGGACGCATGCGCGGCTGGTCCCTGGCCGAATCCGCAGTTGCCGCCAATGCCGCCGGCGCTCTGGCGGCTTCCGTCGTCGGCGCGGGTGTGAACCTGCCCGGCAGGCGAGAGGTGGCTAAGCTTCTGCGCCAAGAACGCTTCAAAGGGAAGTGGGAGGCAATCAGGCAGCGCGTGCTCGAGCGTCTCGGGACCGCACGCTGAGCGGGAGGCCGTAATGACGGAAATGCCGGAATGGAAACAAGCGATGGACCGCCCCCGGCTGAAATCGCTGGGGGACCTGTTTGGCGTGGCGAAGCCCGTAATCGGCATGGTGCACCTGTGGCCTCTGCCGGGCGCGCCCGGTTATACGGGCTACGGCCTGCAGAGAATCATCGGCCAGGCGCTCATGGATGCGGAAGCGCTGATTCAAGGCGGCGTGGACGGGCTGATGGTCGAGAACATGTGGGACTTGCCGTACTACGTCGGCAATGACGTCAAGCCGGAAGCGATGACCGCGCAGGCCGTCGCGGCGGCCGAAGTGGTGAAAAACTTCCCCGTGCCCGTCGGAATCAATGTGATTCACAACGGCGGGCTGGTCTGCCTGGCGATTGCGCTGGCGGCGGGCGCGCGGTTCATACGCGTGTGCATCTTGACGGGGGCGCGCCTCTGGGACACGGGCGAGTTCGATCACGGATGCGCCGCGGAACTCGTCCGCAAGCGCAAGGAGCTTCACGCAGAAGGAATTCACATCTTGGCCGACGTGGACAAGAAACATTCCGTGGCATTTCCCGGACTCGACCTGGCCACGCACATCGAATGGACGGAGTTCTACGGCGCGGATGCGCTGATCGTTTCCGGAAGAATGACGGGCAGCGCTCCGGACATCGAGAAGGTCCGCGAGGCGAAGCGGCTCGCCACGCGCCCCCTTCTGATCGGCAGCGGCACGAATACGGAAAATGTCGTCGAGTTTCTGCAATATGCCGACGGGATCATTGTCGGAAGCAGCTTGAAGAAAGACGGAGTGATGGAAAATCCCGTGGACATCGAGCGCGTCCGCGCGCTGATGAACAAAGTGCGCCTCCTCCGAGAGTCGGCTGCAGTACGGGCGTCCGTCTCCCGCGGCTAAGGTCCTTGCTGCACAATGCCGCCGATTAAGGAAACGATGCGGCGCCATTGAGCCTTCAGTGCAAGAAGTAGCGCATGCCGGTGAAAACCATGGCAAGGTTGAGCCGGTCCGCGGCGGCAATCACTTCGTTATCGCGCACGGAGCCCCCGGCTGAATCACGGCCGTTGCGCCCGCCTTGGCTGCTTCTTCAACGCCATCCGGAAAAGGAAAAAATGCGTCGGAACCCACCACGCTTCCCCGTTGTGTGCAAAAACCCAAATTGAGTGAAAATATCCGTTCGAACATCCGTTTCACGGCCGTCGATCTGTTCCGGCGCCATATATACGGAGAAGGGATTCTATCTACACCCCCAACTGGGTTGCCAAGTCTTCCATATTCTTTGCAGCGAAATCGACGGGCACCCGCGGAGCCGATTCTCCCGTCCCTGGTCCATTCTCTCCCGGTCTTGCGATGTGCGCAGTGCGCAAACCATTCGACGCCGCCGAACGCAGATCGTCGCTGTGCGCGGCGCACATCATCACTTGTTCGGGGCGGAGGTTCAGCGCCGCGGCGGTCATGAGATAGACGGCAGGCTTCGGCTTGAAGTCGCGCGCGATCTCCGAGCCGAGAACAGCGTCCCATGAAAACTTATTGCGTCTTGCGATATCGACCATCAGCGCAATGTTGCCGTTGGAGCAGGGCGCAAGCATAAACTTGCGCTGGAGCCGCAAGAAACCGGGAACAACGTCGGGCCAGGTATCGATGCGGTGCCACGCGAGGTTAAGATCGTCGGCGACCTTGTCATCGAGCTTCTCCAGCCCGAATTTTGGCCTGATCTGGTCGAGCATGCGCCGGTGCAGGATATCGAGCTTGACGAAGGGCTGCCTCCCTGAGCGCACCTCTTCCATGCTCGGCTGGTAGAGCGCGCGCCAGGCATCGGCAAAGGCGCGCCAATCGAGATTGTAGCCGAGCGGCTTCAAGATGCGTTCTGCATCGCGGGCGACCCCGTTCCGCCAATCGGTGCAGGTGCCGAACACGTCATAGACGAGCGCCTTCACGCCTTCGGCGGAGGCGCCGGGTCTGGCTTGCGCGAACACGTTGGTTGGAGCGAGAACCGCTCGGCCGGCAAACGCGCCTGCCGCCACTGCGGTTACACCCCGAAGCACGCTGCGGCGAGTGATACTGGTCATCGTCCTCTCCTTACGATCCGTCGTCATACGTTCCAACAAAGAATAGCCCAAACGGCATCCAGCGCGAAGGGCCGTGGCGCGGGTACGTTCTTGCTGTTGCCTCGTTACGTGGGTTTGATCTGTCGTTTGGGTTCGTGTATAACTAAAGGCCTCATTTCTTCCCTTAGGAAAAACGATTGGCACTCGCGGCGGGTACGCGTATTGGTCCGTTTCTGGCTTCTCTGAAAGCAATTCTCCGCCAAAATAAGGCAATTCATAGCGCAGGCTTTTTTCGGCAGAAAAGTTAACACCTAAGAACCATGTATCTGTAGCCGACCTCCAGCGATAAAGGGAGAGGATGGCACATCCGCGTCCGCCTTTGTTCCCTACAGAAAGTTGAGGACACTGACAATGATTGTCTATGTATTCGAGTCAGAATATAGGAAGTTCATAGATCGATCATTGCCCGCTTTTCATGCAAACCGAGAGTACCTGGAGGCACTTGTGGGCAGACGTTATCGTACCGCCAACGGTGTTGAAGGTTTTGTGGTTGTGGCTAATTTCTTCCCAGTGGATCATTGGGCGAAAGAAGGCTCGGTGCGCGCGCTGAGTAACGAATATGAACACGTGATGCGCGAGGCGAGGGAGATCAATCAACAGTTCTTAGGAACTATTCACACACACCCTGATGGCGGCTCACTTCATACTTCGAGCAATTCGCCTTCCCCCCATGACCTCGTGGATGCGCTAGCCAACGAAGAATTGGTTTCGGGCATTGTTCATCAATTCGTGTACAAGAAGACTTCCGGTCAGTACATCATGTCTAGTCCGAATTTCGTGACCTCTTTCGAACCCTGCTGGACCCAATTTGTCAACCCATCGGACTTGCTGAAAATGAAATGGACAATGCGTGAATACCACCTGCGCCTTATGGCAGCGATGGATGGCATATTATCAGCCGGTGGCGATCCATTTCGTGAACTAGGATTCTTAGGAGCCTGATTTACGAGTCCAGAAAAAACTGTGATCCCTGTTCTCCAACGTGAATGCCCCGTTCGTTATCTTAAGTGTTGTGAGGACTTCTCGTTCTCTGCGCAGATTTCGTCGACGAGCTCGGTATCGCTGGCGAACTGCTGCCGCAAGGTCACAGTCCACGGCTTCGTATATGCTTTGGGATCATCCACCGTTAATTCGATTTCGAGGTGTCCAAAATCCGGCCGCCGGATCCGCTCGCGTACCGTTGCTGCCTCAGTAATGACGCTGCCGTCCCAGTCGATCCACAGGCCGTCGCGAAATCCGACGGTGTCGACCACGAGCGTGTCGCCAGACCACGCTGCCGACGAGTACCCTTGCCAGGAAGGATTCGGGTCCTTCGGCAATGGACGGCCATCCGTGAATATCTGGCGGTAAACGCCATTAAACTCGTTAAGCATCACAAGAAGGCCCGGCGTCTGGACAAACTTCAAATAGTGAGGGAGCCCATACGCACGCAGAAACAGATCGGGAAGGCACCTGATGTGTGGATCATCTTTCGCCTGATTCGCAATGCGCTCTTGAACCAGTGCCGCGAGCCACGGTTGGTACGGTAACCCGCCGGGCACGTCCACGCCCATATTGAAACCTTCCCGCGACATCGTTGGTCCTCGTACCGGACACTTTAGTGAAGGAGGAGCAAGCTGGAGCAGTTGGCTGATGCTTGCCGGACCTCTCACACGACCACAGGCCGAGTCTGCCGTCATCCAGACACCCGACAAATCCGGTTTGCCATTCGCCAGCCGCGGAACCGGCGCCGACAGATCGACCTCCCCACCTGGCGTCCGCGGTGCTCCGGGAGTTGGATACTTAAACCACTGAGCGCATATCGGCGCAGATATAAACGTTAGAAACAGAAGACCGGCAATCGTCCCGGTAAGCAGTCGCATGATTTCCTCCCTCGTGCTCGCCTCCACGTCAAAACGAGTATTTCAATGCCAGTTGAACCTGGCGCATCGGGATGGAGGTGTCGCTGATCACGCCGAAGCCCTGACGCGCAGCATTGGCCGGCGCTTCGGAAAACGGCGCACCGGCGAGAATGTTACGTTGCGGCGAACCCCAGGAGGGGTGATTCAGCGCGTTAAACGCTTCCAGCCGGAACTGGAGGACGTGTTGTTCGCGATGAGGCATCCGGAATTGTTTGTGCACCGCGAAATCGATCGACTGGAAGTGCGGTGAGGTCAGTGCGTTCCGGCCGACATTGCCGAAGGTCCCGGCGGGGGCTTCGACGAACGCGGCAGGATCGTACCATCGGGAAGTTGTGCGGTTCGCGGGATACCCCTTGCTGGCGAGCGTGGCAATCGGCCGATCGTAGCCGTTGTTGGTGCCCGTACTGGCGTTGTCTACGCCGATAATGATGTTCTCTGGAACGCCGCTCTGAATCGTCATGCTTGCGCTCATCTGCCAGCCGCCGGCCAGGATGTCGCCGAGTGAATTGTTGATGTTCAAGAGCTTGCCTTTGCCCACCGGAAGATCATAGGCGCCGCCAAGTACGAACCGGTGGCGTGTATCGAACGCCGAGAGGGCCCGCTCACATCGCAAGCACCGGCTGTCTTGCGGAAACAGCGTGTCATAGCCCTGCACGCGGATGCCGCTGCTGTTGTCGATGGACTTGGAGTACGTGTAGGAGCTGGTCAAGCTCAGGCCCTGGCTGAAGCGCCGCGTGACCTTCACGCTGCCGGAGTTGTAGACGGCGTTGAAACCGTCGTCGACAAACTGGATCACGCCGTAGTTGGGAAACGGCAGACGCTGGCTCACATTGCCGGTGGCGCCGGGGACAGCCTGGTTGGCGTTCTTAAAACCGTAGAGGTGATGGCTCTCCGACCCGAGGTAGCCGGTTTCAAGCGCCCAGTTCGGTCCGAACTGCCGTTGAATGTTCAGCATGTACTGCATCGTGTAGGGAGTGGCGTGGTCGTAAGCGTCAGAGTAGGCGTACGGCGGCGGCAACTGGGCGATAGCCCCATTTCCGCCGGGGATCGCATTACTCCAAACCAGGCTCGGATTCCCGATATCCGAGGTGAGCGTCACTCGAGTCCCGAGATTGCGTCCCAGGTCGAAGTAGATGGAATTGGCAATGTCCTGGGTGTAGAAGAGGCCCCAGCCGGAGCGGATCACGGTCTTGTCATTCAGCGCGTAGGAAATGCCGACACGCGGCGCGAAGTTCTTGTACTTGGTCTCCATAAAGCTGGAATTAAGACCACCGCCGCAGACCGCTTTCGTGTCGGTCCAACGAATGTTGAGGCCGGCATACGGGTCCGTGCAGGTGCCCTGCCTGACGAAGTAGGGCCAATCGGACTCCGGGGCGTTGGCCGTAAACACAAACTTCGGCACCTTCGCGATAAAAAGGTCGCCCAGCGTATCCGTGAAGGGCGGCGTCAGCTCGTACCGCAGGCCGAGTGACAGGCTGAGCTTGGAGGTCAGCTTCCAAGTGTCGTCCACGAACGCATGCTCGACGTTGCGCTGAAACCGCGTATTGGCGATGGCGACTGCGACCGTGGATTGATACAGGTTCCCCAGAAGGAATTCGGCGAAGGCATACCCGCCGGTTCCCGAAGGACTCCGTGTGGTGTTGGGCTGGAATGAAAACTGCCCGCGCGGGAACTGGTTGCCCACCTGGTTGTAGTTTTGTCGGTTGTATTCGAACCCAAACCGGAAATTGTGCTTGCCGTGGACCCAGGACAACTTGTCGACGAGTTGCAGCGTGTTATTGTCACCGGCGTACGGACCGTCGGTGATATCGCCTATCTGCGGGAATCCAATTCCACTAAAGAATCCGGTTCCATTAAACGATATGGCCGGAATTCCCCACGCGACGGGGGGCCCGCTTTTCTGGCCCGGAATTCCCACGGCGGAAACGACATCGGTATTAAAAGCCAGGAGGGTGCTGACGGAGTTATAGAACCGGGAGTAACCGAAACGTGCTTCGTTCACGAGATTGGGTGTGAAGGTCCGTGTGTTGGACGCGGCGTACTGTTCGTAATTGGTGAGGACCTTCGTCCCGGCCCGGTTCAGCGCTTGGGTGGACTGGTTTTCGTCGCCCCAACTATAACGGCCCATCCACTGCGACCTGGACGCCTCGTTGTAATCCAACCTCAGAACAAACGCGTCGCGGTTGAACGGCGAGGAGTTGAACTGCACGTAATTGTTCGTGAACAGGCTCGCCGGCCGCAGCGTGGCGGAATTGTAGTATTTCAAAAGCCGCAACGAGAACAGGTCCAGCCGGTCGCTGGGAATCTTGTTATTAGGAAAGGGCTGCTTCGTGACCGGATCGTATATGGTCCCGCTAGGCATGCATGGAGACTGTCCAGCGCACAGCTCGCTGAAGTCTCCGGTGAACATGGCAGGAGTCGGCACCGAGTAGGTGCTCAAGAAGTTTTGCCGCCGGCGCAGCGCCTCGTAATTGGCCATGAAGAATAACTTGTCGTGCCCGTTGTAGAGCTTGGGCACGCGCACCGGGCCGTCCAGCTCGAATCCGTAGTCATTCCACTTGAAGGGTGACTTCGGGGGATGCACGCTGGTGAATGCGTACGGCTGGGCATCCAGGGCATCGTTGCGGAGGAATTCGAACAGCGAGCCATGATAGGCGTTGCCCCCGGATTTGGAGAGCACGTTGATCTGCGTGCTTTGATGTCCGAACTCCGCGGGGTAAACACCGGTCTGAACTTTGAACTCCTGAATGGCGTCAATGGAGGGGAGGACGATATAGGTATTGAAATTCGGGTCGGTATTATTGACGCCGTCGAGGGTGTAGTAGTCAAACATGATGCGCTGCCCGCCCGCGGATATGGCCTGGTCGGCACGGTCGCCGCCTTGCCGGGTAGCGGCTTGTCCCGCCCGCGGAGCGAGGGTGTTCGCGTTGGGCGACATGGCGACCAGGCCCAAGTATTCGCGGCCGTTGAGAGGCAGTTCGGTGATGATCTTGTTCTCGACCACCGCCCCGACGGTTGCCGTCTCGGCTTGTAGGAGGTCCGCGGTCGCGGCGACTTCGATAGTCTCGCTAATCTGTCCGACTTGGAGAACCATGTCCAGACGCAGGACCTGTTGTACCTGGACTTCGAATGGTTCACTGACTGCCGCCTTGAAACCCGGCAGTTCCGTTCTCAGCCGGTAAAAGCCCGGCGCAACGGACGGAATGGTGTAGGCACCCGCCTCCGTGGTTACCACGTTGCGGACTACGTTGGTATTGACATTGGTCAGGGTAACAGCCGCTCCAGGTATCACCGCACCGGAAGGATCGGTCACACGTCCTGTAACTTCACCGAATGTCTGAGCCATAGCGGGTATAACACCCAAAAGGACGAGACACCAAACAAGCCAGAAACGATGTCCACTCATAATTTCCTCCGTATGGATCCGCTTTGCCTTCGGAGCTTGCGCCACGGCCGTGGTGAACGCTAAAGATGCGAGAAACGCGAACACGATTCCACGCAGGAAAAGCTTTCTCATGATTCTTCCTCCGTAGTTTTGCTGAAAGTTTGCTGGCAGTATAACCACAAGTTCACCGGAAGCAAAAGGAGGAAAGCGCGATTGTCGTTCGCTGTCGCGCCGCCGGCGCGTAAAATTCACATGCCGTCACCATGTTCGTGCAAACCCAGCAGATGCCGGATGGCCATTGGCCAGTGATCCTTGATGGGCCGCGGCCGCCATTATGTGCCAACGATGGCCTTGCACAAACAGTGCTTTCGATGCGCGCTCTCCAGCTGTACGCGCCGCAAGTTACTACTGCATCAACCAGCTTAGTAGTACAATCGTGGTATGAAAAGCAAGACCTCCATAACACTTTCTGATTCTTTACTCAGGGAGCTGGATCGAATCGTCGGGAAGAACGGCAACCGGTCGGAACTGATCGAAAAGGCGGTACGTGCGTACATTTTGGGGATCGCCCGGGATGAACGCGATCGCCGTGATCTCGAAATACTAAACCGGTCTGCGAAACGAATGGAGAAAGAAGCAAAGGATGCCCTTCGCTATCAGGTGAAGCTTTGAAGCGCGGCGAGCTGTATCGAGTATTCCGAAAACCCGCTTCGGATCCGAAAAGATCTCGAGTGTTTGTGGTCGTCAGTAGACAAGTATTCATCGAATCGGCCTATTCAGCCGTGATATGCGCGCCGGTTTATTCGCAGCGGCTTGGACTTTCTACTCAGGTCGATATCGGTCCGGAAGAAGGTCTCAAAACCGAGTGTTGTATCCACTGCGATGAACTTATGAGTTTGCCGAAGGCGTCCCTCACCAATTACGTCGGTATGCTATCGGGGGCGAAACGTCAGGAACTCAACGAGGCATTAAAAGTCGCTCTCGATATTGATTGATGAAGCTATTTCTCGAGCACCGCGGGCGTCCACGCCTCATGCAGTGCGACAGTTGCTGCGAGATCTCTCAGATATTACGAACGTGGTAATCAAGTTCCACGGATAAGCTATCGGAAATGCGTTCTTGTGAAGGTTCAACATGGCTATGCTAGCGTATAGGCGCAAATGTGGAAGGTGTTGTTAGCCGTGGTGTTCTCACGCCGTTTTGTCCCCCTTCGTATTTTTCTTTTCATCGCGGCACTGTCTTCGTTCAACTCACTCTTGACTCCAACCACAGCCGGCTTTGAACAGAGCACGGTGCCCGATCAGTACGATGTGTCGCACCTGGCCGGGGGCCCGGGAGGAGCGGGGTACCTCGACGGAACCGGCCTCCAGGCGCGATTCAATGGCCCGACAGGACTCTGGGGTGTTGCTGGAAATCTCTACGTTGCGGACTCAGGCGAGCGCACCATTCGAAAAATCGTAGCGGCAACCGGCGAAGTGTCGACCATCGCCAGGCTGAACACCAGCCTGGAATGCACGGGACCGGTCTCAGTAGGGTCATTCGGCCCCAGCCCACCGATTATTAGCCGGAACCTGTCGCTGTGGGCCGATTCTGGGAACGCTTATATTGCCGACGAGTGCTTGCACGTTGTCTATAAGATGGCTCTCTCCTCCGGCGAGCCCACGCTGCTTTCGGGCCAATTGCAGCAATTCGGCTCACAAGATGGCGCTGCGGCCGATGCGCGATTCACGTTTCCGAGAATCATGTGGGGCGACGACGCCTATTTGTACATCCAAGATCCTCCCGACATGCCCGTCCTCCGGAGTAATCAGAATATCATCCGCCGTGTCGACAAACAGACGGGGGGAGTCACGCGAGTTTTCTCCAACATCACACCCGGAAGCTTCATCCCAGGAAGTTTGAATGGAGATGGGACCTATCTCTATTGGTTGACAGGGAATCCCATGCTGATCCACATGCTGCGTATCGACACCGGTGATGTCAAAACCGTCAGTACGGACGCGGTCGGTCACGGTCAAATAGTGTGGCGACGCACAGAAGGCTCCGAGGACTTTCTTTACCTGGTGGCATATGACCGCATAGTCGAGAGAATTCGAGTCAGTACGGGTGAGACGGCCACGTTTGCCGGTGGGATTTGCTTGCAGTGCACGTATGTGGGTCCAGACGTTCGTTGGAAGGACGGACCCGGTGCGACGGCCTCATTTTTTGATATATCGGCCGCGTGGGGCGACTACGATTACCTCTACATTGTCGAACGAAAAAATAACACTGTTCGCAAAATTCGCTTCTCGACCGCTGAGGTCACCACAGTCGCGGGCGAACCTGCACTTCCTGGCTCTGATGACGGTGCGGGCGTAACGGCACGATTCAGCTCTCCTCAGTTCGTATGGGGCGACGGAAACTATCTGTATGTCACTGATTTCAGCGCAATCCGGCGCTTGCGCATTTCTGATGGTGAGGTGTCGACTCTTGCAGGGTCAACTTCTGACCCAAGCCCACGCCCGTTGACTGACGGCGTCGGGCCGTGGGCGCGATTCGTTGGGGTCGGGGGAATTTGGGGAGATAGCGAAAACCTATACGTCGTTGACGGGCGCGTCATCCGCAAAGTTGTGATCGCTACAGCGGAAGTCACGACTATCGCAGGCGGGACGGGCGATCCCGCAACCGTTGACGGGCCGCGCGACCAGGCGAGATTTAAATCGCTTGGCGGACTCTGCGGAGACGATCTGTTTCTCTACCTCACCGATGACTCCACCATCCGAAAAATGAATATCGCGACCGGTGAGGTGACGACCATCGCCGGAGTACCCGGTGCACCTGGAAACGTAGATGGAGTCGGCTCTGCCGCACGATTCTCCAAACCATCCGGCATTTGGGGAGATGGCACAAGCCTCTACGTGACCGACGCATCTGCCGGAACGATCCGCAAGATCGCGATGGACACGGGCCTCGTGACGACACTCGCGGGATCTCCCTCTCAAACGCCAGTTCAGTACGAGAACATCGATGGTATCGGTGCGGCAGCGCGATTCCAGTCGCCCAGGGGCATCTGGGGCGATGGGACATTTCTCTATGTCACGGATGACGGTATGCACAATGTCCGGCGCATAAGGATCGCCAATGGCGAAACAACTACAGTTGCGGGAACAGCAGGCAAGGCCGGTGCCGACGATGCGCGCGGCGTTGCCGCCAGATTCAGTCAGCCTACCGGAATTTGGGGTGACGGCATCGATCTCTACGTCGGCGACCTGTCTAATTACACAATTCGCCGGCTCACGGCGCCTCGTACCGGAAGTGAACCGGCACTCACGTCGATCACGCCGCCCAGGACTGCATCCGGCACAACGACGACTTTCACCATTACTGGAACGAATTTCGTTCCGGGTGAAACCAGTATCATCGTGAATGGACCCGGTACACGAGTCGCCGGAGTCAACGTCGAGAGTTCGACCTTACTGGATGTCGTGGTGGATATCGCTGCCGGCGCTGGAATCGGTGCGCGTATGGTTCGCGCTGTGCAGAGTAGTGGAACCAGCAACCCCATTGCATTTGAGGTCGGCACCCCTCCGGACCTGACGAGGACATCATTCGCGATCCCCGGGCGCGGAGCCCTTTCAACAATGGCGGCCCAACAGCCAGGTCTTTCAATTACCGGTTACGCGCGAATCCGTCCGGAGTCTGGAAATCAGCCGCCGGCTGGACTTGCAATCTACGGTTACCGCAAGGATGGCGTGCTTATCAGCGAAGCTGCCGTGCCAGCGACCCCTCCGATACGAGCCGGCCGCATCAGTCTTGATTCAGCACGCGGGGCGCACACTGGTATTGCCGTCCTGAATCCCAATGACGTTCCGGTCCTATTGTCCCACGCGGTCATGCGGCCCGATGGTTCACAGCTCGGGCGCAATGTGCTCGTACTCGCCCCGGGACAACAAGTGGCGAATTTTATTGAGTATCCTCATTGGCCTGGCGTTGACCCGTGGACGCATGGAGGAACCTTTAGCTTTACGGCATCATCACCGGTGGCAGTCATTGGGCTACGTGGGTTCGAGAATGAACGTTCGGAGGTCCTCTTGAGCACGCTGCCGGTAACGGATTTGGCTGCCCGTCGGGATCAACCCGTGGTTTTCCCACACGTCGCTGACGGCGGCGGATTGAGCAGCCGGATCATTCTGACCAATCCGACGGATCAGACGTTAACAGGCCGTCTCCAATTCATAAGTCAGTCGGGTCAGGCTTGGTCCGTCGTGCTGGATGGCCAGGCCGGTACCGCCTTCGATTATTCGATACCTGCGCAAGGCTCCAAGACCTTTGTAACGGCGAATGCTTCAGCAGACGTGCATATCGGATGGATTCGCGTTGTTCCCGCCACGGGAGCCGCTTACCCGGCGGGTGTCCTGATCTTTTCGTTTAGACCCGCGGGCGTGGTAATCACTGAAGCGGCGGTTGCCGCGACTGCACCTTCCTCGGCTTTCCGTTTGTACGTGGAAAAAGACAACATCATCCGGACCGGTTTCGCCATTGCAAATCCCGGCACCGCTGTTGCTCAGGTCACGTATGAATTGACTGACCTGAATGGATCTCCTGTCGGTAACGCTCTAACTATAACTAGACCTATCGGGTCGAACAGTCAGGTATCGATGTTCATTGATCAACTCCCCGGCTTCGAAAACCTGCCTGTTCCGTTCCGAGGTGTTCTACGCATCTCCACAACAGGTGCAGGTATATCAGTTAGCGGACTCCGTGGGCGCTACAACGAGCGGGGTGAATTCCTCATGAGCACCGCCCAGCCTGTCGATGAAAATGCTCCCTCGACGTCATCCGATCTGTTTTTCCCGAATTTTTTTCAATCTGGAGGCTTCACTACACAGTTTGTGTTGTTTCCAAGGTCGAACCTGCCGACTTCCGGCCAACTGGAATTTTTCCTGCAAACCGGCCAGCGAATGAATCTGCCTTTGAATTGATCCATCGGCGGTTGTGAGCGTCAGGCGCCCGGCGCTCGCACGTGAAGGATCGGTGGCCAGGACCGCGAGCGCGACGAGGAGCCAAAGCAATCTGTATACGCCGGATTGCCGCATGTCATTTTAGATTACACCGGGGAAATCGGGGGACGCACCCCTGAATTCTTTGGGGGGTGCTTCCCCCGATTTACTTGCCCTTGACTGCCGAATTTATTTTTTCTTCTCCGGACGAATCTCACAATTCCTATCGAGTCGCGTCAAAAACACCATTTTCTCCCCGCCCCCAAGCTTTTTAGTGGAAACGGCCTAAGAAACGGCCGTTGAAGACAGTTATCGTTAGTGAAGGTCGACTGGAGGCCACTATGAAATCTGCGCGCTTCTTTAAATCCAATCATTTGCTTCAAGGCGTTGCCGCCGTGTCCATCGGCGGCCTCTTCATTGCTGCCGGATTCGTGCTTGGCGGCGAGGTGCGGCCTTTCGCTGCGCCGGCTCAAACTGCTGCCGAGGCCGGCGGCGTCGAGCGCTACCTCATCCACGTTTCTACCGATAAACCGATCTACCGGAGCGGCGAACGGCTTTACGTTCGAGGCGTTCTTCTGCGCGCGGATGGCCATACCCCGATTACGACTGCTTTGAGCGAAACAGTATTGTTTGAGATCAAAGGACCCAAAGGCGACACCGTCGCCTCGGGTGTCTCTTCGATTATCGACAGCGTCGCCGGGTTTTCCTGGGACATTCCACCAACTCAGGCCGGAGGCGAATACACGGTTCGCATCTCTCATCCCGAGGCCGATGGCCGGGCTGAGCGCAAGTTCGACATCCGTGCTTACCGCGCTCCGCGACTCAAGAGCCAGATTGTTTTTGTACGCGATGGTTATGGCCCCGGTGACATGGTCGCCGCCAATCTGCATGTCGAGCGGGCCGAAGGCGGTATTCCGGTGGGAGCCAAAGTGTCGGTCAGTGCGCGGGTCGACGGCGAAGAGACCTGGAAAGGTACGACCACGGTCGATAGCTCCGGCAATGCCGGCGCCAGTTTCAGGCTGCCCGCCGCCATAGCGCGCGGTGAAGGCGTCATCGCGATGATCATTGAAGACAGCGGTATTGTGGAGACCGCCACGAAGACGATCCCG
>Ga0209761_1001659_pt1 | contig 14414 bp, 10 predicted proteins | sample GraSoi013_1_40cm_4_FD_185818 | JGI IMG/M metagenome (GOLD analysis project Ga0209761, IMG submission 185818) | Grasslands soil microbial communities from the Angelo Coastal Reserve, California, USA - Sample 09_25_2013_1_40cm (SPAdes) (version 2) | ecosystem: Environmental > Terrestrial > Soil >... | reverse complement strand
GCGCGGCGGTGTCAATGTAACCGGAATCCGAGAAGGATCCGGGCAGCAATGGTTTGCGGCCTCCGGCAGTGTATTCACAAGTTCGTCGATGTCGACGACAGTGGCGGAGACGTCCGATTTTTCAGCCGAGCTGGGAGATCCTTCCGTCCATAACGATGCGCTTCCAGCAGGCGACGCGGTTTTTCACGGGAATTTTCACTATTTCCACCGCAACGATCTGTTCAACGCGAAGAATTTTTTCGATCCGTCCGACACCCCGATTCCTCCATTCAAATATCACTTCTTCGGCGGGGACTCTGGGGGAGTGGTTCACGACGGAACGTATTTTTATGCCCAATATTGGGGGCTTCGCATCCGGCAGTCCATCACGCGTGCGGCAACCGTTCCCGATCCTCGTCTTTTGAGTGGCGACTTTTCTTCTATACCCGATCCGAAGATTGTCGATCCCGAGTTGGGCAAGGCATTTTCCTTTTCAGGAAATCGGATTCCGGTGGACCGATTAAGCCGTGAAGGTCTTCAACTGGCGCGTCTGTATCCCAGGCCAAATGTACCTGGAGCGGCGATTCAGAATTATCGGGCCGTTGGACAACTCGAAACCGGCGCGGATGCGTTCGGTTTCCGGTTCGACCACCGGCTGGCGTCAGCCGACGAAGCTTTCGTCGAATACCAGTTCAGCCGCGATACAACCGACGATCCATTCAACCTGTTGAGCGGCATTACGAATCTGCCGTCGTACGGGGTGCGCGACGCTCTGTCGATGCATACGTTCCGCTTGCACAACACTCACGTCCTATCGCCGATGCTGATTCATCAAGCCCGGCTGTCGGTGGGATATCTGACGCAGCCACGCACGATTCTTCGGAGTGATACCGGCGCCCTCCCCGCAATCCTGATGACCGGCTATTCCAATATTGGTCACGCGACGAATTTGCCGCAGGAACGTCGAAATCGTAGTCTTGAAGTGCTCAACGATATTTCCTGGCAACATTCATCGTCGGATACGAAATTCGGGAGCGTGATCCGGTATTTTCCGTTTCATGCTTCGCTGGACCTGTACAGCCGGGGACAATACCAATTCACCGGCGGGATATTTTCCGGCAACCCGCTTGCGAACTTGCTTCTAGGGCTTCCGACAAATGCGTTACGGCTCACGGGAAATACAGCAAGAAGCTTTCGGACTTGGGCCACCAGCCTTTACGTCCAACACAACTGGCGTCCGTACCCGGGGTTGTCCGTCAATCTTGGATTGCGGTACGACTACCAGACGCCGTTTCGTGAACGAGACAACCTCGTTTCGAACTTCGATGAGGCCATGGGTCAATTGGAGACTTCGCCACAATCGCTCTATGGCGCGGACTTGAACAACTTTGGGCCGCGAGCCGCAATCGCATGGCGACCGTTCGGGAATATCGTGGCCCGCGGAGGATATGGCATCTTTTACGACACGCTGGCGGTTGGCGACAGCCTTTTTCTATTGGGCCTGAACCCCCCATACGTCCGGTTCGAGGTCAAGAACAATGGCCCGGTGTTGCCGCAGTTCGATCTTGCGACTGCTTTCCAGGACAGCCCGCTCGGGGTTCAGCCGAGTATCTTCTCAACATCGCGCCAATTGCCGAATCCCTATTTACAGCAGTGGAGTACATCACTGGAATTTCCAATCCGGCAAATTTTCTTAATGAACCTTTCCTACTTCGGCCAAAAGGGTACCCGGCTTCGCCGCCAGCTCAATCTCAATCAGCCTACCCCAGGCTCGGCAGAGTCGCTGGATGAGCGGAGGCCGTTTCCTGCTTTCCAGAACATCTTCCAATTCGAGACAAGCGCGTCTTCGATCGCGCATGCCGCGGAAATGCGGGCAGAGCGGCGGTTCCGATCCGGCATTGGATTTGTCGCCTCTTATCGGTTCTCCCGCTCGATCGATGACGCGACTTTGATCAGCATCCTCCCGCAGAACTCGCACAACCTTCGCGGCGAACGCGGGCTTTCGGACTTCGATATGAGACACCGCTTCGTTTTTTCCGGTACATACAGCCTGCCCGGCGCGCGTTTTGCGATGACTAAAGGTTGGCAGCTCCAGGTCATCGGAACGCTACAGTCGGGGACGCCGTTGTCGGCGATTGTGAGCGCGGATGTGTCCGGCACCGGAAGTCCCATTGTGAATAGGCCCAACCTCATCGGAAATCCGAATATTGATCAGCCGTCGGCATCGCGCTTCTTTGATCCGAAAGCATTTCAAATCCCCGCAGCCGGCACATTCGGGAACAGCGGACGGAACGTGATCACCGGTCCCGGCATCCGCAACGTCGACATGGCGCTTTCGCGAACCATGCGGCTCTCGGATTCGACGCGCGCACAATTCCGGACGGACTTCTATAACGTATTCAATCATCCCAATTTGGTTGCGCCGCCCTCGATGCAGAACTTTGCCGATTCGCCGGACTTCGGCGCGCTTTTTGTTGCGCGATCCCCGCGAATCGTGCAATTTGGATTAAAATTTCTATGGTGAGAAATTTTCTGATAATTCCACTCGTTTTGCTGCTGGCCCAGAAGCCGGTCAAGAAGCCGGATGTCCATGCGGACTTTCAATTCGGCTCGTATCCGTGGTCGCGCCAGGCGGAGGACCTGATGAAGGAAGACCTCGCGCGCGAAATCGTTGTGGCGTACGCGGAAGGCTGGTCGATCGACAAAATCTCCAAGCAATTGAAGGTGTCCACGTCTGACGTCTCAAAAGTATCCGACAAGCTCGAAGACGAGCGCCTCGTTGGGCGCCTCGACGAGTATGATACGCGTCCGCTCCTGCCCGTGATCCGTGAACGCGACTTCGATCGAATGCGAGAACCGCTGCGGAAGCATACGCAGGAATTCACGAAGCTCATCCTGGATAACTGGAAAGATATAGAAACGATGGCCGATTCTCTCGAAGGCGCGAAGGGAATTCCCAAAGGCCGTCTCATGTATGAGACCGTCGTCTCCGGCATCCTGCTGGGCGGCATGATGGACGCGTTTTATGAAGATAAAACGTTAATGCCTCCACCACGCCGGCGCGGCAAATCCGATCGATATTTTGCCTGGCTTGTGGAGAGCAATCTCGAAGCCGCAGGGAAGCTGCGCCGCGAGCTGCGCGAATCCGCGGGCTACCGTGTTGTCACAATCGGGACGGCCCTTCCTGAAGAGAAACTCAACCCCGATGACCTTCGCGGTAAAGACCCGATCTTTGAAGATGCCGACGCGCGTAAATATCGCACTTTCATCGGCCTGTTTTCACGCGACAAGCTCCTGCCGTATTTCAAAAATCGTCGTGAAGAGTTTTTGAAGCTCGGCGGGCTAATGTCCTCCGGCCGCTACATCGCCTTTGCGGAATTTTTCGCGTGGTACTACAACATCATCGCCAACCAGGTCACCGACGCTCTAATCGCGGAGCGCCGAATCACCCCACCCGAGAAGCTCTACACCTACGCCGTCAAAGCGCCGGAACAATAGCTGTTGGCGTGCTTTCGTCGAAAGGAACCGATGAACATGAGAGGAAGGCGCTTGGGAATCGGAGCGGCATTTGCCGTTTTGGCCGGACTGCTCCACGCAGGAGGGGCGGCACAGGGACCGAACAACCGGGCACAGGAGACAGTGATAAACGCCATCAAGGCCGAAGGACTGCGCAGCTCCGAGGCGCCGGTTCTCTTCCACACTCTGACGGACGTGTTCGGGGCGCGCCTGACGGGGTCGCCGGCCCATTTGGAGGCCGCGCGCTGGGCCCTGGAGCGCTTCCGCAGGTGGGGCCTTCAAAATCCACAACTGGAGCCGTTCGAGTTCGGCCGCGGGTGGGAGCTCGAGAAACTCACTGTCGAGATGATCGCGCCCCGTTATATGCCCCTGATAGGGTATGCCGAGGCGTGGTCTCCTCCGACCGCCGGGGTCCTGACGGGCGCGCCGATCTACATTGGCGATAGTACAGCGATCGACATCGCGCGCCTCGACGAGCGCCTGCGCGGCGCAATTGTCCTGACGCACCGGCAGCAGACGGAGTTTTTGCGGACTGACCGGGTGCAGCCGTCCGACGGTAACGGACCCGTGCAGACAGGAAACCCGCCACTGCCAGGGCCCTCCAGCGCCACGCCGGCCCTCGAGATGCTCACGCGTCTCAAGGCCCATGCGGCAGGCGTCGCGCTACGGCCGGGAGCCATGGAGCATGGAACCGTGCGCGTGCAGGGCAACCGCGACACGGCCCGCAATGAGGTGCCTTCCGTGGTACTCGCAGCGGAGCATTACAACATGCTTGTTCGTCTGGTCCAGGCCGGTGTGCCCGTCCAGCTCCGCATCGAAGTTGGCGCCCGCTTTTATGAGAACGATCGCAATAGCTACAACGTTCTCGCCGAAATACCTGGCGCTGATCCTGTCTTACGCGACGAGGTGGTGCTCGTGGGAGCTCACCTGGACTCGTGGCACACGGCGACAGGCGCCACGGACAACGCCGATGGCGTCACCGCCGTCATGGAAGCGATGCGGATTCTGGCCTCGGTCAACGCTCGGCCGCGCCGGACAATCCGCGTGGCTCTTTGGGCCGGAGAGGAGCAAGGTTTGCTCGGCGCTCAGTCTTACGTGGACCGGCATCTTCGAGACGAGACCGCGCAGGGCCGGCTCTCGGTCTACCTGAACGACGATCCCGGTACGGGAGCGACCTACGGCTTCTACATGCAGCGGAATGAGGCGGCCAAGCGGATCTTCGACGGTTGGCTCGAGCCGCTGCGCGATATCGGCGTGCGACGGAATGTCATCGAAGGGATCGGGGCCACAGACCATTTGCCGTTCGACGCGGTGGGCATTCCGGCTTTCACCGTGATCAAGGATTTCCGCAACTACGACGTGCGCACACGACACACCAATGCCGATCTGGCGGATGCCGTGAAGGTCGAGGATCTCAGGCAGTCGGCTGTTGTCCTCGCCGTCGTCGCCTGGCAGGCCGCTATGCGCGACCAGCCGATACCGCGCCGCCCCTAGAAGCTTATTCGCCGGTTTACGGGACCCATTTCTAGGCGAGTCGTGTCCGCATGTCCACCCTCAAATAACTGATTAATAGCCACAAAAAGGCACAAAATCTTTTTGTCGCCTTTTTCTCTTCAGCGGTCGAGTTTGACGCGTCGGCGGATTAGCTGGGCTTGCCCGCGAGCACGCGGATCATCGGCTCGTAAGCCGACTCCTGCGAGAAACGCCAGCTCGCAACTGTAAGCGCCACGATGGAGAATCCCGCGAGTACGGCGATATCCAAGCCGACGCTGAAGTCCGTAGGCACGGACGCCGGCAGGATGGCGTGCTTGAGAAAATCGACACCATAAGTGTACGGATTGATAATCGCGGCGCGTTTCAGGACTACCGGCAAACTCTCGACCGGGTAGAGCGATCCGCTCAGAAAAAAGACCGGGAAGATGACGAAGTTCATGGCGGCTGCGAAGTTGTCCAGAGTGCGGGAAAACGATGCCGTCAGCATACCTATACCGGCGCAAGCGAATGAAGCGGCGGCCACAGCGGCCGCGAGCAGTGCCCAATTCGTGCCGTTGCCGAAGTGGCCGAGCAGCACGAGAAGGACAATCAGCAGCAGCGCCTGCACGATTGCGGCGAGCGCGGCCGAAACCATCTTCGCCAGCACGATCCACGCATGCGGGAGCGGCGCTACGATCATCATTCGCATCACGCCGGATTCCTTGTCGTAGACGGTGGTGAGCGCGGCCAGCATGGCGCCAAAGAGCGTTGTCATGCCCAAGACGCCTGGAACCAGAAAATCCTGGTAGTTCAGGCCGTGGGCCCGCCCGACCACGGAGTTGAATCCGCCACCGATAACCAACAACCAGATGAGCGGACGCACCATGGCCGCGACGAGCCGCGTGCGTTGACGGATCATGCGTACCAGCTCACGTTCCAGCACTGCATAGAAGGGCCGCAGTTTCACGATCTCAATTCCTTTCCGGCCGCCACCCAGAGGAAGACGTCGTTGAGATTGGGACGTCGCACCCGCCAGCTGCGAACCTTCGCTCCCAGCTCTGACTGGAGTTGGACCAGCTCGGTGATGTCTTCCTGGCGCCAGCGGAACATCGCGACATCGCCGTCCGCGAGACAGGGTCCCAGTTTGGGCTCCAGCCGCGCAACCAGCCGTTCGATATCCGCGCCTTCGATTTCCAGGATGTGCTTGCCGAGATCATCGACCAGAGCGCGTGGCGCTCCGCATTCGACGAGCCGGCCTTTTCGGATAAACGATACGCGGTCGCAACCGTCGGCCTCCTCCAGATAGTGGGTCGTCAGCAGAACCGTCATCGAGGTGTGCTCGCGCAGCCTTTCGATGAAACGCCAGATGCGGCGCCTGTTCGGAATATCCAGCCCTAGGGTCGGCTCATCGAGAAACAGCACCTTGGGTTGATGCAGAACTCCACGCACGATATCGAGCGCGCGGCGCATTCCACCCGATAGTGCGGCAACCGGTGTGGCGCGATATTGGCCGAGTCCGAACAGTTCGAGCAGTTCGCGCGAGCGTTCCGAGATGGTTCGCGGCGGCAGATTCTGCAGTAGTCCGGCGAAGCGCAGATTTTCGGCGACGGTGAGCGTTCGATCCAGCGCGGATTCTTGAAACACGATCCCAATCGCCTCACGCGCCTTGACGGCGTTGCGGCCGATGTCGAAGCCTGCGACCTCGGCCGAGCCCGCATTGGGCTGAATCAGGGTTGCCAGCATGTGGATGGTGGTCGTTTTGCCTGAGCCGTTCGGACCCAACAGGCCGAAGAACTGTCCGGTACCGATTTCCAGTGTCAGGCCATCTACCGCGAGAACCTCGCCGTAGCGCTTGGTTAGGCCTTCTGCGCGAATCGCAGCGGGAGTGGTGACGATTTGAGGAGCATTCATGCCGAAGGCTGTTTATTGGCGTCGGCAAGTCGCAGCGAGTTCGCGTCATCGCGAAAGAGGAGGGCGTCGGCTGCGCGCTTCACTTGAGGTTTCGCGCTGTCGCGCTCACGCTTCGCGGCGCGTTCAACCGCATCGGTGACGAGCCCATGCAAAGGAGACTTGTCACATACCGGATCCGCATTGGCTGCATCGCCCGTCATCAGGTAGGCCTGGCACCGGCAGCCGCCGTAATCCTTAACCTTCTCCGGACAAGAGCGGCACGGTTCCTTCATCCACGCATCGCCGCGGTAGGTGTTAAAAGCCGGCGAATCGTGCCATATCCAGCGGAGATCGTGATCGCGCACACTCGGGAAGTTCAGTCCGGGGAGCATGCGTGCCGAGTGGCAGGGAAGCGCAACGCCATCGGCGGTGATACATAGGAACACCGCGCCCCAGCCGCTCATGCAGGGTTTCGGCCGAGTCTCGTAGTAATCCGGCACAACGAAATAAATCTTCATCCGGTTTGCGGCGTGCTGGCGGAAGTTGTTCGTGATTTCCTCCGCGCGCTGTAATTGGTCGCGGCTCGGCAGGAGTTTGTCGCGATTGAGCCAGGCCCAGCCGTAGTATTGCGTATTGGCGAGTTCGACGTACTCCGCCTCGAGCTGCTCGGCCATCTCGAGGATCTGCTGTACATGATCGATGTTGAGTTTGTGCAGGACCACGTTGAGCACCATCGGGTAGTCGTATTTCTTGACCAGCCTGGCGACCTTCTGTTTCAGATCGAAGGTGCGAGTGCTGGACAGGAAATCATTCATCTCGCGGGTCGAGTCCTGGAACGAGACCTGGATATGATCGAGCCCACCCTCCTTGAATGCTGCGATTCGCCGCTCATCGAGGCCCACGCCGGAAGTAATCAAGTTCGAGTAATAGCCGAGCCTGCGGGCCTCGGCGACCAAGATTTCCAGGTCAGACCGCATCAACGGTTCTCCTCCCGAAAATCCAAGCTGAGTTGCGCCGAGTTCACGTCCTTGCCTCAAAACGCGCAGCCAGTCCTCAGTCGACATCTCCTCGCCGTAGCTCGCATAGTCGATGGGGTTGTAACAGTACACGCAGTGCAACGGACACCTGTAGCTGACTTCGGCCAACAGCCAGAGCGGCAGATTAACCTTGCTTTGTTCGAATCCAGCCTTTTCCATGAGCGTTTTCCAGAAACTCGATAACGTCGCCCCGCAGATCGGCGCCGGGAAAAGCGCGCTCCAGGTCGGCGACAATCTCGCCCACCCTCGCGGCGCCGTTGACGCGCTTCAGGATCTCGCCTGAGCTGCCGGGCAACTGGACCATTCCTTCCGGATAGAGCAGCACGTGCAGCTGCTGCGCAGGCTCCCATTGGAAGCGGTAATGATGAGCGATTTCGAATATCGTGTCGTCGTTCAAAGGCATGCGCGATCAACCTTAAGCCGCAGAGGGGAATAGCCGCAAAAATTCACAAATATTCCCGACTTCAATTTCAATCTTTGTGCCTACGGTCCGACGCCGTAGGCTAGTTGTATAGTATCGAGCATCGTCCACAGCACGTCGAGCTTGAATTGGAGGATGTCGAGCGCGCTCTCCTGCTCCTCGCGCGTTTTGAAATGCTCGAGCGTGGTCTGGAGACCGTGTTCGACATCCCTTCGCGCCTCGGACAATCGCTTGCGGAAGTATTGATAGCCTTCCGGTTCGATCCACGGGTAATGTTGCGGCCAGTTCTCCAACCGTTTTTTGTGGATCTCGGGCGCGAACAACTCGGTGAGCGACGAGCAGACGGCCTCCTGCCACGTCGCGTGGCGCGCGAAGTTGACATACGCGTCCACTGCGAAACGTACGCCGGGCAGAACATATTTCAAAGACTGCATGTCCTCGCGCTTCAGACCGCAAGCGTCGCCGAGCCGCAGCCACGCTTCGATGCCGCCTTCGTCTGCTTGCGTGCCGTCGTGGTCGATGATGCGGAGAATCCACTGCCGGCGCTGATCGCGGTCAGGCATGTTCGCGAGGATGGACGCATCCTTAAGGGGGATGCTGATCTGGTAGTAATAACGGTTGTATACCCAGCCCTGAACCTGCGTTTTGGTGCATTGGCCGCTGTTCATTGCGATGTGGAAGGGATGGTGGATGTGATAGCGGGTTCCCTTCGCGCGCAATTGTCGCTCGAACTCTTCTTTAGTCCAGGGAGGCTTTACTGGTGGACCCATGACGTCTTCTTAGAGCGTGATCTCCATCCCATCATAGGCCACTTCGATGCCGAGATCTTTCAATTCTCGGTGTTCAGGCGAATCCTCATTCAGGATGGGGTTGGTGTTATTGATGTGAATGAGCACCTTGCGGCTCGCCTTCAGTGGTTCCAGCACTTCGATCATGCCTCCGGCCCCGGCCTGCGGTAGATGCCCGATCTCCCGCGCCCGCTTCTTCGACACACCCAGCCGGATCATTTCGTCGTCGCTCCAGAAAGTGCCGTCCACCATCACGCAGTCTGCGTCCTCGAGGAGAGGCCGAACATGCGGCTCGATCTCCAGAAGGCCGGGAGCATAGAAGACAGACGTTCCGGTCTTGGGATCGGAGATGCGCATGCCGATATTGTCGCCCTGGTGCGGCTGATCGCGACGCGGAGAGTACGGCGGGGGTTTGCTCGCGACAGGGGCCGCCCTAAAGCTTAAGTCACCCGCTCCGATGACACCGAAGTGTTTGCCGGGATCGATCGGCACTCTATGCCAGTGAATCCCGCAGTAGTGCTGAAGGATGTGGAATACAGGGTTCCCGGTGGTGAGATCCTCCCGAGCCATATCGGTCGAATAGATCTCCAACGGCCGGCCCTCTCGCAGCATGAACAAACCAGTCGTGTGATCGATCTGAGCATCCATCAAGACCACTGCGCGTATTGCCGTGTCGCGTACGGTTCGCCCCGGCTGCAATTCAGGAAATGCGCGCAACTGCGCAAGTATATCGGGGGAGGCATTGAACAGAATCCAGTCGGTGTTATTGCCGGAGACTGCTATCGAAGATTGGGTGCGTGCTTGTGCGCGGATTGTTCCTTCCCGCAGTCCAGCACAGTTGAAACAGTTACAATTCCACTGGGGAAAACCGCCGCCGGCCGCTGAACCCAGGACTCTGATCCGCACGGTCTTTTTTTAACGATTTAAAAATACACGGAAGCCCTTTTTCAGGGCTTCCGGCTCCTACCGATTGGAAATATACAGTGTCGATTCGAAACCGAGGCGAAGCTCAATGTACACTGGCTTGGTCCACATAGGCACCTCCAAGAGACTTGACCTAAAGTCGCATTCAATCGGACTAAGTGGCAATGAGATTACCGCGACCCGATAAGATTTTCAATCCAAATCGCGCGGGGAGGGCGGACATTCCCCTCCTCTGCGAGGAGGGGAATGTCAAAAATTCAGCTTCAAGGTGAACTGCACCTGCCGGCCCTTGTTAACGGTGTTGGTGATCTTTCCGAAAGTGGCAACGGCCAATTGTGTGCCGGGCTTATCAAACTGAGGTGTGTTGAAGAAGTTAATGAATTCCGTGCGATAGTCGAGTGAACGGTCGCCGCCCGCAACACGGAAGCTTCTACCAAACGCGACATTCCAGTTGGCAGTTCCATCTTTCCGGAAGGTGTTCCAGCCGAGATTGCCCCGGCCTCCGGGGGGAATATTGTTATCGAAATTCCGGCAGTGCAAGTACGGTAGTCCGTCCGTGCCGGGCGGCCTGCAAGTATTGGCGCCCAGTAGCGCGCCAGCGGTATCGGGATTATCAAAGCTTTTTCCCAGCAGCGAAGGATTCAAGATATTGGGACGATCCGCAGTATTGCCGTCGACGTTGCCATAACCGGGCGCGTCCGATCCGGTATGAAAGTGGAACGTGACGCCGGACTGGAAAAGAGTTGTCCCCGAAATCTGCCATTCTTTGAGCACGGCCGCCGGCCATCTCATGGAGCCCGCAAAAAAAGGCAGGCGATAGACGTAGCTCATGGTGAAAGTCTGCGGGGTATCAAACAGCGCAAAGCCTTTTTGATCTGAGAAGTGATTGCAGTGTTCGCACGTCGGCGTGCCCGTCTCCGGTGGAACCTCGACTCCGGATGCGGTGTTGGTGAAATCTCCACCCAGGTCGATGGCCTTCCCAAAGGTATAAGCCGCGCGGAACGTCAGGCCGTGCGTCAATCTCTTTTCGACGCTGGCTTGAGCGGCGTCGTAGTAGCCGATGCTGTTGCTCTCCACCACATTGATGGCGCCGTAGCGCTGATCGGGACGACGAAGATTGATCGTGGCTACTGTGGTTGGAATGCCTGGAACGACTACCGGACGGTTGTAGACTGCCTGGGTCAATAAATGGAACGACCGGCTCCCCATATAGGCGAGGCGCATCAGCGTTTCGGACGGCAGTGCCCACTCGAGCGACAAACTGTACATGTGGCTATAGGGAGTGACCAGATCCGGGCTCAACAGATACAGGTTCTGTTGAGCGCGCGGAATCGGCTTCATGGCCGGTGCGGCTTCGGCCAGCGCGAGGGCGTCCACCAAACTCGGTGTATTAATTTCCAGCACCTGCACGGAAGGGGGATTGAAGCGTGTGGTTTGGTACGTCACTGGGAAGATGGAGCTGTGAGAGATGCCATAGCCTGATCGCACGGTGAGTCTTCCCCGGCCGGGGTTCCACGCAAACCCAAACCGCGGGCCTAGTGTGTGCTGTGCCGGCATCTTCGGATCCGTGAGGTGATTCACTTCCGTGGGCGAGGTCTCGGCTTCATAGCGCATTCCCATATTGACGCTGAACGTTGGAGAAAAACGGAAATCGTCTTCCACAAACGCGGTGTGTTCCCAATCCCGGAAGCCGCGATAGAGATTCCCGATTGTGATCGTAAACAGATCGGGTGTGCCCAGCAGGAAGTTCTCCATTGCGGTGCGCCCGAAATCCGGATTAAAGTTCAGCGCCCCTCGGTTGTTGTTGCTTTGCAGGTCATTCACCTGCGCCCGGGTAGTGCTCCAGCCGAATTTGAGCGCGTGCCGCCCGATGGTCCGGCTGAGATTGGAAAAGACTTTGAAACGATTCTCGGCCCTCATTCGCGGAAACTGTATTCCAGGACCGATCTCAGCCAGTTCTTGAGTGTTGATTTCGGGCACCGTCGTGAAGCCCAAAGGAGCCAGCAGATCATTAAACTCATGGGTCGGCAATAGAGACGCTCGGATCCGGTCGAAATGAAAGCCGAACTGGCCGAGTGATTGCGGCGAGAAAACGCGGTTGAGTTCGATGTACGCGGACTGGTTTCTCAAATCCGTCTGCGGATTCTGTCCGATAACCAACTGGAACGGGTCTTCGCTGTATTGGTTGACCGAATAAAACCCTGCAATGGAGGTCTTCTCATCCGGCTTCACGTCAAGCCGCGCCAGGCCATCGGCAGTCACAATGCTGCGCGGAGCGTTGGTGTTGAGCTGCCGCAAGCTAACGGCGGGGAGGTTCGGAAGCTGGGCCGGATATGCCTTCAGCAAATTGGAGATGATGGCGTTGGTCTGTGCGTCGGCCGCACGCGGCGTCCGCTCCGATACCAAAGGCGTTTGGACGTTTCCGTTGACCATGCCGGAATTAAAGATCTGGCCGAAATCGAGAAGCAGCGACGCTTTCGAAGAGATCGGCCCTCCCGCCCGGAGGTTGTAACTTGTGATGCGGGAAGCAAGCAAGGGACCCACATTAAAGAAATTGCGCGCATTCAGAGCGCTGTTCTGGTGCGTTGCGGAAACCGAGGCTCGCCAGTCCCTCAGCAGGGGCCGCGGACGGAGCGGCTGAAAGCTCAACAGCGGCGCTCCGTATTCGGCGCCGAAATAATTGTCCTCGGCTAGAAATGCAGGGATGTACGTCGGGTTTGGTCCACGGAAAAGCGTCAGCAGGTTCCGCAGATCGTTCAGGTCGATGCGGTAGATGAAGATGTTTGGATTGCGTTCCTCCAATCCAGCGAGTTCTTGGGCGGCATCTGCAGTGAAACGAAAGTCAGCGCGCGTGGAAACAGTCTCGCTGTCCACGACCACGTCCATTTGCAACACCTGCTGAGTATTTGCACTAGAGACTTTAAGCGTATAAACGCCCGGCTCCAAATTCGAAATGGCATAGGAACCGTCTTCGGAGGTGACGACTTTAGCCAGCGGTTCTTGGTCTTTGGCCGTGACTGTGATCGTCGCTCCCGGAACCGGTCCTCCTTGGGCGTTCAGCACCTGGCCCTGAATCCCACCGTCGAAGGCCCAGGCTGGCGCTGCGAGCGAAGCAAAAAGAGTCGTGAATAAAAGTATGCGTTTCATAAGCCGGCGAAATTTTAATACAGCAGCACCGGATGTTGCCCATACTCCTTAACCTGGCTGATCTTTATTCACAAGTCTTGGCTGGTAGAGGACGAGCGCCAGTGCCCTCTTGATTCAGCAATTGGAGCGCGGAGTATAATGCCGCAAGCAATTCGGACAAAAAATGGGGAGGAGAGCGACATGCGTTCAGCGGCAGTATTGTCAAGGCACGCTTTGGCAGGTGTTCTATTCAGCATTTGTTTTGCGGTCGCAGCAATTCATGCGCAGGTGACCGCGTCTGTTTCCGGAAGAGTAGAGGACTCCACGGGGGCTGCTGTACCCGGAGCCATGGTAACCGTTACCAGCCTGGAAACGGGAGCGGGACGTACGGCGAGTACCAACGAAACCGGGACATACCGGGTGTTGTCCCTTCCGGTGGGAAGATATGAGGTAAAAGCGGAGCTGTCCGGCTTCAAAGCGGCGCGCCAGACCGGGATCAGCCTGGCGGTTGGAGAAGAGGCCGTAGTGAACCTGAAGCTCGAAGTGGGAGCAGTTCAGGACGAGGTGACGGTAACCGGAGAAGCGCCGCTGGTCAATACCACCACGGCGTCGGTTTCAGGACTCGTTGGGGAGAGAGAAGTCAAAGACCTGCCGCTCAACGGCCGTAGTTTCGACAACTTGATTACTCTCAATCCTGGGGCCGTCCTCTACAACTTCAAGGCCGGGGCGTCGGTAGGCTCCGGCGAAGGCGCCTATTTCACTGTGGCCGGCCGGCGGCCGTCCGACAATCTTTTCCTGCTGAACGGGATTGAATACACGGGGAGCAGCAACATCGGTATCACGCCGGGAGGAGTCAGCGGCCAACTGCTGGGCATTGACGCCGTCCGGGAGTTCAATGTACTCGGCGATACCTATTCGGCCGAATACGGCAAGCGCGCCGGCGGGCAAGTCAGCGTGGTCACGCAGTCCGGCTCCAATCAACTGCATGGCGCCGGATTTGAGTTCTTACGGAACAGCGCCCTGGATGCGCGAAACTTCTTTGACCAAAAGGCACTGCCGACAGACCCGCGAATCCCTCCGTTTCGGCGCAATCAATTTGGCGGCTCGCTTGGCGGGCCCATTAAAAAAGACAAGATGTTCCTGTTCGGCAACTACGAAGGGTTCCGGCATTCGCTGGGACTCAGTAACGTCGCCTTCGTTCCCGACAACGATGCGCGACAGGGCATGATGCCGTGTAACGTGATCCCTGCCGTGGACCTA
>Ga0209761_1001658_pt1 | contig 14416 bp, 10 predicted proteins | sample GraSoi013_1_40cm_4_FD_185818 | JGI IMG/M metagenome (GOLD analysis project Ga0209761, IMG submission 185818) | Grasslands soil microbial communities from the Angelo Coastal Reserve, California, USA - Sample 09_25_2013_1_40cm (SPAdes) (version 2) | ecosystem: Environmental > Terrestrial > Soil >... | reverse complement strand
GCCGGCAACTTTAGCCCAGAGATATTTATATAAAGGAAACACATGAGTACAAACATCAGTGCAATTAGACTGAGGACAGTTTTCGAACTCATGTATTGTTCGGTACGCACTTGCTGCGCCTGATCCTCGGCGCCCTGGCGCAGCTCACTAAAAGCCTTCCCGAGGCCCTGCGTGAGGCTGGCTCGCATTTTATATAGGGTGTAGGCGGCGCCGACCAGCATCCCGCCAACTGCTATAGGCCGGACAATGAACCTCCAAACGGCCGCCGCAATTGCCGCCCAATTATCGGGAGTGTCAGCGGGAAGAAAGTCCTTCAGGCGCGGCCCGAGAAAAAAAATCATGAGCGGGACCAATAATCCCCACGCCAGCACACCACCGGCAAACTGGATTGACGCGAGCCGAAGCCCGATGATGTAACCCACACCCAAATATGCAGGGCTGACGCTCGGTGCGGCCATCATGCTGGTGCCGCCCGCCGCCACGACGTTTGTGCTCCCGGCTGCTCCAAGCCGTACCTGGCTGCGGCCCAGATTGCCTACTGCGAAGTGCAGATCTTGATCTGAGGCAAATAGTCCGAAGCGGCCGAGCATGTAGACCACACCGCCAACGCCAATATTCCAAAAGAGGTATTTCGCCGCTTGCGCTCCACGCTGCCCAGCCTTGTGAATTTCCGAGGCTGCCACAGACTCAGGGAAGGGCAACTCCGGATCTTCCACCATCACGCGTCGCACCAGGGAAATGAAAAGCACTCCGAGGACGCTGCCCACCATGATTAACGCCGTAGTTTTCCAGTAGGCGTCGGCGGGGCGGAAAGAAGGCCATGCCTTCGCAATCAGGAATGCAGGGATGGTGAAAATAGCGCCAGCAGCAATGCCCTCGCCGATCGTCCCCGACGTACGAGCGATGTTCTCCTCAAGCACTGATCCCTTCCATATGCGAAGCACAGCCATTCCGATGACCGCCGCCGGATAGGTGGCTGCGATGGTGATTCCCGCGCGCAGGCCGAGGTATGCATTGGCGGCGCCGAGGATCACGGTCATCACAAGGCCCAATAGCACGGCCCGCAGGGTGAATTCCGGCATCTCCATGTTCTCAGGCACATAGGGGCGATAGCGCTTCCGGGTTTCACTAGGCGCCGAGGTGGGTGTGGTCATGAATGGGATCCTCGCAAGTGGTTCGTTCTCTTGGTTAAACGCAAGACCGCGCACGTTAGCATGCGCACGGGCAGGATTACAAGTCGGTCAGCTAACTCTTGTTCTGGACGTGGTTCGAGCACGAAGCGCACGGAGAACACGACGAAAGCCCTTTGGAATTCAGGCCTTTGTGTAACTTCGTGTCCTTTGTGGTGCGCCAAATGAGAAGACTGCCCAGTAAATGTAATTTCTCGTCCAGCGGGTCTGGTCTGGTTTTGTTATGATAATGCCGTAAGTCTTCTTCTGGCATGTCTGAGGTCTCCGATCATGCTATCCAAGCTGTTCCAATGTCAGGATTGCGGCAGTTTTGATGGGTACCGTTCGCGTCCACGGAACTTTAGCGAAAAATATCTGCTGCCGCTAGTGCTTCTGCGCCCGGTGCGCTGCGCGGACTGCTTCCGGCGGTCCTACCGCTCGATATTCGTGCAGGCACGCGAGCGTCATAGCCCTGAGGTAACGCCGCGGGTGGCCGCCTGAGAGTCTCCCGCGCGTTGCTTTGTACTTAGCCGGGCCGCTATACTGAAGTAGATTCGTCCGCCTGGAGCCCCATGCGGCGGCTGGACGAGGGAGGTTTGTCTTCAGCAGTAGTGGAGACCAATTCCGGGCTTCCGGGACCAAAGTTGTCGCGCGGCAAATGGCGTCTTCGTTGGTCTCCTCGGTGAGCGGCATCGCCGAATGCGTTTTTGCCACGTTGTTCCCCTCCGATTGCCGTCTTTGCGGCGCACCTCTGGTTAAGATTTCGCGTTTGCCGGTATGCGATGAGTGTGTGGCGCAGATGCGCCCCATTACAGGCAGCGTGTGCTCGGTGTGCGGTGAGCGGCTGGCGAGCCCGTTTGCAGCGGCTGGCGAGCGCTGTGGATTGTGCCGTCGTGCGGCGCCGCCGTTCGCCAAGGCTGCGGCTTATGGAAGCTATGATGGTGGACTGCGGGAGTTGATCCACCTGCTGAAATACGAGCAGGTTCGTCCGGCTGCGGGCGCGCTGGGCGGTATGCTAGCGGAGGCCATTTCGACTCTGGCCATGGGATCTGAGGCGATTTTAGTCGTCCCAGTTCCTCTTCATCGCCGCAAGCTGCGGCAGCGGGGATTCAATCAGGCGGAACTGATTACGCGCGCGGCGCTGAAGCAGATCGGCGGGGAGCGCTTCGCATTAAAGCCCGGCATTTTGCAACGCCGGCGTGAGACGCAATCGCAGATTGGGCTGACCCGCCACCAGCGGCGCGAGAACATGCGCGGAGCCTTTGCGGTCGCGAACCCATATGCGGTAAAGGGTCAGGAAATCCTTATCGTCGATGACGTATTTACGACGGGGACAACGGTTTCCGAATGTGCGCGGGTTTTGCGGCGCTCAGGAGCATCTAAGGTGTATGTGGCTACGGTCGCGCGCACGCTCAAGCCGGAAGCGCGGTTAGTGGAATTGCCTCGAGAGGTAGAGATGCAGGCGATCGCGGCTGCAGGGTAGCAACGACGCAGAGAGACGCGGACGAGGACAGCCCGCGCTACAGCCGCCGGGACGGCGGCGCTACGATCATGTCAGGGAAGTGGAACAACTCGGTGAGCGGCACGAGCAGATTGCATGTGCAGGCCGCGGCCTTTGTGGGTGTGCATCCGGAGAGCAACGGGCACGTTCTGCATGCGCCGGTGCTGGTGCTGAATGCGTCCTACGAGCCGATCAATGTGTGTGCGGCGCGCCGTGCGATTGTGCTGGTGCTGAAGGGCGTCGCGATGACGGAGGAAGAGAATGGGCACTTCTTGCACGCTGCGCGCCTGGCGATTCGTGTGCCGTCGGTGATTCGGTTGCTCGAATACCGGCGCATTCCGCACCAGAGCCGCGCGCTTTCGCGCAAGAACATCCTTTTGCGCGACCGCAATACCTGCCAGTACTGTGGCGAGGTTCTGCCTTCAAGCGAGCTGACTCTGGACCATGTGGTCCCGCGGTCCCGCGGAGGCACGTCTACGTGGGAGAACCTGGTGGCTTGCTGCCATCCGTGTAACCGGCAAAAGGGAAATCAATTCCCAGCAGAAGCCGATATGAAGCTGATGCGCGAGCCGCGCGCATTTAATCTCCACACCAGCCGCCACATCATGCGTTTGATGGGCCGCTCGGATGATAAGTGGAGAAAGTATTTGTTCTATTAGCTGCCAGCTTTTAGCCGTCAGCTATTAGCTTAGATCCTTGGCGCGACCAACTTGACGGCCCGACACCTGCATCACTTTTTCTGGTAATCGGTAAACTTTAGCACCTGCTTAATCCGCACATCGCCGGTGCGAAAGGCGAGGGTGTCGTCTGCGGAAGAGAACGTCGGAAACCAGTATTTCCCTATCTGCTCGCGCCAGGTGGCGAACTGCGGAAATAGATTCTCCTGCACTTTCTTCTTTTTTACGATCCGAATGTCGGGGACTGATTTGCCTTTATTTTTCACGATCTGGAAATCCTGATCGTCCACCCAGAGCCGTCCTTGAAAATAGCGTTTACCTTTTTCCAGTCGCTTGGGCGCGATGTCGAACACAAAGCAATGCAACTCATCCACTTTTTGTTGCCCGACATAAAGCAGGTTGTATTGCGGGAGCTCATCGCTGCTGATGGTGAATGAGGCGCGGGTCTCGAGATCATCTACATCTTCGGGTGACAAAACGATGCTGGATTGGGGCGCGAGCACCACGGTTTTCACACGTTTGCCCTGCACGTAGCTGATATCTGCAACCTGGCGGTATTCCCCAACCACCTGGTCGCCATCCATCGCCTGGAATTGCACCGACTGCCGGAACGTGTACTGCTCACGCAATTGCTTCCACTCTCTTTCTTTGGCGGCGAAGCGCTCAATGATTGCGTTTGCAGTGATGTCTTTGGGTTGAGATGGATCCAATTCACCATCTTGTGCGAGTGAAGCGGGGCAGAAGCAGACGAAGGCTGCGAACAGCGCGGCGAGGATCCGCCGCAGTTTCCAGTGCCAGCGGACGCGCATGGCCGATTAGTTTAGCGAAAGCGAGCGACAGATGTAAGTGGGTTTGCTGATGGCCACATGCTGCGTAAGAACTCTGGGTTGGCTATTTGGGAAGGGCGTCAGTTTCCTGGCGCCGGTAAACCCCTTTAAGTTTTGTCATTCCGAACTGCGTTAGCGGTGAGGAATCTGCTTTTCACGAATTTTTCCGCAGCCTGATAAATTCTTACTGCGGCTGATCCGGCTTTTGGGCTGGCGGCGCGCCCGGCACTTCCTTTCCTTCGTAGGTGACCTTCACCTTGGAGCGGAAGCGCTGATAATTCGTATATTTCACGATCTCGCGGATGTGAACATCCTGATTGGAAAAGTGCAGCGTGTCATCGGCTTTGGTATAGGTGGGAAACCAGTACTTGCCGTCAATCTGCTCGCGCCAGGTGGTGAACTTGGGGAATAGATTTTCGTTGGATTTCTTTTTGCGGATATCGGGGACGGTCTTGCCGTAAGTTTTCACGATCTGGAAATCGTGATCATCGACCCAGATGCGCCCCTGAAAGTAACGCTTCTTGCCTTCGATTCTTTTGGGAGCGATATCGAACACGTAGCAGTGCAGTTCGTCTTCCTGCTGCTGCCCAGCGTAAAGAATGTCGTACTCGGGAATCTCGTCGCTGGTGAGGACGAAAGGCAGGCGGTTCTCGATGTCATCGACATCTTCTTGCGTCATCGAGATGCGCTGAAGCGAGGACTCGGGCGCATAAACGACCGTTTTGACTTTGTGGCCCTGATCGTCAAAAGTGACGTCGAAAGTTTGTGCATATTCACCGTCTATCGTGTCCCCGTCGACGGTCTGCACTTTTACTGTTTGGCGATAAGCGTACAAATCCAGGGCTGCCTTGAATTCCTTTTCTGTCGCCGCGAACCGTTTAATGACTTCGTCCGCCGTAACTCCCTTGGGCTGGGCGGGATCAAGCGGTCCTTCCTGAGCAAACGCTTGCAAAGCAGGAAAGATGACAGTAGTGGCCACAAGCAACGCGAGACGCGACTTGAATTTCATAGAGATTAGTGTAGTGAACGGCAAGAAAACGTGCTGAACACTGCTGCCCTCCCGCATCCATGCCCTCTCCGCTCAGGGGGCGGGATACAGGAGAGCTGCAGTTCTGCCTATAAAATTAGATGCGATGAAAACTCAGGAGTTGCCGGGAAAGTTCGCGTCCCGAGAGAAGCTGCTTTGTTCGAACGAAACAGGCGGCCCGCGCAGGAGGAATAGATCATCGAGTGTCCCTTCGAGCCGAAAGAGACTTGTAGCTCAGCCGCTCTGCGCTTACCTGCGGGTTTAGCGGCCAGAATGACTGCAACTGGAATGGCAGCGTGCTGGTCCCGGCGGAGGCGCTGCCTTGAATCTCAACCGCGCCTTGCGCGCCTCCGCTGGAAGGCTGAATATTCACGAGTCCGGAGCGATCGGACAAAAGAGATCCGTGTGACGATGCGATAATCACCGGCGCCGGATTCGGGTTGATAACAATTCCTCCGATTGAGATCACAGGCGGAGTAGGCGCCAAGCGAAATACGACCTCCTGGAAGGATACAACCGCGCCAAGCACAGGGTTGGGAGGGGTAGCTGAATCGGTCGCGCGAACGATTACCGGTCGAAAGTTCTGGCCCACCGTCGAGGCTTGGTTTCCCCCCGATAAGGCTTCCAGCTTGAGTGATGAAGCTGGCACAGCAACTGCGAAGAAGCTTTGGCAAGGCTTGCTGCCCGGTTGCACGCAGGCGCTGACCTGCAAGCTTGCGCCGAGTGCCGGGACGTGAAGCGCGGTAGTGGCGTATCCGTTGGCGTTGGTCGTCGCATTTGCGGGATTGAGCGTGGCCGATCCTTGCATGACCTGAAACGTTACCGTGCTTCCGCTAACGGGCGCACCGTTGGAGAGAACGCGGGCGGTCAGCGGCATATCGAGGGTTGCGCCTTGAGCAATCCAGGCGAATGGCGAGGGAACGGAGATGTCCAGAGAAGATGATGTGGCAAGTAGGGTGGTCTGCACCGATTGCGGACTCAAATACGATGCTGGTGCGAGTACTGCGCTAATGCTGATGGTTCCGGCGGTAAATGGCGTCACGCGCGTGGAGGCTTGCCCGCTTTGATCGGTGAGAACAGTGCAACTGCTGGCGCCGTTGCATGCGGAAAAAGAAACGGCAGGCGTGGCAGTGAAGAATACGCTGGCGCCGCTCACCGGAGTCACGCCATCGGCTGCGACCACCCTTATGCGAATTGGGTTTACCGCTTCGCCGCCGACTGGAGTTGCCGGGTTTGATCCTGCGACCAGCTTGATCGTGTCGGTTGGACCAGCTCCGTAAATGAGGACATTCGCCATGGCGGAGGATGATCGCGTTGCGGGATCAGCTAACGCTAGATTCTGTACTCCGTCTGCCATCGCGGGGGCGCTGAGAATCACCTGATTCGCAGAAGCCGCGAGCACTGCTGCATTCAGAGTTCCGGCAACAGCAACAGTGTTCGCGCGAAATCCCACGCCTTGGACAGTGAGCGGAGTACCGCCCGCTACACTAGCCCGGGCCGGACTCACGTTGTCGGCATAAAAGACTCGAGCGCGATAGCGGTAGTCAGGGCGACCATCTCCGCGGTAATCGAAGATTCCGAGCCGGAAGGTAGTTGCGGCTTGCAAGATGGCGTCGAGTCGTGTCATGCCGAAAGTCAGGGTGTTGAATGCCAACGGCGTGTTGGCTGGAGCCGGAAAAGTTCCGGGATCAGACAACCCCCACATACCGATCACGGGCTGGGCTTTGCTTTCGGTGATGGCGCGGGATTCGTCCAGAGCGGTGACTTCAACGGAGAGAGTCCGATTATTCTGTCCGGAGAAAAAGAAATAATCAGAGTTGTCGCTTCCGCTAAGCGAGCCGCCCCAATTTCCACCCGCAGGCAGCGGCGCAGGAGATGAATAGCTCGTGGGCTCGAACCAGTCCTGCTCCTGAATGGTGCTGTTTTGCATGAGGATGTCCTGCGCAGTGTCACTGCCCAGGCTCGTAGTCACAATAATGGGTTGCGCGGTGCCAGAGGGGTGCACTTGCCAGGGCCCGTAGGGTCCAACCAGCTGCGACCATGTGGGATCGACCGGCTCCACGGTTAATTGATATTGCGCGCTGCTGGTGCCATTTGGGATCTCCAATCCGGCGAGGTCGAAAAAACCTTCAATCGCCGGATCATCGGAGCCGAAGCGATCGAATCTTTGCCCAGTGCTGTCTGTGAAACCAGTCGCCGGATTCCCGGCATTTCCGTGGAACAAGAAGCCAGAAACTGAAGTGGCCACAGAAGCACCTGAGGGCTGGCCGCTGGCGGGATCAATCCATCGGGCTACTACGTTTACACCCTGCATAGGCTGTGCTGGCTGGCCGTTCGAGTCTACAAAATAAACTGAGCCGTGAATGCGGACGGCACTGCTTGACAGAATTTGCTTGCCCGGAAAACTCGGCTGATTCTGAGCCGTCACGGGATACAGGCGCGAGATAGCAGCACGGTCATCCATTTTGGGTTGATCGGCATTGGGGAAGCACAGCGAGATGGGCACGCAGTTGATTGGGTCGAGCGCGTGCATGATAGTCAATCCGGCAAAATCACCCGATGTGGGCGCAGGAGTGCGCGTAAACACATTGACGTTAGCCTGCGACCAATCCAGCCCCACAACTCGGCCCAGCACGCGTACCAGGCGATATTTCACGTCGGGGAGTTGATCAGAAGTCTGTGCGCAGTTTCCGTTGAGGACGACCACCGCGTGCAGCAGATGGCCGTCGGTGCTGAAATTATCGACGCCGCCGAATGCCGCATTGCTGAAGCAGGATCCCGCGTCGCCAGCACCCTGCCCTAGGAGCGCGCTCGTGACGCTACCATCGGCATCGTAGACGATTCCCACAGGCGTGCTCACCGCGGTGGGAAGAATATCGGCAGGCATGGTGACCACGCCGTTGGTCACGGAGACCTTTGTGCCGTTTACATCTTCAGCGAGATGCCCGGCCAGTGTGGATGAAACTGCTGCGGTCGGAACCGCCGTCCAGCGGCTGAAGGCGTCGGCAACAAAGGAATCGGCATTGGCACCCAGGAGTATGGGGCTGAGATCGCCCTGATCGGTGTAGTAGTTGATTACGCCCTGTGACCAGGTAAGTGGTGTGCCTTTTGTGGTTGGGTCGAAGTAGCTGACGCCAGCCACGTAACGCGGACCGCCCGCCAATGCGGGTTGTGGAGCAATTACTGAGAGCACGACGGAGAGAGCAACACAACTGAGCAGCCCATCAATTAATCTTAGAAGCATTTTGCTTCGTGTACCTTCGTGTCCTTCGTCGTTAACGAACCTGCTCATGCTCGTTCTCTGAAGCATGCAGGATTGCATGGGCAAACTCGCGCGGGCTGACGCGGGTTCTTCCGGCAAACTGCGATTGCGCGCGGTTGATGGAAATAGGTGTGCGCCGCAGGTCGTGGATGTGGATCTTCCCGTCATGATCCACCACAAATTGCCCAAGTGGGCCACCGACTGGGCTGGTGAATCCCAGTTTGCTGGCGGGATAAAGAAAGAGGAGTACCCGTTCACCGGGCCGGTAACGCTCGCCGGAGTTCCACAGGCCGGACCACTCACGGATGGTGAGAATCTCCCCAGCGCGAACGCCTCGAATGGCCTGGTCCACACGAAAGCTGACTTGCGTGAAAGCAATCGCGTTTTCACCCGCGGTCGTTCTCTGAATCTTCAAGACTGTTCCGGAGAAGATGTATCCGGAGTTGCGAGTGAACTGATTAAAGTTATCGACCTGAGCACCCGGCCTGCGCTGTGCAACCGCGAAAATCGCAGGCAAGAGCAAGAAGCTAGTGACGGCAATTTTTCGACGGAGAAGTCGCATCGCATTCCTTTGTGAGCTGAAGTCAATACCGGCGGGGAGCAGAACGATGCTAGTCAAAACAGGAGTTGCGGGATGTGCGGAGTGTCACAAAAGGATGTGACGGGTGAACTTTCCCGAAGTGGGAAAATCCGAGCGAGAAGGTTTTGTACGCTATATTCTGACGTGCCGCTGGGCCGAGAGATGCGCGCCCGTCAGCAGCAGCAACCCGGAGAGGAATGCCCAAAACATGAGGCTCACAGACAGCGCAAAAGGACCGTAAACCTCCTGAAAATCCAAGCGGGGGAGCGCCAAAATGTAGGCATACTTCAGAATCTCCGATAAGAGGCCCATGATCACCGCTGAGGGAACAACACTACTTGCGGGCACTTTGCCGTTGGGCAGCACCCAGTAGATCAGGAAGAAAATTGCGATGCTGGCGGCGATCGCGAAGATTTTCATAATCAGAAATCCCGCCAGCCTGAGAACAAAGGCAGCGTGCCCATGCAAGGACGATTCCAGCAGGGCCACGTTGCCGGCAGTGAGCGCAATGGAGAGCAAGGCCAGGATGCCGCAACTACACGCCAGCCCGAGCGCGATGAGCTGATTTCCGAGATAGGAACGATTATTTGGGAACTTCCAAATACGATTCAGTGCCACCTCAAGCGGCATGAAGATTCCAGTGGAGGTAATAAGAAGTATCACAAGAGAGACGATTTGGGCGCGATGGGGCGCGCCCACCAGAGCATTTAAATTCCGGATCACGAATTCCTGCAGCAGTTGAAGCACGGTTTCGTACATGACGGTGGAATGGAATACGCGGCGGATGATGGTCATGAGCAAAAGCACGAAAGGGAAGAATGACAGGATGGCGTTGGCGGCAACCGAGAAAGCAAACGTATGTACCTCGGTGCGTAACAAATATTTCACCGTGGATAGCACCAGCCCGAAACGGGAATTGGGTGCCGCCCAAGTGGCCGCAGCCGACTTTGTCGGGACCGAAAGACGGTAGCGATTTAGCATTTTGTTCCCATGCTATCAAATAGTTGCGGGCCTTCTTTTAAGTATCACTCCCATTTTGAGACGAGAGCCGCACGCGGCTGTGTTTCCACCTCGTGAAAATGGCTTAACTGAAACGTTTCACTCCGCACTTTTATCTTCTTGCCAGAATGTATGTTCCTGAATATTATCTTCTGCTCGTTGCTGAAATTTAGCAGTGAGATGTAGGTTGCGGTTGATCTTTTGTGTCTCGCTGTCAAAAACTCGCGCCAACCAGGACGGGCTCCGGAGCTTTGCGCCGCACATTCCAGTGTGGGCGCAAGACTCAAGGTGCCTTTCTTGTTGCGGGAGTTGGGAGCCACGGACTTCAACTGGGTTGTGCTTCCGCGTTCTTTAAGGGGGGTTGTTGAAGCAAGAGCTTCGCGAAGAATCGGAAGTTAATCTACCGAGAAGCGAAAGGAGTAATTTGTGAGAGAGAAGGGCACAGTAAAGTGGTTCAACGGAGCGAAAGGCTATGGTTTCATTCAGCGCTCTACCGGGGAAGACGTTTTCGTCCATTTTTCGGCCATCCAGGAAAATGGGTATCGCACACTCAATGAGGGCGAAACGGTGGAGTTCGATCTGCTGAAAGGTCCCAAGGGCTTCCAGGCCGCGAACGTTGTCCGCGTGTAAGCAGCTCCAAGAAACCACAATCGGCACCCTCTCAGCTTCCCCTGAGAGGGTTTTTAACAGCAGGCAGGACTTTCTCCCGGTAAACTTATACGTTTTGTCATTCCGAACCGCTTTAGCGGTGAGGAATCTGCTGCCGCTAGTTTTTCGCAGCCTGTAAGAGCTAGCCGCTAACACTGCTTTACTGGATCTCCAGCGACACCAGGTCTCCGTCGGCTTTTCCGCCGGCTCTGTAGTTGATCGCGACGGAGCGGTCTTTCCAATCGCAAGAGAATTCGTCGGCGCCGATCATGGTGATGGATTTGTAGTCCTCGGAGCGGAGTTTCAGAGTCTTCTTGCCGGCGACAACAGTTAAAACCGCGATGGGTTCCTGTGCGCAATCCACGCTCACGAGTTTGCCTTTCAGGAACTGCACTTTTCGTTTATCGATTTGTGACGCTGCTGGCCCTCTGAGTTCGTGCTCGCTGCTAGGTTCTTCGCCCGTATCTGCCGTTTCTTGCTTGCTGTGTTTTGGCTCGTCTGGAGGCTTTGGCGGCACCGATGCCACTTCGGTTTGCGGCAGCACGCCGTATTTCTTTAACGTAGGCAGGTTTTCCAGATTTTTCTTCGCTGCCTGCGCAACCTGCGGATTTTGACTAGTCTTCAGGTTCTCAAGCAGGGCCGCGGCGTCATCCCATTGCTTCGCTGCCATGTAGACTCGAGCCATATTCAGCGGATACGTCTGATTGCGCGGGCTCAGCTGTGTGGCGGTTTTCATCGCCTCCATCGCAGAGCGAATTCCACCTCCCTCAAGTCGCGCCATTGCGAGCAAGTTGTAGGCCTCGGCGAAATCGGGATCCCAGTCGAGGACGGCGCGAAGATCCTGAATCATGTTTGCCAGACCACGAAAAGATTCGCCATTCCCCTGTCGCTGACGGTATTTAACGAGCGCCTTGTAGTAATGCAGCCAAGGATCACGGTCATCAAGCTCTGTCGCCTTGTCTAATTCTTCTGTGGCTTGATCGAATTCCTTCTTCTCCATGTGATCCCAAGCCAAAGCACGATGTGCGACGGCATTCTCCAACTTCGGCTGGCCTATGATCGATTGAAGTTCCTTCACAGCCTGCTCGCGGTGCTCGGGCAGGCGCAATGCCGCTTCGGCGAGGAATGCCTGCGCGTCTGCTTCTGAAACGGGCTGGACGCTTGCGCCGATTTCTTCAGGGCCAACCACCGAGAACTGATAAATCTCGCCGCTAGCATTTGTGGTTCCGGGGCGATTGGCGGCGTCTTCAGCCTGGAACAGCGGGGCGAGAGAGCGGAAATAATCCTTTACTGCTTGCTCCAGTTGCGAGGAACTCATTCCGTAGGCCTGCTGGATGGCTTGTTCGACTGGCATTTTCTGGTTCTGCGCCAGACCGAAGTACGTTCCCGTTTCCGACAGCTTGTTTTTATTGAGCAGGTAATGCATCACGATCCACGACTCGGCATAGAAGAGCGTATTGTGAGAGCCTTCCTGATAATTGGCCGTGTCGTGACGCATGGTGAACAAATCAGGAATCGTCAGCCATACTGGAGCGCTGAGCAGCGCGGTCAGCGACTTCGGAGGGTTGCGAACCTCAGTCTGGTTGCCGATCAGATCCTCCCGCCAGGAGAGATTCAGCTCCGGGTCGCTGCCCATCTGTGCCTGTTTGTTCTCCAGACGGAGGCTGGAAAAATATTCGGCGAAGCCTTCATCGAACCACCCTGGAGTGGGCGGATAATTGTAGTTCAGCAGCAGGTGAGCAAATTGATGGGAAATGGCGCGCCAACTGTCATCGGCAAATAGGTCCAGTACGATGTAGTTGCGATCGTCACCAGCAAGAAAGAAGCCCGGAGCAGAAATTGGCTGGTTGTGAACAAAAGGCGCGAGCTGAACGTATTCCTTGTCACTCTTGACTGCGATGATCTCGAGCGGTTCGGGCATTCTGACGCGGGTCTTCATGAGAAGCTGAGCGAACACAGCGCGCATCTGCTCGAAGCGCAGGATTACTTCGCGGCCTCGTTTCTCTCCGGCATCGGTGAGAACAGAAAAATGACTGGAGCTGACGCGAATCCACGGTGCTTCAGCGGCGTGGGCAGAGATCGTGCAGAAAAGCAGGAATGCTAGAACAACGCTGCGGAGCATAGTTACGCCGAAAGAATGGAATAAAGTTGATGCTAACACGATGGAGTAGCGCCGTCGTCTCGCCGGCTGTCCGGGCGGGCGTCCGCGCCCGCCCCAAAGATCGACAAAGCGAAGATCGACAAAAAACAATGGCCTCCGGTTCTCGACCACGGAGGCCATCTTCACCCTCTACTTACCCACTTTCGGCTGGCGGCGTGAGCCAGCCCAGAGGGTACCCCGAACCTTAAACCCTACTCTGGTTAGAACAGAAGCGTAGTGAGTTGGTTGCCTGTAAACAGCGCAGATAGGCGCTGGCGTTCTCGGCCGTGCGGACGCGCTTTTATTGGCGAACATTCGTAGCTGCAACGAAAGAGGCCCAACGAAAACGCATACGATTTTGAGGCTTTTGCCTGATCGAACGTAAACCCTCTGCGGAAAAAAGTGGGCCAGATCCCTATTTGATCGGGCGCAGACGGTAGTCTCTAAACATACAGGGATCTCCATTTTTCTCATCGCACGCCGCAAGGATTAGATTGGTCATCTCTCGGGCGGTCACGAAGTGTGTCTGAAACCCACCACCACGTCCAGCGTCCGCCAGATTGTGCAAAAAATTCTGCATAGGTGGACCTAGCAAAGCTGGAGTGCTGCGGGGATCCATGCCATGGCAGTGGAGTTTAACAAACAACCACTCGAGGCATCCCTGCACTGTGATTGCCGCACGTTGCCAGAGGTGAAGCCGTTGCAGAGCTGGTGGATTGGCGCCGCTCAGCTCCGAGTTTTCCAAAGCTGGAAAAATCCTTCGCTTCCGGCGTGAGAAATCTAGCATGAGCGGCCCCTGGACAAGGATAGGGAAAACCTGAGGTCGTCGGCCGCGAGCGAGATCTCTTCCATGCCGATGAGGAGCTCGCCGTTCCAAGGGTTCGACACACTCATATAGCGCATTTATCTTGCTAACTTGTCCACGGCTGGGGGCCGACGGCATAGTGAAATCCGCATAGCACCCAGTCTCTGCCAAGATCTGCATTTCACTATCGACGCCGCAGAAATGATTTCCAGCCGAGTTTGCTAGCGCCCAGTTTCCATGGACAAATGCATACCGGGGAACGCCAGAATCGTCCAGGCGAGAGAGGCAGCCGTGCTGGACCAACCTGTCTCGAAAACCTACAAGCAAATTGCGTGTGTTTTCTGCCGTATCAGGAACTTTCATCCCGTGATGTAGATGAATCTCGATTTCTCCCCACCCGTTACGGCAGTGCTCCGCGAGCAGGCTGATAATGTCCGAATCGTAGTGTTCAGCCGGGTAGAAGTAAGTATGACGAAATGTATGCCCATCGCTGTCGCGGCAGGAATCGAAGCTTGTGGGGTACTGTTGACACCAGGCTTTCACCCGGCGTAATTGCTCCGTGCGGCTGGCGTACACACCTAAATTATGCGGCAAAATGTAGGGCTCAAAATGGTCAGCCAACGCTAGGATTAAATGAGGCGGAACAGAGGAGTGAGCACGGCTTATCGTCTGCTGCCATGCGTATGTTGATATCCACTTGAAACTGGACAGGATTTTTATGGAGTCCCAGTTCGCGAAGGGCATCAGATTCTTCATCACGTGTCGCAGGTAGTCTCAGATA
>Ga0209761_1001657_pt1 | contig 14416 bp, 7 predicted proteins | sample GraSoi013_1_40cm_4_FD_185818 | JGI IMG/M metagenome (GOLD analysis project Ga0209761, IMG submission 185818) | Grasslands soil microbial communities from the Angelo Coastal Reserve, California, USA - Sample 09_25_2013_1_40cm (SPAdes) (version 2) | ecosystem: Environmental > Terrestrial > Soil >... | reverse complement strand
GCAAACGCCGGCCGGAATCTGACATCAATGATGTGGTTGTATCTATTGAGCCGGATCTCGCGAGCAGGGCGGAATACAGCCGTGCGCTCGAAACAATTCGCGGTGCACTGGGAGGCATGTCAGCGCCTCAACGCGCGGCGCTTGAAATGGCTTTCTTCGACGGGCTCACCCATACCGAGATTGCAGCAAAAACCGGCGAACCTCTTGGGACGATAAAGACTCGCATTCGCGCAGGCCTGGTGACCCTGCGCAAGGCTTTCAATCCATGAACGTGCACGAACAATTCGCGGATGATCTCTCGCTGTACGCGCTGGGCGCGCTGGATGGCGCGGAACGTCAGGCGGTCGAAAAACATTTGCAGGAATGCTCCGCCTGCCGACGTGAACTTGAGCATTTGCGAGGAGATTTGGCCCTGCTGGCCCTATCGGCAAGCGGGCCGAAACCTCCATCGCGCTCCCGCGATCGCCTTATGGCCGCAATCGCAAAAGAACCACGGCGAGCCCAGGTTCGTCGACGAAAGCGCAGCGCTTGGTGGAATACGTTGGAATGGGCGGCTGCGGTTGTGGCCGTTGTGATCGTCGTTCTGTTAATGCGTCAAAATACCGATTTGCGCCGGCGCGTAGCGGACCTCGAAACCAATTCGACAAAGCAAGACCAGCAGTTGCTTGAGGCGAAGCAACTGCTTGCCACATTGACCTCTCCGGATGCCGCGCGTTTCACTTTGGTCGCAGGGAAAACTCCTCTGCAGCCACAAGGGAAGGCCATTTACGTTCGCAGCAGCGGCACGCTTGTGTTTCTTGCCAGCAATATGCCGGCGATCCCTCCGCAGAAGACTTACGAGTTGTGGTTAATCCCGACAAGTGGCGCGCCGATTCCAGCCGGCCTTTTCACGCCGGACGCTCACGGCAGCGCAGCGGTGATCAAGCCACCACTGCCAACGGGCGTGGAGGCCAAGACCTTCGCTATCACGGTCGAGCCCGAAACAGGGTCTTCCGCACCTACTTCACAGCCTATTATGGTGGGGGCCGGAGGCTAGCGGTAAGTTATGCCAACTTCTCCGCGCGGCAGCTTCAAATTTTTTATCAGCGGAGCAGAGGGTATTTCCAGCGTTATCCGCGACCAGCGCCGCAAAGGTTTGCGTATCGCCAGCAACACTCCCCCGGTGCTTTCGTTGAGCAAGGTCGGGCATCACCGTGGGTCAGGTGATCGCATTTGCTCACCAACTCGGCTACCGTCGCCCCCACAACATCGAAACTGCTTTCTCCCAGAGTCCGGACGCCCGCCTGGGACGCCACCCGTGATTTCGAACAACCTGAAATTTCTCCGGGACGTCCAAACACAAAACTGCAACGAGGCGGTGGGATCGGCCTTCAGCACCTATCGCGCCATCGCTCGTGGCGTTAGATTACCGGAGACACCCAAGCGGATTGCGACAACCAGTCCATTCCCGGTTGCTCACCGGCCTACTGGTTAGTGCCGTGCTGCTCCAGGCCCGCGCGCTCGAGGCGGAACAGATCCCCGTGCGTTTTAAGGAAGGTACGGTCCATGGATTTCTCGTGCTGCGCACCCCAGCAAGGCGAGACGCTCGCTGCCGGGGACCTCATTCAGGTTATTCGCGGAGATCGGCTTATATCTGAACTAGTCTTTCACTTCAAAGACGGCTCGGTCGATGACGAAATTACTATCTTTTCGCAACGCGATCACTTCCGCCTCCTCAGCAGCCACCACGTGCAGAAGGGCCCGGCGTTCCCGCACCCGATGGACGTTTCGATCGATGGATCAACCGGCGAGGTCCAGGTACGGTCCACCGAAAACGGAAAAGACAAAGTTCAGACTAAGCATCTTGACCTTCCGCCGGATTTGGCCAACGGACTGATCCTCACCGTCCTGAAGAACATCCGCCCCGATACGCCGGAGACGAAACTGTCCTATCTTGTGGCCGCGCCAAAGCCGCGCCTCGTGAAACTCACCATCACACCCCACGGCGAGGACACGCTTACCACCGCTGGTTCACCTCATCGAGCGACGCATTATGTCGTGAAGGTGGAGCTTGGCGGCGTCGCCGGAATCGTGGCGCCACTCATTGGCAAGCAGCCACAAGACACGCACGTGTGGATTCTTGGCGGGAAAGCTCCGGCATTCGTGAAAATGGAGGGACCACTATACCAGGGCGCTGCGATCTGGAGAATCGAGCTGACGAGCCCGGTGTTGCAACTATGCAGGTATCCAGCCGTATTGCGTGTTGCTGGGTATGAGAGCGCCGGACTGTTTATACATCCGACGTAACTTCTCGATGTAATCGCCCGGCACGGGATTGCGCTTAGTCTCTGGATCGACGCCGTACACCTGCGCGGCGTTGAGGCCGAAGATGCGCCGCTTTACTTCATCGCTCAGCGGTTTCCAACCAAAACGCTTCATCAGCTGGTCGGGCATTTCCAGCCGGCGAAAAGCTTCGATCTGCCACTGCGGTGAGCCCCACCAGATCGAGTCCGTTCCCCACAAGACGTGGTCGGGACCGAAGGCGTCGATGATCATGCCCACGACATATGCCGCAAGCAGCGGGCTGCTCGAAATCATCATGGCGAAGGTGCTCCCCATCTCCATATAAATGTTGCTCACCTGGGGGTTCTCCTTCTTCCAACTGCAGATATCTGAGACCCACGGGATATAGCCGGTCCTTTTGAATCCGTCCTCTGCAGCCGGAAGTGCGTCCTCCAGCCCCTTGAAACCGGAGTGATAGACCAGGAAATTGAGATCGGGAAAATCTTTGGCTGCGCCCGTGACGTCCATCGGGCTCCACCATTTAAGGTCACCGGGGAAGGGCAGACCCTTGTGCACACAGATGTTCTTGATCCCCTTCTTGCGGGAATACTCCAGCGCCGGGTAGGCCAGCTTCTCGTCGTCTAATCGCCAGCCTTCTTTGCCCTTGGCCCGGGCTACGCCGCTGTATCCCTTCCACGCCTCGATCTTGAGCTTTTCCGTCTGGGCATGCATGTATTCGAGATTCTGCTGCCCGAGATCGGGAGAAAAATACCCATGGCTGATCACTCGCGGTGAGCTGGTAAGTTCATTGATCCAGGTGCGGCTTTTGTAGATCACTTCCGGGGTGAGGACATCCGTTTCTTCCGAAGTGCCCGGCAGTGCGCTAAGCGCGACCATGTCGGTATCACTGTCCAGAAAAATTTCTTTGATGTAGTTCTCAAGGTAGGCATCCTCAATTCTGGCTTCATGTTCCTTAAGCGCGGGATTCATTTTCCTAGCCATGTCGCGCATCCCAACCACCGCCTTGAGGAAGTCTCGATCCGCGCGCGGGGCTTGATTGGGCATAGCAACGTGGTGAGTCTGCACATCGAAGATGAAAAACCGAGCCTTGTTCTCGGCCACCGCTGCGGGGTCGGACAGTTCGGCAGCCTCTAGCCGGAAGAAATGACCGAATACGCTGTTCATGGCAGCGAAGGCGAGGGCCATCCCACAGGAGGTGCGCAGGAATCGACGGCGGTCCATGCCCAAGTAACCAGCCTGGCGCTCCGCATTCGCGACGATCTCCTGTTCCAGCAGGCGTTGCCGCCCAGTCTGGGGGATGGGCACGTACTCCTCATTGGAGATAACTTGGGTGGGCACTGGCAGGTGGCGATCGAGCCACGCGTCAAGATCCGATTTACGGATCCATCCATTGTGGACTTGGGGTTTCGAGCAGGACGGAACAGTCTTTGGGTTGGGCATATTCACCACCGGCACAACTGTGAATTTTTTTATCGGCCAAAGATTACTGCTCCACGACTCGGTTTACAACTGCCATGCCCCATTTGCACCGGATGGCTTCTTCGTCAACTTGAACGGTGGCTCCGGTGCAACAACTTGTTAACCGGTTCGCACGGCGCGCACGGCAAAAACACCAACGCCGCTGTCATCATCCGCGCTGGAATCTTGGACAAAGTAGTGGCTGCTTACGCAGCCCTGTTTCCCGCAGCGTGCAGCAGTGCAGCCGTTTGCCGCTCCGGGCGAACACCATGCCACGTAAATGACCTTCGTCAGGACTGACGGTGTGGCAGGCAATCGTTCCGACAATTCTGTCGCTGCGGACGCGAAAAAAATCGACACAAGGCCTAGGCGCTATATCCGGGTCAGCACCGTATCTTCATACGCGTCACGGGTGTAGCTGCTCTCGTAACGCGCGAAGGCCGCGCGCAGGCAGCTATAATAAGAATGCCATCCCTGTCATCCATCGTCGCCCGGCGGGTCGTCGGGGTTTCTGCCAGCACGCAGTCACGCTTTTTGCCTCCGCGGAGATTTTCTGCCCGATAGATGTTAAGCCGTATTCTCGCAAGTGAATGCTATTATTTCGGCGCTATCGAGATTTGCTCCCGATTGTTGAGCTAGAAATATGGTCTTTAATGCTTTGGAGGCACAATGGCACCAGGGTTGAAAGGAGTGAATCGGCAAATCGCAATGCAAAGCTCTGTTCGAAAGTTGCCGAGCGGGCACGCCAGCATAATTGTTATTGCTGTCCTTGTGGTGCTGATACGCGGAGCTGTTTCTGCCCAAACCGGAGTGGATGCAGCAGGAGCGCAAACCGCGACAGTTCATGTGGACACAACACGAGGCCACAGCATCAATTCATTCGATCCCGACAGCGCTCTCGGCAGTTCGATTGATGTCCTGTCTCGCATGGGCATAGATAAAGTGTACACCCCACATATTGTCCAGGAGTCTCTCTCCGCAGGCTGGGGACCGATCACCTACCGCAACAACACCGAGCTCCGCATGGCCGCCTGGCACTGGACGGAAAATGGGACCTGGAGCGATGCCGCACACCGGAGTGGATACTTCACCGGCAGCACCGAGCTCAAGGACCCGATCAAATACATTCTTGCCTACGCGCTACCCCACCGTGGTTTCGCCACCAGCGGCGATCGTCCTCTGCCCGGCCAGAATCTCACATATTGGAAAAGCAATCCGTATCTAGCCAGCAAGTTCACCGGCGAAAACGACGGGCTGCATCCGCAGTGGGTGGTCGTGGACCTGAAGGCCGAGAAACCAGTGAGCGCTGTCCGCATCGCCTGGGCCAGCCCTTATGCCACGAACTACCAGGTCGAATATTGGACGGGTACAGACGCACTCGACTTCGATGCGGGCCCCAAAGGTGCATGGAAGGTTTTCCCCTCAGGTATGTTGAAGAATGCCCAAGGCGGCACGGTCACCCTGAAGCTTGCCGATGTGCCTGTCTCCACACGGTACATACGTGCCTTGATGACACAATCCTCGAACACTTGCGACGAGCATGGATCGGACGACGTCCGCAACTGCGTCGGCTATGCCATTCAGCAAATCACTGTGGGTACGATGGATAACAGCGGGGCTTTTGTCGAGGCGCCGAAGGATCCCAACGAGAAACGAACTACGTATTGCGTTTCGTCGATTGATCCGTGGCATTCCTCTGATGATGTGAATGATAGTGGAAATTACCAGCACAGCGGCTTTGATGTTTTTTTCAGTAGCGGGCTTACGAACAATCTTCCGGCGATGATTCCAGTCACCATGCTCTACGGCACGCCAGACGATGCGGCTATGCAAATTGCCTACCTGGAAAAGCGTGGCTACCGCGTCGGATATATAGAAATGGGGGAGGAGCCCGATGGCAAGCACGCCATGCCGGAAGATTATGCCGCGCTTTACATCCAATGGGCCACGGCCATTCACAAGGTCGACCCCACGCTCAAGCTGGGAGGACCAATCTTTGAGGGTGTAAACGAAGACATCCGAGTGTGGCCCGACTCCCAGGGGCGAACCTCCTGGATGGGGCGCTTCGTGGCTTATCTGAAGGCGCGCGGCCGCCTTTCTGACCTGGCCTTCGTCTCGTTCGAGCACTACCCTTTCAAACCGTGCACCATCACTTGGAAAACTCTGTACACCGAACCGCAACTCATGAAGCACATCCTGCAGGTGTGGAGAGCTGACGGCGTACCGCGGGACACACCGCTGATGGTGACGGAGAGCCACCTTGCTGCCAGCCTCACCGGGCCAATGAGCACGATCTTCGCAGCGCTGTGGCTAGCGGACAATGTCGGCTCCTTCTTTGAAGGAGGAGGCTCCGCCTTCTATCACTCACCCATCCAGCCCGAAGGCCTCCAGAACACTTGCCTCGGCTGGGCCACGTGGTCGAATTTCGTGTCTGACGAAAATTACCAGATCAAAGGATATACTTCGCTCTATTATGCGGCACACATGATTAATCTAGAGTGGGCGCAACATCGCGCCGGCGTTCATCACATGTTTCCTTCCTCCACTGATATCAAGGACAGCGACGGCAATGTGCTGGTCACCTCTTATGCGGTGCATCGTCCGGACGGGAATTGGTCTCTAATGCTGGTTAATCGCGACGAGATCAATCCGCAAAGGGTCCGCGTTACATTCGAAGATTCCAGGAAGAAGCGGAATGCTTCCTTTGCCGGTCCAGTGACGCTCGTGACTTTCGGAAGCGAACAGTACGTCTGGAAAAACGACGGCCCGAACAGCCATGCTGACCCCGACAATCCCCCGGCTGCCACTGCTATCCTGGCGAGCTCACAAACCACGTTCACTCTCCCTAAAGCCTCTATCACGGTCCTGCGCGGTAAGGTGGCTGGTCTGGAGGACTGAATCGAGCAGTTTAAAAGCCTATACTGGACATCAGTCTCCGAGAAAGTGCCGGGAGAACTCATGCGTACATCGAATCCCCGACACTAATGCCACGATTAGATCCGAGTTCCTTTGGCTCATGCGTTTTCCCTATCAAGCTATGCGCTTCGCTTTTCTGATTATCGTGTTCCAACCCCTCTTCGTAAACGGCATTGTCTATGGCTCGTACCAACAAACGGAGGCCGAGGCGCATGCCGATAAAGCATGGCAATTTGCCCAAGCGGGGGATCTTGCAGACGCTGAAGTCGAGCTGCGAAGGGCGGTACAGTTGGCACCGGACAACCCTGGCTTCTTGGCCAACCTGGGTACTGTCCTCGCGATGGAGACGAAGCTTGACGACTCGACAAAGGTCTTCGAGCGCGCGCTAAAGCTCGACCCCAACGATTTGACTGTCCGGCGCTATCTGGCAGCCAATCTTTGGCAGGTACATCGCGACGGGGAGGCAAAGCAAAACTTGGAGCTTATTCTGAAAGAGAAACCTGACGATCAGCCAACACGCCTGCTCTTCGGAATGGTCTCGGAAGATATGAAGGACTACGCGACAGCCGCAAGAATGCTTGCTTCCGTACCAGCACAGGTGCGAGAGCGGCCGGAATCGATGGCAGCCTTGGCGAGGTCATATTACCACCTCGATGCGAAAGAGAAAGCACGGACCACACTCGGAGAGCTGCTGACCCATCCGGCGGGGCCGCAAGGAATCCTCCTAGGAGCCAAGATCGCCGATGAAATGCAGGATTTTGACACCGCCGAAGAGTTACTCGCCTCCATAAACCCAGACGCTTCGAACCAGGCAGCGTTGGGTTACCAGCTGGCCTTAGTCCAATATCATGCGAAACGATTAGTACAAAGCCAGCGAACTCTGCTCAATCTCATCGCGTCAGGATACAAAACCGGCCAGATTTTCAATTTGCTCGGCTGGTGCTACGACAAAAGCAATCAGCCCAAAGAAGCTGCCCGCGCCTTCGAGGAGGCCATAAATCTCGAGCCCGTTCAGGAGTCGAACTATCTTGATTTAGGGCGGATCCTGCAGGCTAACCGCTTACTTCCGGCTGCTCTTGACGTTGCTAAACGAGCGACAAAGGCATTTCCGGATTCCCCACGCGCGTTCTTGATGAGGGGTTCAATTGAACTGAAGATGAGCCAGTTCACCGATGCCATCGCCTCATACACTCGCGTAGTCCAGCTTGACCCTGCCGGCCCTGATGGCACCCTGGGACTTGCAGACGCCCAGTTCGCCGCCGGCATGAACAAAGAGGCAAGTGCCAGTTTCGAAGCAGCTCTAAGGCAGTTCCCCAAGGATGCTCGCGTCAAGCTCCAGTACGCCTTGATGCTGTTGAAAGAAGCCGAAACCGGTACTGCACTTGCAGAACCACGCTCTGAAGAGCTGCTCAAATCCGCCCTGGCACTCGACCGTTCCTTGCCGGAAGTGCATTATCAACTCGGAGCTCTCGCCCTGAAGCACGGCCGCAATACAGAAGCCTTACAGGACCTAGAACAAGCAGCAAGGCTCGACCCTCAGAGCATGAAAGTTCACTTCACACTGTCGCGTGTCAACCGTCGACTCGGACGGACCGAAGAAGCGTCCCGACAGATGGATCTCTACCAGAGATTGAAGGAAGCGGAACCACAGCCGGCGGCGACACCCTCGCAAGCTGGCGCCTCTCAGAACTAGGGTCTTATGAGGTTTAGGTTCTCTAAAGGACCATGCCGTCTGTTCCTCTCGCTTGCAGTGGGACTCATTTGGGTAAGCCCTTTCCTCGACCGGTCAGTCTCAGCGTCACAACATCCAAATGAGATCTTCACAGACGTTACGGAGCAGGCTGGGATCACTTGGCAGCAATTCAGCGGTGAATCACCAGACCGCTTTCTGATCGAAACCATGGGAGGAGGCGTCGCGTTCCTAGATTTCGACAGTGACGGACTACAAGACATCTTCTTCGTGAACGGTGGCGAGACGCCTCATGGCAAGAGCCCAGTTCCCGTTCGCAATGCGCTCTATCACAACCTCGGGAATGGAAAGTTTGAGAATGTGACGGCGCAAGCCGGGGTAGGTCGTTTGGGATTTTATGGAATGGGAGTTGCGGTCGGCGATTTCGATAACGACGGCTTTCCTGATTTGTACGTGACCGGTTATCCCGCGAGCGCGTTGTTTCATAACAATGGTAATGGAACATTCACAGAAGTGGCGGACAGAGCAGGGGTGAAAAACACGGGTAGATGGGCGGCAAGCGCGGCTTGGTTCGACTATGATCGGGACGGTCGCCTCGATCTCGTTGTCACGAACTATGTGCGTTTTTCGTTCGAGAATCCAAAGAAATGTGAAGTGAACGGCATGCGGTCTTATTGCGAGCAGGTTGCGTATCAGGGTATGCCGCTCACGCTTTACCACAACAAGGGCGATGGAACGTTCACGGATGTAAGCGCAACTTCAGGCCTGGATAAATTTACTGGCAGAGCCTTGGGTGTTGTTGCCATCGACATGAATGATGATGGCTGGGTCGATCTCTTCGTCGCGCGGGATGCATCTCCGAATCTCCTTCTCATCAATAATCACAACGGTACCTTCGAAGACGCAGCTCTGGACGCCGAAGTAGCGTATGACCAGAACGGCATGGCCAAGGCTGGGATGGGCGTTGACACTGGGGATATTGATGGCGATGGCGTGCCGGATTTCGTAGTCACGAATTTCAATGATCAATATCATTCACTATTCCAGGGATCCCACTCCTTCCCCTACAAAGACCGGACGAGCGCCTCTCATCTGGCAGGCTTCACCAAGTCTTACGTTGGCTGGGGCGCAAAGTTTCTCGATTATGACAACGACGGCAATCTTGACCTGATGCTCGTCAATGGCCACATCAATCAGGTGATTGAATCGACGCGCGCCGACGTGAAATACAAAGAACCTCCCCTGCTATTACGGAACGACGGGCGGGGAACGTTTCAGAACCTGGGCGAGGCTGCGGGCACCGCATTCGGGTCCTCTTACGTCGCGCGCGGACTTGCAGTTGGGGATTTCGACAATGACGGCGATCCCGACGTCGTGTTCACAACCCTCAACGGCGCCCCTGTGCTCCTGAGAAACAACGTCGGACAAAGCAATAACTGGATTGGATTTGAACTTCAGGGGACTAGGAGCAATCGTGATGCGATTGGCGCAACGATCACGGTATTCTCGGGCAACCGCCGCATCGTGCGCTGGATTACCGGCGGATCGAGTTACCTTTCTTCGAATGACAAGCGCGTTCTGGTCGGCCTCGGCCATCTTCCGGCCGGAGCAAACGTTAATGCAGAAATTCGTTGGCCGACTGGTGACCTGCAGAAACTGCCCAAGCTTGAGCCCAATCGATATCACCGAATTAAAGAGAGTTCTCTTCCTTGAGATTCACTCTGTGGAATTTGGGCCCATTTTCTGCTTGACAACCCCTCTGTTTCTGGACAATAAAACGATTCAATAGGTCTTATTCGAGGCTCTTTTTGGAACAGCGGAAGGCAGCGTCGCATTAAGAGCTGCGAGCAGAGTGGTATGTTGCCCAAAAATCGGGGGGCGCCTATGAAAAGCAAAGAGTTCAATAAGGGAAGAAAACACGGACTATCGCCTACACTAGCGCCGGCTGATTCAAGTCAGAGCACGGCGGTAGCGGTCTGGGTGTTGCTAACCGTACTGCTCTTCTTGGCCTCGCCTGCAAGCGGCCAACTCTATACCGGTTCGATCGCAGGCACTGTGACCGATCCTTCGGGTGCCTTTGTTTCAGGCGCCCAAGTCAAGGCAGTAGACCCGGACAAGGGTTTCTCTTTCTCCGCAGCGACGGATTCCGGGGGAAGATACGTGATACGTCAACTCCCTCCTGCGAAGTACACCGTCTCGGCAACAGCATCCGGCTTCAAGACCGAGCGCAAGGAAGACGTCACCATCGATGTCAACCAAAACGCCGCTGTTGATTTTTCCATGAAGGTTGGTGGGATTTCAGAAGTCGTGGATGTGCAAGCGGGCGCCGTAGAGCTGCAAACACAGGACGCGGTCACAGGCCAGGTGGTGGACAGGCGGTTTGTGAATGATTTGCCGTTGATCGGCCGCAGTGTGTTGGATCTGGCATACCTCACTCCTGGTATTACAGACGTAGACACAGACTGCACAGGCTGCATGGCGAATAACTTCATCTCGAATGGTAGCCGGAACGCCACAGCGGACATTCTGCTGGACGGAGTCTCGAGCACGAATTTCGAGCAGAACAGTGGAATCCTGGCGCCGACGTACGTTCCGTCCGTAGACGCCGTGCAGGAATTCAAAGTGCAGCAGTCGAATTTTAGCGCGGAATTTGGCTTTACCGGCGCGACCGTTGTAAATGTCTTAACCCGATCGGGTACGAACCAATTTCATGGGACCCTGTACGAGTTCGTCCGCAATGAGAAATTTGACGCGAACGACTGGTTCAGCAATCTCAACGGCGATCCAAGAGCACCTCTCCGCCGTAACGACTTCGGTGGAACTTTAGGCGGCCCGATCTGGAAGAATAAAACCTTTTTCTTTTTCGATTATGAGGGCACGAGAACCAGATCTTTTGCCTCAGCTACCGCCGGGGTGCCTACACAGGCCATGAGAGACGGGGATTTCGGTGAACTCTGTACGCTTAGCGGAAGCAGCTTCGATACGAGCGGGATATGCAACGATCCCAGCGCTCAGTTGTGGGATCCTTATTCCGTTACCGGTGGCAGCGCTACCGGTAGCGTGACTCGGCAAACTGCTATCCCATTCAACAATCTGGCAACTTACGCGAGCCCAGGAAATCCAGCTCTGAACGCGACTCCGTTTCAGGTCGCGAATCCCGGCACTCCGGGGAATCTGATTGACCCTGTGGCCTCCAAGCTCATGCATCTATTCCCGCTGCCGAACCAGCCTATTGGATCGACAGACGACCTTACGCAGCACGATTGGTTTGCATCAGGAACCAACCGGGATTCCCAGAACCAGTTTGATATCAAGGTTGATCACCGCTTCAGTGACAGCAAGCTGGTCAGCGGTAAGTATGCTGAACGTAGAGATAACAGCCATAGCTTCAACTGCTTTGGCAACCCAGCTGACCCTTGTACGGGAGGGCCGGTCCAGGAACACGATCACCTGTTTGCGCTCAATTACACTCAAACCTTTAGCCCCACTCTTGTGCTAAACCTCTCCTACGGCTTTGTACGCGGAGCTGTTCATGAGGCAGGTATCAAGGGTGACTTCCCGAACATCGATGCCGCCGCGGATTTAGGCCTTCCGTCCTACATCAACGTCTCCAAATACCCCCAGTATCCAGCCATAAGGGTAAGTGGGTATCAGGGAGCGAATGACCCCGAAAATATTGGAACCCAGACCTTCAGCATCATCAAGGAAGGCCAGGAAACACATCAGGTTCTTGGCACGTTCGATTGGGTGCGTGGGAAACATGATTTGAAATTCGGTGGCGAATGGCGCGTGCACCGCATTAATTTCACCCAACCAGGGTGGCCTGCAGGTCAGTTCAGATTTGATGCGACTGGAACCTCCAAGCTGCTCGATCCGGGAGCCGACGTTGGCGGAGATGGCATGGCCAGTTTTCTTATTGGCGTGGGCAAGATGAACTCGCCGCAGCCAAATGCCGGCAATATGCCGTACGAGGTCCCCAATGACGTGGCCACACAGAATCACCAGTTCGGCTCATTCGTTCAGGACAACGTTCGTGTTAATTCCAAGCTGACGCTCAACATTGGTGTTCGCTATGAGCTTTCCTTGCCGCGCACAGAACGGTTCAACCGGATGAACTGGCTGGATCCGAACTTGGTGTCCCCGCTCCAAGTGCCAGGGCTTCCCCAATTGCACGGCGGCGAGGTATTCGCAAGCTCTAATCACCGATATAACTATGACACTTTTTATGGCGCCATTCAGCCGCGTTTCGGGTTTGCATACGAAATGGGCCACAGCACCGTGTTGCGCGGCGGATACGGCATTTACTACTCACAGCCACGCTCCGGCGCTGCCGGAACTGGCCCCTGGGGTTACCAGGGTTTCGATCAACAGACGCAGTGGATTCCAAGCTTTAATAACAAGACCGTTCTACCTGGGGCCAGATTAAGTGATCCGTTCCCCGGTACCGGTCCCAAACTGCCGTTAGGGAATAAGCTGGGAGCTCTAAATGACATCGGATTCGACGCCGTCGGCCCTATCCCGAGCATTAGCCACAACGTCCCTTATGAGCAGGCTTGGAGTTTTGGAGTGCAGAAGCAGCTGCCGTGGAAGATCGTGGCGGAAGCCAATTACGTCGGCAAGAAAGGAACGCATCTCTACCTAGGTGGGTTCCGCGACATAAATCGCCTACCCGCTTCCGTCCTGGGATTAACTATGGGCTCGTCGGGTGAAATTGCGGATCTCGCCAACTTGCAGGACCCGAATCCTTTCTCTGGTTTCATCACCGATCCGTTGAGCCCACTGTCGCAGCCCACCATCAGTCCTTATCAAGACCCCAGCCCCAATAATCCGAACAACCCACACAACATCCACGTGCCGTTTCCGCAGTTCACGGCATTTGCAGGCGATTCGCCGCCAATTGCGGACTCGATGTACCATGCTGCGCAGTTCCGGGCCGAGAAGTCGTTCTCGAGTGGCTTGGAGTTTTTGGCCACGTATACGGTTTCCAAATCGATCGACAACGCCTCCGCGACTGATGACAGCATCTCCTGGCTGGGTGGGGGATTCAATGGAGACACGCTTGGCGTGCAAAATCCATACAACCTGAGGGCGGAGCGGTCGGTCTCTACGTTCGACATTCCCCAGGTGCTCCAGTTCAGCTACGTATACGCGCTGCCCATGGGCCGGGGGAAGCGTTTTGGTGGGAACATGCCCCCTGTTCTCAATGGTTTCATCGGAGGATGGCAATTGAATGGAATCTGGCGTTTCGCCAAAGGGAGGCCAGTTATTCTTGTTTTGGATTCCGAGAATGCGATCCCCACGTTCAGACAACGACCGCTGCTGACCGGACCACTAAGAGTCAACCACTCCTCTGAGCAAAGTATGGTTGCGAGTTACTTCGCCAACGCCTGTGAAAGTGAACCGTGTTTAGACGGCGGAGCCAGCGTGGTGCAGCAGCCGGACGCATTTACCTTCGGCAATGCTCCCAGAACCCTGTCGAGCGTGCGTCAGCCCGGGAGCAAGAATGTTTCCATGTCGCTCTTTAAGGAATTCCCGCTTTCCCGTCTGCGGGAAGGTACTCGCCTAGAATTTCGACTTGAAGCCTTCAATGTATTTAATCACCCAAACTTTGGACCTGCCGATACCGATCTCGGTGGTGGCTCGTTCGGCGCGATTACATTTCTGGCTTCTCCTTCGCGCGAAGTACAGTTAGGGTTGAAACTCTATTTTTAGGAATAAGGGGCCACTTTCCGGCATTGCCGAGTTCTGGCCGAGTGAAGGTCAGAGGAGAAGACGCGAGGCGCTGGGATAACTTCTGGATACCGACCATCCGGGAGTTGTCGCACGATGCCTCGACGTGCAGTGCCGCCCAGCTAGTAATGGCTTACAAGTGTGTGAATGTCTTGCTAGCGGCCCTACAGGTATTCAATGTCTAATCAAAAAGCAGAGAGTTGATACATTTTCGTCTAATGACATAAAGGGTCACGGCCGGCCCAACGGACTCATGGAACGACTGACCCAGGGGGCGTCTGGCACCCCGTCCATCGCAGGGAATGCTTAACAATCCTTTAAAAGTACTTACGCCGAAAA
>Ga0209761_1001656_pt1 | contig 14424 bp, 6 predicted proteins | sample GraSoi013_1_40cm_4_FD_185818 | JGI IMG/M metagenome (GOLD analysis project Ga0209761, IMG submission 185818) | Grasslands soil microbial communities from the Angelo Coastal Reserve, California, USA - Sample 09_25_2013_1_40cm (SPAdes) (version 2) | ecosystem: Environmental > Terrestrial > Soil >... | reverse complement strand
GCGGCTTCCACATCTGTGCGGTTTCGGCGTAGCCGTGCAGGAGCAGCACGGTAGGTCCCTTGCCGCCGACGGTGGCGCTGAGCGTGCAGCCCTCGACCGGCACCATCTTCTGCCGGAAGCCGGGCCCATAATTGGCGGCCGACACTGCCGGTGCCAGCAGAGCGATGACGATCGAGACACGATTCATGTCGGCGTCCTTTCAGTGGCGCAGGTGAGGGCTTCGGCAACTCTCATCATCCCGCGATTCAAGCGGGTGCGCCACGTGGACGAACGTCACCAGAACGGCAGGCGTGTCATCGTTCTCGGCGGACCTACTGACGCGGCAGGCGCCAGACGTCGCCGTCGCGGATGAAATACACGTGAGTGTCGTCGACCTTCACGTCGATGTAGGAATGCTTCCCCCTGTCGATGCAGGTGGCCCCGGCGCCGTTCGGATTCGCGCGGACGATGCAGCCGTCGAACGAGCTGTAGGCGCTCTGGGCGAAGTAAGCCTTGCCGCCGTTCGGCTGCCGGTAGACGTGCGTCCGGTAATCTGCGGTATCGCAGGACACGGGACAGGTCGCCATCGACCAGTTCACGAAGCCGTCGCGCGCGACGAGCCAGTTGATCATCGCCCCTGCGCCTTCGGAGATCGGGACCGGGACGCTCCCGGACTTGCTCTGCGCGAAGATGCGATAGTGCCAGTTACGCCAGCCTCCGGCATTTTCGTAGCTGGCCCAGTAGACGTTCTGATCGTCGAGCGCGAGGACCTGCGCTTTCTCGCCGGAGGTCAGCTGCTCCGCGGTGACCGTGGTGCCGCCGCCGCTGCCGCTCGAGCCGCCGTCAGGCGACCCGCCGCTGTCCGTACCGGAGCCAGCGTCCGGTGTCCCGACCGATCCCGCATCGGAGCCGCTGCCGCCGGAGGGCGACCCAGCGTCGCCCTGTCCGCCAGCGGGTGGAGGGGGAGCGACAGAGCCGCCGCCCGACTGGGAGCTACCGCATGCGACGCAGACCATCACTGCAGCGGCGAGCAACAGGCGATTGCGCATACGGACCCCCGAGCGCAAAGACCGCGCCCGAGGAAGTTGATGATCGCATCCGCGGGAAGCTACCAACTCGGGCAGCGCACCAAATCGCCCGCCTCGCCACGCGACCCTGCCGCCCCTAAGGTACGAGGGTGACCCTGCACGGGCTCATTCGCAGACACCGGGATCGGATCATCGCCGTCTGGCGCGAGCAGGCGAGGCAAGTTGCGGCTGGCGAGTCGATGCCTCCGCGGGAGCTGCTCGATACCCTGCCCGTCTACCTGGAGGAGCTGGCCGCCTCCCTCGAGGCGGCTTCGACGGGCGAGCCCTTGCCCGCCACGCAGCAGGTCGCGGCGACGCACGGCCAGACGCGGCTGCAGATCGGTTTCGCTCCCCACGAGGTGGTTCGCGAGTACGCGCTCTTGCGGAATGCGATCCTGAAGGTGGCCGACGAGCAGGGATACTCGCCTCCGCCGGCGGAGCTGATCGCGCTGGACAGCTGCTTGTTCGCGAGCATCGCGGCTTCGATCGCCGCGTACGTCCGCGAGCACGATGCCGTGCTGCAGCGGCAGGCGAACGAGCACCTCGCCTTCCTCGCCCACGAGCTGCGCACGCCGCTCTCCGCGGCACGGACCGGCATCGAGCTGCTGCGTCGCGAGCGCGCGGGCGACGAGCGGCTCGAACATGTCTCCGCGGTGGTCTCGCGCAATCTCTCCCGTCTCACCGATCGCCTCGACAACGCCCTCACCGAGCTGCGACTGCGCACGCCCCGGGCTGCGCACCTCGAGACGCTTCGCGCCGACGAGCTGCTCCGCGAGCTGATCGCCGACGCCGAGGCGTCAAGGGCGCTTGAGGACGCCGGCATTTCCAGCTTCGCCGCGTTGCCCGCCGCCGCCGCAGGCCGAACCGCCAGGTCCCCCCTCGATGAAGGTCACCAGATCCGGCCCGGCGACGGGGGCGGAGATCTGTACGATCCCGCCGCCACCACCGCCGCCGCCGCCACAGGCACCGCTTGCTGAACCGCTGCCCCCGGCGCCTCCGCGGACGGAGATCGTGCCGCCGCCGGTCACGCTTCCCGAGGTTGCGTCGATGAAGAGCGAGCCACCGGCGCCTGCGCCGCCCGGGCCCGCGCTGGTCGCGGAGCGCAGCATTCCTCCGCCTCCTCCCTCGAGGGAGATGAGCCCGTCGATGCGGATCGATGCGGAAGCATTGCCGCTGAACAGGATGGCGCCGCCGCCTCCTCCACCGCCCCCGCCGGGGCCGCTGCTGGCGTTGCCACCGCCGCCGCCGTTGCCGCCGGTCTTGCCATCGAGAACGCCCACGCTGCCGCCGGCGCTGGCGAACCCGCCGCCATAGCCGCCGCCGCGGCCGCCTTTGCCTCCGTCTCCGCCACCGCCGCCGGCGTCGCCGGGGGGAGGGCCAAGGAGGATGAGACCTCCAGGCGCGCCCGCGCCGCCGGCCGACCCTGCCGCGCCGGCTCCGCCCGCGCAAGTGCTCAAGAAGCAACCGCCGGCGCTCTGTCCGCTGGAAGCGCCGCCGCCGCCGCAGTTGCTTCCACCGCAGAAGCTGCTGCCGTTCCCCGCGCCCGCGCCTCCACCGCCGGCGCCAGGCGCGCCGTCGCCGCCCTCGCCGTTGGCGGTGATGCTGCCGTCGGAAACGGCGCCGGGCGCGCTGAGCCCCTCGCCGAGGAGCGACGCGCCGTCTTCGAGACGGAAGGAGCCCACGTTGAGCGTCAACCCTACGGCGTCATGCGTCAGGTAGGTCACCGTCCCCTGGCGCAGGCGGAGCGAGTTGAACTTTTGCGAGTTGCCGATGGCGTAGGGCTGGTAGGGAAGGGTCCTGGGCCGGGCCCCGGGAAGACCCGGGGGCCCGGGAACGTCCAGGTCGTCTCCCACGACGGCGAGCGTGCTGGCGCAATTCGTCGCGACACACGCGGTGATCGTGGCAGTGCCGGCGCTCACGCCCGTGACCACGCCTGCGGCGACGGAGGCGACGGTCGCGGCGCTGCTCGTCCAGGTTGCGGACCCGGTGAGATCGGTGGGCTGTGTGGTCGCACCGTACTGCAGGAACAGGAGCGGGAGCTTCCCGCCGAGGCCGAGGAGGATCGGGTCGGGCGGGCGGATTCCATAGCTCGGCGCCGCGGGGGCGACGAGCACCGGGCAGATCGTAGAGAGGCCGCCGAAGACGGCAGTGATCTTCGCTTCTCCCGCCGCGACGCCCCGGACAACGCCTGCCGAGACGGTGGCGATCGCCGTGGCAGACGACGACCAGGAGGCGGACATCGTCGCGTCCTGGAAGCTGCCGTCGCTCAGCTGTGCTTCGAGCCTCGCTTCTCCCGATTGCCCGCGCGCGATGGTGAGCTGCGGTTGCGGGCGGCATCTTAGCGAAAGCACTCCCGGAGGACCGACGGTCACGTTGACGGGCGTCGAGGAGACGATCGATCCCGCGGCGTCGGTCGCGCTCGCCACCAACGCGATCACGCTGCCAGAAGCGGCATTTGCATTCGCGGACACCGAGAAGGTCCCGCCGACGGTCTGGCGCGATCCGGAAATGCTCGCGGGTGCGGCGACCGTCGCCGGGCCCGTGGCGGAAAGCGACAGTTGGGTGATCGGCGCGCCCGCCGTATTCCATGCGCTCGCCACGGCTTTGAGCGAGGCGCCGCCCTGGAGCGTCGCCCGGTCGTCCGGGAACGTGATCGCCACCTGGATCGCGGTGACGGCGATCGGCGCCGACGTCACGCTGCTCGCGGTGAGCGAGGTTCCGGCATTGGCCTCGCGGCCGGTGGCGCTGCTGGTCAGGGTGAAGGGTCCTTCGGACTGCGCGACGAACGGAATGTGAAACACCGCGCTACCGCCGCCCGGGATGGTTTGCGCGGCCGGGGGGGAACCGGCTTGCGCCGCCGTCGTGCTTGCCGAGATGGCGGACAGCTGCACGTTTTCTGCGCTCGCTTCGCCGTCATTGCGCAACGCCACCGCGACGTCGATCGCGTCGCCGAGATGGACGAGGGAAGGCGTGGCGATCACGGATGCGATGGTGAGGCTGGCTGGCCTCTGGACCGTGGCCGAGCCAGCCTGGGCAGCCGGTGGAGTCAGCGGGGTGGCGGAATTCTCGTCGGATCCGGACGCGGAAACAGTGAAGGAAAGACTCCCGCTACTGGCTACCGAATAAGTCCACGCGAAGGAGCGCGTCGCGCCGCCGGCCAGCACGGTGCCCGCCGGAGAAGGAGGGCTCGTGACCACGGACGCGCTCGCCGAACCCGTGGTCACGATGGTCGGTGCGGGGAGCGCTGCAAACACAGCCCCTGCATCGCCGGGGTTCGTGGCTTGCAGCACGAGACTGAGCTGCTGCAGGCCCGCCGAGAGCGTGGAGGGATTCAGCGAGGCACTCAGCGTCAGAGCGGCCGGCTGCTGCACCGTCACTGCACTCGCCGCCACCGCGCCCGGTGCGACGGCGGTTCCGCTGTTCGCGTCGGTTCCGCTGGCGGATGCGGAGAGCGAGACCGTGCCGCTGCCGGATACGTCGTATTGCCAGGTGAACGTCGTCGTGGCGCCGCCGGCGAGCAGCGTTCCTGCCGGCGATGCCGGAGCGGAGGCGAGCATGGCGGCAGCGGTTCCCGTGGTCGTTACGGTGGGCGGGGGGAGAGCGTCGAGGCGCACGGATGCGCCGCCCGGATTCATCAATGCGAGCGCCAACGACACACGCTGCAGCCCGGCCGAGACCTTGGCGGGCGTGGCCGAGACGGAGAGGGACAGCGCGGCCGGCGACTGCACCACCACCGTCGACGAGGTGATGGGCACGGGCGCGATGGTGTTGCCGGTGTTCGCCTCCTTGCCGCTCGCGCCCGCGGTGAAGGCGAGCGTCCCGGCGCCCGATACCGACCAGGTCCAGACGAAGGATCGGGTGGACCTGCCCGACAGCGCGCTTCCTGCCGGCGACGCCGGCGAGTTGAGCAGCGTGGCGGCGGCGCCTCCTCCAGTCGCGATCGAGGGAGGCGCCAGCGCATCGAGGATGACCGACGCGCCGCCCGTATTGGTCGCCGACAGCGTCAGCGATACCTGCTGGAGCCCGGCCGAAACCTGCGTCGGAGTGGCCGCGATCGAAAGCGACAACGCTCCCGAGGTCTGCACCGTGACGGGGCCCGCGGGTGCCGGGGCCGGCGCGATGGCGTTGCCGCTGTTGCCGTCGTGCCCGGTCGCCGAGGCCGTGAAGCTGACGGTACCCTCACCGCCCATGTTCCAGGTCCAGGTCAGGCTCTTCGACATTCCGCCGGGAAGGACCGTGCCGGCCGGGCTCGGCGGAGAGTTGGCGGCGTTCGCCGAGGCGTTTCCCGTCGAGGTGACTACGGGCTGAGGGACCGAGTCCAGGATGACGTCCGCTTCACCGCTGTTCTGCAAAACGACGGAAAGCGCCACCTGCTGCAGGCCGGCCGAGACTTGCGCCGGCGTGGCGCTGGCCGCGATCGAGAGTTGACCCGGGCGCTGCACAGAGATGGGCGACGAGGTTACCGGTGCTGGGTTGAGCGCTCCTTGCGTGTTCATCTCCACGCCGGACGCCGAGCCGGTGAAGGACAGGGTTCCGCTGCCGGAGACGTCGTACCTCCAGGTGAAGCTGGCGGAGCTTCCTCCGTCGAGCACGGTGCCCGCGGCGGAAGCAGGAGCGGCTGCGAGGGTCGCACCAGCGCTGCCCGTTGCAGTGATCGTAGGGGCTGCGAGAGCGTCGAGCCGCACATCCGCGCCGCCGGTGTTGCGAATGACCAGGGTAAAGGACACGGGGTTCTGTCCCGCGGACGCGCTCGCCGGCGAGACTGACGCGGAGACCGAGAGGGCGCCGGGCGCCTGCACAGTGACGGGCTGGCTGACGGCGGTGACCGCCGCGATTGCCACGCCGGCGTTCGCGTCCGTTCCCGAGGCCGAGCAGGAGAAAGCGAGCGTTCCGTTGCCCGACACGTTCCACACCCAGGTGAAGTTCCTGGTCGCGCCGCTGGCGAGGAGATCTCCCGCAGGCGAAGGGGGGGAAGAAGATAGTGCGGCCGCGGCGGGCCCTCCCGAGGTCCAGGTCGGCGCTGGAAGCGCATCGAGCCGCACAGCGGCGCCGCCTGCGTTCTGCAGGGTGAGAACGAACGAGACTTGCTGCAGTCCCGCGGACACGTGTCTCGGAGACGCCGTCGCTGTCGCGGCGAGTGTTCCCGGCGCCTGCACTTCCACTACAGGGGCAGCCGCGGCGGGCGGGCTTACCGCGGTCCCGCTGTTGCCATCCGTCCCGCTCGCCGTGGCTGCGAAGGCGAGCGTGCCGCTTCCCGAGACGTCGTACTGCCAGGAAAACGTCTGCGACGCGCCCCCGGGAAGCACGGTCCCGCCGGTGGACGGAGCCGCGCTGGCGAGCGCCGCCGCTGCAGATCCGCTGGTTCGCACGGTCGGCGCTGGGAGCGGATCGAGGCGCAGCGAGGCGCCACCCGTGTTGGTCGCCGTGAGCGCGAGTTGGACGCGCTGCAGCCCTGCCGAGACGCGCGCGGGAGAGGCGGCGAGCGAGAGCGCCAGCGCCGCTGGAGCGTCGATCGCGATCCCTGAGCTGCTCGCCGGCGCGGGCGCGAGGGTCGCGCCGGTGTTGGACTCAGTGGCGCTCGCCGACGCTCGCCAGGAGACCGTGCCACTTCCGGAAGCGTCGAATGTCCAGGTGAAGTCGCGGCTGTTTCCGGAGTGCAGGACGAGGCCCGCCGAGGAAGTGGGCTGCGAAACGATGGCCACCGCCGCGCTTCCCGTCGTGACCGCCACGGGCGGCGGCAGATTCGAAAGCACGATGTCTGCGCCGCCGGAATTCGTAGCCGTGAGCGTGAGCGAGGGACGCTGCAATCCAGCCGAGATCCGGGCCGGGCCGGCGACCGCGGAGACCACGAGCATGCCCGCAAGCTGCGCCTCCACCGTGGCGCTGGTGATCGATCCGGTAGAGGGCGTCATCGAAGGGTCGTTCCCATCGACACCTTGCGCACCCGTGACGAACGCCACCTGGCCCGCCGATGTCGCCGAAGTGGTCCAGATGAACGAGACGCTCTGGCCGCCGTGCAACACGGCGACGCTGCCGGCCGAGATCGGCGTGATGGCATCGACGGTCGCCGTCGTTCCCCCGGCGGTCGCCGGCGCGGCGGGCGAGATGTTGGTCGCATCTGCTTCGCCCGTGTTCTGCACCAGGAGCGTGAGTTGGAGCGCCTGCCCAACGCTCACGCGCGTGCGATCCGTCGCCAGTGTCGCGCTCAATCGCGCAGGCGCTTGCAGCACGAGACCCGCCGAGGAGGGAGACACGGTCGCTGCGCCGCCGCCCTGCACCGTACCGGACGCGCTCGCGATGAGTCCGGCAGGCCCCGCCGAATTCGCCGTCACCTGGAACGTGAACGTCGCGGAGCTCCCCGGCGCGAGGCTTTGCCCCGTCTCGGTGGGACCGCTGATCGCCAGGCTGCCATCGCCGGGACTGCTCCGCGGCGAGAGCGAGGCGATGGCATTGTCCACCGCGGTCTGTCCGCTGTTGGTCAGCTCGACTTGCAGATTGAGCGCCTGTCCGACGGAGGCCGTGGCAGGGACCCCGACCAGGTTCGCGATGAGGCCGCCCGGACGCAGCACCGCGAAGGGAGTGGTCGTCGCGTCGCCGATGCGTTGCGCCGAAGTATTGGTTTCGCTGCCCGTGACATGGACGTGGACCGTCAGCGTTCCGGCGCCTGGCGCCGGCATCAAGTCGAACGTGAACGACTCCCGCGCCCCGCCGGCGAGCGGCCCGGGCGGCAGTGCGGAAATCGATGTCGGCGTCACTGCCGCACCCGATGCGTCGGTGAGATCGAGCGCGTCGAGGCCCAGGCCGGCGATTTCCGCGCCGCCCGTGTTCGAGACGTCCACCGTCAGCTGCGAGCGGAACCCTTCGACGAGCTGCGGGGCGCGGACCTGGATCGCCAGCGCACCTGCGGCCTGCACCTGCACGGAACTCGTCGAGGCCGCAGCGACGTCCAGGGGAGCGCCCTGGTCCGCATCGACCAGGACCTGCGGGAACGTCGCAGCGACCTGGAGATTGCCGGCGCTGCCGGCGGTGATCAGGACCTGGACGTCGAGAGAGCCACCCGCCGACAAGGCGCAAGGAAACGGGCAGGGTGCATGCGCAGTCACCGTGCCGCCGCCTGACGCTGAAAACGCGGGCAATGCGACGAGCAGCGCGTCCGCGGAAGGCGGCCCCGCGGCGCCGAGATGCAGGATCGCCGGCAGCACCTGTCCTTCCGTGGCAGTCGCGGGCAGGGATCCCGTGAACGAGGCCGTGATTCGCGGCGGGTCGTGGACGACGAGGCCGAGTCCCGACGAAGCGGAGACAGTGCCAGCTCCGTTTCCATCCTGCGCGAACGCGGTGACGGAGATGCCGGCGGTTCCCGCCGGACCGCCTGCGTGCACCGGAATGGAGAAGGTCAGCGAACCACCCGCTGCCGCAAGCCGGGCGACCGAAGCTGGCGACGGAGAGCCGGCGCTGATGCCCCCGGAGACCTGCGCTGCAGCCGAGACCGAAACGGCGTCGACGTCGCCGTCGTTTCTCACCAGCACGTCGAGCGTCGCCGACTGGCCGCTCACCATCCGTGCCGGGCCGGAGACCGAGACGGACATGAGCGGACCTGCCTGGACGTCGAAGCCAGCCGTCGTCGATGCGCTCACCTGCGCTCCAGAGACGGAATCGCTCCCCGAGACGGAAAGGGAGAACGCCGCCGGCGAGGCTGAGTTGCCGAGAGTAACGGGCGACAGCGTCACCGAGCCGCCCGCCGGGACGGAGGTCGGTGGCAGCTGGAGGCTCGAGGCCGGGGCGCCGGACGGACCGATCACGAGCCCCGAGCCGCCGGCGGCGATGGACAAGACGGCAGCCGGCACGTCGACGTCTCCGGTATTGGAGATCACGACTGCGAGCGGGACTTTCTGGCCCTTCGAGGCGCGCGATTGCGAGGGCGAGGCGGTCATCGCGAGCGCAGCCGGTCTGCGCGCCGCGCCCGAAGACGCGGAAGCGGGTTGTGCAGCGAACGTGCGTCCCGAGAGCGCGCTCACTCCGGAAAGCGCCACGGTGAGTTGCACCGGCGCGCCGGCGGTCGACGGCGTTACCGAGAACGTCCGCTGGACGCTCGCACCCGCCGCGATGGGGAGGGATGCCGCGGGATCCGACACCGATCCGTCCGTGGCCGACACCGTGAGCTGCGCGTTCGCCAGATCGACGTCGCCTTCATTGCGCGCATCGATGGTCACGGTCAGAGGAACGCCGACCTCCACGATCGCCGGGAGCGAGGGCACGGAGAGCGCCGGAGCAGGTCCGCCGCGGATCGCGAGGGCGTACCGCTGCAATACGTTGGACGGCGGGTCGCCGCGCTGGGCAACGGCCGTCGCGTCGAGCTCGACCCAGCCTGGCCCCACCGACACTCCCTGGATGGACCCGGGGAGGAAAAGAGCGCCACCGGCGGCGATCGCCGCTCCCGAGACGGAGAGGTTCGATGCGAGGGCCGCGCCGCCACCAGCGGTGACCTCCAGGTTGACGTGGGCGAGGTCCACGTCCGGAGGGGCCCAGAGCCGCGTGGAGAGCGGCCGCTGATCTCCCACCTCGATCTCCGCCGGCCCGTTGATCGACGCCGTCATCCGTGGAACACCGAGGGCGCGCAGGCTGGCTGCCGCGTCTACCGTTCCGGAGAGCGGCCCCAGGCTCCAATGCACCGAAACGGCGAGCGCTGCGTCCGCGATCGCCGCGGGTCGCTCCGAGATCAGCTTTCCGAAGACCTTGACGGGCTCCTGGGGCCCGACCAGGACGGGCAGCACGAGGCCGCTCGCGGTTGCGGATCCGTCCGGCGAGACGCCCAGCCCTTCGAGGGCGAGCATGACGTCCGAGGGCGCGCGGGAAGTGACCTCGACCGAGAACGGCCGCTCCTCTCCGCTCGCCAGATCGCCGGGCGCCTCCAGCGCGACCTCGATGGGCGCGACGATCTGAAGCGCGGCGCCCGCTGCGTGGCGCTGGCCGAGAGAGAGCGACACCTCGTAGATACCGGGAGCGAGGGTGTCGGGAAGCATTGCTTCGATCGCTCCGTCCGGGCGAAGGACGGGGCCCGCGATCTCCGCCGGGCCGATCCGCAGCGAGAGCGACTCGGCGGTGGCGGTCTTGCCATCCACGTCGGTGACCACGCCCGGTCTGAACCCGTTGCCTCGCAGCAGCAGTGGAGTGCGGACGCCGGCAACGGCGACGGCGGGCTCGACGGCGTCGAGCGAAAGCTGATCCTTCGACCGGAGGTGGCCGCAGACGCAGCCACCGAGGGCCACGCCGGCGAGCACCGCCGGGCCCAAGCGGCGCGCGAAGGTAGCTGCCGGTTCCCCCACGCTTGGAAAAATACCAGTGCGGCAGACGCGGCTCATCCACACCCCGGACCACTCTCGAGGTGCGCATGCGCGTCGCGCCTACATCATGGAACGGCCGGGAGCCGGAGGCGGAAGCGCGCGCCCGGAGCGTTCTCCAGCAGATCCAGCGCGCCGCCGGCCTCCTCGGCCAACGAACGGCTGATGTGGAGGCCGAGGCCGGTGCCGGTGGCGCGTCCGGTAGTGAACGGACTGAAGAGACGAGCGCGCAAGTCCTCGGGTACCCCGGGGCCGTCGTCTTCGACGATCACTTCCACCGCTCCCGCGAGCGGCGCGGTGGATACGCGGATGCGGCCGCGCTTGCCGGCCGTAGCGTCGAGCGCGTTGCGCAGGAGGTTGCCCAGGATCTGCTCCAGCGCGAGTTGATCGAGGCGCACCGCCGCGACGTCCGGCGCGAGATCGCGCTCCAGCGCCGCGCCTTGGTTCGAGGCGTCGCGCTCGAGAAGCGACCAGGCCGCGTCGATCGCCTGGTTGACGTCGCCGCGAGCTCCTCGAGGCGGCACTCCCTTCTGCCGGGCGCGCTCGACGAGGAGCTGGATGCGCTGGACCTGCTGAACGATGGCCGCCGCGCGGACCCGCACGGCGGGATCGCCGCCGTGCGATTCGAGCAGGAGCTCCGCGCTGCTCTGGATGCCCGTGAGCGGCTGCCGCAGTTCGTGCGCCAGCTCGGCCACCGTCAACGCGGCATCCTTCTTCTCAGCCTTGCCCATCCACTCTCCTCACGGACCGATATCGAGCCACCACGCTTCGTAACCGGCGAACAGCGAATGTCCCTCGATCTCGCCGCGGATCGGTCCCTCCACGAGCCGCGCGGTTCCCACGCTCCCGCCCAACGCAATGCGGCCCCGGCCGAAGGAAACATCGACCATGGCGCGCACGCGGGCACCGGGCCGTATGCTGACGAGCCGCTCCGTGCCGCTCGCCTGGCTCGACGTCGAGCTCCAGGCGAACACGGCCATCGGGCCCGCTTCCAGGGACATGCCAAATCGACCTCCGAGGGGCAACCGCGCGCGGGCGAGGAGCGGCACCGATAGAGCGAACAGGCGCCTCGAGACCGGCTGCTGTGCGGCGCCCACCACGACGGGGACCTCGTCGCGCCAGGAGAACGCATCGGCACCGAGCAGCAAGGCACCCTCGATGGGGCCGAATTGCCGCCGGATGCCGATGCCGGCTCCGAATCGTGGCGCTCGAAGCGCGCCGCCATTCGACATGCCGCCGCCTTGCCCCCAGGCGAAGAGGAGCCACGCCTCGCGCGGCGGGGCGAATACGATCGCGGTGCGGGCCAGCACGCGGTTTCCGGCGGCTACCCAGGTCTCCGCAGCGCGAGCGCCCGGGGCCGCCTCCAGATTCGCTTCCGGGATGCCGGACGCGGACGACTGGATGGATTCCACGGTCGCGCCATCCGCGCCGAACACGAAATCGGACGGGCCGAGCGCGTTTCCGAATTGGTCCCGTACGAGCGCGCGGACGCGGGCCGTGCGTCCGGAGGGCTCCGCGGTGAGCTCGGCGGTGGAAGCCTCGGCCGGGTGCACATCGATGCGGGCCACGGCGCGAGCAGCATCGCTCGACTGCACGACGAGCTCGACGCTTGCATCGGAGGGTAGCCGCTGCGGCACCGCGCAGGTGACGGAAGCGATCGCGCCTTCCCACGACACCCGCGCGGGAGCTCCACCGAGGGAAGCCTCCAGGGCGACGCGGGAGAGCGCGTTGCCCATCGCGTCGCGAACGGCGGCGCGGACGGCAAGCTCGTCTCCGGCACGCGCGGGAGATTCGGGCAGCTGCAGCGAGATTTGCGCTGCCGGTCCAGGCGACACCTCCACTTCGAGCTCGATGTGCCCCGCGGACGGATCCCCCTCGACGTCGAAGGCGATGCGGTCGCGCCCGGATTGCCGCGGCGCCCGGTACCGTGCCAGCCAGAGGCCGCCGCCGCTCGGCGCGGGCGCTTCCAGGGATCCGCGGCCGGCGATCGCCCGCACTGCCGCGCTCTGCGCCGGACCCCCGTCGGGTGCGGCGAGCGCAACCGCGACCCGGAGCTCTCCACCCGCAACCACTCGTGTGTCCGACGCGACGGCTGCGATGCGCGGCAGCGAGGGAGTCTCCAGGTCGATGGGGATCTCGCGGGCGTTGCCCAACTGATCGACGGCGCGCACTACGCCGATTTGCGTTCCTGGGGGCACGAGCACGGACAAGTTCGCCTTTCCTTCCGGCGCTTGCACAGGGCCGAAGACCGCGCCCGCCACACGGACCGAGAGCGACGAGCGGCGCTTCGACTGCAGCCGCAAACGGGTTCGACCGGGGACGGGCAGGAAGGCAGCACCCGCGCCATCCGCGTCCAACAGCGCGATGGCGACGGCGCGAGGCGCTCGTCCCGGTGGCAGCGCGAGCCGCAAGGCGCCGTCCGTCGCCTGCCGGATTTCGCCGGCGCTCGCCGCCGCATGCACGAAGCGTGGTGCGATGCTGCTGCCGCCCGGCTGCAGCCGGAACGGTCGCAGCGCCATTCCACCGTTCTCCGCCGGCAGCATCGCAGCGTACAGGCCCGGACCGGGAGGCTCGACTCGCAGCGAAAACGCCGCCTCGGCCCCTCGACGGCGCGCGATGCAGGCCAGCTGCCCGGTGGTCGCCGTCGCGGGCGCGAGGATGCGCGGTGGGAGGATCTGACTGGCGGAGAGGGCGGGCGCACCCGCGCAAGAGATCGATCCGCCGTCTGGAAAGCGAGGGTCTTCTGCCTCGAGCGGACCGGGACCGATCACGTCGACAGCCGCAGGGGTGCGGCCGTCACCTCGCACCATCGCCGGAGCCGACACCCCCATGGGTGCCGGGACAATTGCCGCCGCGAGCGCCACCGCGATCACTGCCATCCTTCGTGCTCCGCCTTCAACGGTGGTGCGCGGCGCTCCACCCGCACGGTTTCTTCCTTGGCGGCAGTGCGGCCAAAGCGATCCGTACTGGTGACGGAGACATGGTTCGTGCCTGGCGCCAGCGGCACGTCGGCCTCGAAGTGGCCGTCGGCGTCAACATCCGTCTTCACGCCATTCACCGCCACCACCGCGCCGGGATCGGCCTCGCCGCGGAGGGTGACGTTGATCGCTCGCGTCACCTTCTCCTCCGGCCACACCACCTTGAGCAGCACCGACCGCGGCACCGCTTCGGGCAACGGCGCCGAGTTGCCGACGACCCGCGCTCCCTGGCCCGCGGCGAGCACCGCGTCTCCTCCACTCGCGGTGAGCTTCACCTCTCCCGTGTCGGCGACAACCGCGACGAGACCCCTGCCGTCGTTGAATACGGCGAACGAGCCCGTGGTCGCCTCGGCCACCGCGCTGCTGCCCGAGGACTCGATGGCCACCGCGGTTCCACCAGGCGTCGCTCCGATGCGGCCTCGCTCCAGTCGGAACCTGGCGCGGTTCGCGAGCAGCTGGCGGACGGACACTTCCGTGCGCTCGCGCACCTCGATCGTTCCGTCGTGCCCGACCTTCAAGGTCGCCGCGCCGCCCATCCCCGTCCGGACGGAGTCGTCGAATCCCAGGGAAAGAGGAAGCTCGGCGGGCCCCCAGGCGCCGCCCGAGCTCCGGCGGACTTGCACGTCCCCTTGCGCCACGGACAGCTCGACCGCGACGGGACCCGCCATCGGAACGTACGCCGGCGTCGACGCCGATGCGGGCGCAACCGGCTTCGGCGCAGGGGGTGCGCACCAGCCGCAGCCGGTGAGAAGGAGAAGCGCCGCCCGGGCGGCGTATGCGCTCCGGCGACTCATGCGAGCGCGCGCTCCTGCAAGATGGGAAGCAGTACGGTGAACGTCGCGCCTCTCCCCGGGCCGCTCTCGACGGTGACCCGGCCGTGGTGTTCCTCGCAAACCCGGTGCACCATCGTGAGCCCCAACCCCTTCGCGTTCCAGTCCTGCTTGGTGGTGAAGAAGGGCTCGAAGATGCGTGGGCGGACGCCTGGGGCGATCCCCTGGCCGGTGTCCGCAAACCGGATTGCCGCGAGCTGCCCGTCGATGGAGTGATATCCCACCGTCAGTT
>Ga0209761_1001655_pt1 | contig 14427 bp, 14 predicted proteins | sample GraSoi013_1_40cm_4_FD_185818 | JGI IMG/M metagenome (GOLD analysis project Ga0209761, IMG submission 185818) | Grasslands soil microbial communities from the Angelo Coastal Reserve, California, USA - Sample 09_25_2013_1_40cm (SPAdes) (version 2) | ecosystem: Environmental > Terrestrial > Soil >... | reverse complement strand
AGCGATCACAAAATAATTATCAACATTGTCGAGACAAACGATTCGTCTAATCTATACGATTCTCATGATTATTGGCTCAACAAGTGCAGTATTGATAATTTATGATTATTACGAAACTCATCTTCTTATCTCCAAGAAGCAAGCCTCCAATATCGCCTTGCAAGGATTTCAATGTAAGCGCAATTATTACAGTTTGAATGATAGTAGCGTAAATGGAGAATTATTTCATATAAAAAATAATTCTGTGTTTGTTGTAGATGAAAAAAATAAGCAAGATATGGCCTTGACCAGTACTTATCTAGCCAGGAACTTTCGTTCCAGCGAATATGTATGGGAGATTGTTTGGGATTGTTATGACCCTCATTCTGTCATTGATCAGGATAGGTATGTCTCTTTTGTAGATGCTAAAAGCGGCGTTTTATTGAAATGATACTTTTTTGGTGCTAATTTAATCGATACTTTCAATTCAGTCAGTCTTCGTAGTCTTGGTATAGACTACGCAGTAGAGAGAGAATAAGATCTAACAGGAGGGTTCGGACCTGTGAAAGTCTGACATTTAGCAAGAATTAAGATAGGAGATAACAAGTGGATTACCTAATCCAAAATGCAAGTCGAAAGTGATAGAAGTTTTGGAGGTTGGCTACAAGTAGTAATTATACCCACAACCATCTTTAGATTATTTTGAATATAGAACCAAGATACGCAATTTTTTAATTCTGATTTGCATGTATAATATATGAATTGGTTTTGTATCGGACTCGAAACACAATTTCTAACAAATATCTGATTCTTGGAATATCGTTTTCAGTAGTAACTCTAATCTTTCTTGTTCAAAGCCTGATTCAATTTCTAAATTACCAAACTTGTTTCAATTTTCTGAATAGCCATCCATCTTGGCTCGGTTCAGGATGGGATTTTTGTTACGCAACGAGAGATTTGTCTCATAATGATTTACTACTTGGAATTGGTATGAGTAGTGTGGCAATATCTATGCTAGTGATTTTCTTCAAAAGGTGGTAATTCATCAACCGAAAGAAACAAGAACAAAATTCAACGAAAACAATGATAATCTATCAATTAAAAAATATTCTTGATTTACATATTTGGGGATTATTCTTTATCTCAAATCTGATATTATTAAGTTCACTAGCACCATTTTCATTGGCTCAAAATGAGATATTTTATGTCTCGCCGTTCAAACAATTCCAAAACGGTGTTTCTAGTTATGATGTAAAATGTAAAACAATATCTGCTGTTCTTGTCATCAAACAATCCAATGGTTTCCCTGCCTGTGTAACATCACAAACAGCACAGAAACTTGTTGACCGTGGATGGGGTCTGTTAAAAAAACAAATGATTTGGTTTGAATTTGATCCTTTTCAATGCCAAACGACTCCGTGGGATGCATATTGGTTAAAAATTCATAGTATGCCACATGATATTGCTCCTCCTCCCTCTCATTACATAATTTACACTTATTTTAAAAATAATGATATTACAATATTTGGGGAAAAAGCTACTACGATAGAACGTGCAAGTCCAGCCTGTGATATTCCATCTGGCATTTCCTTTTACTTTCTTGTTTCAGAATCTGATAGAGATAAAATGACAAACCTAGGATATAAGATTGCAAAAATGCCGTTGCCTTCTGATGCTTTTTCAATGCGCTAAGAAAAAGTATATCCTTCAACCGACGATTTTTGACAATGAGAAAAATCGACGCAGACTTGACAGAACCTTGACGGAAGCTACTACAGCTGCGCAGTCCTATACAAGACTACGCAAGTGAATCTTCCATTATTTTCTAGTGATCTCAGAGGCACGGTGGTTATGCCATTCCACAGATACAGGTCTATCAAAGAGGTTTTCTAAACTAAAATCCTTGGGGTCTCCTAACAAGGTAAGATCAATTTTTTCTCCCTTTTGTCCTGCCTCTAGAAGCTGCTTCCAGATAAGTCTCTTTTTTTCTTCCGGTGCACTCATCTCAAACAATGCATAAAATAGAATAGAAAATATCTTTCCTGTAGAGTCGTTTTTCAAGGTGTGATTTAACATACCTTTAGCAAAAGTAGAATATCTTGCCTTCTTGTCACATTCGATTTCATCAAGTCTTTTCCTCATTTCCTCAATCTCGACTCTACTTTTCTCAAGTTCGGATTTTTCACTCTCAAGTTTTCTTATCTTTATCTTGTCTCTTTCTGAATCGTCTATGCTAAGCTCAAGTATTGCTTTTTTGAATTCTGCAAAACATTCATCCTTTGTAGGCTTTAGATATACACCGTCAAGTCCTTTTTTATGATGCATTAATTTCTCAGCTATGTTTGAATTAATGGTGCCATCAAGTTTCAGAATGGTGTTGAACCTCTTTCTAAAACCATAAAATATTGCTTTATCGTATCTTTCATCTATTTTCGTTCTCTTGATACCTGCAGATTTTATGGCGAGCTCTAACGCATCGTAAACACCATGAAGTGCCAGGTGTCTATTCTTTACCCGTCCCTTTCCAACCTCTGAATATGTAGCAAACAGTGGCGTTTCTTTATCGAATACTTCACCATTGAGTTTTCTTGAATTAAAATAGGCGTCTAGAGTCTTTCTGCCTTCAGGAGTTAGAAATACCCAATGACCGGCCTTGGAGTTTTCTGAGAAACCGTCAGGTGAGTTATCATAAACTCTTATGGCATAGCAGCTAGTATCTTTGCCATTTTCCTCATATTGAATAATTAGATGTTTCATCCGCAATATCGGATCTGCCAAGACTTGTGGCCTTGCACCTGTATCCTTAAAGAAATGAATGATTGCTTTTGTCCTTAGTTTTTTTGTACCTTCTAGCATTCTTTTGATCTCCGCATTAGTGTAAGGGACGCTTCCAGCTATTTCATCGGACTTGTTCCCGTTTTCCCTGACTAATCCTAAGAGCGCTTTTTTATGATACAATTTACGATTCATGTCTAGGAATTTCATAACACCTGCCAACATCTTCCTCGTGGTGGCGCCCTTGAGTCCTTGCTCAGACAGACTCATTACCCAATCCTCAAGATGATTTTGTAACTCGTCTGTTCCAAGCTTGATAATTTCGTCGTAGCTGAGATTGGAATGGGAGCAGAATTTGTCTAATTGTTTCTTATAGTCAAGATAGGTCTTTTCCTCTTCGATACCGTTTCTAAAACGTCTTAGGACCTGGAATTCAACCTCTTTGCCTTTTTGCATGCGTTTCTTAGGTCAATTCATTATTTATTTAGGATCTTTATAGGGAAATAAGTTTAATTCTTTAGCATCATTTTAACAGACGTTGAATCGTCAAATAATTGCTGATCTCGTAGAAAAAGATTACAATTCCATACAAAATAAGATTGGAGATTTCCTAAAAGATGAGATTGCTGAGAGAAAATGTCAAGGCGTTGTTTTTGGACTGAGTGGTGGGATAGATTCTGCAGTAATAGCATTTCTTTGTACAAAATTTGTCAAAGAAAAATCACTTGCCATAATAATGCCGAGTTCAAAAATCACGCCAAAAGTAGATACTGAAGACGCAATTAAGATCGTTGACACTCTTGGTTTGGAATACAAGCTAATCGATATAGGATTCATTCACAAGGAATATTCGAAATACTTGGAGCCAAATCCATTAGCGTTTGGAAATCTTGGAGCAAGGATACGAATTAACATATTATACTATTATGCAAATGCCAGAAACTATCTCGTCCTTGGGTCTAGCGACAAAAGTGAATTTTTGATGGGGTATTTCACAAAGTTTGGCGATGGTGCAGCGGACTTGCTTCCCATAGTCTCACTTTACAAGACACAGGCTCGTGAACTTGCAAGGTTTCTCAAGGTGCCACCCAACATAATTACTAAACCAAGCGGTCCACACTTATGGGAAGGCCACACTGCAGAAACTGAGTTAGGTCTAGGTTATGACGAGATTGATGCCATACTTCATTGTATAATTGACAAGAATTTTTCCGTAGAAGAGACTGCAAAGACTACAGAAATACCGATTTCATATGTAGACAAAATTTACCAAATGTACAAAAGAAGCGATCATAAGAGAATAACGCCAAAGGCCTGCATCCTATAAGAAGTGGTAGGTTTTGAAAATTTTTGATACGTTGTCAGCTGCGGAAAAGGAATTAGATACTTCTAACATTGTTAGAATCTATCTTTGTGGAGTGACCGTATACGACGAAAGTCACATTGGCCACGCAAGAACAATAATAGTTTTCGACACCCTATGTCGATTTCTCGAATCACATGGCCTCAAGGTAAGGTTCATTCAGAATTTCACTGATGTCGATGACAAGATAATAAACCGGGCAAAAGATGAAAATGTTTCTGCAGATACGATAAGTGCAAAATACATAGCCAGTTATTTCGATGCATTTGACAAGCTCAATGTGAAACGGGCGAATTCTTATCCAAAGGCAACTGAGCACATCAGTGATATGATAAACTTGATCAAAGGTTTGATTGACAAAGGCTTTGCATATGTATCGAAAAATGGCGTATACTTTTCTGTATCAAAATTTAAAGAATATGGAAAGCTTTCAAAAAAAAAAATTGATGAATTGGTCGCGGGAGCAAGGGTAGAAGTTGATGAGGCCAAAAGAGATCCACTAGATTTTGCATTATGGAAATTTGATAATGATGAGCCAAGATGGGAAAGTCCATGGGGTTTTGGGAGACCTGGGTGGCATATCGAATGCTCAGCCATGAGCCTAAAGTATCTTGATTCTGACTTTGAGATTCATGGAGGAGGAAGGGACCTCATATTTCCACATCATGAAAATGAAATAGCACAATCAGAGTGTTATTCTGGTAAAAATTTTGCCAAAATATGGATGCACGTTGGAATGGTTACAATAAACGGCGAGAAGATGTCAAAATCTCTTGGAAATACAAAATCTGTTGATTTTGTTCTAAGGAGATGGGGTCCTAACATAGCCAGATTATTTTGCCTTTATGGTCATTATTCAAAGCCGATAGACTATTCAGAAGAGATGTTAAGGGAAACAATAACAAAGTGGCGTCAAGTAGAAAATTGTTATTATGAATTGAGGTTGACTGAAGATGATCAAGACATATCCCAGAGCATGCCAGATATTGAAAAGATATTAGAAGAAACCAAAGAACAGTTCAAATCTTCATTAGATTCTGATTTTAACACTCCTGAAGCAATTATGGCATTTTTCAAGCTCGTAAAAGCCACGAACCAACTTGCGGCATCAGAACGATTAACACGCGCTATTGCTACTGCTGTTTTGCCCAGCTTTAATCAGATGTTAGAAATACTTGGCCTTAAGATACCTGAAGTAACTGAGGCAGAAAAGAGAGATATTAACGAACTCATAAAGAAGCGCAATCTACTACGCAGTGAAAAAAAGTTTCAGGAAGCAGATTTGATAAGAAAGCAGATATCCGAAATGGGAATTGTGCTAATAGATCATAGGAGCAAGACGCTTTGGATGAAACAGGAAAAAATTGGCATTGAAGACTAGGATTTTTTTGTCTTTGCGCTTACTAATGAAACAATATCTCTATCACGAAGCTGGTAATTCACCGGTAGTCGCACAGCATATCTAACATCTTTTGCATAAAGCAGGCCTTTTGTGAGATCAGAGTGAATTTCTTTCGCCAAATCTTCGATTGTAGAACCATCCTTCATCAAGATGAGGTCTGGCAGAACCCTGCCCTTTTTGTCTGCGAGTTTTTCTGGAATTGCCACAGGATATATGGAATTCATCTTTAATAACTTGAAGACAGTGACGTTAATAGCAAACTGAACTCCTGTTCTCATATATTCTCCCAAGATTCCTTTTGTGATAAAATCAAGTGCCTCAACCTGCTTCTTGCTTAACTTTTCCTTATTTAGTATCTCAAATTGCTCCGAACCAGGGACATATTTTATGAGCCCCTTGCCCTCTGCACGTCTGAGTGAAAGTTCACTATCAGCGCTGGCTGGAATGATTATTGTATCTACATATTTTTCACGTAATCTATCGAAGTTCTTGTCTGCCCCAGGTAGATCGATTTTATTTGCTACTATCAGTGTTGGTTTTGATATCTTTCGAAGATGGGCTGCAAATTTTTTGCTATCTTGCATATCAAAGTTATCAAAGTGTTTGTATTCCAATCCTGTTACCTTCAACGCCTCTTTTACATGACTTTCCTTAACTCCAATTCCCCTAAAGACGTCCGTTATTGCAATAAAGGACTCGGTCTCAGAATGGACTAGTTTTGATATCTTGTCTCTGTTTCCTTCCAAAAGTTTGAGGTACCACATGATCAACTCTTCCTCAATATCTGATACATCGGCTATCGGGTCACCCTTGCCAACTTCCGTAATTCTGCCTGCCGAATCTACACTTCCTGAAACGTCTACTACATGTAACAAAGCGTCAGACTGAGTAGCAATAGAGAGAAATTGATTCCCCAGTCCCTTACCCGCCCATGCATCCTTTATCAGACCTGGCAAATCAATTAATTCTACAGGTATAAATCGCCACCCGTCGAGGCATTTTGAATTTTGTGGGTCATCTTTGACATTAAACTCTGTGTGAACACATGGGGTAATTGCGTTACCTGTCGCTCTTTGGGGTTTCTTTGTTGTGAATGGGTACGTTGAGATCTCTCCTCCTGCCAAGGTTGCGGCGTTGAAAAAAGTCGTTTTACCAGTATTTGTTTTACCTATAAGGCCAATTTTTATTGGCATGAATTCACCTGATAATTCTTACTATTTATCTCTGCCGTAAATTATTCATTTTGAGTAACCAAGTTTTTAGTAGAATTTTTGATTTCATCGGCACACCATGAGATTTCCTTTAGCTCTTCCTCAGTTAGTGTTTTATCCCACTTCTCTAAAACGATCCTCAATATTTGCGAACCATTATACAACATATTCCAGTAAGGGTGGTGTTCTGCTGTAGTGTATGCAAGTTCACCAACTTCCTCCAATCCGGCCTTTGCTAGCGCCAAGGCATCGGATCTCTCACCGCATATTCTGATAATTTTGGAATCCAAGTCAGAGTGAGCTTTCACTAATATATTTTCTTGTTCAAATGATTTTATGAGTTCTAAAAGCGCATCGTGGAATTTGGAGAAATCATCAGCCATGTCTTCAAAAGAGTCGTTGATGTTCTGCAAGCATACATCTGTTAAAGACAACTTCTATTCCAGCTTTTTCCGCAAGAGTTTCCGCTTCCGGGTTATGGATGCCCTCCTGCAACCAGATCACCTTTGGCTTTATCTTGATTGCTTCCTCAACTACTGGTTTGACTTGATCTGATGGCCTGAAAACATCAACCATGTCTACAGGCACGGGAACATCCAAAAGTGTGGCATAGCATTTTTTGCCAAGAATTTCAGTCGCAGTCGGATTCACCGGTATAATGTTGTAGCCCCTCTCATCTAGGTATCTTGGTACATAATGCGCTGCCTTATCAGGATTTTTTGACATCCCAACAACGGCTATATTTCTTAAAGAGTAGAATTTTTTTATCTGTTCGTCTGTATGCGAATCTTTTTCCATGGTACTAGGTAGAACAATTCGGCTTAATATCTTGTCTAAGAATGATATCGTAACGCGGATTTATTGTGGCATCCTCTTACCTATAATAGAATCAACAAATTCTAGCAACTAAATGTAAAAAAAGGAATGATTGTTAGTTGTGTGCATCAACAGTATAGCTTACTTGGAACGGGGTAGTATGCATTGTATGCACCGCTAGTGCGTTGCCAGAGAACTCCCATGTACCCATTGCAGCTCCAGGATCTACGAAAACCAAAGCAAACCATGTCTTTCCATCTATCGTATACACGAGTTGCCCTTTCTTATCGGCGGGATCAATTGGACCTACCAATGAAACTAATTGCACAGGTTCTGATGCAGAGTATGTCAGGATTCCATGATATGGTTTGTCACTTGGAGGTAAGATCAATGCTAGCTGATGACTCTCGTGGCCTTGACCTGGGTCTTGGACAGAGGTTAGAGTTCCTGTCTTAACCATGTCGGAAGTAGACGACTCCATGTAGCTTACGGCATAGCTTACCGTGAATGGACTTGGATATGGATAATGAACTGCCAATGCATTACCAGTAAACGAGAAACTACCCGTTGTTTGATTGACGTTTCCAAGCGTCAGAGCAAATTTGGTCTTGCCGTCTGTAGTCCAAATTGGCTGTCCTTTATCATCACCTTGACCTAGAGGACCTGTAAGTTCAACTATCTGAAGTGGTTCTGATGAAGTCCAGGAAATCACGCCGCTGTATATCTTGTCACTTGGTGGCAAAATTACTGCAAGCTGATGGTTTTCATGTCCTTGTCCTGGATCTTGGACTGATGCTATTGTACCAGTCTTAGTTGTCCACATCGGAGATACCATTGTTGGCATTGTTTGAGGCATGTTCTGTCCTTGGGGCATGTTCTGGGCTGGAGGTGTGGTTTGTGCCGGAGCAGTTGGTGTAGTTGAAGGCGTAGTTGCACGACCGGCCTGAGCATTTCTTTGAGCAGTGTTAAGCTCTGTCGACATTTTTTCATGCTCGCCTGGTGCGCATATATGATCACCACAGACCTTGCTGTTACCAAAACGTGCGGTAGTATGACTATCATTGAATGCATTTCTAGTCAGTGCATTTGCCACAGGTAATGTGGCTACCGTTACTGATGCTACCAGAACTACTATCAAGAACAGCACAACCGGCAACTTTGATGACATCAACCTTCACTCTCGAGATGGAATATAAAAGAATTTCGTAAATTCTCTGAATCCTTACAAAGAAATAGATATCAAATGGCCTGAAGATGAGTTTGCTCATGGTTGCAAAAATTGGGTCAATAGCACCAAACCTTAATGTATCAAAGTGGGTTCAGGGATTGCCTACTAATGTAGATAAAGAAAAAGATAATCTAGTTCTAGTTGAAGTCTTCCAAGTCAATTGTCCTGGTTGTTTTCTATACGGAATCCCCCAAGCTACAGACATTTACCAAAAGTATCATAAGGAAGGAGTAACCGTTCTTGGGGTTGCCACCGCATTTGAGGATTTTGACAAGAACACTGTAGAAAATCTAGAACTTTTACTCACCAAAGGAGAAGTAATAGGCGAAACTCTAAAAGCTCTTGGTCAATTTGGGCAGCTCACTGGAGGCAACAAGCTGCCTTACAAGATTCCATTTCCTGTGGCAATGGACATGCTAAAGAAAGAAAATGGCCCGATAACTAAAGTAAGAATAGACGAGATAATACAAGCAAACGTACCAGGTTTTGATTCCTACAGCGAACTCCAAAAAGATGAGATTATCGAACGAGTCAAGCAATATCTGAAGAGCAAAGAATGCTCTGCTCAAACCTTTGAAGAGTATGGTCTGCGTGGAACACCTTCTTCCATTCTCATTGATAAAAAGGGGATATTGCGAGACGTTTCATTTGGTCAAAATGATTTTCTTGAGGAAAATATTAAAAAGATGCTCAATGAATAAGATCTCCAATTAATAATAACTAATTCGAGTAAATCAATGAATGTACACATCATTTGATGAAACTCCTCTAGAAAAGATAGTAAGACTATTAAAATCACACGAATCCAAATTTTTGTCTGGCGAGCAGATAAGCCAATCTCTTAATTTGAGCAGAGCGGCAATCTGGAAGCACATCAAAAAGCTCCAGTGGCTTGGATACATAATACAATCTAGACAGAATTTGGGTTACAAGTTACTTGCAAAATCAGAGATTCTTCTTCCATGGGAAATCACAGACGGTTTGCAAACAGACATTCTTGGGGGAAAAATTTACTATTTTGATACCATTGACTCAACGCAAAGTTTTGCTCTAAGTTTAGCTTCAAAGCCTTACGAGAACGGTTCAGTTGTAATAGCGGAAAGGCAGACTAAAGGAAGGGGAAGGTTAAACAGAAAGTGGATTTCCCCAAAAGGCGGCATATGGCTATCGATACTTCTCAAACCAGCTTTTGAAGTTTCTCAAGCATCATTATTTCCAATGGTCACTTCTCTTGCACTTGCAAAAGCTATAGAAAAGGCGCTTAAACTAAAGCCCAGATTAAAATGGCCTAACGATGTCACCCTTAATGACAAGAAAGTAGCTGGAATACTTATAGATGCTTCAATTGAATCAAACAAAATAGGTTATCTAGTAATTGGCGCTGGAATTAATTTCAGAATTCAACCCAGAATAGTATCAAGACAAGCAAGGGGCTCAGAAAATTTCTACGGTATTACCACGCTAGTAGGTAAAAATGAAACCGCAAACCCTATAGAATTAGTACAGCAGTTCCTCTATGAATTGGAGCAATTATACAATAAAGTAATATCAAATAATTTGGCGGAGATAAGAAAAGAATGGACTGAGAGATCCTCAACTATTGGAAGAAATATCACGGTTGCAACACCCAATGGTCAAGTCAAGGGAAAAGCAATATCGATAGACGAGAGTGGTGCGCTGCTCGTGTCAAGTAAAGGCAAAATCCGGCGTCTTCTGGTAGGAGATGTTTACTACTGGAACTAGATTGCATGACTAACGTTTTATAATTTCGCAGCTAGAGTATAAGGATGAAAATTTGTTGGGCAAATACTGATAACTTTGATGAGGCTGAGATCGTAATTGTTGGGATTCCTGATGAGTCCAAGTCACATTCACTGCGCAAGGGCACATCTGAAGCCCCTCATAAGATAAGAGAAATTTCGTCAATTAGAGATACCTACAAGAGGGGAAATAACATCTCTTTGGGCCTTCCTTTTTCTGGAATAAACAAGAAGGTTTACGATTATGGCAACATAGAACGAAGCGAAGTTACCAAAGTAATTGACAAAATAGTTTCCAAGTCAAAGATCCCCTTGGCTATAGGCGGTGATCATTCCATATCAGCTGAAATCATAAAGTCAGTTTCAAAAAAACACGGCCAGATATCATTGGTATATTTTGATGCCCATCCAGATTTTATTGGTTCAGTACAAGGCTACTATGGTTCTGTGTTCCACGATGTATTGCCATTTATCGATATTAAGTCAAGTATTCAGATAGGAGTAAGAACTCCAGAACAGGAAGAAATCAACAACATAAAGAAATACGATTTAACTGTGATCACGCCTTTCGATATAGCGAAAAACGGCATAACAAAGGTTGAGGAAACCATTCTAAACAAAATTGGCACAAGTGTATATGTCTCCTTTGATATGGATGCGATAGATCCTGCCTATGCTCCTGGGGTTTCAGTTCCCGTGCCCCTAGGACTAAGAAATACTGAAGCCATCATTTTACTCAAGTCACTTATGAAAAAAGTTGTAGGATTAGACATAATGGAGGTTTGCCCAAACTATGATATCAAAGATAGAACGTCGCATCTAGCTTCAAGAATGATTGCGGAAGCGATATCATCATTTTAGTTTCAAGAAATCTCCTAATACTTTTAACTAGGTTAAGTCGTTAGTGTAGATCAGCAATGTTCTCTCATTTTACGCTAAAAGAAGCAAATGCAATGTTGCCAACAGTAATCAAGAAATTCAAGAATATTGTCGATATGAAGAAAGAACTAGCGAGAATTCAAGCTGAAATCGAGTCTGACCCGAGATACATGACTAGCTTCAAAGAATATGTTATCAAAAAACAAGAACTCAATTCCGCACTGACAAATTTTTACAAGTCGATTGAGGAGCTTGAAGGTATTGGAATCATGGTAAAAAGTATTGATCAAGGTCTGTTAGATTTTCCATCGCTTCGGTTCAATGAAGAAATATGGCTTTGCTGGAAAGAAGGAGAAAAGGAGATAAAATTCTGGCATGGCAAAGATGAAGGTTTTAACGGACGAAAGCCAATTGAGACCATAGATTTAGAAAAATTACGTTAGGATATTATTAGAACCATAGTCAAAACATATACCGAAATAGCCCCTTCTATGAGGTACTGCAAATGTTGTCAACTTGGTTGAGAGCAGTAAGAATGAGATTTCTACTTGCCTCAGTTATCTCAGTTTGTCTGGGACTTGTCATAAATTGGTGGCAAAATAGAACGTTGAATGCAGAATTTGCCGCATTAACGTTTGCCGGAGTCATAGCTTTGCATGCAAGTGTCGACTTGCTTAACGATTACTGGGACTATAAAAGACAAATTGACACACAAACAAGAAGGACCAAGTTCAGCGGAGGTAGTGGGGTATTACCTGAGGGGTTACTGAAACCTAAGCAAGTCCATCGCGCCGGGTTAATTTTGCTTATCGTAGGCTCTCTGATAGGAGCATTCTTTATTTATGAAAGAGGAATCACGATTGCATTAATTTTGGGATTTGCAATTGTATCAATTTACTTCTATTCTACTAGAATAGTTGATTCTGGACTAGGAGAAGTGTTTGTTACCATCAAAGGTGCCATGATAGTTCTTGGAACGTATTTTGTTCAAAGTTCCCAAATTACAGTTGAGCCGATCCTTGCAGGCGTAGTGTCTGGAGTCTTATCTTCCACCGTACTTTTTGTAAATTCATTTCCAGATTACGATGCTGACAAGGCACACGGTAGAAAAACTCTTGTCGTAGTACTGGGAAAGACAAAGGCAGTCGCTACTGTATGGATATTCCCCATAGTTTCGTATGGCACCATAGTAGTCTCAGTAGCAATTCACGTTTTTCCGCAGGTTTCTTTGATTACACTATTCACGGTTCCCGTCATGGTGAAATCTTGCCTCTCTCTTAAAACCAAATTTGACAAAGTCGAGGAATTCATTCCAATCATGAAAGATTTTGTAACTTACAGTAGAGTTACAGGAGCCCTGCTGGTATTTGCCTTCCTTGTTGATTTTTTGATAAAGTAGTTCAGTAGAGTTAAATCAAACACGTCTGAACCTAGCTCATGATCCCTGGCTCTGCCACAACTAATGGCACTGCAAACTTTGCCAAAAGGACGCCTAAGGTTGCAAAGAACCACTTTAGGCAATTTGCAGGATTGACTCTCTCCTCAATTGGGATTGGGACATACCTTGGCAATCCTGATGATGACACAGATTTGCTTGTTAAGGAAGCCATCAAAAAATCAGTAATGGCAGGAATAAATGTGATAGATACAGCGATTAATTACAGATCACAGAAAGCAGAAAGGTCCGTAGGACGTGCTGTGATAGAATTAATCCAAGAAGGAACGATTTCACGAGATGAGCTTTTTATCAGCACAAAAAATGGTTATATTACAAATGATGGAGATGTAAAGGAAGATTTCTGGGAGAACATACAAAATGTCTTGGTCAAACCCGGAATTATAAAGTCAGGTGACATTTCTTCTGGATATCATTGTATGACAATACCATATTTGCAAGACCAATTAAATCGAAGTCTCAGGAATCTTGGAGTGGAATGCATAGATTTGATGTATCTACACAATGCTGCTGAAGGACAACTTCAAGATATCTCAAAGGAAGAATTTATGAAAAAAATGAGGGATGTATTCGAGTTTTATGAAAGCCAAAGGAAGTCCGGAAAGATACGATATTACGGCATGGCTACCTGGGATTGTTTTAGAGTGCCACAAGATCATCCCCAATACATATCGATTTCCGATGTCACAAGGTTAGTCAGAGAAGTTGGTGGGACCGATAACGGATTTAGATTCATTCAGCTCCCATACAATATGTATTTTGATCAAGCCTTAACACTAAAGAACCAAGTTTTGGATGGAGATCATTGCACCATCCTACAAGCTTCAGTTAAACTTGGAATAGGTGTTTTTGCAAGTGTTCCGTTAATGCAGGCAAAGTTATTGGCACCAAATGTTTTACCAGAATTCGGAGGATTGTTACGGCCATCTCATAGAGCGCTACAATTCGTTCGATCCACTCCTGGCATTATTGCTCCCGTGGTAGGTCAGAAATCACCTGCACATATAGAAGAAAATCTGCAACTGACAAACACTTCTGTTTTATCTGAGGCAGAATTTTCAGAGCTCGTCAATAAGCTCTCATCACAATTGTAAGCTTTTCGGTATGAAATTGTGTCTTAACCTATTTACCCCAAATAGAATTTTTGCAAAGTAAAATGTACTTTAAACATCTAATTTAGAGAAGTAAACGCAAGTATAGGCATTGCAGTTCGTAATTTAAAGATGGAAAATAAGACTCCAAAGGAACTAGGTACACGTTTCGGTACAATTTTGGACCCGCTTTATTCATAATTAGTAACGGGCCCGATGGTTCACGCGCTCAGATCCGTGACGATAAAATACAAGGACAGGTGTCGCGTGTTCGAGCCGAAGCACAGGAGAAAACGTCAGTCCTTAAATCTAACCGTCCGGAATTTCCGGTTCAACTAACTTTATCAGTTTTTCTAACGACTCTTGCCAACCTAAATAACACATTTCTGTCGGAATAGCTGATGGAATGCCTTCCTGAACGACTTTAAGTTCTGTGCCGCAAGAAACTTTTTTGAGCCAGATTGAAG
>Ga0209761_1001654_pt1 | contig 14428 bp, 12 predicted proteins | sample GraSoi013_1_40cm_4_FD_185818 | JGI IMG/M metagenome (GOLD analysis project Ga0209761, IMG submission 185818) | Grasslands soil microbial communities from the Angelo Coastal Reserve, California, USA - Sample 09_25_2013_1_40cm (SPAdes) (version 2) | ecosystem: Environmental > Terrestrial > Soil >... | reverse complement strand
GTCGTGGCGGGCAGCCCGGGCGCCGCCTACCCGGACGCGGGGGAGTTCCTCGTCGCCTCGGGGGATCCGGCCGTCGTGTTCGCCGCCGCCGACGCCGGCATCTGCAAGTCGGGCACGACCACCCTGGAGGCGGCGCTGGCCGACGTGCCGATGGTGATCGCCTACCGGCTGCACCCGGTCTCCGGGTTCATCGCCATGCGGTTGATCCAGGTGCGGTGGGTCGGGCTGGTGAATCTGGTGGCGCAGGCAGCGGTCTGCCCCGAGTTGTTGCAGGGCGCGGCGAACCCGCGCGCGCTCGCTGAGGCGGTACTGCCGTTGCTCGACGCGGACGGCGTCGCCGCGCGGCGCCAGCGCGAGGGCCTGGCGCAGGTGCGGGAGCGGCTCGGCGCTCCGGGGGCCGCGGACCGCGTGGCGGATATTGCTGCGGAGCTGCTGCGATGAAGCTGCGCTGGGCGGAGCGGCTCGCGGCCGTGATCGGCCCCGCGCTGGTCCGGCTGCTCGCCGCGACCTGGCGCATCCGCGTGCGCGGTGCCGAGCACCTGCGGGCGCTGCGCGAGACGCGGCGGCCGTTCGTGTTCGTGCTGTGGCACAGCCGCATCCTGCCCTTGTTGTTCCACCACCGGCACGAGGATGTCGTGCTGCTCATCAGCCGCCATCGTGACGGCGGCTACTTGGCGGACCTGGCCCAGCGCTGGGGCTACCGCTCGGTGCGCGGCTCCACGAAACGGGGCGGGGAAGTGGGGCTGCTCGGCATCGTTCGGGCGCTGCAGGGGGGCGCGGTGGTTGCCGTGACGCCCGACGGGCCGCGCGGCCCCGCCGAGCGGGTGCAGCCTGGCGCGGTCGCCGCGGCGCAGCACGCGGGCGTGCCCCTGCTGCCGATCGGCGCGCGGCCCTCGTCGGCGTGGTGGCTGCCCACTTGGGACCGCATGTGCATCCCCAAGCCGTTCGCGACGGTCGAGGTCGTGTACGGGCCGGCGGTGTCGGTGGCGGAGGGCAAGGAAGCCCTGCGCCGGGGGATGACGGCCGTCGCGCACGCCCTGCGCGAGGTGACGCAACCGGCATGAGACAGCATCCCCTCCACCGGCTGGCCCGCTGGCTGTGGCAGAGCCGGAACGCGCTCGCGCGGACGGTCCGAGCCGCGCTGCTCCCCCTCTCGGCGCTGTACGGTGCCGTCGTGTGGGTACGCGCCGCCCTCTACCGAGTCGGACTCCTGACGCCGCGGCCGCTCCCACTCCCTTCGGTCGCCGTGGGGAACCGCGCGGTCGGCGGCGCCGGCAAGACGCCGCTCGCGGCGTGGATCGCGGCGTTCTACGCGGCGCGCGGCCGGACGCCGGGAATTCTGCTCCGGGGCCACGGTGGGGATGAGCCCAGAGTCCACGAGCGGCTCGTGCCCGGCGCAGTCGTCGTACCGAACCCCGATCGCGTGGCGGGGGCGGCGCAGGCGTTGGCGGGCGGCGCGGACGTGCTCGTGTTGGACGACGCCTTTCAAACCCTCGCCGTGCGACGCGATCTGAACCTCGTTCTGGTGAGCGCCGAGGACGTCCGGCTCCCGCCCTGGCTGCTTCCGGCCGGCCCGTGGCGTGAATCGGGGAGCGCGCTGCGGCGCGCCGATGCGGTGGTCGTCACCCGCAAGCGGGCGGGAGCTGAGGAGGCCCGTGGGCGGGCCGCCGCCCTGGCCGCGCGCTGGCCCGGGAAACCCGTGGCGGTGGCGCACCTCGCGCTCGACCATCTGGAGGGCATGCTGTCCGGCGGCCGGGTGGAGACCGCCGCCCTGACGGGCCGGCACGTCGTCGCGGTGGCGGGCATCGCGGACCCGGAGAGCTATGCCGTGCAGATCCGGGCCGCGGGAGCGAGCGTGCAACTCGTGGCGTACCAAGACCATCACCCCTACGACGAGGCCGACCTCGCGCGGCTGGTGCGGGCCCAGGCCGCGGCCGATTATGTTGTAGTCACGGAGAAGGATGCTGTGAAACTGCGTCACCGGTGGCCGGCCGACGCGCGCGAGCCGCTGGTGGCGATCCTGACCGTCCGGTGGGAGCACAACGGCGAGGCGATCGTGCAGGCGCTGGATGCGCTGCCCGTGGTGCCCCGCCGTTTTTGACCCGAGAGACCTTGACCAGGATCCCATGAGCGACACCGCCCGAGCCACCGAACCACGCGTGCTCATCCGGCCCGACAAGGACACCTTCCTCGCCGAAGAGAACCCGTTCGAAGCGATGATGGAGCGCTTCGACCACGCGGCCAAACTCCTCAATCTCGACCCCGGTCTCTACAAGGTGCTCCGCAACCCCGAAAAACAGATCATCGTGTCGGTGCCCGTCGTGCGCGACAGCGGCGAGGTGGAGGTGTACACCGGTTACCGGGTCCTCTACAACACGTCGCGCGGGCCGGCCAAGGGGGGCATCCGCTTCGACCTCAACGTCACGCTGGAAGAGGTCAAGGCGCTGGCGGCGTGGATGACCTGGAAGTGCGCGCTCGTGAATATCCCCTTTGGTGGCTCCAAAGGCGGCGTGGTCTGCGACCCGACCGCGATGTCGATGGGCGAGCTGGAGCGGCTGACTCGCCGGTATACGTCCGGGATCATCGAGACGCTGGGTCCCGACTCCGACGTACCGGCGCCCGACGTGAACACCAACGAGCGCGTGATGGCCTGGATCATGGATACCTATTCCATGCACAAGCGTCACACCGTCACGGCCGTGGTGACGGGCAAGCCCGTCGAGATGGGCGGCTCGCTCGGCCGGCGCGAGGCCACGGGGCGCGGCTGCACGTTCGTCACGCGCGAAGCGCTGGCACGCCTGGGGATGGCGCTGAAGGGCGCCCGCATCGCGGTCCAGGGATTCGGGAACGTGGGCTCCATCACCGCGGACCTGCTGGCCAAGGAGGGCGCCGTCATCGTGGCCGTGGCCGACAAGTCGGGCGGGCTGCACAATCCGCAGGGGCTGGACGTGCCGGACCTGCTGCGCTGGGTCCGGGAGCGCCGCCAGCTGGCGGGCTACCCGAAGGCCGACCCCATCACCGGCGAGGAGCTCCTCACCACCGACTGCGACGTGCTCGTCCCCGCAGCCACGGAAAACGTCATCACCCGCAAGAACGCTCCCAACATCAGAGCCAAGATCATCTGTGAGGGCGCCAACGGCCCGACCACCGCGGCGGCGGACAAGGTCCTGGAGGAAAAGGGCATCTTCGTCATTCCCGACATCCTGGCCAACGCCGGCGGGGTGACGGTGAGCTACTTCGAGTGGGTCCAGGACCGCGGCGGCTACTTCTGGGACGAGGAGACGGTCAACCGCCGTCTCGAGAGCATCATGGTGAAGTCGTTCCACGACGTGGTGGCCCTGGCCGACAAGCACAAGGTGAACACCCGCATCGCCGCCTACATGCTGGCGGTCGGCCGCGTCGCGGCGATGCACCGCCTGCGCGGGATGTATGCTTGATGCGCTACCGCGTCGTCGCGGTAGGCCGCGTGAAGGACGCGGCGCTCCGGGCGGCGTGCGACGAGTACGTGGGCCGGCTGTGCCATTACACGCGCGTTGAGGAACGGGAAGTGAAAGACGAGGCGCGGATCCTCGAGGCGATCCCCGAGGACTCGCGCCTCGTCGCGCTTTCGCGGACGGGGGACCAGTGGACCTCGGAGGAGCTGGCGGACTGGACCGCGCGCTGGGAGCTGGAGGGTCGCGACGTGGCGTTCGCGATCGGCGGAGCCGATGGCCTGCCCGAGCCGACCCTCCGCAAAGCCGAGCGGCGCTGGAGCCTGTCTCGGTTGACGTTCCCGCACGAGCTGGCGCGGGTGCTGCTCTACGAGCAGCTCTATCGCGCCTATACCATCCGGCGGGGGGAGCCGTACCATCGCGGACCCTGAGCTCTCCCCGGCCGACCGCGCCGCCCTGGCCGCGCTGGCGCGCCGGTCGGTCGAAGCGACCGTGCGAGGCGACTCGGCGCCGGAGATCCCGGACGTCCCCGGCGCTCGGCTACGGCGCGGGGCCTTCGTGACCGTCGCCGTCGCCGGAGCGCTGCGAGGATGCCTGGGCCGCATCCTCGGCGACCGTCCGCTGGGCCCCGTGGTGCGGGCCATGGCGGCCGCGGCGGCGCGGGAGGACGCGCGCTTCCCTCCACTCGCCCCCGAGGAGTTGCCGGAGCTGCACGTCGAGGTGTCCGTGCTCGGTGAGCCGGCGCCGCTCGCCGCGGCGGACGCCGCCCGGGTCACCATCGGCCGGGACGGGCTGCTGGTGCGGCGAGGGCGCGTGTCCGGGCTGCTGCTCCCCCAGGTGGCGCTCGAATACGGCTGGGGACCCGGGGAGTTCCTCGCGGCCACCTGCCGCAAAGCCGGACTCGGGCCGGACGCCTGGCGGGAACCCGGGACCGAGCTGTTCACGTTTCTAGCGGACGTGTTCGGCGAATGACCGCAGGGTGGGGGGAGGTGCGGGCGTGATCCCACGCATCGTCGCCACGCCGCTCGCGGGCGGCGCTCGCCCGCGCACCCTGGCGCTCCGCCGGGTGAGCGCCGACGTTCTCGCGGCGGTGCTGCCCGGCCCGGGCCGCGACCGGCTGGGAGCAGGGGAGGGGCTGGTCGTGACGACCGGACAGCAGCCCGGGCTGTTCACGGGCCCCCTGTACACCATTTATAAGGCGCTTTCCACGATCGCGATCGCCGCCCGGCTGGAGCGGGAGCGCGGCGGCCCCGTCGTCCCGGTCTTCTGGGTGGCGGGCGACGACCACGACTTCGCCGAGGCCAATCACGCCGAGTTCCTGAACAGTGGCGGCGACCCGGCGCGCATTGTGCTGCGCGAGCGGCCGCCGGAGGCGCCGCAGCTTCCCTTGTGGCGCGAGCGCTGTGCAGAGGACGTCCGTGCCGCTCTCGAACAACTGCGCACCGGGACGCCGGAGACGGAGTTCAAGGCCGCAGTGCTGCGCTGGCTCGAGGCTGCCTACCGCCCCGACGCTTCCCTCTCCGACGCCTTCGCCGACGCCCTGAACGCTCTGCTCGGATCGCGTGGGCTCGCCGTCTTCAAGTTCCACATGCCGAGCGCCAAGCGTGCATCCGCCCCCCTCACCCTGAAGGGGCTGGACCTCACCCTCCCCGACGGGCTGACTCCGGTATTGGTCGAGGCCGCCCAGGGTCGCGACCGCCTGCGCGCCGACGGCGGCGCCTTCGTCACCCGCCGCAGCGGGGAGCGGTTCACGCGCGCCGCGCTCGAGCGGCTCGCCGCGGAACAGCCGGAGCGGCTGTCGCCCAACGTCCTGCTGCGGCCGGTGATCGAAGCGGCTCTGTTTCCCACCGTCGCCTATGCGGCGGGGCCGGCAGAGCTCGAGTACTTCCCGGAGGCGGCGCCGCTGTACCGAGCGCTCGAGGTGGAGGCGCAGCCCGCCGTGCCGCGATGGTCGGGCGTCCTGGTCGAGGCGCGCGTCGACAAGCTTCTCGAGAAACATGCACTGACGCTCCAGGATCTGCAGGGGCCGCCGGGCGCCTTGGAGGGGCGCCTGGTGCGTGAGACGCTGTCCGGTGAGCTCGCGGGCACCCTCGCCGCGCTGCGGTCCGGGATCGATGGCGATTACCGCCGGCTCGCGCAGGCCGTCGAGCAGGTCGACCCGACGCTGCGGCGGACACTCGAGTCCGCCCGCAATGCCGCGCTCGCGGGCACGCACGACATCGAGAAGAAGCTGGTGGCGAGTCTCAAGCGGACCAATGAGACCCTGCTCGGCCAAATCGCCCGCGCCCGCGCCGCCGTGTTCCCGACCGGGCGCCCCCAGGAACGCGTGCTCACGCTGGCCTCCTTCTCGATTCGCTACGGGCCGGCGCTGTTGGATGAGCTCGCAACCGAGGTGGCGCGGTGGGCGGACGCTTCGTAGTATCCACCGTATGATGATCCTCTCGCTTATCCTCGTGGTGGCGCTGATGATTCCCATCATCGCGATCCTCGTGGACTCACCCCTAGGCCGCTCGATCGCCCGCCGGCTGGAGGGGCGCAGCGGGGGGGGGGGGGGGGGGGGGGGGGGGGGGGGGGCGGCGGCGGCGAGAACCTGCGCGACCTGCAGCGCAAGGTCGACATGCTGGAGGGCGAGGTGGAGGAGTTGAACCGCTCGCTCTCGGCCACCCGCGAGGAGCTGCAGTTCGTGCAGCGGCTGCTGGAGAAGCCCAAGCGCCAGCCGAACGCCTGACCGTGGCGCGCGTGGGCGGCGGGGAGGAGGGGCGGGAGGGAGAGCGAGCGGACGCGGGGGGCGGACGACACGCCGTACTCGTCGCGGCCGGCATCCTCCTCAGCCGGGTGTTCGGGTACCTGCGCCAGTGGGTCATGGCGCATTACATCGGCAATTCGGGCGCGGCCGCCGACGCCATCGGCGCGGCGCTCAAGATTCCCAACGTCATCCGCAACCTGCTGGGCGAAGGCACGCTCCTCGCCTCGTTCATCCCCGTGTACGCGGCGCTCAACGAGCGCGAGGACAAGGGCCCCGCCCGCGCCCTCGCCGGCACGGTGCTCGGCCTGCTGCTCCTGGCGAGCGGCGTGCTCGCCGTGCTCGGCGTCCTCTTCGCGCCGGCCATTACGACGGCCGTGGCGGCCGGGTTCGACGAGCCCCGGCGCCGTCTCACCATCGCCCTGGTCCGGATCCTGTTTCCCATGACAGGACTCATGGTCGTATCGGCCTGGTGTCTCGGGGTGCTCAACACCCACCGCAAGTTCTTCCTACCGTACGCCGCGCCGGTGGTCTGGAACGTCTGCGGCATCGCGGCCCTCGTGGCGGCGGGGACGTGGCTGATCAGCCCGCAGCTCCCCCTGGACGAGCAGCTCAACCGGCTCGCCTTCGCCCTCGCCTGGGGCCTCGTGGCCGGCAGCGTCGTCCAGGTCGTCGTCCAGCTGCCGGCCTGCTGGCGCGCGCTACACGGCATCCCGCTCGGCGCCAACGTCGCCGTCTTCGGCGTGCGGGATGTGCTCAAGGCCTGGCTCCCCGTCGTGCTGGGGATGGGCGTGTGGCAGATCTCGGCGTTCGTCGACACCCAGCTCGGCTCGCTCGCCGGGCCGAGCGGCGTCTCCAGTCTGACCTACGCCCAGCTCATCCAGCTTCTCCCGATCAGCATGTTCGGGACGTCGGTGGCCGCCGTGTCCTTGCCCGATCTCTCGCGGGACGCGGCGAGCGCCACCCCGAACGACCAGCTGCGCGCTCGCATCGGCATCGCGTTCCGGCGGATCACCTTCTTCGTGGTGCCCTCCTCGTTCCTGTTCGCCGCTTTCGGGCCGCTGCTCATCGCGGCCCTGTACCAGACGGGTAGATTCACGCGCGCGGACTCCATCCAGGTCGGCGGCGTCCTGGCCGCCTACGGCATCGGTCTCCTGGGACAGGCCTGCGTCAAGCTGTTCGCCTCTGGGTTCTATGCCCTGCGGGACACGAAAACCCCGGTCAAGATCGCTGCGTTCTCGGTCGTGATTTCCAGCGCGTTGGCCTTTCTGCTCATGCGGCGGTTCGGCGTGGCGGGGATCGCGCTGGGGTCCTCGATCGGCGCCTGGGTCAACGTCGTGCTCCATCTCAAGGACCTGGACAAGCGCATCGGCACGGTGATGCGCGGGGAGGACTGGCGCGGGTTCGGGACCGCGCTCGCGGCGGCCGCGGCGGCGAGCGGAGCAGGGGCGCTCGCGGCTCACGCCGCCGCCGGCTGGCATCCGATCCCCCTGGCCGTGGCGGCCGTGGCTATCTTTGCTGTGGTGTATGGCAGCCTGACCCTGGTGTTGCGCCACCCTGACGCCCATCGCCTGTGGCAGTTCCTGCGCTGATTGCCCGCAAGCTCGCCGCGCTCCCGGACCAATCGGGGGTGTATCTCTGGAAGAATCAGGCGGGCGAGGTGCTCTACGTGGGCAAAGCCAAGAGCCTGCGCAATCGCGTGCCGAGCTATTTCGGGCCCGAGGCCGCCGATAACCCGATGCATGCCGCATTGGTCCGCCAGATCGCCGACCTGGAGACGATTATCGTCCCGAGCGAGGCCCAGGCGCTGCTGCTCGAGAACAACCTCATCAAGGAGCACAGCCCCCGCTTCAACGTCCTACTGCGGGACGACAAGAGCTACCCCCGCATCGCGGTGACCGTGGGGGAGCCCTTCCCCCGGGTGCTGGTCGTGCGGCGGGTGAACCTCGAAGGCGCGCGCTACTTCGGCCCGTACACCGACGTCTATACGCTTCGCAATACCCTCAAGATCATCCGCCGCATCTTCACCGTCCGGTCCTGCCACTACGCCCTGCCGGATGACCACCCCGACCGGCCGTGTCTCGATTACCACATCGAGCGCTGCCGGGCGCCGTGCGTGGGCTACCAGTCGCGGGAAGATTACCGCCGGATGATCGACGACGTGCTGCTGTTCCTCGAGGGTAAGACGGTGGACGTGCGCCAGCGCCTGCGGGAGCGGATGCAGCAGGCGAGCACGGGCCTGGACTTCGAGCGGGCGGCGCAGCTGCGGGATGCCATCCGCTGGCTGGAGCAGCTGGAGCAACCCCAGACCGTCGAGCTGGTTGGCGGCGGCGACGCGGATGCCATCGGCTTCGCCCGCGACGGCGACGACGCCTGCGGCGTCATCCTGCGGGTGCGCAGCGGGCGGGTGATCGCCCGGGAGCACCGCTTCCTCGAGCACGCCGAGCACGAGGTGGACGGAGCGATCCTGAGCGCGTTCCTGGTGCGCTACTACCTGCCACTCGAGGCCCGCGTGTCGAGCGCTCTGCTGCCGTTGGTCCCCGAGGATGTCGGGGCGTTGCACCAGCTCGCGCCAGGGGTGACCTGGCACGTCCCCCAGCGGGGCACGAACGCCAAGCTGGTCGAGCTCGCGGACCAGAACGCCCGGCACCTCCTCGAGAGCCTGCTCATCGAGGCATTCGACATCGAGGAGCGCGCCGCCGACCCCGTGTACGCGCTGGGGCGCGACCTCGGCCTCGCCGAGGTGCCGCGGTCGTTCGTGTGCATCGATATCTCGACCAACCAGGGCCGCGACACGGTTGGCTCGCTCGTGTGGTTCGACGCCGGCCGGCCGCGCAAGGCGGAATACCGTCGCTTCAAGATCCGTGGGCCTGGCCAGCAGGACGACTTCGCGGCGGTGCACGAGGTGGTGACGCGATTCCTGAAGCGACGGCTGGAGGAGGGCAAGCCGGTCCCCGATCTCATGGTGATCGACGGCGGCAAGGGCCAGCTCGGCGCCGCGGTCGACGCGGCGCGCGCCCTCGGGCAGGAGGCGCTCCCCATCGTGAGCCTGGCCAAGAGGGAAGAGGAGGTCTTTCTCCCCGGCAGATCCGAGAGCCTGCGGCTGTCGCGGCGCAGCTCCTCGCTCAAGCTGCTGCAGCGCGCGCGCGACGAGGCGCACCGCTTCGCGGTCGGCTACAGCCGGCGGCGGCGCGCGCAGCGCACGATCACCTCCGAGCTCCTGACCATTCGGGGCATCGGCCCCGGACGGCGCCGGTCGCTGCTCGAGCGGTTCGGCTCGCTGGCTGGTGTGAAGACGGCGAGCAGCGCCGAGATCGCCGCGCTCCCCGGCTTCTCGACCACCCTCGCCGAGCGCATCCTCGAGACCCTGAACGGACGCCGATGAGTCTGTCCTGGACCCTCGAGTGCTCCGGCTGCGGGCAGACGCGCGGCGCCGAGGGCCTCCCCAGCGTGTGCGAGGCCTGTGCCCAGCCCTACCTGGTCCGCTACGCGGCCGCGCCGTCGCCCGAGATCAAGCGCCTGCTGCGCGAGCGGCGAGGCACCATGTGGCGCTTCCGGGAGTGGCTGCCGCTCGCCGATGGCGAGGAGCCCGTGACCCTCGGGGAAGGGGGGACGCCACTGCTGCGGGTGGACCGCATCGCGGCGCGATACGGCTTCCAAGAGCTCCTCGTCAAAGAGGAAGGCACGAACCCTACCGGCTCCTTCAAGGCGCGCGGGCTCGCCGCCGCGGTGACCCGAGCGGTGCGCGCGGGAGCGAGCCGGTTCGTCGTGCCCACCGCGGGGAACGCCGGGATCGCGCTCGCCGCCTACGCCGCCCGCGCGGGGGCGAGCGCCCGGGTGTACGCGCCCGCGAACACACCGCCCACGATCCTCGCCCAGATCCGCAGCTTCGGGGCTGACCTGGTGCTGCTCGACGGCCACATCGGCGATTGCGGTACCGCGGCGCGCGCCTACGCCGCGGACTCCGGTGCGATCGACATGTCGACGCTACGGGAACCCTACCGCATCGAAGGCAAGAAGACACTCGGACTTGAGCTCGCGGAACAAGGGAACTGGACCCTGCCGGATGCGATCGTGTACCCCACCGGAGGGGGAACCGGACTGATCGGGATGTGGAAGGCGTTTCAGGAGCTGCGCGCCGCCGGGTGGCTCCGAGGGCGGGGGGGAGGGGGGGACGGAGCGGGCGCGCTGCCGCGGATGTACAGCGTGCAGTCGAGCGGCTGCGCGCCCGTCGTGAAAGCCTTCGAGGAGCGGTTGGACCGTTGCACCCCGTGGCCGGAGCCGTGGACCGTCGCCTCGGGATTGCGTGTGCCTGGACCGTTCGGCGACCGCCTTATGCTGCGCGCCTTGCGCGAAAGCGGCGGTGGAGCCGTGGCGGTGTCCGACGAGGCGCTCACCGCCGCCGCGCGGGAGCTCCAGACCGCGGAAGGGATCGATGCGGCCCCGGAAGGCGGCGCGGCCCTCGCCGCGGCCGTCGAGCTCAAGCGGCGTGGCGCCATGCGGCCCTCCGACCGCGTGGTCTTGTTTAACACCGGGGCTGGGTGGCTCTACCGGGGCTAACCCGTTTATATTGGGCCACTTGCCCATGCGAATCGCAATCCTGGACCCAGCCGCAGGGATCAGCGGCGACATGACGTTGGGCGCCCTCCTCGCTCTTGGGGTGTCGCCCGCCTGGCTCGAAGAGTTGCCGCGCCGGTTGCAGCTCGAGGGGGTCGCGGTGGCGATCCGGGACGTGCAGCGCGCCGGGGTGGGCTGCAAGCAGGTCGAGTTCACCATCCCCGAGCGGCCGCACGGGCGGCATGTCGGCGAGCTGCTGCGCCTCGTGGGGCGCGCGCCCGTCTCCGATTGGGTCAAGGAGCGCGCGTTGCGCGCGTTTCGGCTCGTCGGGGAAGCCGAGGGGAAGGTGCACGGCGTGCCACCGGAGACAGTGCACCTTCACGAAGTCGGCGCGGTGGACGCCGTGCTCGACATCGTCGGGGCAATCGAGGGATTCGAGCGCCTGGGCGTGGACGCGATCTATTCTTGGGCGCCGGCGCTCGGCACGGGCTGGGTGGAGGCGGCGCATGGCCGTTTGCCCGTCCCGGCGCCCGCGACGATGATCCTGCTCGAGGGGCTCGACGTCGCGTCGGGCGGTCCGGTGGAAGGGGAGGGGACGACGCCGACCGGCGCCGTGCTGCTGCGGGTGCTGTCGCAGGGTCGCCCGCCCGCGCGGTGGCGGGTGACGGGGAGCGGTTGGGGGGCGGGTGGGCGCAATCCCAAGCATTATCCCAACGCGCTGCGCATTCTCGTGGCGGAGGCGGCGGAGGAGGCTGGACGAGTAGCGCTGCTCGCGACGGACGTGGACGACATGACCCCCGAATACGTCGAGCCGCTGCGCCAGGCGCTGGTCGCGGCGGGGGCGCTCGATGTCCAAACCTGGCCGGTCCAGATGAAGAAGGGACGATCGGGCTTCCGGGTGGAGGTCGTCGCGCCCGAGGACCGGATGGACGCCGTGACGGCCGCGCTGTTTCGGCACAGCACGACGGCGGGCGTGCGGCGCTGGGTGGCCGAACGGGCCACGCTGCCGCGACGTCAGGTGACGGTGCAGCTGGGCCCGGACATACACGTGCGGGTGAAGGTGTTGGAGCAGCCGGACGGCGGCGCCGTGCGGCTCAAGCCTGAGTACGACGATGTGCTCGCGGCCGCCGAGGCGCTCGGTCGGCCGCCGCTCGAGGTGGCGCGCGCGGTGCAGCGCGACGCCGAGGCCTTGATGGCCAAATCCAAGGAGTGACGAGATGACGATGCGGCCGGTGTGCGGACTGGGACCGAGGTTGGGACTGGCGCTGGCGCTGGCGGCGACGCCGGCGGCCGCGCAGCACGGCATCTGGCTTCCGGTGAGGTGTGACCTCAAGCCGAACCACTACCTAGTGAATGCCGGCCTCCTGTATCTGAAGAGTGCGGCGGAAGGGCGCTTCCAAGAGCAGATCCAGAAGGACCTGAAGGACGCCAACCGGAATCTGCTCCAGGCCGTCACGGCCAATGGTCAGGACCAGAACCCGGCGGCCTGGTACTATCTGGGCCGCTACTATGGCATGGTGAAAGACGCCGCGGGGGCGGATTCCGCGTTTCGCCGGGCCGAGCAGCTGAAACCGGCCTGCAAGGACGATATTGCCTTCTGGCGACGGGATCTCTGGGTGCCGCTCTACAACGGCGCGGTGGCGGCCTATAACGCCGGTCAGAGCGACTCGGCGATCCACCTGCTGCAACAGGCCAACGCGATCTACGCGGGCGAGCCCACCGGTTTCAAGCTGCTTGGCGCGCTGTTCTACAACGCCAACGAGGCCGACTCCGCCGCCCGGTACTTCCGCCTCGCCATCGCCGCCTCCAGCGATCCCAAGTACGCCGCTGACAAGAAGGAGGCGCTGTTCAACGTCGCCGCCTCCTACTATCGGGCCCAGCGCTGGCCCGAGGCCGAGGCCGCCTACAAGGACTATCTGGCCGTCGTGCCGAGCGACGCCCAGGCTCTGGCCGGGCTCGCGGCGGTCTACACCTCGCTCGGGAGGACCGACTCGGCCACCGCGATTTACACGAAGATCGTGAACAACGCCGACTCGGTGGACGCCATGGGATTGTTCTTCGCGGGCACGTCGATCTTCTCTTCCGCGCCGCCGCTCCCGGACACGGCCGCGACCGGGACCTCCTGTCGGACGGAGGCCCGGCGCACCGGCCGCACGCTCACGGCCCGCGCGATCAGTGCCCGCTGTGATTCGGTGACCGCCCGGCGGGTCCGCGACTACGACGGCGAAGTCGCGGTGACCTACCGACTGGCAGCGAAGGCGTTCGAGGCCGGTCTCGCCAAGAATCCATTCTTCCGAGACGGGCTGTTCAACCTGGCGAACACGTACCTGGCGCTGCATGACTCGGCGAGAATGCTGCCGGTGGCCCAGCGGCTGTACGCCGTCGACCCGATGAACCGCAGCACGCTGCGGCTCCTTGCCCAGGGCTTCCAGTTCCAAAAGAAGCCCGACTCGACCCTCCATTATCTGATGGTGGCCGATACCGCCCTGCCGTTCGAGGTCACGGTGGGCAGCTTCTTGCCGGGAGACCAGAATGCGACGCTCTCCGGCCTGTTCACCAACTATCGCTCCCTGCCCGATTCGGCCACGCTCGTCAGCCGCTGTCGGGCCCCTGGTCCGGCGACGACGGTAGCCGCTCGCTGCGGCTATCAGAAGCTCGCTGCTGACGCGGCAGCGAAGCTGACCAACGCGCCGCTGAAGGTCACGTTCGAGTTCCTGAACGCCAAGGGCGAGGTGGTGGTCGCGCAGTCCGTCGACGTCCCGGCCATCGAGCCGGGAGGCAATCACCCGTTCCAGCTGAAGGCGAACGGCGCGAAGATCGAAGCCTGGAGGTACAAGCAGAGCTAGCCGCGCCCTCCTTAATCGTTCAACGCCGGTCCGGGAGACTTGAGTGGATCGGGGAGCTTGCTCCACTGCTCGGGGGCGAGCACCGCGCGGGCGCGCTCGAGCGCCCACCGGGCGTTGTCCCGCGCCGCCGCGAGCTTCAAGCCGGTATCCAGCGACTCCGGGAGCAGGTGGTTCCGCGCGTCGAGCGAGTCCGCGATCGCCCGCAGCTGGGCGATTTGGTCGGGGGTGCAGCCCAGCGAATCCCGCAGCCCGAGGATCGCGGTGATGGGGTTGCTGGGCAGGGCGGGGGCGGGCAGACCCGGAGTCGTCTGCCGGGCGCCGCGCACGCTCCGGCGGATCGGGCCGGGGCCGATTGCGAGGTGTCCCTGCAGGGCGATCTGGAACGGGACGGTGATGCCGCTGCTCGCGCTGGCGGTAGCGCCGAACCGCCCGTTCACGGTGTAGTGGAACCGGGGGGTCGCCGGGTCGAAGCCGCGCACGTACAGGAGCACGGGGTCCGGCGCCGCAGCCCACCCCCAGCCGCGCAGGTTCACGGCGCCGTGCAGCCAGGCATCGAGGCCGCCGAGCAGATTCACGGTCAGGAGCGAAACCGTGAGCCGCCGGTCGAGCCCCAGCCCCGCCGGTCGCCAGTTGAGCTGCAGGTCGAGGGCGGGCTGCCAGGGCCCCGTGCAGGAGTTGCGCGCCGCGATCCGGCCGAGCTGGCGGCGCAGGCAGCTGCGCACGGCTGCGGGCGCAGTGGCGAGCAGCGCTTGCATCCCGTTCGTCACCGCCGTGTCCGCCGTCAATCCAGGATCGAAGATGAACGCGCGGTCGTTCCTGGCGCCGTCGCCGTTGATGTCGGACCGGACGAG
>Ga0209761_1001653_pt1 | contig 14429 bp, 12 predicted proteins | sample GraSoi013_1_40cm_4_FD_185818 | JGI IMG/M metagenome (GOLD analysis project Ga0209761, IMG submission 185818) | Grasslands soil microbial communities from the Angelo Coastal Reserve, California, USA - Sample 09_25_2013_1_40cm (SPAdes) (version 2) | ecosystem: Environmental > Terrestrial > Soil >... | reverse complement strand
GATCAAACCAACCAGGGACGGACTCCTAGTAGCATCCGTCGTCGCAGCGATTCTCATGTTTATTGCGACGTGGTACGTCTTCGGTCCATCCGGACTGACGCCCAGTGGTAGTGCTCTGGCTGCCTATGCGCTCTATGGCTGTATGGTCTCGGGGCTGGCGGCAGGATTGCTTATCGTACTCTATACCGAATACTACACTGGTTCTGAAGCGAAACCTGTTATTACGATCGCTGAGAGATCAAAGTCCGGTCCAGCGCTCACCATAATGTCCGGCACCGCGGTAGGCATGATTTCAAGCGGACTACCAGTGATCACCGTAGCAATCACGCTTCTCATCTCATTTGCTCTCGGAGAACAGTTCGCCGTCCAAGCTGGAATCACCGATACGTTCCTGGGGGGCGTCTATGGTACGACCATGGCTACGATGGGCATGCTCTCAACAGCCGGGATCGTCCTAACCATGGACGGTTTAGGTCCAATAGTAGACAACGCTGGCGGAATCGCCGAAATGTCCGGTGCCCCCGTCGAAATCCGAGAGCGAATTGAGCCTCTCGACACGCTGGGCAACACGACCAAAGCCCTCACGAAGGGCTATGCTATGGGGTCCGCCGCTCTCGCGTCTCTACTACTCTTCCAGGCCTTCGTATTGGAAGTCGCAAGATACCAGGCCAAAATAACCGACCTAACCACTATCACGAGTGCCCAGGCCGCACTTCTGGGAACGAAACTATCCAGCCTGGGATCCGCTCTTGCTCTCAACCACCCCGATGTGGTGATAGGTGCGTTGATCGGAGGTATGCTTCCTTTCGTGTTCTCAGGGACGGCTATTAACGCAGTAAGCGTTGGCGCCTATCGTATGGTCGAGGAAGTCAGAAGACAATTCAGAGAGATCCCAGGGCTCAGAGAAGGAACGGCTAAGCCAAACTATGCGGCAGCAGTGGACATTTCCACAAGGACAGCTCTGCGATTGATGGTCGTCCCGGGCGCAATCCCAGTAGTAGCACCGATCGTCGTGGGAATATTCCTCGGGTGGGCCGCAGTCGGAGCGCTCGTAGTCGGCGCAACACTGTCTGCGATACCGTTGGCGATAATGATGATGTGGGGTGGAGCAGCAATGGACAATGCGAAAAAGTATGTTGAAGCCGGACACTTTGGAGGCAAGAACACGGAAACACACGCTGCAACTGTCGTCGGTGACACGGTCGGCGATCCTTGGAAGGATACAGCAGGCCCAAGTCTGCACATTCTCATCAAACTCCTCAACACGATTTCCCTGGTCTTCATTCCGCTCTTCTTAGTAGCCCTAATTTCCCTAGCCTAGCCGGGGTTTGGCGGATATGAGTACGCCCGCCAAAAACACTGTTCTAAGAGCGATCCTCGCCGACGACGCCTCGGTGAAAATGGCAACAGCACTCGGAACCCCAGGAAAAACGCAGTCGAAGAGGATCCCGCTCACGTCCGGACAGCTGACGACCGAGCAAATTGTGGGTCGCATCAAAGAGCTCTCGAAGCTACGAGATGAGATCCTACAAGTCATGCGACAACTCAACTTGACGAGGGAAGCGAGCCCAAGCGCAGTTGCTCAGCTGGACTACGATAGCGAACTGGAATCGGCTAAGCGAGAGCTGGACGAGGCTAGGAACCAGTACCAAGAGGCTCAGGGAAGGATCGACAAGATTCAGAGACAGATCGATGATTCCAAGAAGAGAATCGCGGCGCTCACAGAAGTATCTCAAACCGGTTTCGCCACAGACCAGTTAGAATCCGGGGCGGGAGATTTCCGGAGAGTCCTAGGACGATTGCCCGTCAAGAAGCTGGAGACCGCGCAGAAAGCGATGCTTGGACAGTTCAAAGACCAGGCTATCCTAGCAGTCGGCAACAAGCGACAGGACGCGGTCTACATCCTCAGTGCCACGCCCAAAGACAAATCTTCCCAGGCGCTTCAAATGCTCCTTCTCTACGATTTCACCCCGATCGAGATTCCCGAATATGAATCGCCGGATATCAAATCTGAAATTCAAACAGAAGAAGATAGAGGGAAGGTTCTATCCAAGGAACTTGACGAGCTCAAGCTGCAGCTGGATGACTTGCGTAGGAAGGCAAGTGTCACGCTGAATAGCAGGCTCGACGGAGTCGTCGATGCTCTGATGCTGCTTCGCGGAATCCTCAAACTGGGCGAGGGAACTCAGGCGTCCCGTATCTACGCTCAACTAGAAGGTGTCCTTCCTTCTGAAACCTTGAAGGATCTTTCCAGAAAGGGGATAATCGAATTGGAGTCTTCCTCGTAGAAGCGCGTGTACTTGTGAGCAGTCCAGACCTGGAAGCACAAGCAACGCCGCGAATCAAGGATGCGCTTAACGCCGCGATTCAGCGAGCTGGAGAGGAAGAATTCGCCAAAATATCAGGAACTGAGACTTCCGGTCTAGACGGAATCCTGCAAAGCGAGGGAGAATTTGTCCCTGTAGCGATCATAACGCTGGCATGCCAGATCAACAGAAGCCACAACGACCCCGACCCCGCACACTCTAGCATTAGCGAGTGTTTGAAAGGGGCAATTTTGAGATTGCCACAAAAGAGGGACCACGAAGAGACGACAGGTCCAGCTGAATCTACGACCCAGAGAAGCCGACGAGCTCAGTTCTACAAGGGTCGGAATCGCACGGGACGAATCTACGACCCCACGGCTCTTCGAATAATAGGATTCAGCGTCAACCTGTTCACCTTTCTCGTCCTCGGATACTTCCTAGGCGGAATAGTCCTGGGCCCATTATTCGGATTCGGCTCATGCGTGGGAGTAGTGGCCGCATCACCATGGATTGCTCCATGCGCAGGGTCCGGGATTGGACTCGTCTTCGGATCAGTTATCGGACTTGGATACACGTACTACTATTTCGTCAAGAAACTCTAACCAGCAACCTTATCGAAAAGTTCAAGGAATCACTCGGGAATTGCGACTAAAGATCTGATCTGGTCGGGTTTCATTCCAGCCCCAACTCCAGCGACGATGGCCGCGAGGTTTCTCGCCTCGTTCTCCTTAACAATCAGGAAAGCAAGAACAACTCCCAAGGTGTATGGGAATCCGAGGAATATCCTCTTGCTAATATGGATGGAGTGTTTTCTTGACGCGACTTCCAGGAAGGAGAGGGACTTTGTTTCTTCGTACTTCTGCCTAGCACCGGAGAGAATACTGTGGTAGTATGGATGAGATGATGCTAGATCGAGAGCTTGAGTGACGTCCTGAGCGACTAGGAGCTGGTCTATTGCTCGATTGTCAAGTTTCCAGAAAGACGGTATTAGATGCTCGCGGACGTTGGGGATTCCGATCAGTTTACTTCTTAGAATGATAGTCAGATTTGCTAAGTCGATCGTTCCTCCGGCTATGGGAAGACAGCTCTCTCGGTCGAACCCTCTGAGCTTGTCGTCCACATAAGTGTAGAAGCGTTCCTCTCCCCAACCAGTAATGATGTCTCGAACTAGTGATGCTCTTTCGCCGGCAAGGTCCTCCATGGAGAAGCTCTTCACCCTGTTCACGAGAGCTCTGTCGCCAACAATTCCAACGATCGTTCGGAGATCATCCATGGAGTAGAGACGGTGAAGCTCAGCCTCCTTGAGGAGAGCCAGAGGCTGACGAGTCGACACGAACTCCTCCCAGCTCTTTCCCTGAGCCTTGAAAACCACTATAGCGGCAAGGTCGTAGGCATCGAAACGCCTGCTAAACTCGCGGAGAAAATCTCGTGCTGATCCTCGGGAGGATGAAATCAGTGTCTTGACTCCACGAGCGAAACCTAAACGGACAGCTCTCTCAGTCTCGATGGGAGAAGAGCCGTCTCTTAGTTCCGAGAGCTCCTTGCCGTACGGCCCGTCTGCAAGGACCCCTAGGATCTCGCTTTGGGTCCGGAACTCAGCGAGGGAATGGATTTGCTGCTGTTCCAGGAGTTTGCCTTTTTCTCCCCGTATCTTTGCGATAATGTAGTTGTCTCGGACGATATGCGATAGGATCTCGGTTCCCACGATGGGTCGCTGTTACTTCGCTTGTAGAACGAGCAGAAGAGCTGTGACGAGGGCGTAGATCGCCAGAGCCTCCGCCAATATCAGTGTGATAACTGCCCTCGAAAATATTTCCGGCTTCTCTGCCGTCGCGGCGGCTAAAGCGCTTCCAGAAGTGCCTATGCCGAATCCTGCGCCGAGCGCTGCTGCGCCCATGGTCAATCCTCCGGCAAAGATTCTGACCGACCCAGCGAGGGTAAGGGTGTCGGTAATGTGGAAGACTGAGAGAAGGCCCACCACTAGCCCGTAGATCGCGAGGGCTTCCGCGAGGATCGTCGCGATGAAGGTCTTGAACATGACCTCGGGCCTTTCTACCCCGGCACCAGCGATAGCCGGCCCAGAGATTCCGATTCCGATTCCTGCACCGATTGCTGAGAGGAGGACGCTTAGTCCGCCTCCGAGGCCAGCCCAAAATGTGGGACATAGAGTGACAGACGTTAGAGTAGCGCAGTCAACCACTTGGTTACACAGTCCAACTTGCAGGTTCTCGGTAAGGCGCGAATGACAATCCTGATCCTTCATAAAACTTGCTAAACCATTCAACCCAGTGAAGCCTCAAAGTCTGCACAAAAACGATCAGACCTTCCAAGATCATTACGAGCAAGTTGCCGATTATTGCACCGCCTATCCCGCCAAAGCTGAAGAAGGCGAATTTTATTGCAAAGTCTGCCAGGTTGAGAGCCCATATTCGGAGATAGGATAACGTGTTGCTCCCGGCGCTAATGAATACCTCAAACAAGTGGAGTGGGCCCTCTTTCCATCCCATTATCCCCATCGGTATGAACAGCAGCACGAGGAGCAGAGGATTCTGCAGAAGAACTCCGAACTTGTAGCCCGCGATCACCACTTGGGCTGCGAGATAGATGAAGATGATGTAGAACCACGCCCAAGAGATCGGTCCGTAAAGAGCGTGTTTGATCTCGTGATTCCGCACCTTGTTGTAGGCGCTTAAAACCAGGCCAGAGAAATAGTGTCCAACCCCAAACAGAAGAATCACAGCCATGTAAATGAGGAGGTGGGAAATGTCGGGAGTGGATGCGAAAGCTCCCTCGTTCGGGTTAAAGAATGGACGGAAACCAAAGACCGCTTGGGACTCGAAACCGAAGAAGTCGCCGAAGACAAACCCAAAAATCGTAATTCCTACACCGAGCATGACTATCAGTTCTGCTCCGTTCACGAACAATTGCCCGATCTCGAAGATCTTGACTTTCTTTCTCTTCAAGTAAAGAAGAAAGAGACCTAGAGCTAGGAATATTGGGCCTTCTCCAAAGTCTCCGAACATTAAGCCATAGATTAGGGGAAATGTGAGAATCATGAAAACAAGGGGGTTAGTTTCATGGTAAGACGGGATGCCAAAATTGTCGATTACCGACTGTAGAGGCTTGGTCCATCCAGGGACTCTGACCAGCGTTGGCGGATTCTGATGCTCCTTAGCCTCAAGGCCGTTTTCCAGTGACGCCCCATGTAAGACCTCCTGCCCCTCTTGACCCTTCTCTACATGAACAGAAACGAGTCCGTTGCAAGCCTGCGAAGCTCCCTCCGTCAGTCCTTTGACCCGATACTCAGCGACCCATCCTCTGAGAATGTAGGTCGACTCTGTAGTAGAAGAGTTTGAAACAGCTCTAGATCGGGCCTCCAGAATCTCAGTAAGGTACTCGAGAGTCTTGAGCCTCGGTCCGTACTCCTTTGTAAGGAGTTCACGCTGGTGATCAAACTTCTTCGCAGCATCCTCGATCTCTGCCAGTCTAACATCAGTGAATTCCTTAGCTTCCTTAGGGTCTGGCGGAAGTTCTGCCCAAGGCTCTTCCACCTTAGCACCCAGTGCCGTGGCGGCTTGTTTTGCATCATCTTCGAAGGCTCGGGGAAAAATCGCCAAGAAAGTCTGAGTTCTCTCTGCGCTATGCGTGATGACGAAGATCAGATTTCCGTATGTCAACTCATCTAAGTCTCTCTGGATCGAAACGGTTGACTCTCTTGCACATTCTCCAGCGAGAGTAACGAGGAATCCACTGCTTCCAATGGCACCGAGTGGCATTCCGACTGCTTCCAATCCCGAAAGAAAACGTGAGAGTTCCGAAGTTCTCTCCTTATCAGCTAGTAATTTGCCTTGTGATTCCTCTAGTTGGCGGACGGACCCTTCGAGTTTTGAGGTTTCTTGGTCGAGGAACAGGGCGAGCTCATCGATGTTGTGAATCGGAGCCTCAATTTTCTCCGTTTGGCCCTCAATCGGTTGAAGAGCCGAGGCCAGCGCGGAAATGCGGTTCTTGATAGTCGCGGATTTCGACAGCAGGCTCGTGGCTTCGAACGGCACTGCACCAGGTGGGAGCTGTTCATCCTCAACCGTCATGAGGTGAATCATCTGTTGTCTCCCAGCGTAGGAGAGGAGGTTGGGCAGCTCCTCCTTTGCAACTATGATGCTGACCTGATGCATTGTCTCCGGTCTGAGCAAGAACTGGGACCTACTCACCAAATATGGTGGAAGAAATTGTTGTTAGAAGCTGGTTGTCCAGTCTTTCGAGGCGAGCCCTGAAAGAGTTGTTGAAGATCATCTTTCCCTCGGGGTCGCTCGCAACTACCCCCCCCAAGTCATCGATTGCTGTCTCGTCAACTAGCAATTTTGTCCCTTTGGGAAGCGATTGTCCTAGAGATTGGAGACTTTTCTTGTCCGCATTCCGAAAGCCGATCCTTACTACTGCATTATCTGTCCCTACTGCCTCCACCGCTTCTGCCACGAAGCGTTTCAAAGTCGACTCGAACTGGTCCGAGTCGACGATATCCGAGAGACCCTGTTCAACGGACTTGAGGACGCTCTGAACGATCTTATTCTTCTCATCAAGGATCCTCAAGCGGTTGCCCCTAATTCTTGAACTAAGGATACTCCGCCTGATGCTCTCGGCCTCCAAGCTGGCCTTTGCTAGAATATCGTTCGCATCTCTTCGAGCTTGGGATTGGGCCTCATCTAGAACCTGCTTGGACTTGTCTTCTGCCTGCTCGACAACTCCCGCGGCTTTCAATTTCGCGTCTGACAGTATTCGATTGTGAAGCTTCTCCAAAGACTCCGCCATTTTCAATTACCGAGGATCAATTCAACGGCCTTCTTGGCGGCGGCGTCTTTCCTGTTCTCGAAGAGTTTCTTGTAACTCTCGAGTAGAGAGTCGGTTTCCACGTCTGAGCTTCTCGCGTCAGCTTCAGCTTTCTCCCGCGTCTCTCGAAGCATCTCGACTCTTCGCTGTTCTGCTTCAGCCGTTGAGGCTTGCCGAATCTTCCGGGCTTCTTCTGAAGCAGAGGCTAGAATTTCTTGAGCCCTTGACTCTGCTTCCTCGACGATCCGTTTCGCTTGTGCCTCAGTTTCCACAATCTTCCTTACAGCCTCGATTCCGGACAAGCGATTTCTGCTCCAAAGACACCATTAGACCGCGTTTTCGAACGTCCACTTTGGGTGCGCGCTATAAAACTGTTCGAAGAAGGGTTTTGATACAGTTTCCAACCCTTTATTCTACATACAAGGTCACTGAAGAATGCCCGTCAAGATCATTCACCCCGATCATGTCGAAATCGTCGGTCTAGGACACGTTCTCCTAACGGCTCCACACACCGCGAGCCCTGACGCAGACCTTCACACGGGAACAATCGTTGAGGAAGCGGCGCTAACTTCGAGATCCTATGCTGTCATCGGGAAGGTAAGTAGAGAGTTCCTGGATCTGAATAGGATTCAGTCCGCGCAATCGGAGTTCAGAAAGAGCATCGAGGGCTTCATAGCGGAAGATGGAATCAGGTACCTTCTGGACATCCGCGGAAAGAAGGAGCCGGGCGTCAACATTGGGACAGCTGCCGGGAAGACCTGTTCTGACTCCACGACCGAGCTAGTAAAGTCGAGGTTATCCAAAGATTTCACGGTAAAGGTGAACAGCGAGAACATGGGTGACGAGCCTGGAATCATAGTAACGAGTTACAACCGCAAGGATGCAAAGGACAACTTCGTTGTCGAGACCATACAGGTTGAGTTCGGTCACGAAGAAAGACAGTTTCAGAGGGAAAAGGTGATCAGCGACATCTCAGAGATAGCGGACATTCTCGATGCGCAACTAGTGACCTCACGAGGCGACTAATGCGCAACTAGTGACCTCACGAGGCGACTAATGCAGCGGCGGCGCTTTGAACCAGTCGAATCCAGGGATCCGGATAAAGTCCTATGGCGAAGATCAGAATCGTGGCAGCCCAAAGAACAACCATGTAGACGCGGGGTTCAGGAATCCTGGACTGATCTACCGGTTCGTCAAAATACATTCTCTTAATGACCCAACCGTAGTAGCTCATACTGAAACCGCTGTTGATCAGCGCCGCCAATGCTAGATAGCCGCCCCAGCTGTACGGTGAATAGATGGAGCCCGTGAACAGCATTACTTTGCTGAAAAACCCGTTTAGAGGAGGAACTCCTGCGAGGCCGAGAAAAATTACCGCGATACTCAAGGATGTTTGCGGCATTCTTCGAGATAACCCATTGAAGGATTCAAGGTCCGTAACCGAAAGCCTGGTGGCAACCGCCGCCGCAGCGACGAAGGCGGCTGTCTTCAGAATTGCGTAATTCAGAACATGGAAGAGTCCCCCCGCCAGACCTAACGGCACATTGGTTACGGTGAATGGAGTGGCCAGGGCCATTAGGATGTAACCAGCCTGGGCGATGCTGGAATAGGCGAGGAGTCGTGTGAAGCTCTTCTGCATCAGAGCCGCGACGTTTCCGACACTCATTGTCACTACAGCTACAATGGCAAAGGTCGAGTAGAAGTCCACGTTGAAAGCCAAGATCCCTACGATGAATACGCGAAAAGCCGCCGCGAATGCTGCCATCTTTGCGCCCGCGGCCAAGAATGCCCCAATCGTGACAGGAGCTCCTTCCAAAGCATCGGGTATCCACATGTGAAAGGGAACAACTGCCATCTTCACCCCGAATCCCACGATGAACAGGACGATCGCGAGCACCCCGAATGGACGAACATCGGGTCCCGCCGTCGAGAGAGAACTCGCAATGGCTGTTAGCCCCGTAGAGCCCGTCACGCCGAAAACCAGGGAGATGGCATAAACGATGAGCGCGGAGGAGAGGGCTGAGAGGACGAAGAATTTCATAGCTGCTTCATTGGAATTCGGGTCATTCTTCCTGAACGCTGTCAAGGCATAGGTGGGAATGCTCATCAGCTCCCAGCCAACGTAAAGGAGTATCAGGTCCATTGAAGCGGCGAGGACAATCATACCGAGGGTCGAAAGAAGCAAGAGTCCGAAGAATGGTCCTTTGTTAGGGTCTTCTCGCATGTATCGTAGAGAGGCAACAGTCACGAAGATCGCTACGATCAGTAGGACTCCTGAGAAGAACAGGGTAAACAGATCAACTCGGAATCCCCCGAAAGATACTGGCGAAGAGCTCGTGAACCCAAGCCATACTGTGGACACTAGGGCGATGGCTAGACCTAAGATACAGACGAAGGGCGCGAGACCAAGTTTCGATTTTCTAAACCGGAGAAAGCCAGCGGGAGTGGCGAGTAGTCCGAATACGGCTAGGCTGAGAAATGGGGTCAGCGATAGTAGGGCCAATTTGGATTACCTTGCTCCAAGACCGACAATGGTTCCGACCCACTTCTCCACCGTCGGCGTTATCACACTCCCCAGTAAGGGAGGAGGATACACGCCAAAGATCAATAATGGCACGAGAAACGCGACCAGAACTAGGATCGAGTGAAGGTGCAACTCGTTCTTGGGACCGACGGGGGGAGTCATGGCAACTCGTCTCAGCATCCATAGGAAGTAACCGACGGTTAGAGCTGGCGCGACGATGGCGATTGCGAAAAGATAGCTAACGCTGAGAGCTCCCTGGATTACGAGATATTCGCTGATGAAGTTGGCAAAACCGGGAACCGCCATGGCAGCCATCGAGGCCAAAAAGAGGAGTGTAACTGTCTGAGGCATTTTTCCTCTTAGCCCTTTCAGTTCGTCGATGTTTCGGGTTCCTGTATGGTCATGGATGTATCCTGACATGAGGAAGAGCATTCCAACTGCAAGTCCATGACTGAACATCTGGAAAACAGCTCCTGAGACGCCTGCAACTGTTGCAGTAAACGCCCCGAGTAGAACGTAACCCATGTGATTGATGCTCGTAAGGGCAATCATTCTCTTGATGTCCTTGGCGACGAGTGCGACCGATGCGCCGTAGATCATGGTGATGAGGCCGATGGTAGTGAAGTAGGGCCAGAGCACACTCACGGCTTTAGGGAAGAGTAGCAGGTTGTATCGAATCAATCCGTATCCTCCCATCTTGAGAAGCAAGCCGGCAAGGAGAACGCTGACTGGCGCTGGGGCCTCCACGTGAGCATCAGGCAGCCAAGTGTGAAGTGGGAATATTGGAAGCTTGACAGCGAATCCGACGAAAGTTGTGATGGCTACGACGAGCTGGAGCGGCAGCGCAAGATTCGGAATTCTAGCCGCCAGAACATCATAATCGAACGAGGGACCTCCCGGGTAGGCTGAGGTTCCAGTCCAGGCGTATAGAGCAAGAAAACCAAAGAGCATCACAGCGCTACCGGAATAGGTGAAGATGAGAAACTTCAGGGAGGCATATCTCCGGCGTGGTCCGCCCCAAATTCCGATGAAGAAGAACATTGGAATGAGAACGATCTCCCAGAAAAGATAGAACAGAATCAGGTTGAGGGAGGTGAAGACGCCGATTATTCCTGTTTCGAAAATGAGAAAGAGCGCGTAGTATTCCGCGTGTCTAAAGGTAATCTGATCCCAAGACCCTGCCGCGGACAAGAGGCTCAGAAACGTGGCTATCATCAGGAGTGGAAGACTGATCCCGTCAACTCCGACTTTGTAGTTGAGCCCAAAAGACCCAGCCCAGGGAGCGCTCTCGGAAAGCTGGAACCCGGGCTGACCATATTGGAAAACAACCAAAATTAGGATTGAGATTGCGAATACGACGGCAGTGGTCCCCACTCCTAGAATTTTTGCCACTTTGGCGTTCCTCCTCCCGAGCAGAAATGTTGGTGCTGCAAGCACTGCAGGGAGAAAGATTGCGATGGACAGTAGTCCGATCGTTTTAGGTCGCCCCTACCACGAATAACATGTATGCGAGGAGGAGAATTATTCCGATGGCGAAGGCGATGACGTACTGCTCTGTCACTCCCGACTGCAGCTTTCGGAGGAGGTTGCTAAGCCGGGACCCGTACGATGCCACCTCGTTTGCGGCTCGGTCTACAACTTGCGTGTCAAGCTGATCACTCGCTCGGGAATAGTCCATGATGTCTCTACCAATTGCGTCGTTTAGCCTGTTCCAGATGCCCTGTTCAACGTACGTGTATAGTCCGCGGCTTGCGGCGAGTAAGCCCGAAACAAAAACTCTGTAGTAGATCGCGTCCAGATACCAGCGTTTGTAAAAAAATCGCTGGACCAGGTTCATAGGGGTCTTGAGTTCATAGGTTTTCCGGAAGTAGAGGAGGTAGGCAATTTCTCCACCCACGAGGGCCACAGCTGTACTCACGGAAAGCAAGAGAAGATCGGTAAGACCGGAAGCTGAGCTAGTCGCTGCCGGAAGTGCGTAGATAGTAGAGGCGAAGGTGCCCGAGATGTATTTTGTCAGAGGACCGCTATAGAGGGGGTAAAGTAGTCCCAGCGCTAGGCTACCGACAGCGAGGAGTAAGTAGGGTATGAGCATCGTGTACCCAGCTTCGTGGGGATGCTTTCCACTCTCCATGAGATCCTCAACATGATTGCTGGGCTTTCCCGCCAGTGTGATGCCCAGCATTCGAACGGTGTAGAAACCTGTTATGAAGGCCGTGACGAGAGCTAGTCCATAGAGGATGTATTGCCCCCCGAGGAAGCTCAAGGAGAGTATCGCGTCCTTGGTCCAGAATCCGCTGAAGGGTGGAATGCCCATCAAGGAGAGCCCTGCCAAGAGCATTGACGCAGACGTTAGCCTCATCGCCTTTGCCAACCCTCCCATTTCATCCATGAAACGGGATTCTGCGGCGTGCAATACCCATCCGGCGGCTAGGAATAGTGATGCTTTGAACACGGCGTGGCTGAGAAGGTGTAGGAGCCCGGCAGTATACCCTGCAAGGAAGTTAGCACTGAGACCTGCTAATCCGAGGGCCAACATCATGTACCCTATCTGCGATACGGTGGAATAGGCCAGAACTTTCTTTATCTCGCGAGCGACAGCGGCCTGAGTTGCAGCTAGGAGCGCGGTTAACGCGCCAATCCAGGCGATGACGCCGAAGAATTGTGGCACCTGATTGAACTGAGATAGGGCGATGAAGAATACGGGCCCCATCCTTCCGGTAAGGAAGACTCCGGCCTTGACCATTGTAGCGGCGTGTATCAGGGCCGAAACTGAGGCGGGACCGGTCATCGCATCCGGGAGCCATTCCTGCAAGGGAAACTGCGCCGATTTCCCAATCGGTCCTCCAAAGAACAGCAATGCGGTAGGGAGCAGAAGGCCGAGTCTAGCTAGATTCGCTGCCCAGCTACCAGACCCACCCAGCTGAGATACTAGCTGGTTGTAATTGAAGGTCCGCGCGAAAGCGTAGATCAGAAAGATTGCGATCAGCAACGCGATGTCTCCGACTCGTGTCATCACGAACGCTTTCATCCCCGCCTTTGACGGCGAGTATTCTTCCGAAACACCCAGGGCTTTGTCGCCGGGGCTACCGACCCAGTACTGCGGCTCGTCGCGATAGAAGTGACCGATCAATGCGTAGGAGCAAAGGCCTACGCCTTCCCAACCGAAGAACATCATCAGGAGATTGTCAGCGAGCACAAGCAGGAGCATGTTTCCGATGAAGAGGTTCATGAAGAACCAATATCGCGTCAGGCCGAACTCGCCTTTCATGTAGCCAACACTGTAGATCATGATGAGGAGGCTGATCCAAGCGACGATGTTTACCATGAAGAGGCTGAGAGGATCAACTAGAACTCCGGCGGTAATGTTGAGAGATGGAATCCATGCGACAGTGTAATCTCCAGCGGAGACGGTCAGCGCCGTTATCGTTGCCAATACGGCTGCGACAAAGGTGAAACCGACTGCTGCTACATCACGAACCCTAGGGTGAAGCTTAGCGAATATGGGTGTTAGAAGCGCGCCTACTAGGGGCGTGAGCCAGATGAGCCATGCCAGAACGGAGCTAGCCAATTATCTATGACCCCACTATCGCTCTTGCCGCGGAAAGGAGTCGGCCTAGGATCGGTTCGGGATAGATACCTAGGATGATGGTGACTACGCTGAGAGTGATGAGTGGAAGTGTGATTGTCCATGGTGCTTCTTTGACTTCGGAGGTGTCCGAGTTCGGCGCTCCGAAGAAGATCTTCTTCATTGCCATCAGGGAGTAGCCTGCGGTAAGGGCTGTGGCAATAATTCCCAGCGCGGCAATTACAAGGCGGTACTCTGACGCCGTATCGGTAGCTCTAAGGAATCCGCCTTGGAATAGGAAAAATTCGGACAGGAAGCCGTTTGTGGAAGGCAGACCCGCAAGGGTTAGAGAGCCGATGAAAGCCGCGGTGGCTGTGATGGGCATCTTGCTGGCGAGTCCCCCGAGCTTGCTTAGGCTCCTCTCTCCCCGAACCTGAAGCATGACTGCGCCGACTACGATGAAGAGTATTCCTTTGGCGGTCCCATTGCTCACGTACTGAAACATTGAGCCAGAAACGCCGAACGAGTTGAATGCAGCGAGCCCGAATAGGATGTAGCCCATCTGGCTGATGCTCGAGTATGCCAGGAGCCTTTTGATGTCATCTTGCACTAGAGCCATTGCGCTTCCGTAGATCATGGTGATGAGAGCCCAGCCTGCAAAGAAAGCTGAGAAAGTGAGGAAGGCTTGCGGAAATATCGTCATGACTATTCTGACGGTGGCGTATCCACCTATTCCTGTCATCGCGGCGGCTAGAATCGTACTGATTGGAGTGGGTGCATCCGCATATGCAGATGGGAGCCAGACGTGGAGTCCGAATTGGCCGATCTTAACGAAGAACCCGAAGCACATTGCAGCGACAATCCCAAGTCGCAGAGTTGTTGAGATGAGGCCTGGATTTACGACAAGGTTGCTGATTACGAGATCCATATCGGTAGCACCTGTGAGATACGCGGTGACTAGGATTCCGACGAGGAGCACTAAGGCTCCCACGTGGGTCCAGATGAAGTATGTTAGCGAAATTCTCTCCTTCTCACCGTAACCCCACTCGGCGATGAGGAAGAAGGAGGGAACGAGCATTATCTCAAAGAAGAGATAGAACTCGATCAGGTTCGTCGCTAGAACAGTACCGATCATTCCGAGAGAGTAGAGCGCGTAGAGGCTATAGTACAGCCCATAGCGTCCTGGGTCGTCGCCTATTCTCTGGCGCAT
>Ga0209761_1001652_pt1 | contig 14431 bp, 11 predicted proteins | sample GraSoi013_1_40cm_4_FD_185818 | JGI IMG/M metagenome (GOLD analysis project Ga0209761, IMG submission 185818) | Grasslands soil microbial communities from the Angelo Coastal Reserve, California, USA - Sample 09_25_2013_1_40cm (SPAdes) (version 2) | ecosystem: Environmental > Terrestrial > Soil >... | reverse complement strand
GGGCGCTCCAGAGCTCCAGGCGGCGGCGGCCCGGAACCTGCGCGCGGTGGCACAGCGGCAACACGACGACGGCTGGTTTCCGGATTGCTGTCTCAGCGACCCGCGGCGACCACTGCTGCACACGATTGCCTACACCATCCGGGGCCTGCTCGAGGGCGGCCGCGTCCTCGAGGACGAGGCGCTGATGGCCGCGGCGGCGTGCGCGGCCGAACGCGTCGCGCTCGCGGTGGAGCCGGACGGGAGGCTGCCGGGCAGGTTTGCCGCCGGCTGGCATCCGGCGGGCTCTTGGAGCTGCCTGACGGGGCAGGCGCAGATGGCCAACATCTGGCTGCGTCTGTTCGCGATCACCCGCGAGCGCAAATGGCTCGAGCCGGTGGAGCCGGTGCTGCGCTTCCTCAAGTCCACGCAGAACCGCACCAGCCGCAACCCCGGGGTGCGCGGGGGCATCAAGGGGTCCTTCCCGCTGGGTGCGGAGTACGGCTCATACCAGACTCTCAACTGGGCCACGAAGTTCTTCATCGATGCGCTGCTGCGCGACGAGCGCCGCCAGGCCGACGTCGAGCCGGCAGGGGCGACCGACGTCCTGGCCTGAGGCTGGCCGCATGGTCCCATGCTGATCCTCCACGTCGCGGCGCCATCCGACGTGGGTGGCCTCGAGCGGGTCGTGCAGGGGCTCGCCCGGGAGCAACGCCGGGCGGGTCATGACGTCCACGTCGCCGCGATCCTGACAGGGCCGGCTGTGGATCACCCATTTCTCACCCCGCTCGCCGACGCGGGCGTGGAGACGCACATCGTGCTGCCGGGCCCGCGGGGGTACCGGCGCGAGCGCGGCGCGGTGGCGGAGCTGTGCCGGCGGCTGCGGCCGACGGTCGTCCATACGCACGGGTACCGGCCGGACGTGCTGGACGCGGGCGTCGCTCGGCGTGCCGGGGTTCCCGTCGTCACGACCGTGCACGGCTTCACCGGCGGGGACTGGAAGAACCGCGTGTACGAGTGGCTGCAGTGTCGCGCGTTCCGGCGCTTCGACGCGGTGGTCGTGGTGTCGCAGCCGCTCAAGACGAGGCTCGTGCGTGCGGGCGTTCACGCGGAGCGGATCCACGTGGTCCCGAACGCCTGGCGGCCGGGGCCTGCGCTCGATCGCGCCGCCGCCCGGCGCGCGCTGGGTCTCGGGCCGGAGACGTTTGTGGTCGGCTGGGTCGGCCGACTGAGTCGCGAGAAGGGTCTGGACGTGTTGCTCGACGCGATCGGCCACGTCGCCGACCTGCCGCTCGTCGCCTCGGTGATCGGCGACGGCGCGGAGCGTCGCTCGCTCGCCGCGCAGGCACGGCGTCTCGGTCTGGACGGGCGAGTGCGCTGGCACGGCGTCGTGCCGGACGCAGCCCCGTTGTTTGCGGCCTTCGATCTCTTCGTGCTCAGCTCCCGTACCGAAGGGAGCCCGATGGTCGTGTTCGAGGCGATGGCCGCCGGCGTGCCGGTGATCGCCACCGATGTGGGGGGCGTCCCGGAGATGCTGACGCCCGAGGAAGCTGCGTTCGTGCCACCCGAGCACCCGGCCGCGCTCGCGGCCGCGATTCGAGCCGCGTACCGCGCGCCGGCGGCGGCCCGCGCGCGGGCCGCTCGTGCACGCGAACGGCTGTGCCGTGATTTCGGGACGGAGCGCTGGTGCGAGCGCTACGACGGCATCTACCAGCTCGTCAGCTCTAGGTCCCCGGTGCCGGTGCTGCCGTGACGGTCGCGGCGTACGTCGCGCTCGCCGTCGCGCTGGGCGTCTCGCTCTATCCCTACTTCGCCTATCCCGCGCTGCTCAAGCTGCTGACCCTCGGCCGCCGCGTACCGCCGGAGCCGCAGGCCTCCGCGGACTGGCCGTTCGTCAGCATCATGCTTCCCGCGTACAACGAGGCGGCTGCGATCGCGCATACTATCGAGCGTCTTCTCTCCCTCGACTATCCGGCGGAGCGGCGCCAGATCGTCGTTGTGTCGGATGCGTCGACGGATGCGACGGACGATATCGTCACCCGCTATGCCGCTCGCGGTGTGGAGCTGCTGCGGCTGCCACGTCGCGCTGGCAAGACGGCCGCTGAGAACGCCGCGCGCTCGGTGCTCAAGGGCGACATCATCGTCAATACCGATGCGTCGGTACGGATTCACCCGCAGGCGATCAGGGCCCTGGTTGTGGCGCTGCGCGACCCGACCGTGGGCGTGGCCTCGGGACGCGATGTCAGTATCGCGCGGCTCGACGGCGCCGCCAACCGGGGCGAGGGGACCTACGTCGGCTACGAGATGTGGGTGCGGGACCTGGAGACCCGTGTGTGGGGCATCGTGGGCGCGTCAGGGTGTCTCTACGCGATCCGGGCGGAGCTGCACCGCCAATTCGTGCCCGAAGATCTGAGCCGGGATTTCGCGGCGGCCCTGACGGCGCGGCACCACGGCCTGCGCGCCGTGTCGGTGCCCGGGGCGATCTCCTTCGTGCCGAGGGGCGGAACGCTGCAGCAGGAATACCGGCGCAAGGTTCGGACGATGGCGCGCGGCCTGCGCACCCTGTGGCACATGCGCGCGCTCTTGAACCTTGCGCGCTACGGCACGTTCGCCTGGATGCTGCTCAGTCACAAATTGTGTCGCTGGCTCGTTCCCTGGGCGCTCGTCGGCAGCTTGAGCGCCGTGACGGTGCTCGCGGCGGGCGACGGTTTGAGGTGGGCGTGGGCGTTGGTCGCGGCAGCCGCGGGCGTGGTAGCGCTGGCGCTCATGGGGTGGCACTGGCCGGCGCGCAGGCCCGTGCCGCGGCTGCTCGCCTTGTCCGCCTACCTCGTATCGGGGAATCTCGCCGCGCTGCACGCCTGGGTGGTCGCGCTCCGCGGCGTGCGGACTGCGGTGTGGGAGCCGACGCGCCGCGGAGCGGAGAGCGCCAACTAGGCGAGGCTCACCAGCCCCCGCGGCGCAGGACCATGACGGGGACGGTGCGACACATGATCTTCAGGTCCTCGAGCGTCGACTGGCGGCGGATGTATTCGAGATCATAGCGCACCTTGCGGCGCACGTCGTCCACCGATGTGTCATACCCCTGGTTGATCTGAGCCCAACCGGTGATGCCGGGTCGAACCCGCTGACGCCGCTGGTAGCCCTCGATCTGCTCGCGCAGGTACACGAAGATCATGGGCTGCTCGGGCCGGGGGCCGACGATGTTCATGTCGCCCGTCAGCACGTTGAACAGCTGGGGCAGCTCGTCGAGCCGGAGCTTCCGCAGCACGCGGCCGATCGGCGTGACGCGCACGTCGTCGGGCTGCGCCCACACCTGCTTCCCGTTGCCGTTGGCGGGGCGCATCGTGCGGAACTTGTACATCGTGAACGGCTCACCGCCCTGATCGGTGTGGCGGCGGGTGTTGCCCCCGGCGTTCGACAGCGCCCGGCGGTCCAATCCGACGCGCATCTGTGTGAACAACACGGGTCCGCGGGACGTCAGCTTGATCAACGCCGCGATGAGCAGCATCAGCGGAAACGTGAGGACGAGCCCCACGACCGCCACGATGAAATTGAAAAGGCGGCGGCCCCCCCGCTCGCGGTCTCGCGGACGGAGCGGGGCGGAGTGCACCAACGAGAGCTTCGGTTGGGCCGGTCGCGCCGGTTGGAGGTCGAGGAGTGTCGTCATGCCCAGGACCCGTGGCAAAGGCCGTGCGCGGGCGCGGCGTGACACATTCGTGACCGACCCCATGTCCTCCGGCGACGCCCCGGCCTGGACTGCGGCCTGCGGAGCAGGTGCGATATGGCGAACCAGCGTCGTGTGTAGACTGCGCGCCACGACACGCGGTAACGTCATGCGCCGCAACGTCACACGCGGCAGCGTCACGAGGCCAAGCCCTCCGGGGAGGGACACTCGACCTCGAAGAAGAACCGGGTTCCCCAAGTCGGTCGGGTTTCTACCTGGAGCTCGGCGCCCATGGCCTTCACGAGCTTGCAGCAGATCGCCAGCCCCAGGCCGGAGCTGGAGAAGTGGTGGCGCCCGTTCGCCGGCATCGGCCGCACCGGCTGGTACAGCGTGCGGAGCAGGGCGGGGTCGACCCCGGCGCCGGTGTCCCGCACCGAGAACTCGAGACGCTTGCTATCAATGGGACGCGCCGCCAGCTCCACGAACCCGGTGTCGGTGAACTTCACTGCGTTGGTGGCGAGGTTCAGGAGCACGCGCGACAACGCCCGCGCCTGCCCCACGCGCCGCTCGGGCACGGGGTGGACCAGGCGTACGGCGAGGCCCTTTTCCTCGGCGATCGGCAAGATCATGCTGCGCACCGACGCGAAGGTCTCGGCCACCGAGAACGGCGCGGGCGAGCGGTCCACGAGGCGGTTGCCCCCGCGAGCGAGCTCCAACACGTCGCTCGCGGTGGCGCACAGGGAGAGCGCGGCGCTGTAGACCAGGCCGAGTTGGCGACTCTGCTCCGGGGTCACGGTGCCGCCCTGGCCTTGCTGCAGCGCTTCCGTGAGGAACAAGATCGACGTGAGCGGCGAGCGCAGGTCGTGCGCGAGCTCCACCACGAGATCGAGCCCGTTCGGGCCCGCCAGGCAGGCCGCGAGATCCTGAGGCTCCGGCTCGGGCGTCGGCCTCGGCTCGGGCGCCGGCCTCGGCACGGTCGCGACGACCGTCCAGTCGAGCCGTTCAGCCGTGTTGGTCCGCATTTCCATCACTCCCCCGCGTATCACGCGGCCTGACCGCCCGGTTCACCCGCCGGGACCTCGACCTGCAGGTCATCCATCGCGCCCGCCGCCGGCCCGGGCTCACGCTCGACCACCCACCCCGCGGTGGGGCTGCGCTGCAGTCCGTGGCGCTCCATCAGCCGGTACAACGTGGTCCGATCCACGCCCGCGATGCGGGCGGCCTTGGACATGTTTCCGCCGGCCCGGTTGACGAGCCAGGTCAGGTACTGCCGCTCGAACTGGGCGATCACCCGGTCTCGGGCGGCGTGATAGCTCTCCTCGAGCAGGGTCGATATCAGCGACGCGGGATTCGCGCCCGTCTCCGTCGCCGCGGTGTCGCTCGTGACGTGCAGATCCTCGGGCCGGATCTCGGCGCCCGGCTCCACGACCACGGCGACGTGCTCGATCACGTTCTGGAGCTCGCGGACATTCCCGCGCCAGGTGTAGCCGCACAGCGCGCGGAGCGCCGCGTCGGTCAAGCGGGGGAATGGCGCGCCCTTGCGGCGATGGCGCACCCAGTAGGTGGACAGGAAGTAGTCTGCGAGCAGCGGGATGTCCTCGGGTCGCTCACGCAGCGCCGGCACGTTGATCGGCACGACCCGCAGGCGGTAGTACAGGTCTTCCCGCATGTCGCCCGCCTTGACGGCCGCTTCGGGGTCACCGTTGGTCGCGGCGATGAAGCGTACGTTCACGACCGCGTCGGTCGTCTCGCTGCCCACCCGACGCACCACGCCATCCTGGATGACGCGCAGGAGCTTGGCCTGGATCGGCTTTGGCATCTCGGCCAGCTCGTCGAGAAACAGCGTGCCGCCGTGCGCCGCTTCGAGCAGGCCGGGTTTGTCCCGCACCGCGCCCGTGAAGGCCCCCTTGCGGTGGCCGAACATCTCGGACTCGAGCAGCCCTTCCGGCAGCGCCGCGCAGTTGATGGCGACGAACGGACGGCTCGAGCGGCGGCTGTGGTGGTGAATGAACTGGGCGATCATCTCCTTGCCGCTGCCGCTCTCCCCCGTGATGAAGACGGAGGCATCGGTCGGCGCGACCTTCCGGGCCAGCTCGATCGCCCGGCGGAACGCCGGCGCGGTGCCGAGGAGCGTGAGCTTGTCCGAGTGGACCTGCGCCCGATCCAACGTTTCCTGTTGCTCGCGCGTCTCGCGCGCGACGAGCAGGGTGTGCACCGCGCGGCCGATCAAGACCTGCAAGTGCGAAGCGGAGAAGGGCTTCGGGAGGTAGTCGAACGCGCCCTGCCGCAGCGCGTCCACGCTCGACTCAACGCTCGGGTTCCCCGTCATCACGATCACGATCGTGTCGTGATTGGTCCCGAGAGCCGCCCGCAGCAGCGCGAGCCCGTCGACCTGCGTCATGTAGAGGTCCACCAGCACGACGTCGAAGGCGCGCCGCTTCAGCAGCTCGAGCGCATCCTGACCGCGGCTGCAGACCGTAACGTCATACCCTTCGTGCCGCAGCACCGCGGCGCAGCTTTCGCGCAGGGTGTGCTCGTCGTCAACCACGAGAATCCGCACGCGGGCCTTGGCCTCCGGCCCGATCGCTAGCAGGGCGGCCGGCTCACGCCCGTCGCCGGGCTGGACGCCGTCCTGTGTCATGGGCATGGACATCGCGCTCGTCCTGGTTAACGGTCGATCCCCTGCCTACGCACGGTTCGGGCCACACTGTCGCGACCCCGCAGCGTGGCCCGTTTTCCCGCACAGAATGGGCAACAACTGCCGGCTCGACGATCGCATGTCCTTGCCCCGAGCGCACCAAGGTGCATCCGCTTTCAGCGGTCACGTGCACCGATTTGCTGCATGGGGGCCGGCCGCCTCCGCGTGGCGCACGGTATCGGACTTGCCACAGGTCGCGAGGACGACACGCGGCATCGCAGCGCGACGCCGCCCGCAACTTGGGGAGGTACGCATTCAATGAGCACGAGCCACCTACCGCTTCCACCTGCCGCAGCCCCGCCGATGATGGTTCCGCCATCGCCGTCGGCGCTGAGCACGGACTTGGGCTTCCACGAGCAGGAGGGGGGGCTCGACTGGAATCGGGTGCTGAGCGCGGTGCTGCGCTTCAAGTGGCTGATCGTCGCGGTAACCGTGCTCGGCACGGCGGCCGGAGTGGCGGCCACGCGGTTTCTGAGCGCAGCGTACGTCGCGCAGGCGACGATCTGGATCGACCAGCCGGATCAGCGGAATGGCCCTGATCGCGGCCCGATCCGCCCCGGGCAGCTGCTCCAGCCCGAGGCCTGGGTCGACCTGCTCAAGTCGTACGTTGTGCTGGATCACGTCGTGCGCGACCAGCGCATGTTCGTCGCGCCGAAGTCGCTCGCCGACGCGTCGGTGCTGGAACAGTTCCGGGTGGCGGACCAGTACCGGCCGGGCGCCTACCGCCTGACGGTGGACGGGACGGGGAAGCGATACACGCTGGCGACGGACGACGGGATCGAACTGGAGCACGGTGCCCTGGGCGATTCCGTCGGCGTCCGGCTGGGCTTCCTCTGGGCGCCGTCCGCCGGGACCATCGCGCCGCGCCGGACCATCGAGTTCTCCCTTGCGACGCTGCGTGATTCGGCACGGCACTTGGCGGACGCCATCGAGGTGCGGACGGCCGAGAACGGGAACCTGCTCCGCATGGAGCTGCAGGGGGATCGTCCCGAAGGGATCACCGCCGTCGTCAATGCTATCGCCGAACGCTACGTGGCCGTGGCGGCCGACCTGAAGCGTCAGAGGCTCACTGAGCTCACAAAGATTCTGGACGAGCAACTCAGCGCCGCGCAGAAGTCTCTCCAGGATGCCGAGGCGGCGCTCCAGAGCTATCGGGTCGCCACCATCACGCTCCCGTCCGATCGCCCGGTCCCGGCCCCCTCCGGGGGCCGCGCCGGAGTGGCAAGCAGCGGTGAAAACGCGCAGGATCCGGTGTTCGGGAACTTCTTCAGCAGCCAGTTCGAACGGGACCAGGCGCATCGCGACCGGGAGACGCTGGAACGGGTGCTGCGTCAGATGGGAGACTCAGGGCTGTCGGCCGAGGCGCTGGCGGTAGTCGGGTCGGTGCAGCAGAACGCGGACTTGGCCGCGGCACTGAAGGAGCTCAACTCGAAGCAGGCGGATCTCCGCACTCTGCGGTACCGCTACTCGGATCAGTACCCGCCGGTGCAGCGGCTGCAGGGAGAGATCGCCACGCTGAAGCGACAAACGATCCCGACGCTGGCGCGAGGGCTGTCGGGCGAGCTGGCGGCGCGCGATGCCGAGCTCTCGCGGCGCCTCGACACGGACTCGCGGAACCTGCGGGCGATCCCGCCGCGCGCCATCGAAGAGGCGCGGCTGCGCCGCGGCGTGACCCTCGCCGAGAATCTCTACACGACGCTGCAGTCGCGCTTCGAAGAGGCGCGCCTCGCCGAGGCGAGCACCGTGCCCGACGTGCGCATCCTGGATCACGCGGTCGTGCCGCAGCGCCCGGTGCGCAACACGGCGCCGCGCGTCATCATGCTCGGGTTCGTCGCGAGCCTCGGGCTGGGGCTGTTCGGTGCCGTACTGCTGGACCGCATTGATCCGAGGGTCCGTTACCCCGATCAGGTGTCGCGCGAGATGGGGTTGGCGATCCTGGGCGCCGTGCCGCATTTGCGAACCCTGCCACACGCGGGACGCCACGGCCGGGGCCGTGTGCCCGAGGACGTCAACCAGGTCGTGGAGGCCCTCCGGGGAGTGTGCCTCAACCTCGTGTACGCCCACGGCGGGCGAGCGCCGCTCCTCGTCACTGTGACAAGCCCCGGGGCAGGGGACGGCAAGTCGTTCCTGGCCGCAAACCTGGCGCACACCTTTGCGGATGGCGGGCACCGCACCCTGCTGATCGACGCCGACATCCGGCGCGGCGTGCTGCACCGCCGGCTGAACGCCCGCCGCCGCCCGGGGCTCAGCGACTTCCTCCGGGGCGAGACCCCGCTCGACTCCATCGTGCAGGCGACGCCGTACCCCTCGTTGTCGCTGATCGGGTGCGGCACCCGCGCGTACAACGCCCCCGAGCTCCTCGGATCACCTCCCATGTCGGAGCTGGTGAACGGCATGCGGTCGGGCTACGACGTGATCTTGATCGACAGCCCGCCGCTCGGGGCCGGCGTGGATCCATTGATCCTCGGCACCCTGACGGGGACCATCGTGCTCGTGCTCCGTACCGGGTACAGCCACCGCGACGTGGCGGCGGCCAAGCTCGAGGTGCTGCAACGGCTGCCTGTGCGGCTGCTGGGGGCGATTTTGAACGACGTGCCGGCGGGCGGGGCCTACCGCTACTACTCCTATTATCTCCCGGGCTATGAAGCGGCGGACGAGGACAGCGGGAGTCGGCGGGTGCCTGTCTAAGTCGTGGAGGACGCCGGGTTAGTGCCTTCATCGAAGCGCCGCAGCCACCCGCCGGAGTCGGCTTTGCCGGTCCGGACGGCGGCGGCCGCCCGCACCAAGAGGTCGACGGGCTCGATCGGCGCGTAGCCGACGTTGGCCACAGCCTCGTATCCGCAGCGGACGCGAACGGCTGCCGCGGACGGGGCGCCGGCGGCCGGGGCGACGGTCGTCGCGGACACCGAGCTGGCGAGGCGCTCGGCGAGGCGGCGCGCGCCGCCCGCATCCGTGCCGGGGGCGAGCACCGCGAACTCGGTCGCGCTGAGGCGTCCGATCACGTCCGATAGCCGAGCCGCCGATTTGATCGCCTGCACGTACCGCCCCAGGCTCGTCCCGCCCTGCTGCTGGGCGGAGGCGGGCTCGGCTGGCTCGATGTCGAGCGCGAGCACCACACAGGCGAGCGGACCGTGTTCCCGGAACGCCTGCGATCCCAGCTCACGCGCGCGGCGGGCGAGCCCCTGCCGGTTGTAGAGTCCTGTCACGGCATCGAGCAGTCCTTCGGTTCGGGCCCGGTCGGCGTCGAGCTTGGCGTGGACGTACGCGCCGATCTTGAGGAGGATCTCATCCGCGTCATGCGGCGGTGTGATGCACTCCCAGGCGCCGGCGCGCAACGCGGCCAGCCGCTGCGCGCGTGTGGCCGCATCGCGGATCGTCAAGAGAATCGGTGTGCTGCTCGAAACGCGCGGATCGGCACGAAGCGTCCGGCACAACTCGACGCCCGCCATGTCGGGCAACTCGGCGTCCACGAGGATCACGTCCGGCTCGGTGGTCCGCGCCCGGTCGAGGGCATGCTGGCCCGAGCGCTCCTGGAGGACGGCGTATCCACCGCTCTCGAGCAGGCCCCTGAGCCAACGCGTCGCCTCCTGGCCGTCGCCGGCCAGCAGTACGAGCGGTAATCCGCTTTGTGGCATTCGCTCCGTCATGCGCCAGTTCCAACCCACAACGTGTGTGAACGATTCCTTCCGCGCGACCCAGCGACTGCAAACCCGGGGCCGTCGCGTGGCGGCGTGCCTGAGGCGCGCTTCGCCTTGCAACAGGCTCGTGGTGCGCCGCTGGACCGCGGCGGGCTGCCGCGCGGGCGCAACGCAGTGCGCCGCCGGACCTCGGCCCCCGGCTCGCCGGGCACGGCGGCTAACCTATTGCCGCGCTGGTCGGTAACGCGGCACGCGCGGGTGTTTGGCGTCGCCCGGGCCTCAAACTTGAAGTGCAGGGACGTGACCTGAGACCGCCGAGTATGCGCTGCAAGGACTGTAAGAAGCGCACCACCGAGAGGCCCAAGCGCCCGCTACCGACCCGCCGACGCCCGGTGGCGACGTGCGCGCGGTGCGGTGCGCCGATCCTCCCGCTGCCGGATCTGACGGTCGGCGCAGGTGACGGTATGCTGGCCGAGCTCGCGCGGTTCGGTCTGGCGATCACCGGCGACCCGTTGCTTGAACTCAAGCGTGAGGGCATCTGAGCGATGTGCGGAATCGTGGGATACGTCGGCCCCAGAGAGGCGGTGTCGGTTCTGGTTGAGGGGCTGGCCCGACTGGAATACCGAGGCTACGACTCCGCCGGGGTCGCGGTGCTGAACGGTGGTGGCGTGGAGACCCGCAAGCTCGCGGGGCGCATCGCCGGCCTGCGCGAGCTCCTCGCTCGGACGCCGGTGCACGGGCGCTGCGGCATCGGACATACGCGCTGGGCGACCCACGGCGCCCCGACCGAGCGCAACGCACACCCCCACAGCGACTGCACCGGGACGATCGCGCTCGTGCACAACGGCATCATCGAGAACGCCGACGTGCTCCGCACGCGACTGGAGCAGGACGGCCATCGCTTCGTGACCGAGACCGACACCGAGACGCTGGTGCATCTGATCGAGGAGTCGCCCGGCGCGACGCTCGAAGAGCGGGTCATTGCGGCCCTCGACCACGTCGAGGGGACCTACGGTATTGCGGTGGTCGCCGAACCGGATCCCGGGAAGATCGTGGTCGCCCGGCGCGGCTCCCCCGTGCTGCTCGGCGTCGGGGACGGGGAGTTCCTCGTGGCCTCGGACGCGAGCGCGGTGCTGGGGCATACGCGGTCCGTGGTCTACTTGAACGACGGCGACGTCGCGGTGGTGACGCCGGACGGCTACCGGGTTCTCGACCGGGACGCCCGCGAGCAAGAACGGGCCGTGGACGACATCGAGTGGGATCTCGACGCCATCGCCCTCGGTGGCTACCCCCACTTCATGCTGAAGGAGATCTGCGAGCAGGCCGAGTCGGTGCGGAGCACGCTCCGGGGGCGCCTGCTCGTGGCCGAGGGAACGGCGCGCCTCAACGGGCTGAACCTCACCGCCGACGCCTGCGGCGCGATCCAGCGTATCGTGATCGTCGCGTGCGGGACCTCGTGGCACGCCGGGCTGGTGGGCCGTCATGTCCTCGAGGAGCTGGTCGGGATCCCGGTGTCGGTCGAGTACGCGTCTGAGTATCGCTACCGGCGCCAGCTTCCTCTCCAAGGGACGGTCACCATCGCGATCTCGCAGTCCGGCGAGACGGCGGACACGCTGGAAGCGCTGCGCGCCGCGAGGGCTACTGGCTCGACAGTGCTCGGTCTCGTCAACGTCGTCGGCTCGACGATCGCCCGCGAGGCGGACGGTGGGATCTACCTGCACGCGGGTCCGGAGATCGGGGTCGCGTCGACCAAGGCGTTCACGTCACAGGTGGTCGCGTTGTTGCTGCTCGGGTTGTACCTCGGGCGCCAGCGGGGTCTGCCGGCGGAAGACGGGCGTCGGCTGGTCTCGCAGCTGGTCCGGCTCCCGGAGCTGGTGGAGCGCGCGCTCGCGGTCGAGCCGCAGGTGCGGGCGCTCGCCGAGCGCTACGCGGACGCCCCCAACGCGCTCTACCTGGGCCGCGGCGCCAATTTCCCGGTGGCGCTCGAGGGCGCGCTCAAGCTGAAGGAAATCTCCTACATCCATGCCGAGGGCTACCCGGCCGCCGAGATGAAGCACGGGCCCATCGCCCTGATCGACGAGAACATGCCGGTCGTCTGCTTGGCGCCCAAGGATGCCGTCTACCCGAAGGTCGTTTCGAACATGCAGGAAGTGAAAGCCCGGGGGGGCCGTATTATCGCGATCACGAGCGAGGGCAACGGCGATCTCCGGAATCTCGCGGATCATCAAGTCGCCGTGCCGGCGAGTCCACCCCTGCTCGCGCCGGTGCTGACGGTGATTCCGCTCCAGCTCTTGGCGTATCACATCGCCGTCTTGCGCGGCTGCGACGTGGATCGGCCGCGCAACCTGGCGAAAAGCGTAACGGTCGAATGATACCATGATCGAGAGAATGGTCGTGCGCCTTGTGGCGCTGTTGTTGATCACGAGTCCGCTCGCGGGTCAGACTGCCGGGGGGCCTTCCCCAGGCGGGTTTGAGGTGGGTGACCAGATTCTCCTCGAAGTCGAGGGGGACACCCAGTTCACGCACGCGTTCAGCGTGGGGGCGGGTCCGGCGCTGACGCTGCCCGTGATCGGCGTGATCCCGCTCAAGGGGGTACAGCGCGCCGACGTGGAGACGTATCTCAATCAGCAGCTCGGACGCTACGTGAAGAACCCCGTCGTGCACGCGAAGGTGCTGGTGCGGCTGGGCGTGCTCGGCGAGGTGGAGCATCCCGGGTTCTACACCGTTTTCTCCGGTGCCGTGGTCTCCGACGCGCTCATGGCGGCCGGCGGGCCCACGAAGGATGCGAACTTCACGGGCGCGAAGATTGAGCGGGACGGCAAGGGGCTCTACGTGGGCAGCAGCTTCCAAGACGCGTTTACGCGCGGCCTGACGATCGACGGGATGGGACTGCGCACGGGCGATCGCATCGTGGTACCGCGCCGCAACGACACCGAACGTACCGTCCGGATCGTGGGGATCCTGGTGTCGATCCCGATCGCGATCCTGGGCATCAGGCAACTGACCCGTTAGGGCGATGCGCGTCCTCTCCGTCGTCGGCGCCCGCCCGAACTTCATGAAGCTCGCCCCCGTCGATCGGGAGCTCGTGAAGCGCGGCGCCGAGCATGTGATCGTCCACACCGGCCAGCACTACGACCCGGGGATGTCGGACGCCTTTTTCGAGCAGCTGTGGATCCCGGCGCCCGACCACGACCTCGGCGTGGGGTCGGGGTCGCACGCGCAGCAGACGGCGGCCGTGATGCAGCGCCTCGAGCCGGTGATCGTCGAGCTCCGTCCCGACCTCGTCCTGACGTACGGCGACGTGAACTCCACCGTCGCCGCCGCGCTCGTGGCCGCCAAGCTCCAGGTGCGCGTCGGGCATGTCGAGGCCGGTCTCCGCAGCCGCGACTGGACCATGCCCGAGGAAATCAACCGGGTGGTCACGGACCGGCTGTCGGATCTGCTGTTCCTGCCGTCGCGTGACGCGGCCGAGAACCTCGAGGCCGAGGGGGTCGCCGCCGACCGCATGCACTTCGTCGGCAACGTGATGATCGACACGCTGTGTTGGGCCCTGCCGCAGGCGCTGGCGGTCGACGCGCCCGCGCGCTTCGACGTGCGCGGGCGTCCCTACGCGATGGTGACGCTGCATCGGCCGGCCAACGTGGACGACCCCACCGTGCTGCGGGAGCTGCTCGAGGCGCTGACCCGGCTCGCGGACCGCATCGCCGTGCTCTTTCCCGTGCACCCGCGCACCCGTGCGCGCATCGAGGAACTGCGGGTGCGGCCGTCGACGGACCGGGGACTGCGGCTGCTCGAGCCGCTCGGGTACCTGGACATGCTCAGCCTGGTCGCCAAGGCGGGCCTCGTCGTCACCGACTCGGGCGGACTGCAGGAGGAGACCTCGTTTCTCGGTGTGCCCTGCCTCACGGTGCGACCGAATACCGAGCGCCCGATCACGTGCACGCACGGCACGAACCGTCTGGTGCAGGCGCAGCGCGACGCGATCCTCGCCGCGGCCGAGCGCGGACTCGCGCGGCGCTCGCCGGCCCGACCCGTGATCGAGCGGTGGGACGGCCGGGCCGCCGAGCGGATCGCGCGCGTGGTGTGCGACGGGGAGCGTTTCGAACTGGACGGTGGAGTGGCCGCCCAGCCCCACGAGCCGCGCCGGGCGGTCGCCATCCCGCAACCGCTGGGCGCGGAGTGACGTCGAGTCCCGCGAACGACATGCTGCAGCGTGCGTAACCGAGGAGGTGTGCGAATGACGGATGCAGCGACCAGCGGGGAGCGGACCGCACGCCGCTCCCCGCGGCGCTCTGCGGCGTGTCGCAGCGCCGCGACTCCGGCCGACGCGGGTGTAGCGCGCACGTTCTAGTGCGCTCGCCACGAAGTACGCCTCACGCGTGATGCGCGCGCCGCGCTGCACGGCGGCAACAGCGCAGGTATCTCTCGACACCACAAGAGCTTGTCGAAGCCCGG
>Ga0209761_1001647_pt1 | contig 14453 bp, 11 predicted proteins | sample GraSoi013_1_40cm_4_FD_185818 | JGI IMG/M metagenome (GOLD analysis project Ga0209761, IMG submission 185818) | Grasslands soil microbial communities from the Angelo Coastal Reserve, California, USA - Sample 09_25_2013_1_40cm (SPAdes) (version 2) | ecosystem: Environmental > Terrestrial > Soil >... | reverse complement strand
GACCAGGGATTCGATCGTGAGCCTTGCGTCCTCTGGCATTGACCCTTTGGTCGAGGTGAATATGAATTTGCCCCCACTATTCTTGACCTTGGCGGCGATTACCTGCAGAAAGTTTACGCAGTCCTTGGCTTGGGCAGAGTTAAAGATCGGTGTGACTGAATCCAGCAGGACGGTGGTGGGGCCTTTTGTCTTATCTAGCATGTTGGTTACTTGAATGCTGATTTCGGTGAAGTCGGTGGGGTCTCTGATCGTCCCGCTTTCGACCCCAGCCAGTGCAGAATAAATGTCCAAGACTCGCAGTTCCCCTTTTTCCAAGTAGGGCGTTATGTCCCAACCCATGCCCTTCATCCTCTTCTGAACCTCAGACGGAAAGGCATCGTAGGACAGCAGCCCGCACGCCTTTCCTGCTTTCAGGTCTCGGTAGAGAAGTTGGAGGCCAAGTGTCGAAGTTCCGGCACCAGCATTCCCTGCCAGCATCAATGACATGGGCGGCTGAAGTTCTCCTCCTGAGAGCTTGAATAGGTCGTCGAAGGGTCTTGTGGTCTCGTTAAACCTCTTTAGGAATACTGTAGTGCCCAGACCTCCTCCAATGGCTAGGGCGATGATGGCATAGTAAAACGGGCTTATCGTCGACACAGGGCTGACCGGTTGGTGGACTCGAAACCTATACGTCTCGGGGATGCTGGGACCACTATTCCCGTAGGGGTCACTCAAGCTGTTGGCGGGAAAGACCAAATCCCATGCCCCAGCAGGATCGCCAGACGTGATCTGAAAACCGGAAGGCGTGTAATACAGGCCTCGATTAGGATCGTAGATGCTGGTTAGGTTTGCAACAAAGCCGCCAGATGGGTCTCTGACCTGAATATTGAATGTGCCCTGTCCAAGGAATCCAGAGCTCGAGTATGCAATCCTGAATGTGGCGTAGAGACTGTCCCCTGGATTGAAATCTGAGGTTGGGGCTTGGTAAGCGTTTGTCGTTGCCAGACCTAACACGATGAGCTGAGTAGAGGAGATGGCTACAATTGTGAAGCGTGAGCCGTAGTTTCCACCAGCCAACGTTCCGGTTACAGTAATATTCCAGGGTCCGATCGGGTCACCCAGCTGTATCAGGTATTGTCCAGAGTAGCTCCCGGGTTGAGCACCTTGTGATAGAGGAAGTGTTCCTTTTGGCGTTGTTGCTGTCGCAGAACCGGTGGTGACTGGTAGCCCTCTCGCATCGGTAAGCAAAGCGGTGATCGTCGCGCCATTTCCTCGGTAGAGGTTTGCCCCTCCACTTGGCGAGGTAATAGTGACTGACACGAGGTGGGTTACGACGAAGGAAGCTGTCGCAACTCCCGTTTGAACTGGATTGGGTGACGTCTTGTCAACGCTTACCATGTACGTTCCCTCGATGTCTGTGTTGACCGTCCCGGAGACTTGCGTCCAGCTGTTGAGGGGTTGCGGATAATTGATGGCGGCTGTTCCTCCCCCCGTAGAGTTGGCGGGGAAACTGGGTAGCGATGTCCAAGCCGACCCTTGTCCGTTCGGCTTGGTAACAGTGACCTTGAACGTGTAACTGGCCCCTGCAGTACCGCCGTTCCAAGAGACGGTGATTGTTACGTTCTGGTCGAGATTGATGCTTGAGGGAACTGCGTTCACAGCATAACCTATTGCTCCCCAGGCTCTGTCCGGGGCGAAAGCTACAGCTAGGATGGAGAGCGCGATGCAGAGCGCTATGCCTGCCTTTGTTTTCAAGTCTTTCTAGCTGCCGCTATTTCCCCAACCGGATTGCGCTCCGGGTCTTTGCTCGGAGAGGACATGCTCTGCGTGAAGGCTTGTGTTACTCCGTGAAAGGCCGGTCAGTTACAAGAGACGCGTTGGCCCACACGAAAAACTAAAAACTGTAGTAGGATAGGATTCCCAAAAAAAAAGCGGGCTTGGGAATTTAGGCGGCCAGGGCAAGTTCGGTTTGCTAGTTACTGTCTTTCTTGCCGAGGTTATGCCGCTTTACGTATTGCCAGAGTCTCTTGGTCATCTCGGATGGGGTGACCTTCTGTCCTTCCTTCCCACCGAGTACAGTGGCGAGGTGTTCGTCTAGTTCGATCCCATAGCCACCGAAAGACCCTCTCTTGTTTGGCGTCAGGCTCACCTCCTTGGCCTAAAATCCTAAGCTCCGATGGTTACCTTCGCCAAGAGAGCTTTGAAATCCACATTGTAACTGCTTCACATCACTCACTCGTTACAGATCTGCCCCGAAACCGTTCGCGCTTCCCGGGTTAGTTGTCCATTTCTCTCGATTCGGGTCTCAGGTGTAAGGTCGCGGGTTACAACAATTTCTTGAGCGGAACCTCGTTCAACATCCCAGTGCCTGGGTCCTTGGACACTGTCGCGGTTGCCCTAGACGTAATTGCTATCGGAGCGGTACTTGTCCTCACTACTCTGTCCCTCATTCTCTCGAGGGGATTGAACGGTACGGGGCTGAGAAGGGGGTTCGCCCTTACTGCTGTCGCGGGCTTTGTCCAGATTATCGGAAGCGCGACACAGTTTGCAGTAGACCTTGGATTTACTAGTTCCAGGCTGCCGCCCAATATCTTCTCAGGAATTCAAGTATTGTTCCTCGTACTATTGGCGTTGGCAGTTCAGAGCTTCTTCCCAGTCTGGTTCAAATCTTTCAAAGGCGACAGTAATGCACCGAACCAGCCACGAGAGGACCCCCGCTCCTCACACGGGTCTGTTTCTCCGGCATCCAGCTAGGATCCAGAAGAAAGAAATCCCTGTAAAAACCCAACCATCTGTGACTTTCGATGGAATCAGGAGGTTGCATGATCAGGACAAACGGTTTGGATTCTCCGCTAGTGTTTCATGTACTCGGGGAAACGCACGGTCATCCGTCCAGAGTAGGAGCGACTATTTCTTGGAGAAGCTCATCGAGCAACCATGCTCGCCGCGAAGCTTTCCTTGGAAACCAAGCTCTAGAGTTTCCGCGGCCTTCCTGTAGCTGCCAATGCAGGTGCTACAAAATATTGACCTAGCTTGGGGTTTTGTAAGTCCATATGCTTCTGCCTGCGCGAGTACGGATTCTATGCATCCGCACCTGTCCAGTTTCACTGTCCGGAACCCATCGCCCGTCTCAATATCATAGTCGCTGGCAAATGTTTCGCCCATACTTTCCGCCAGGTTCTGGGAAAGGGCCTCTGCTCTATTCCCTTCGCCTTTCGCCTTGATCTCTTCAACTTTGAGATTCGCCTTCATGTCTGTCAGCATGTTCATTGCGGGACCAACAGCGTCAAAGCCTGCGAGGCCAACGAAAGTGCCTACTTGGAGTAGAAGGTAGTGAGCCAGGGTTTTCCTCAGCATCTCATAGCGCTCCTCGAGGCTTCGGGTCCGCTTCGACTGAATCAGATTTGCCAAGTCGATGTCGCTGGCCGGTTTCCAAGCGACCCGTTTTTAAGTTATGGTGAACTCTACCTCTGTAAATGTCGCACGCTGTCAAACTACCCGCGGAGAAGATGTACCAGCCGAAGGAAAAGTATCTCTCCCTCCAGAAGGATTCGCTCCGAGATCCAGAATCCTTCTGGGCCAAGATTGCTGGTCAACTGGTCTGGCACAAGAAGTGGGACAAGGTTCTGGAATGGGACCCGCCGTTTGCCCAATGGTTTGTTGGAGGAACGCTGAACGCGGCCGAGAACGCTGTGGACAGCCATGTGAAATCCTGGCGCAAGAACAAAGCCGCGTATCTGTGGGAGGGTGAAAACGGAGAGCATAGGACGATCACCTATGGAGAGCTCCATCGTGAGGTGAACAGACTCGCCAGTGTTCTTCAGAACCTCGGCTTCCGGAAGGGCGACACGGTGGCCATCTACATGCCCTTGGTCCCGGAGTTCCCGATCACAATGCTCGCTTGCGCGAGACTCGGACTGCCCTTCACTGTAGTCTTCTCGGGGTTCAGCGCGAAAGCGCTCGCAGAACGTATCCAGGACTGCGAAGCAAAGATCGTTGTGACAGCTGATGGTGGTTATCGTAGGGGAAAGATCTTGGAATTGAAGACTGTCGTCGATGACGCGGTGAAAGAATCTCCCGGTGTGAAGCATGTTGTGGTTTTCCGGCGGACTGGACATGTCGTGCCTATGATTGAGGGCCGAGATTATTGGTGGCATGATCTGATGGCGAAGGCGGCCAGCTACGTCGCGCCTGTGCCTGTTGAGTCAACTCACCTCCTTTACATTCTCTACACGTCAGGAACGACAGGTAAGCCGAAGGGCGTTGCTCACGGCACCGGGGGCTATCTCGTGTTCGCCTATGCTACCCAGGAATGGGTGTTCGATGCGAAAGATGATGATGTTTACTGGTGCACCGCAGACATAGGATGGGTCACAGGACACACATACGTTGTATTTGCCCCGTTGATGCACGGCCTCACCTCAGTAATGTACGAGGGAGCGCTGGATTATCCGGAGCCCGATAGATGGTGGGAAATAGTAGAGCGTTATGGCGTTACGATTCTCTATACCGCGCCAACAGCGATCCGCTCACTGCTGCGACATGGAGACAATCTCCCCAAACAACATGATCTTGACAGTTTGCGTTTGCTCGGAACGGTCGGCGAACCGATCAATCCCGCTGCCTGGCAGTGGTATTTTGACGCGATAGGACAGGGCCGTTGTCCCATTGTTGATACTTGGTGGCAGACTGAGACTGGCGGGATTATGATCTCGCCGAGCCCTCGTCTCGGCCTTGTCCCGTTGAAGGCCGGCTCGGCCACGTTTCCGATGCCTGGAATAGAAGCTGATGTCGTCGACGAGAACGGTAACCGGCTCCCAGCCGGCGAGAAGGGATTCTTGGTCATCAAGAAGCCTTGGCCCGGGATGTTCATGACAATCTACAAGGACCCTGAACGATATCGCCAAGTCTACTGGACCAGGTTTTCCGGACTCTACTATCCCGGGGACTACGCCCTCCGCGACCCGGATGGTTATTTCTGGCTTCTAGGGAGAGCGGACGAGGTGATCAAGGTAGCCGGTCATCGACTCGGAACGAGGGAGGTGGAAGATGCGCTCGTCAGTCATCCATCTGTGGCTGAGGCCGCGGTTGCAGGCAGACCCGATCCTGTAAAGGGTGAAGCCATCGTTGCCTTCGTGACCTTAAGAGACGCAGCCAGCCCGTCCAATCATCTCTCCGAGGAATTGAAGGGACACGTCCGGAAGAGGATCGGCCCCATCGCAACCCCCGAATCCATCTACTTCACCAGACTTCTACCCAAGACTAGGAGCGGGAAGATAATGCGACGGGTCATCAAGGCAGTCGCCGGCGGTGGCCCGATAGGAGACTTGTCAACACTCGAAGACGGAGCATCTGTCGAAGAAGTCCGACAGGCCATTGAAACTCTTCAGACGGCAGAAAAGACCGCCAAATCCTCCTGAGGGACCCTTCCCAGAAGAGCTGACAATTTCTATCTGACGAAGTTGAAGATTATGAACATCGCCCACAAGGGAAGCGCTATTCCAAGCCCGATTGGAATGCTCTTCCGGAATATCTTAGCCCCATCTAGTAACGAGACGGGCAGCATGTTGAAGGACCCCAGTCCCACATTTAGTAATAGCCCGTAGACGGCGACAGTGGAAAGGAAACCCGCTGGAACGAGTAACCACAAGAGCAGGAAACCGATGGCGAAAGCCAGGTTGATGCCCGGACCCGCCGCCGAGATTATCAAGTTATCCTCTTCCGGATCCACAGTTCCTCTTCCGGAATTGTAGCCATAGAATCCGGCTGCCGAAGGGGCAATGTACACTGCTCCTGGAGCGCCGAAGACAAGTCCTCCACGCGATAGGGTCACTATGGATATGGTAAGGACCAGTCCCCAAATCCAGAGGCGAAAGTGGGCGAGATATCCCCGTCTTATTGCGACATACTTGTGTCCCATCTCGTGAAGGATGAACCCGGTCGCGGTGGCGACGAAACCCGCTATCACAACATCAATACCACTCGTTCCGATCAGGAAACCGACAAGATTCCGGTATGTAATTGCGACTGAGAGCACTATCCAGGCCGCGATGATGGAAAGGATCTCTCCGGAACTGAATTGCGAAGACACGTCCTGTGGACCGGAAGTAAAGTGAGTTCGATCTCAATATTTCACTTTGCTTCTTTGGATGAGAATTTATCGTGACCCTAGATCCGCATTTGTGTGCAGACGAAAGGTGCAGAATTGTAGCCGTGCGAAGAAAATTCGATGTATGCTATTGGTAGAGTAGGCACTCCACCACCCTGTCTTCGACAGTCGTCTGGAGCAATTGGGCTGGTGGACGAAACCGCACTATCACAGTTCTGTTCTGGGATGACACAGATTCGATAGACTGGGACATCGCAACAGGGGCCTCCGCGAGAACCGCTTTGACCCTTTCAACGGCTCTCTCAACACTCAGGGGCTTTGCTTCCATCCTCGCAACAAGGTCTTCCGCCCGCCATGCCCCAATAGGTCCCAGAACGCGCTCGTCGTCCCCCGCTCTTTTCGGGTCCGACAAGTGCTCGTCCAAGAAATCGACAAAATCCCGGGCTTCCCAACCACAAGTGGCGAGAACAGCTGGGCATCTAGGGTGGAATCGACACCCAGCTGGGGGATGAACGGCATCGGGCACTTCACCACGCGGCAGTACCTTATTGTGTCTCTTGTCCGGGTCGGGAATCGGAATCGCTTGGAGTAGCGCTTTGGTGTAGGGATGTTTCGGATCAGCGTAGATCTTTCGTGCAAGACCGATCTCGACAATGCGTCCCAGATACATGATGGCGATCCGATCACAGATGAACTTGGCAGTCGCAAGATCGTGCGTAATGAAAAGATATGTTAGACCGTGCCGGCGTTTCAGATCAAGCATCAGCTCGAGAATCTTCGCTCTGACTGACATGTCAAGCATGGAAACACCCTCATCCACTATCAGGAGCTTGGGCTCGGTAATTATTGCGCGAGCGATCACTGCCCGCTGCTTCTGCCCACCGCTCAGATCACCCGGATACTTGTAATAGAGATGTTTCGCGGGGGTAAGACCGACCTCGGTCATCGTACTCAACACCTTCTTCACGGCCCACTGCTCGAACGTGTCCCGGCCTAATTCCAGAGAACCGAGTTCCAAGCGATGGATTGAGAGAGGATGAAGGATCGCCTCGCCGATCGTCATCGCTGGGTTGAGTGACGCATGTGGATCCTGGAACACGATCTGCATTTTCTTTCTCAAACGGCGGAGCTGCTCCCCACCAGTGTGAGTGATATCGTGGCCCGCGAAAAATATCCTTCCCGACGTGGGCTCGATTAGTCTAACGCTGGTTTTTCCGACGGTCGTCTTCCCGCAACCGCTCTCACCGACGAGCCCCATAATCTCTCCTGACCGGAGACTGAAAGAGACCCTATCGACAGCATGAACGACAGACTTTCGCGAAAAGAGACGCTGCGCAAGCGGCATCTTCACAGGAAAATGGACAGTGACATCACTAAGCCGTAGAATCTCATCCTCCATCCTACCTTCTAATGACTCTGTCGAAGCTTTCAGAGGAACTTGTCTCCAAAGTGGCAAGCGGCAAAATGACCTGGCTCAAACTCCACTAGAGGCGGATCCTTCTCAACACAGATCGGCTGTGCGAACTTACACCGTGGATGAAAATGGCAGCCTTGAGGGGGCGAGATCAAATCCGGCGGACTCCCCTCGATCGAGTGCAACTCCTTGGTCTCTAGGTGAATAATCGACGCGAGCAAGCCCTGCGTGTAAGGGTGCAGAGGCTTGTGAAACACCTGTTTAACGGAGCCTATCTCGACAAGCCGTCCGGCATACAGAACAGCGACTCGGTCGCAGACTTCTGCCACGGTCCCCATGTTGTGAGTTATCAGGAACAGCGACATCTTGTACGCGCTTTTCAGTTCGTAGAAGATCTCCAAGATCTGCGATTCGACGATCACATCGAGCGACGTCGTTGGCTCGTCAGCTATGAGCAGGGAAGGCTTTAGGACCAACGCCATGGCGATCATGATCCTCTGGCGCATACCGCCAGAGAACTCGTGTGGATAGTTCTTGATTCGAGACTCGTGGATTCCCATTGAGACGAGTGCCTCCCTTGCCCTCTCACGAGCCATATTCTTCGGGACATTTTCATGTGACTGGATCTCCTCAATGAAATGATCCTCGATGGTCATCAATGGGTTCAGACGGGTCATCGGGTCCTGAAATATGAGCGCGATATCCTTCCCCCTGATCATGCGATACTCCTCCCGCCTCAGCTTGGTGAGTTCAACATCGGCCAAGAGAATCTGTCCCCTGACACGGGTCCGTGGGGGAAGAATCCCGAGAATCGCCTTGCCCAGCGTTGACTTGCCGCACCCAGTCTCTCCGACGATCCCGAGGGTTTCAGAGGGATACGCATCTAGTGTGATACCTTCCAGCGCTCTTACGTATCCACGACGGGTCGAGTAATGGACGTATAGATCCTGAACTCGCAACAGCGGCCCCGTCATGCTCGTTCCTTCCTGAGAAGCGGATTCGCAATATCGCTGAGTCCTTCACCTAGGAAGGCGAGCCCGACAGTGAAAATTATGATCATTACCCCTGGAAAAACAGAGGACCACCATGCCCCTGAAGATAGGAACTTCTGAGCGTCACTTAGATCAAGACCCCAGTCCGGGGCCGGTCGTTCCAACCCGAGACCGAGAAAGCTCAAGCCCGCGGCCGTTAGAATCGCGTCTGCGGCACTCAGAGAGAAAACAACGGGTATGGAAATGAGCACTTGATACCCGATATATGACCAGAGGATGGTCATACTGTTCGCTCCTAACGCTCTTGCCGCCTCGACAAAGGTCTCCTCTCTAACAGAGATCGTGTGGTTCCTGGTCACTCGAAAGTATGTGGGCACGTAAATGACTGTGATAGCGATCCCGATATTGAACACCCCCTTGCCCAAGAACAACGCGACTATCGCCGCCAAAAGCAGACCAGGAAACGCAAAGACTGAGTCCATGACCAGAACCAGTCCGCGGTCGATCCAGCCTCCCACGTAGCCCGAGAAGAGACCTACCGGGAAACCGACAATGAGAGCGAGAACCGACCCTATCGCCACAATTTCCAGAGAGCTTCGCGTCCCCCAGAGTACACGGCTGAAGATGTCCCGGCCGAGGTCATCTGTTCCCATCAGATGCTGAAGGGTGGGAGGCTGGCTCGGAGGGGTCAAGAAGATGCTTTGTGGATTATACGGTGCTATGAGGGGGGCAGCGAGGCCTATGAATATGAAAGAAAAGAAAACTACAACCCCGATCCAAAACATTGCCCCGGCAAGGCTTCGCCGTTGCTGGACAAGCAGATCAAGGAGCCGCCCCACTGACGAACTCGACCGCTCCAGCGGCTGCTCGCTCTGTTGCTGGGCGGCGGCCTCAGTCAAAACCTAGTACCTGACTCTGGGATCGATAAGACCGTTGACCACGTCGATGATCACGGAGATGGTCACGATGATAAAAGCGTAAACGATGACCGTGCCCTGGATCATCGCATAATCTCGACTATCGATCGAGTTGAGAAGCAACGTCCCCATTCCGTCCCAAGAAAACGTCTTCTCTGTGAGAACGGCGCCTGCAAAAAGAATGGCGAACTGCAAACCAAGAATTGTCACGATAGGAATGAGCGCATTCCTGAAAGCGTAGCGCAATACAATGAACCGTTCAGGGACACCGCGTGCCCTCGCTGCTTCTACATAGTCAGAGTTTATCGTGCGAAGAAGATTAGCCCTTACCGTCCTTGTAAAGAATCCGCTGATCACTAATCCTAAGGTAAGAGAAGGAAGAAACAGATGATCAATGGAGATAGCAAACTTGTCCAGACTCCCCTCTAGAAGAGAGTCCAACGTGTAGAGCCCTGTGATATGTGTCGGGGAAGGATAGATCACGGGGTCGGCTGCGTATCGAAGATTAGGGGGAAACCAGTGGAGTCCCACTGCAAACACAAGCTGCAACATCAGGCCAAGCCAGAAGACAGGGATAACCCAGATTATGCCCCCATAGAGACGAACTATGACATCTGGAAGCTTGTCCCGATTTGCTCCGCCCAGAACTCCGGTCCCAACTCCCATAATGGTAGCGACTATCATCCCTCCGATTGCCAGCTCGATCGTTGCTGGGAGTTTTTGAGCAATCACGCTGAGGACAGGCTGTCCTATGTACAGGGAGCCAAGAGAGACGCCGAAGTTTCCGGAGAGAACCTGGCCGAGATAGACTGGGTACTGTATCCACCAAGGCTGGTCAAGCCCCAAGCGGGCCTTGTCTGCTGCAATATCCCTAGTGGACCTATGACCGGCCTCCAGCGCGCTAACCGGATCTCCAGGGAGTATTCTCAGAACTAAGAAGAGTACTGTCAGCAATATCAGTAGAGTTGGGAGGGCAAGAATTAGTCGTGAAACGGTGTAGGCTAAAAGGGAGCCCTGTTTGGGCATCTAGCCCACCTACCGTGAAAAGTCAAATTCGGTACTAGAAAAGAAAAGGGGAGTTGATAGAGATTCTGCTATGTCCAGGGTCTTTCTATCTCGTTCGCCTGAAAAAGATAGAAGCCAATCGCAAGCTTTGCATTTGATAGAAGACTTGTCGCCTTAGCTATGTCTGGTGAAGAGCCATAGATTGTCTGGAATACAGGCTTCGAATAGTCGGGTCCGAAGAACCCAGGTGGAACCATTGAGTACAGGGTTACAGCGAATCCGTGGAAGACGTTAGTGACGATGCTGTTCCGGTCGACAGCGTAGGCTATCGCACGTCTGACGTTCGGGTCGTTGAATGGAGCCGTCTTGATGTTAAACACTAGGAAGCGGATCTGTGGGCTCGTGCCGATATCCACCCTGAGGTTTAGAGAGGCAGCCGATCCCTGGAGGCTGCTCAAGTCAGTCGGATTCAACGTTCGGTATGCCATGTTGACCTGGTGAGTTTGAATCGCCAGCTTCAACGATGAAGAGTCACTGTACCGGTTGATGATGATCTTGTTCAAGATGGGAATGGTGGGAATCCCGAAAGATGCATAGAGTCCGGGATTGTAGTAGCCGCTGTTCTTTGTGAGGACGTATTGCTGGTTGAGTGTGGGCTCGGTCAGCTGGTAGGGTCCTTCACCCGTGACCTTCACCACACTGTTCACAACGTCCTGCTGAGCCCCTGTTTGGTTGTACCACCAGGGTACCGGGGCGGCGACAGAGAAGGACATGATCTCGTTGAACAATCCAACTGGTTTGTTCAGGTGGAACACGATTCTCGTGCATGGTCCTGGACAGTTTGGTGTGTCGATGGTCGGGGTCCTTCCTAACTCGGCTACCTGCTCTAATAGGAATTCGGCGCTGCCAGCGAGGTTGAGTCGTATCACGCGCTGAATGGCGTTTTTCACTGTCGTAGCGTTCAGCGAGCTGCCATCAGTGAATTTCAACCCTGGTCTCAGATCAAACGTGTACGTTTGATTTCCATTAGCGTCGGTGCCTATACCGCCGTTAGTCACCGAGGGTACTTGGGTGGCTAGTCCAGGCAGCAATGTTCCGTTGGTGGGGCTGTAGACCAGGAGTGTGTCAAAGACCTGGTTGATGATTTCTCCGGAGAAGTAGTCGTACGCCAGCGCAGGATCGAATGATGTTGGAGAGTCGGTTGTTCCGACGGTGATGTGATCGAACCCAGGCTTGTTCATTATGAAATATTTGAAGACAACTGGGTGCAGAAAGACTCCTGAGATATCCGAGTCGTAGACCACGTGAGCATTAGTCATCCACAGTGGAATGTATGGCACATCTGTTGCAGACTGGTTCTGAAGCTTCTGGAAGTAGGAGTTGCGGATCGTTGTGTCGACTGTTGTGCTCTCGTTGGTTACCCACTTGTCCACCGTCGCGTTCGAGTAGAAGGATCCTTGACTTTGCGCACCGGACGTCGAGTAGAAGGGCGAGATGTAATCGTCGGTGTCGAAGTAGTCCGGGTACCATCCTAGGAGAAACATGGGAAGGTTACCCTTGGCAAGATCTGCTCTGTAAGTCGCCCAGTCCTCTGACTGCAAATTGACCGTCACCTTGCCCGTCGCTTCTATCTGTGCTTTGATCAGCTGGGCAACAGCAGGCTCGGTATCTCCATAATGGCCTGTGCTGTTGTACCAGAGAGTTATCGAGGGTGTAGCTGCAGGGCGTAGAAGGACAACGGCTGCACCGACGCCTATTGCCAGTATGACGATAACAACGATGGCTAAGATCATGTTCCTAGACAGCATTTTCTTTGCTGGAGCGGTTGGGGATGGTTGTGTCAAGATCTTTTCGAGATTAGGCGTGAAACGGTGAGCATATGAGTGTTACTGATCATCCGGATACTACTGACAAGCCTTCTTAGAGTGACACAGCGTCCGAGTTCCTCCTCTTCAACAACTTCTGGTCAGGAACGGTCGAGCCTCCATTGATGGGTGACCGCATCAGGTCTTCGAATAGTTGCTGATGCACGTGAACGATGCTGAAGAGACTTCATTTAGATCGGTTAGACTTGTTCTGTGAAGACGGCCGTCTAAACAATATTGCCCATCGCCAAGGGCTGTCCGAAGGTTCCCCACTCGCCGACGGGTCTAATTGTGGAACCGCGAGTCTCGAGCTGGGGCGTTCTACCGAAGCTGATCCCAAAGTGCATCTTCCGGTAGACCGCTGATCCTCCAATTGATGATGCCAATGTTGCGGTCCGGATAGAGAACGTTTAGCGAGTAGACAAGATGGTTCGTCACTATCAGTCGTCCCTGTGGGCCTCCCAGTATCCCGTACATTCCATTTTCTGGGTCGAAATTGAGGAACATGACGACCTGATCACCAATTTGGATTAGCGGGTCCTCTCTAACTTCCTGCTTGGAGCTTCCGATTACTCCCCCGGTTTGTGTCACGGTTACGAGAAAACTATCACTGTCACCTTTGAGTGTCATGATGATTTTAACGGTGTAATGGGTGACGATTACTCCGCAACCGGACGTGCTTGAACCCACCACGACGCCATCAACTACTCTATCCGCAGCGTTCCTAATCTCGGTAAGATTGCCATATGTATAGGCCCAGTCCACATATATTGAGGACGATGGTTCGGTCACGCAACTGGTTTGATTGCCAATGGGTTCACGGAGGCCAAACCAAGATGCACTTGCTAACGCTCCTAGCGCAATGAGGCCCACTGCAGCTGACAAAAGTCCAAGCCTTGGTTTCCCCACCGTATCATTCAAAACCCATAGTAGCTAAAGACACCCATTTAGGTCATGTCTTTCGCCAATTTTTTAATCCCTCTTTTTTCTGTAACCATTCTCTTCTGCTAATTAATCTGTGAACCCAGGGATAGCTGGTTTTCCCGCGCCCCGCCCTTCGCGGCCCGGGCTACCGCTTCCATTTCTCGCGGCACTCCTATTCTCTATATTGTTGGGACCGTGTAATGGAAGAAGACCCAGAAGGAGAGGACAATTCCTGCGAGTGATATTCCTAACAGGACATAGTCGATAAGCTTGAATCGCAATTCGAACAGCGAGGTCCGTCCTTCTTTTCCCGGGAACCCGCGGGACTCTAGCGCCTCGGCCAGTTCTAGACTCCTTCGGATCGCGATCAGCAATAGAGGAATCAAGATCGGAATGTAGTTCCGGACCCGTTTCAACAAGTTCCCCTTATCCAGCTCCAGCCCCCTAGACCGCTGCGCGTCGACCACCGTCTGCGCGTCCACCGCCATCGTAGGAACAAGCCTGACGGCAGTCGTGAACGTAAACGACAACGCATTCGGGTAGCCGAGCCAACGACGCGACAGCCAGCGGATGAAACCAACCTTGTCAATCGCGAGCCCAAGATCGTCCGGGGAGGTGGTCATGAAGAAGAAGCTGAAAGTCGTCATCAACAGAAGAAACCTGAGGGTCAACGCTACAGCGTTCACCAAGGGCCCCGTGAAGAAGTTTACGACAAAGATCAGAGCCGAAAGAAACACGCCTGCTCTGAGAGATTGAACCCACCGCCTCGTTACACGGCCAACCAGGAGTAGCGGAACCTGCACCAGCAATAGTCCTGCTAGCAAGTAGATGTTAGTGAACAGTAAAGAGGGCACGATAATCCCGATTACCAAGAGGAACTTTGCCCGTGGGTCTAGCCGGTGGACAGGTGTTTTGAGGCTTGAGAATTTGAATCCGTTAAGAACTCTGAGCGACACGAACCTTCACCTCCGACAACTTCTCCTCCAACAGCATCTTGGCCCTGTGCACGTCAACAACATCCCTCGGAAAGCCAAAACCGCTTAGCTGGCTGAACAGCTTGGCCATCTGAGGCTTAACCAAGGACGCCTTCTCGATCAGACCATCGTCGGACAAGATCTCGTCCGCCTGGCCCTGCGTCACAATCCTTCCTTTGGACATGAGGACAACCTTCGGATTGCACTCCGCCACAAACTCCACATCATGAGTAACCATCACCACAGCCTTCCCCTGCGAGTTGAGTTGCAGGAT
>Ga0209761_1001646_pt1 | contig 14458 bp, 9 predicted proteins | sample GraSoi013_1_40cm_4_FD_185818 | JGI IMG/M metagenome (GOLD analysis project Ga0209761, IMG submission 185818) | Grasslands soil microbial communities from the Angelo Coastal Reserve, California, USA - Sample 09_25_2013_1_40cm (SPAdes) (version 2) | ecosystem: Environmental > Terrestrial > Soil >... | reverse complement strand
GTTCGCGCCGTGCCACTCGAGAAAGACGGGCGTGGGACCGGGATGCGCGGCGCACAGCGCCGCAATGGCACGCGCCGTTTCGGGGTCCGGCCGGGTGTTTGCAGTCCAGCGCAGCGCGACCCCGATTGCGCCGCTCGGTTTCAGGTCGTCGAGGCTGCGCGCCGAATCGACGATGAACGGCGCCTGCTCTTCACCACGATCGCGCGGGATGTAGCCGCCGGTGAGCAGATAGGCCCCGTCCGTGTGAATCACCCCGTTCAGCTTGGCCCACGCCTCCGGGAATACCAACGCCTCCGCCGTCCCCGTGAAGTCTTCCAGCGTCAGCCGCGCATACTCGGCGCCGCTTTTCTTCGAGATCTGCCGCTTCAGGGCCGTGACCACCGCCGCAACGGCGACTTTCTGCTCGCTCCACATCCCCAATGTCGCGGTCGTCCGATTCCCGAAAAGCTCCACTTCCGTGCGGTATTTGGCGAGGGGGTGGCCGGAAATGAAGAAGCCAAGCACCGCCTTCTCCCGTGCCAGGCGCTCGTGCTCGGTCCATGGCGGGACGTCGGGCAGCGCCTGCGGGGGTGACGCCGCGGGCATGTCCTCCCCGAACAGCGCGTGCTGACCGGAGGTCCGTTCCTGCTGGCGCACCTGCGCCTCGCCGAACGCATGGTCCAACGCGGCGACGAGCTGGGCCCGGTGTCCCCCCAGTGAATCGCACGCGCCCGCATCGATGAGCGATTCGATCACCCGCTTGTTGCAGAGGCGGAGATCCACGCGGTCGCACAGCTCGACCAGCGAACGGTAGGGAGCGTCGCGACGGCCGGCGATGATCGAGGCGATCGCGCCTTCACCGACGTTGCGCACGGCGCCGAGTCCGAAGCGAATGCGTTTGTCGCCGACGACGGTGAACTTGTACCCCGACTCGTTCACATCCGGCGCTAGCACCTGGAGGCCGAGCTCACGCGCCTCGTTGATGTACTGCACCACGCGATCGGTGTTGCCGATTTCCGAGGACAGCAACGCCGCCATGAACTCGGCAGGATAATAGGTCTTGAACCACCCGGTCTGGTAGGAAAGGATCGAATACGCGACGGAGTGCGACTTGTTGAAGCCGTAGCGGCCGAACGTCTCGATCTGTGCGGCGATCTCCTCGACGGTGCGCTTATCGTGGCCGCGCGCGATCGCCCGCTTCACGAAGTTGCTGAGCTCTTCCTGAATCAGCTCTTTGATCTTCTTACCGACCGCCTTGCGCAGCACGTCGGCTTCGGCGAGAGAGTAGCCGGCCAGCGCGCTCGCGATCCGCATCACCTGCTCCTGATAGACGATCACGCCGTAGGTCGGCGCGAGAATCTCTTCGAGCGCGGGGTGCGGGTAGCGGACTTTCTCGCGGCCGAGTTTGCGATTGATGAAGACGAGGTACATCCCCGTGTCGAGCGGACCGGGGCGGAGCAGGGCGTTGGTCGCGACGAGATCGTCGAAGCGATCGCACTTCATGTTGCGCAGGCAGTCGGTCGCAAGCGGCGATTCAAACTGGAAGATCCCGGCCGTCCGGCCCGACCGCAGCAACGCATACACTTTGGGATCGTCGAGATCGGGGTGTTCGAGGTCGATCGTGACGCCATGTCGATCGACGACCATGCGTGTGGCGTCGTGCAGCACGGTGAGCGTCTTGAGGCCGAGGAGGTCGATCTTCAGCATGCCGACTTCCTCGAGACCCACCATGTCGTACTGCGTGATGATCGCGTCGGGGGAGGAGGCGTCGCCTTTGGAATCCGGTGCCGTGCAGACTGGGACGTAATCGGTCAGCGGTCCCGGTGCGATCACGACGCCCGCCGCATGCACCGATGCGTGACGCGCCAGTCCCTCGATGCGCGACCCCAGGTCGAGCACTTTGCGAATGCGCTCGTCCTGAGCGGCGGCGGCTCGCACCTCCGGAACTTTGTCACTTGCCTCCGCCAACGTCACGCTGAACGCCGGCCCCGACGGAATCAGTTTGGTCAAGCGCTCGACGTCGGCCATCTCGACGCGCAGCGTCCGGGCGACGTCCCGGAAGGCGGCGCGCGCCTTCAGCGTGCCGAACGTGATGATCTGGCCGACGGACTCCCGCCCGTAGCGCTCGCGCGCGTACTCGAGCACTTCTCCCCGCCGCTCGAAGCAGAAATCGAGATCGATATCCGGCATCGAGATGCGTTCGGGATTGAGGAACCGCTCGAACAGCAAGTCGAACTTGAGCGGATCGACCGTCGTAATGCGCAGCGCGTACGCGATGAGCGATCCGGCGGCGGAGCCGCGTCCCGGCCCGACCGGAATGCCGCGGTCGCGGGCCGCTTTTACGAGATCGTAGACGATCAGGAAGTAGCCGGCGTACCCGGTGCGCGTGATGACGTCGAGCTCATACTCGAGCCGCTGCTCCACCACGGCGGGCAGCGGATCGCCGTAGCGCTCTACAGCACCCTTACGCGCGAGGTGAACGAGCAGGTCCTGATCCGTGGCGAACTCCGCGGGACGCGGATACTGCGGCAGGAAGTAGCGTTTCTCGAAATCGAACTCACACAGCTCCGCGATCCGCGCCGTCTCCGCCAGGACGTCGGCCCGATTGCCAAACAACTCGCGCATCTCGGCTTCCGATTTGACGTAGCTCTCCTGGCCGAAGAAGCGGAACCGCTTGGGGTCATCGAGATCTTTCCCCGTGCCGATTGCGAGCAGCACGTCGTGCGCTTCGGCGTCTTCCTTCTTTAAGTAGTGCGCGTCGTTGGTCGCGGCGACCGGCAGCCCCAGCTCCGTTGCGATCCGGAACATTCCTTCCGTGACGATCTTCTCCTCGGGAAGGCCGTGATTCTGGACCTCGAGCCAGAAGCCGTCGGGGCCGAGGGTCCGCGCGAACCACGCCGCGCTCGTCTTGGCCGCTTCGTAGTTGCCCTGCCGGAGATACAGCGCGATTTCGCCCGAGAGACACGCGGCCAGCGCGACCAGCCCATCGCGATGGCGCTCCAACACTTCCTTGTCGATGCGTGGCCGGCGGTAGTAGCCCTCGAGGAATCCGATCGACGACAGCTTGATCAGGTTCTGATAACCGATGCGGTTCTTGGCGAGCAGCACCAGGTGCGAGTAGTTGGAACCGAGCGGCGTGTCGGCGCTGGGCTTCTCGCGGCTCAGGCGGCTGCCAAACGCGAGGTAGGCCTCGAAGCCCAGAATCGGCCGGATCTTGCGCGCCTTCGCTTCGGCGTAGAACGACCACGCGCCGTGCAGATTGCCGTGGTCGGTAATCGCCAACGAATCCATCCCCAACGCCTGCACCCGATCGAGCAGGTCGGGGATGCGATTCGCGCCGTCGAGGAGAGAGTACTCGCTATGCGTGTGGAGGTGAACGAACGGCATGGTTCCGCCGCTGAAGATGCCGTATTTTCGGCGCTCATGCAATGGCTGCTGCTTGCGTTCTCGTTCGTCATCATGGCGGTACTACAGCGGTTCGCGCGCGCGGGAGGAGTCCTCGCTTCCGTGGAAGCGCGCGCGACGCTGTCACTCGGGTTCCTTCTGTTTGCCGCGTATTTGGGCGGCGGGATCGCGCAACGTAGCCGGCTGCGGCTGCCGCGCATTGTCGGTTATCTCGTCGTTGGTTTCCTGGCCGGGTCCGGCTGGCTCGGGCTGATTCGCTCCGACGAGGTGCAGGCGCTCAGCCCAATTGCGACCGGAGCGCTGTCACTCATCGCGTTGGCTGCCGGCTGCGAGCTCGACGTCCGTTCGCTGGCACTGCGCGGCGAACGCCGCGTCACGCTGCTGCGAATGATGGCGGGCGCAATGGCGATTCCGTTTGCCGTCGTCGCGCTCGTCGTCCTCACCATCAGTCCGTGGTTCCCACTCACCGCCCACCAGCCGTTCCGCGACGCCATCGCGTTCGCGCTCGTGCTGGGAGCGATGGCGGCGCTGGTATCGCCGACCACGACGCTGGCGCTCGTCACCGATATCGGCGCGGAGGGTTCGCTTGCCCGCACGATGGTGGATCTCACGATCGTGCAGGCCGTCGCCGGCGTGCTGCTGTTGATCGTCGTCCTCGCCATCGCGCAGCCGCTCGCGAGTGGCGGGGCCGTCAGACCCGGAATCGCTTTTCGCGGTTTGCTGCTGCTATTCGGATCGCTCGCCGGCGGCGCCGCATTGGGACTCGGCGCGGCGCAATACCTCCGCGTGCTGCGGGAGCGATATGTGGAATGGGCGTTGTTGATCGCCGCCTTCCTCGTGTCGCAGGCGGTCCGCTTGGTTCAACTCGACCCCGTCCTCGTGGCGCTCGCGGCCGGCGTTACCGTGCGCAACATCGATTCGCGTGAGGGAGAGCGCCTCTCGAGCGAGCTCAAGCGATGCGCGGTTCCGGTCTATGTCGTATTTTTTGCGCTCGCGGGGACCAACCTTGGGCTGGACGCGCTGGGCGAAATGTGGCCGTGGGTGCTGCTGCTCGTGGGCTTACGGATCAATGGGTTGCGTTGGGGATTTCGCTGGGCGGGGGGGGCGGGGGGAGATTTCGCACAGTACGGATGGCTGGGCTTGGTCTCGCAAGGAGGGCTGGCTATCACCCTCGCCGCGCTGCTGCGGCGCGCATTTCCCGAGTCGAACGTGTCGCTGGAAGCACTGCTCGTCGCTATGGTCGGTGTGCACCAGCTAGCCGGACCGCTCTGTTTCCAATGGGCTCTGCGGCGCACCGGAGAGGTAACGGAGAGGGAGAGGAATGCACTGCATGTCCCGGAAACCGCTGTGGCTGTTGGCAGCGGCAATAGCGGCATGTAGTAGCGGTACGGAGCCGCACCTGCGTCCGTGCACAGCGGCGGGCGACTCCGTGGTGTTGGCCATTCCTGGTGCCTACCGGTCGATTGATGCTGTGCTCGACTCCGGGTGCACAGTGTTTCCGGCCAACGGGACGCCCGCGACCCTCGAGTACCTCGTGGTGCCGCAGCTCGCCACCGGCGTTCCTGGGAAGACGGGGTCGTTCCGGCTTGGGGGCGACACGATTCTCCCCGTGCCGGGACCCTCGCCAGGTATTGGCGAACCTCCGTCGTCTCCGGCCCTGCAATTCCACGACTTCTTGCGCCTGGGCGAGGAGCGGCGTTCCTGGGGTTTCCCTCCCAATCGCGACGCCATGGCGAAGGCTGCCCCTGCCCTCGAAGGGCCGGCGGTTCAAGCCGGTCCTCCCGCGCTGAACGATCAGCGCGCGTTCATGGTGTGCGCCAGACTCGACTGCTCGACGTTCACTCGGGTCATCGCGCGAGTGCGTGCGGTGCAGAGCAAGGTGGCGATATACGTCGACACGCTTGCGCCCGCCGGCGGCCTCGATTCCACGCAGCTCGATAGCATCGCCAAAACCTTCGACCAGCGTCTCTATCCAATCGATACGGCGGCCTTCGGACGCGAATCGGACATCGATACGAACAGCGTCGTGCTCGTCCTGATGACGAACGTCGTCAACAAACTCGTCAGCGCCAGCGTGTGCCTGAAAACCGGTTTTGTGGCGGGCTTCTTCTTCGGCCTCGATCTGGACCCGCAATTCCGCAACGATTCGCGCTCAAATAAGGGAGAGGTGTTCTATTCGATTGTCGCGGATCCGACGGGCAAGTTGAGCTGCAAGCACAGCGTCATCGACGTGCAGCGGTTCGTGCCCGTGACGTTCATCCACGAATTCCAGCACATGATCAGCTTCAACCAGCATGTGCTCGTTCGTAGCGGATCTAGCGAAGTCTTGTGGCTCAACGAGGGCTTCTCGCACTACGCCGAGGAGTTGGGTGGTCGCAGTTACGAGACGCAGCCCGATGCACCGGTCTCCACCTGCGTGATCGGCACAACGCAATGCCGGTTTTATGGTGGCGATCTTATCGATGCCTATACGTATCTCGATTCCACCGGCAAACATTTTCTCTTGCCCACCTCGGGAATCGGAACGCTGGCCGAGCGGGGCGCCGCCTGGATGTTCGTGCGCTATGTGGTCGATCGATATTCGGGCGGCACCACCGCCGCGCAATGGAACGCGTTCACCAGGCGGCTGCTGCAAACCACCAACACCGGTGCGCAAAATGTCGCGGCGGTGACCGGCGTCCCATTCGAAACGGTCGTGTCCCGCTGGGCGCTGGCCAACTACGTGTCCGATCTTCCCGGCTTTGCGGCGCCGCCCGAGCTGAAGTACGACTCCTGGTCGTACCGCGCTACGTTCGCGTCGCTCAACGCGCAGGTAGACACGGTATTCAAAAAGCCGTTCCCGCTTGTTGCCACAGTGAGCGAAGGGCGCTCGGTGCTGCTCACCGGAACGCTGCGCGCGGGCTCGGGCATCTACCATCGGGCGACGCAGTCGCCTGGGGACCCTGGCTTCACGCTCCAGTTCACGTCGGCGAACGGCGGGCTTTTCAACGTGGCGCTGGTGCCGCGACTGAATGTGATTCGGATCCGATGAGAACGACGGTTGGGCGGTGCGGCGGTTGGGCGGTTGGAGTTGGCATGAGTCTTCTGCTTGTCCAACCGCCTAACCGCCTAACCGCCCAGACGGAAGGCAGCGTCCTCACGGCCCTTCCGGGATCCACGCGTGCCGCCGCGCTCGGCGGCGCGGGCGCCGCGCTCGTCGGCGACGCGGGCGCGATCTTCGCGAATCCGGCGGGCATCGCGACGATCCGGCATCTCGGGCTCGAAGGATCGTACGAGCCATACCTCTCAGGAACCGCCATCTCGACCGCCGCGGTCGCGCTCCGCGTGACGCGATTGACATGGGGCTTCGGCGCACAGGCGCTCGATTATGGCTCGGAGCCCGAAATCGTCCCCGATCCTTCGACAGGCGGCCGCCGCGGCATGCCGACGGGTGCGTCGTTCCATCCGTACGAGGCACTCGCCGTGACGTCGCTCGTGTATCGCCGCGGGTTTGCCGCGCTCGGCGTTACGGCGAAATACGATCGCCAGCAGATCGGCTCGGCAGTCAGCGATGCGTGGGCGGGCGACATCGGCATGGCGATCGCCGTCTTCGACATCATGGCGTTCGGCATGAGCGTGCAGAACCTCGGCGGCGACCTCGGCGGGGGTGCATTGCTTCCCCGCCGCACGCGCGCCGGTTTGACGCTGAACTACACCGATCCCGAAGGCACCTATCGACTGCTCACGACACTCGAGGGGCAGTGGACGCGCGACAAGCGCGCCGTGCTAATCCAAGGAATCGAGGGCGGGATCGTAACTGGCGGTGTCGGCCTGGTCGCGCGCGCGGGCTACTCGACCCGGCCGGCGGTCACCGATGCGTCGCGCATCACGCTGGGCGGCGGCGTGGTGCTCGGGCGCCTCGCGATGGATTACGCCTTTCAACCGTATGATGCGCTTGGCGGCGGCACGCATCGCGTCGGGTTGCGGTGGACGCCCTAACCGAGCGGGCTCGACCCCGCTGGGGCCGCCTCCTGAAGCGTATTGTCGTCATCGCCCTCGGTGCCGCCGTTGCCGGCATCATCCTCGTGTTGCTCTTCAGTGCCGATGCGCGCTATATCGCCAGAGCCGGCATCGAAGAAGCCCGCCTGATGATGCGGCGCCGCTCGATCGAGAAGTTGATCGCCGATTCCGCGACGCCGGCGCCGCTGCGCCAGCGTCTGAAGCTCGTCCTCGCGGCGCGCGCCTTCGCGGCCGATTCGCTGGGACTCGTCGTCGGGAAGACCTACACGACGTATGTGGACGTGGGGCGGGATACGCTGCTGCTCGTGTTGTCGGCCAGTCGTCGCGACAAGCTGCGCGAGATCACGTGGACGTACCCGATCGTCGGCGTGGTTCCCTACAAGGGCTTCTTCAGTGCGGCACGCGCCCGGCGCGAAGCGGAGCAGTTCGGGCAGCAGGGGCTCGACGTGTTTCTCCGTCCTTCCGGTGCGTTCTCGACGCTCGGCTATCTGAGCGATCCGCTGTTCTCGACCGCGATGAGCCGGGACACGATGGAGCTGGTCGCGACGGTCGTGCACGAGCTGGCGCACAACACGCTGTATGTGAAGAGCCAGACGCCGTTCAATGAGAGCTTCGCGAGCTTCGTCGGCTATCGCGGCGCGGAGGCGTTCTTTCGCTCGCGCCACGACACGCTGGATGCGCGTCGCGCGGCGGCGCGCTGGCGCGATGAGCGCACGCTGGACGTTTTCTATGCGGAGCTCGCGCGGCGCCTTGATTCGGCCTACGCGGAGCCGTTGAGCGGCGAGAAATTGGCACAGGTGCGCGCCGCGCTGTTCGGCTGGGCCCGTGATCAGTTCAAGGGACCGACGGGCCAGTCGCTGGAGACATACGATTGGCGTTGGTTCGCGCAGGCGCCGCTCAACAACGCGGTCGTGATTGCCGAGCGATTGTATCGGATGGATTTGAACTTGTTTGACGAGATTTATCTACAGAACAACGCGGACATCTCGGAGACGATTCGGGCGATTCAGATTCGAGTGTTTACGCAGCCGGATCGAGACCCATATCGGGCGCTTTATTCGCGCCCGGGGATGAAGGTGGAATAATCGGGAGGTCAAACTGCAAAGGCGGCGGTCGAGGCGGTCAAGAGACTACGGCGGCGGTCGGACGGTACAGCCCGCAACGAATGGATACGTAATTCCGCGAGTCCAAGTCCAGACTTCAGCATGATGCCGTACGAACGGCTCCACGCTTGGAAGGCTTGTGACGACCTCACAGTCGCGGTTTACAAGGCCACGGAGAAATTCCCACGTCATGAGTTGTACGGATTGACATCTCAAGCTCGACGTGCGGCCTTCAGTTCTGCGGCAAACATCGCGGAAGGATCTGCCAAGCGCGGTTCGCGGGAATTTCGTCGTTACCTCGATATCAGCATAGGATCGTTATCGGAGGTAGCGTACACGCTGCACGTCTCGAAGAGGCTGGAGTACCTTACATTGGAGGAATGGCGTGCACTTGATCGTCTTCGCTCTGAAGCGAGCAGGCTGACCTGGCACTTATGCAAATCCTTGAGCTGATCTAGGACCTGACCGTCGCCGTTGCAATTTGACCGCCCGACCGCCGCAGTTGCTTCTTGACCGCCCTAGTTCCCGCGCAGCCGTTCAGCGTCGGCAACGCGCTGTAACGCAATTCCGTACGCGGCCGTCCTGAACGTCACGGCTTTTTGCTTCGCCAAATCCCGCACGGACAGATACGCCTTCGTGATCGTCGCCTTCAGCTCGCGATTCACCTGCTCGTGCGTCCACCGGTACTGCTGGAGATTCTGGGCCCACTCGTAGTAGCTCACGGTCACGCCGCCGGCATTGGCCAGGAAGTCGGGAATCACCGCGATGCCGCGCTCCTCGAGAATGCGATCGGCGGTCGGCGTGGTGGGCTCGTTCGCTCCCTCGACCACGACCTTGCAATCGATCGTCCGGGCGTTGGACTCCTTTGTAATGACGCCGCCGAGGGCTGCCGGCACGAGCCAGTCGCAGGGAATCGTCCAGAGTTCGTCGTTGGTGATCGACTTGCCACCCGTCCATTCGGTCACGGGCTTGCCCTGCGCGACGTGTGCGAGCAGTCCCGGAATGTCGAGCCCCTTGTCGTTGTAGATCCCGCCCTCCACGGCGCTGACGGCGATGACCTTGGCGCCCGCTTCGCTATCGAGTAACCGAGCCAGGTGGCTGCCCACATTTCCGAATCCCTGAATGACGACACGGCTCCCCTTCAGCGGGATGCCGAAGTCGCGCGCGTATTCCTGGATCACGTACATGACGCCCCGGCCGGTCGCTTCCTCGCGCCCCAAAGAGCCGCCCAGGGCCACCGGCTTCCCCGTCACCACCGCGGGGGTGTAGCCCTGGCGGCTCGAGTATTCATCGAGAATCCAGGCCATCACCTGCGCATTGGTGTTCACATCGGGAGCGGGAATATCCCGGTAGGGGCCGAGCACGATCGCGATCCGTTGCGTGAACCGGCGGGTCAGGCGCTCGAGCTCGAGCTTCGAGAGCTTCTTGGGATTGACCGTGACGCCACCCTTCGCACCGCCGAAGGGGATATCCATCAGCGCCGTCTTCCACGTCATGATCGCCGCGAGCCCGAGCACTTCGTCGTGATCCGCCTCGGGGTGGTAGCGAATGCCCCCTTTGCACGGACCGCGGGCACCATTGTGCTGTATGCGATAGCCGGTGAACACCTCGATCCGCCCGTCATCCATCCGCACCGGGACCTCGACCTGCACCTCGCGGAACGGCGACATGAGGATTTTTCGCATGTACGCTTCGAGGTTGATCAGGTCGGCGGCGCGATCGAACTGACTCTGGACGATCGCGCGGCCCGACATCGGCGCACGACTGGGTCGCGGGGTCGGATCAGTTGCAGTCATGTATGGACAGGCTCAAGCACCCTTCAGGGTGTGAAAAACCTGATCGCGTCATCCGTTATTGAGGACGCAGCCGGCGACCCGCCAGCCGGGCGCCGGGGCGTTGGGCCTCGCTCAAGGCCTGCGCGGGGTTCGGCGCGCGGGAGCGGCGCGTCCCACCATCCGTGAGGACACCGATCACGTCCGTGGTGACTGCAAGCGTGGATTCCGCCGGATGCTCGATGGTGAAGGCAAGACCCGACCCCTCCCGCTGCAGGGTCGCGACGAGCCCTGTCCACGTTTGGTCGGCCGGCAGCGGCCGCAGGGCGACGACGAGAGGACAAGCGGTGGGATCGAAGAGCGCCGGCGTGACGAGCGGAGCGCCCAGCAACTCGGCGAGCGCGTGGTACGCCGAGAACTCCGCGCCGAGGAGGATCACCTGGCCGAATTGCCAATCGGATTTCGCCGCCACCTCGGCGAACGTCGCCACGAGCGTTTCGTCGCTAGGCGCCACTGGCCCCGGGGTGGAGGCCAGCACGATCGCCCCTGTGTCGGCAAACCAGCGCTCCGCGGCGCTGAGGTCCTCCGGCCGGCGCGGCGCATACGAGCCATACCGCTGCGTGACCGCGATCTCGCGCTCGGCATCGGCGCGTTGCTCGGCATGCTCGGCGGCCTGGGCCGCGCCCTCGAACGCCACTTCGGCCGCCTGGTAGCGGCCCGCGTCACGGAGCACCTGCCCCCGGAGCTTGAGCGTATCGGTATGCGGCTCGAGGGCGAATGCGCGATCGAGCGCGAGCAGCGCCCGGTTCTTATCGCCCAGTTTGTAGGCGACGTAGCCGAGCTCGTGCCAGACGAGCGCCAAGTCCGGGTCGACTTCGACCGCCCGCTCCAGCTCGGCCAGCGCGTCCTGGTAGCGACCCAGCTCGGCAAGCGCGGCACCGCGAAGGGTGAAGGAGAAGCCGGTCTCGCCGAAGGTCGCTCGGGCGCGATCGGCAAGCTGCAACGCTTCCTCCTTGCGTCCAGCGGCGCGCAGCAGCTCGAAGTATTCGGCCCAGCATGCTTTCAGTTCGGGCTTCGAGGCGAGCAGTTCATCGTACGCGGCCTGCGCATCCCGCATCCGTCCTTCGCGCGCGAGCCAACGCGCCCGGGCGAGCGCGCGCTCGCTGCGGGCGTCGGGAAACAGATCGTAGGATGCGGTCGTACGCACGGGGCTCAAATCTACCCCGACCCCACTCGCTGGCTAGCGGCGACCGGCCTCTCTACATTTCTGCCGCCATGAATCGCGATCAATTACTGAACGAGCTGAGCGCCTTCCTCCGCATTCCTTCGGTGTCGACCTTGCCGGCACACAATCAGGATTGCCGCGCCGCGGCTGAGTGGGTCGCGCAAGAGCTGCGACGACTCGGTTGTCACGACGTGCAATTCCTCGGCAGCGAAACGCATCCGGTCGTATGGGGTGCCGGGCCGGAGATCGCCGGCGCGCCGACCTTGCTGATCTACGGCCACTACGATGTCCAACCTCCCGATCCACTCGCCGAATGGACGACGCCGCCGTTCGAGCCGTCGGTTCGTGACGGGCGGCTCTACGCGCGCGGCGCGGCAGACGACAAAGGGCAGGTCTTCTGCTTGCTCAAAGCGATCGCGGCGTCGCCGCGGCCGCCGGTCAACTTCCGGTTTCTGATCGAAGGGGAAGAGGAATACGGATCGAAGGTTCTGTTCGATCTGGTCGAGCGGGAGCCGCAGCGCGTGCACGCCGACGCCATACTCGTGGCGGACATGTCGTACGTCGCGCCGGGTTGGCCGGCAGTGTACACGACGCTGCGAGGACTCGCGTACGCGGAGATCACGGTACGCACGTCCAAGACCGACTTGCACTCAGGTGAATACGGCGGCGCAGCGCCGAACGCGCACGAAGAGCTCGCTCGCTTGCTGACACGAATCAAGGGTGAGGATGGCAAGATCAACATCCCCGGATTCTACGGCCCGGTACAGCGGCCTTCGAAAACCGAGCTCGCGGCATGGAAGAAGCTGCCGTTCAAGGAGAAGGATTTTCTCAACAAGCGCGTGCAGGGGAAGGGGCTCGTCGGCCTCAGGAAGTACTCAGTGCTCGAGCGGCTCTGGGCGCTGCCGACATTCGAGATTCACGGCGTCCTCGGCGGGTTCACGGGCGAAGGAGCAAAGACGGTGATTCCGGCCGAGGCGACCGCCAAAGTCAGCATGCGGCTCGTGCCCAATCAGAAACTCAAGACCGTGGAGCGGCAGCTCGAGGCCGCCGTCAAGCGCTTCGCGCCGAAGTACGTGACTGCCAGTGTCCGCTTTCTCCATGGTGCGGATCCGGCGCAGATCAAGCTGAACGATCCCTCGTTCAAGCTGCTCGATCAGGCGTTCAAGCAGGTGCTGGGGCGGGGGACGGTGCCGGCGCGCGCGGGCGGATCGATTCCGGTCGTCCCGGCTCTCGCCTCGGGAGGCGCGCCCGTGATCCTGACGGGCATCGGCTTGCCGGATGACCGGCTGCACGCACCCAACGAGAAACTGGAATTGAAGCAGTTGTGGGATGGAATCGAGGTGTTCCGGACGTTCTACGAGCTGCTGGGAGAGTCGGGGCGCGGCTGACCCCGGGGCGGTGCCCCCGGGGTCATTTAGCAATTCGCTTACTCGCGTTCCGGAACTTGTTGATCTCGTGCTGCGTGAGACCCCGGCCTCCGTAGCGCTCTTCCTTCCACGGATCGCCCCGCATGTGATACCCATTCTGTTCCCAAAAACCCGGCAGATCCTCCGCTAACAGCTCGAAGCCGCGCACCCACTTGGCGCTCTTCCAGAAATAGAGATGGGGCACCAGCAACCGCGCAGGCCAGCCGTGCTCGGGGGTGAGTGGCTCACCCGCCCATTGCAACGCGATCAGATTTTCAGGCCGATTCAGATCCGACAGCGGCAGATTCGTCGTGAATCCCTGCTCCGCGACCACGAGACAATACTGCGCGTCCGGTTTTAGCTTCGCGCGCTCGAGCAACAGCTGTACAGAGACGCCTTCGAACGTGTTCTCGAGCCGGCTCCATGTCGTTACGCAGTGGATGTCGCAGTTCACCGTTTTGCGCGGCAGCTTGAGAAATTCGTCGTAGGTGAGGGTGAACGGATTTTCGACGAGACCGGAAACCATGAACGTCCATTTGGACGTGTCGACCGTCGGGACGTCGCCGTAATGCAGGACCGGCCATTTGGTGGTTTCGATTTGGCCGGGGGGGATGCGTGGGAGATTGGGCGGGTGGGGCGTTGCCATTGTGTTTAATCCGTGGGCTGAAGCCCCGGCTCGGCCACTGCGCGAGTCCTTAAGGACTCGTGTCCTCGCCGAGCCGGCCCTTCAGGGCACGGGATTAATGACACTCCGAACGCGGTCTCGAATCCATTCACGACCGCACTCACCGCCTCATCCCACAGCTGCTCCCTGCTCCCTGCTCCCTGCTCCTTCAGAATCGACGTCATCTCCACGCCCCGGATTCCGCATGGCACGATGCGATCGAAGTATGTGAGATCAGTGACGACGTTGAGTGCGAACCCATGCCAGGTGACCCACTGCTTCACGTGAATGCCGATGCTCGCGATCTTCTTGCCCCGCGTCCAGACGCCCGTGTACCCCGGATTGCGCTCCGCGGGGATGTCGAGGATGCCGAGCGATTCGATGAGTGCGTGTTCGAGGGTGCGCAGGTACCAATGGAGGTCCTGCTTGTAGGGGGGGGCACTGAGGTCGAGAATGGGATAGCCGACGAGCTGACCCGGTCCGTGGAAGGTCACGTCGCCGCCACGCTCGACTTCGAAGACGGCGACGCCCGCGGGACGGAGCAGATGGGCCGCATGGGAATTTCTGCCCAGCGTAACCACCGGCGGGTGCTCGAGCAGCAGCAGCACATCGTGATCGAGACGCCTCGCGATTCGGTCTGCAGCAAGCTGCCGCTGCCAGTCGAGCGCATCGGCGTATGGCATGACGCCCGCCTCGATCACTTCGATCGTGCGTTCTTCGGTCACGGTGTACTCATCCCGCTTCCCTCTTCCCCTTTCCCCTTTATCGCCCAGCGCGTGGCCAGAATCCCGAGCGCGATGGTGAGAAGAAGCCAGACGATCATCCCCAGGACGCCGAAGAACCGGTCGAGCGGTGCCGCCAGGAAACCAATCAGGATTGCGCCGACGGCAGCCAGCACCGCGATC